>LXOW01227833.1_pt1 | contig 107244 bp, 71 predicted proteins | sample 1368591 | NCBI WGS metagenome assembly LXOW01 (sample SAMN04884650, study PRJNA319009) | bovine gut metagenome | isolation source: Cow rumen | host: Bos taurus | place: Italy: Legnaro (PD) | collected 2014-07-09
TACGATGTCACCGGCAAGAAACTACACGAATGACCAATAATGCAAAAAAATCACCATCCTGCGGGGTGGTGATTTTTTGCTGAAATAGCGCGGTGGACAACCGTCCATACGCGTATCAGGCAAAGTGTTCGATGTCAGCAGCAGAGATCTCCGTGCCGGAGAGGATGATGAGTCGCTCGACCACGTTGCGCAGTTCGCGGATGTTGCCGGGCCAGTGGCGCGCCTGCAATGCCGCAATGGCACCCTGGTCGAAGCGCTTGACCGCCCAGCCCTGCTCCTCACATATCTGCTGCGTAAAGAACTCCACGAGTTCGGGTATATCCTCCTTGCGGTCATCCAGCGCCGGCACATGGATAGGGATGACGTTCAGGCGGTGGAAGAGGTCCTCGCGGAACGTGCCTTTCTCTATCTCCTTATGCAGGTCCTTGTTCGTGGCGGCAATCACGCGCACGTTGACCTGAATAGGTTTGTCGCTGCCCACGCGCGTCACCTCGCCTTCCTGCAGGGCACGCAGCACCTTGGTCTGTGCGGCGAGCGACATGTCACCTATCTCGTCGAGGAACAGCGTGCCTCCGTTCGCCTGCTCGAACTTGCCCGCGCGGTCCTTGACCGCACCGGTGAACGAGCCTTTGGTGTGGCCGAACAGTTCGCTCTCAATCAGTTCGGACGGTATAGCGGCGCAGTTGCAGGTCACGAGCGGCATATCGGCACGATGGCTCTGCTCGAATATCATCCGTGCCACGACCTCCTTGCCCGTACCGTTCTCGCCGGTGATGAGCACACGCGCCTCGGTAGGAGCAACCTTGGCAATCATCTCGCGCACGGAACGAATAGCGGCGCTCGTACCGATCATCTGGTACTTGCTGTTCACTTTCTTCTTGAGCGCCGTAGCCTCGTTGCGGAGCGTGGTCGCTTCATGGCGGAGCTGCTTGCTGTCAATGCCGTGACGGGTAGTTACCAGCAGACGGTTCAGGTCCAGCGGCTTCTCCAGGAAGTCGTATGCCCCCTGCTTGATGCAGTCCACAGCGGTCTCGATGTTGCCGTGACCGGAGATCATCACCACCGGCACATCGGCGCAGTTGCTGTCCGGCTGCTTGAGTGCCGCCAGCAGCTCGGTGCCGTCCATCTGCGGCATCTTGACGTCACTGTAGATAAGGTCGTAGTTGCCAGCCTGCGCCATCTCCACGCCCTGGGCACCGTTCTCCGCCACGTCCACCTTGTAGCCCTCGAACTCAAGCGTCTCCTTGAGGATATTTCGTATCGCTCTTTCGTCGTCGATAACTAAGATTTTTGCCATATTCAGTTAAAAAATGAAGATATTTCACCAAAAACGCAACAAAGTTACAAAAAAATTTTGATATTTGCAAAAATTGTTGTACCTTTGTCTTCGACTAATAATGCGGTGAGGACATTCTATCACCTTGTCATTACAAAACAGAGACAAATAACCATCTATATATTCAATCTTTATTAACCTAAGATCATGAAGAAACTTTTACCTATTTGCGTGGCTATGGTATGTGCCATGACGATGTATGCCGAGACGGTGGAGCTCGTCTTCAACACCTCTGAAGGCCTGGAAGCGCTCCAGATCACTCCTGCCGTTGTTGAGGACGGTGCAACGCAAGGCAAAGGTGTGGAAATCACCACGGTGACCCTTGGAAACGTGGAGCTTACCGCAAACCAAGGCACCGGCAGCACTGCGCCCAACGTCTGGACCAACAAAGATGAAGCACGTACCACCGAGTTCCGCGTGTATAAAGGCAATACGCTGGTGCTGACCGGCAAAGAGGAGACGGACCTCATCACCTACGTTGAGATTACCGGCACGTCCATTAAGTTTGACGAACTGACCGACAAGAAGTGGTATGGTTCATCACACAGCATCACCCTCACCGCCACAGACGACGGGACACGCTCGATCAAGAAGATTATCGTCACCCTGAACGAGCCGAAAGAAAAGCCCTACGAGCCTGACACACTCAACGTAGCCGAGGCTATCGAACTGATCAAGGCCAACGATCCGCTGGCTGCCAAGACGCACTACGTGAAGGGTATCGTAGCCTCCGACCCGTTCATGCTGGGCTCGACACCGGCATTCAACCTCAAGGATATTAACAATCCTTCGGATGTTGCAGAAGAGATGCTCCAGGGCTACAAGATCGGCAAGACAGCCTCCGCCCAGTACAAGGATGCCGACGAGATGGCTGCCGCATTCGGCATGGGCGACACAATCCTGATCTATGCCAACGCGCTGAAGAAGTACAATGCCATCTACGAGGCAGACGGCGGATACTTCGTCAAGGTTATCGGCTCGCCGGCCATCATTCCAGACTGGCAGGGGATGAAAGGCGTGGCTCTCCGCAAAGACGGACAATGGGAGTTGCGCATCTCCGACACGGGGTCGGACGACTATATCGACCTGGCTTTCAGCAACAGCCGCGAGGACGCCATAGCCGGCTCATACAATCTGGTTCCGGGTTCACAAGTGGTGTACCACGGTGAGCAGGAGGAGATAACATCCGGCACCCTCAAGTTCACGTTCAAGAAGATTGAGGTGGACGACAACTGGTACATGGTGCAGGCTACAGCTTCCGCCGACGACGGAAAACATGTATACCGTATCAGCAAAGAGCTGCGTATCTTCGCATGGGACGGCGAGTTCCCCATCCTATTGGCTGCCGACCGTCCGTATGTTCCGGCAGAGGGCGACCTGCTCACATGTGCGCAAGCACGCGAGTATGCCCTGTCCTTAGGTTCGGGCAAGAGCGGAGTGAGCGTATCCGTTATCGGATACATAACCGATGTATTCGCTGATCAGGCATCGTTCTGGATTGATGACAACAAGGGTTCAGCCAAGACCTTTGAGATATTCAAGTTCTCATCCTTGTCACCTACCGGCACCACCCTTGTCAAAGGTCTCAAGGTGAAGGCTACGGGTACTGTCTCCAATTACAACGGCACTCCGGAAATCAGCAACGGTTCGGTTGAGATTATCAATGAAGATGCAGTGGAGAACATCCGTACCGGCGCTCCGGCTGTCAAGATGATTGAAGACGGCCAACTGATTATCCTGCGCAACGGAGTACGTTACAACGTACATGGACAGGTAGTCAAGTAAGAACTAACCGCAGGCACCCGCGCAGTGGGTGTGAGTAAACTCTATTGAGCATATACACCAAAAGAGCCACCTTCGGGTGGCTTTTTTGTACAAATATTTGCAAATACGAAATAATTTCCGTATATTTGCATTTGATTATAGAAATATCCATTGTCAATTATCAATTATGAAACGACTATCACTCATCCTGTGCATTGCTCTCCTGATGATAGCATGCCAACGCGAAGACAAGTCATCCAAGATACTGGAAGAATATCAGGCGCTCAATGACCGTGTTTCGGAGCAGCTCAAGCAAGCGGAGTCACCCGAACAGGCCGACTCGCTCATCACCTCATTCATCGACGAGGCGTTTGCCATGCAGCAGGCTATACCCGAGTCGGAGGCGGCATACGTCATACTGGAAGATCTCTATTATATGCTCAGCGTTGAGCAGAAAGAGCAGGCTTTCGCCGTGCTGAACCTCGACAGCCTTGAGGCACATAACCTGCAGAACAACTACAATGCGTTCCTGGCCGAGCAGAAGACCGCCGCAGGACTCACGTTCACGGACTTTACCGCCCTGGACAAGAACGGAGAGCTCGTTTCCCTGAGTTCGCTCATCGGCGGCAAGGACTATCTGCTCGTGGACTTCTGGGCAAGCTGGTGCGGTCCGTGCCGCCGTTCTATGCCGGGCCTCAAGGAGCTGCTCGCCGCCCATGGTGACAAGCTGGATATCGTCGGCATCTCCGTTGACGAGAGCGAGGAGTCATGGCTTCAGGCGGTAGAGGCTCTGGAAATAACATGGCTGCAACTGCGCGATGCCAGCGAAGAAGGCTCGAAGGCCTACGGCATAACCGCTATCCCTCATACCATACTCATCAACCGCGAGGGAACGATTGTCGCACACAACCCCGGACACGAGGAGATAGAGGCACTTATCCGATAAGAATTCACAACAATCTACATATTCAGCCAGGACCGACAGTTGTGAGTCGGTCCGGCATAAACATTCGTACGTTTATAATGATATGGTAAAAATCACTTTCCCCGACAACAGTGTTCGGGAGTATGAGAACGGCGTTACCCCGTTACAGGTAGCAGAAAGTATCAGTTCACGTCTGGCACAGGAGATTCTCGTAGCCAGCATCAACACCTCCCCTGCCCTCCTCTCAAAGGAGGGAGAAGAGTGGCAGATTATCGAACTTAATCAGCCCATCACGGCTGATTGCCGTATCCGCCTGCACAAGTGGGATGACGCCGAGGCGAAGCACGCCTTCTGGCACACGTCCAGCCACCTGATGGCGGAAGCCCTGCAGGAACTCTATCCGGGCATCCAGTTCGGCATAGGTCCGGCTATCGAGAACGGCTTCTATTACGATGTACTGCCCGCCGAAGGCCAGGTAATCAAGGAGAGCGACCTGCCCGCCATCGAGGCGAAGATGATGGAGCTCCGCGCCAAAAAGGAGCAGCTCGTACGCAAGCAGATAGCCAAGGCGGACGTGCTCAAGGATTTCACGGCCAAGGGACAGACCTACAAGTGCGAACTGATCAGCGAGCTTGAGGACGGACATATATCCACATATACCCAGGGCAACTTCACCGACCTGTGCAAAGGTCCGCACCTGATGAGCACCGAGCCTATCAAGGCCGTCAAGGTACTCAGCTGCGCAGCAGCCTACTGGCGCGGTGACGCCTCGCGTCCGATGATGACTCGTATCTACGGCATATCCTTCCCGAAGAAAGCGATGCTTGACGAGTATCTGGCCCTGCTGGAGGAAGCCAAGAAGCGTGACCACCGCAAGATCGGCAAGGAGATGGAGCTGTTCATGTTCAGCGACATGGTAGGCAAAGGTCTGCCTATCTGGCTGCCGAAAGGTACGGCCCTGCGTCTGCGTCTGGAGGATTTCCTCAAGAAGATACAGAAGCGCTACGGCTACCAGCAGGTTATCACGCCGCATATCGGCGGCAAGCAGCTGTACGTCACCTCCGGCCACTGGGACCACTACGGCAAGGATTCGTTCCAGCCGATCACCACGCCTGAGGAAGGTGAGGTGTATATGCTCAAGCCGATGAACTGCCCGCACCACTGTATGATCTTCAAGAATCAGCCGCGTTCGTACAAGGAACTACCGTTCCGTTGTGCAGAGTTCGGTACGGTATATCGCTACGAGCAGTCGGGCGAGCTGCACGGACTGACGCGTGTACGTTCGTTCACGCAGGATGACGCACACATCTTCTGCCGTCCTGACCAGGTGAAGAACGAGTTCATCCGCGTGATGGAGATTATCGAGATCATCTTCAAGGCGCTGGACTTCCAGAACTTCGAGGCTCAGATATCGCTCCGCGACCCGAAGAACACGACGAAGTATGTCGGCTCTGACGAGGTATGGGAGAAAGCCGAGCAGGCCATCATCGAAGCTTGCAAGGAGAAGAACCTGCCCGCACGCGTCGAGTACGGCGAGGCCGCGTTCTACGGTCCGAAGCTTGACTTCATGGTCAAGGACGCTATCGGCCGCCGCTGGCAGCTCGGTACCATCCAGGTGGACTACAACCTGCCCGAGCGCTTCGAGCTCGAATATGTAGGCGAGGACAACCAGAAGCACCGTCCGGTGATGATCCACCGTGCGCCGTTCGGCTCGATGGAGCGCTTCGTGGCTGTGCTGATCGAGCACACCGCCGGCAAGTTCCCGCTGTGGCTCACGCCTGACCAGTGCATCGTGCTGCCTATCTCCGAGAAGTCGAACGAGTACGCCCACAAGGTGCAGGAGATACTTGAGGCACAGGAGGTGCGTACGCTCGTGGATGACCGCAACGAGAAGCTCGGACGCAAGATCCGCGACAACGAGATGCGTCATATACCGTTCATGCTCGTTGTAGGCGAGAAGGAAGCCGAGCAAGGTCTGGTAAGTGTACGCGTACAGGGTGCCGAAGACAAGGGGCAGATGACCATTCAGGAGTTTGCCGACCTCGTCAAGTCTACCGTCGCAAAGCAGATGGCGGCTTACTAATCAACGAGACAATACAGTACAAAAGAAGCAGGGCAAAAACCCTGCTTCTTTATTGCTTGTCGGGATGACAAGATTTCTTCGTAATCTTGCACGGCGGATGGGTAGGCTAAAGCAATAACGAATGTCGAAGTGCGCCTCTACATTTTGTCATCAAGTATAGCCACTCAAGCGAACTTGGTGCCTATCCTTGCTAACAAAATAGCAGGGTTGAACCCTGCTATTCGTTATTGCTTGTCGGGATGACAAGATTCGAACTTGCGACCTCCGGTCCCCCAGACCGTTGCGCTACCGGACTGCGCCACATCCCGTTGCCTTCGCTCTTCGAATGACAAACTTGCAGTGTCTCATTCGAGTTTTTCGTTGAACACCGATGAAAGCACGCGTGTTTTCATCGGAGAGGAGGAAGTGCGAGCCGCTTCAATTCGCGTGGCGAATTCACATTGGCGAGCCACTTCCGACGAAAAGCGGCTGCAAAAGTACGACAAAATTTTGACATATGCAAATTTTTTAGACAAAAAAATGCACATCATGGCACAATAGTTGTATTTTGACAAGTCAAGAAACAAACAAACCATGCTAACCAAGCTGCCATATATCGTACTATGCGCATGCCTGCTATGCGTAAACGCGTCTCATGCAACGGCCGGCGAACCTGTTTCACCGGAACCGGAGAACGATACGCTCTACTACGCTATGTTGCATGAGGTGTACTGCTATGCGCCGCTGAAGTTCAAGAACAAGCAGCAGGAGCGCTTCTACTGGCGGACGGTACGCGACGTAAAGAAGACACTGCCGTACGCCAAGCGCATCAATATGGCTATCGTTGAGGCGGAAGACACCCTGGCTATGATGAGCGCCAAAGAGAGACGCCGCTGGTGGAACAGGCGGGAACGGGAGCTGTTCAGGGAATACGAGAAGGACTTCCGTAACATGACCGCCTCGCAAGGACGGATGCTGATGCTGCTGCTGGACAGGGAGAGCAACCGCACGTCATACGAACTAATCAAGACCTTCAAGAGCAAGTTTGCCGCAGACTTCTGGCAGTTCATCGCCAAACTCTTCAAGAACGACCTGAAAGAAGAGTATGACGCCCAGGACAAGGACCGGATCATCGAGCGCATCATCACCCTTGTGGAAGCGGATCAACTCTAATCTATAGAACAGCAGGAGAGCAGAATTGCCTTTCAAAATAAGTGCCTGCAAGCAAATACCAAGATGGTACTAGATTTACAAACGAAGAACACAAGCGAATGCAGTGTTAGCATAGGTACGGCAGGCAAGATTTCCCATGAATTGGAGTAAAATCGGATATTTTACACAGAATTTCGTTAAATTTTGCACTTTCTCTTGCATATTTAAAATTATTTTTGTACCTTTGCGTCGCAGAATGAAAATTCTGCAGGATTCATCTACGCCGGCTCACCATGAGTGAGAGGGTTAGAGGGGTTCATTATATATTGAAAAGGCGTTTATTGACGCTTTGTTGTTGGCAAATCAAAAGCTTCGCAAACTTTTATAAATCAGACCATCACAAAGTAACAATCGAACGCCTACGGGTATGACGTTCATACTTGTCCTGCTGTTCTTTGGCAGGCGTGTTGTCATATCGGCGTAGGTTTCATTGTTGTTTATAGTCTGATAGGTTAGCGAAGGCCTCGATTTGCGATAAGCAACGAATGAGGTCTGCGCTTTCTTTATGCGTGTATGTACGTACAATTATGGCATACACACATGCGCGCGTTAGATGAAGGAAAATGCATAAAAAAGTGAGTAAACCATAGGAAGACCTCGGTGGGATTACGGTTTGCTCCCTATTTGCACCTTATTGGGGGACGTAAAAAATACAATACGCACTAAAGTTACAATAAAATCAATAATAAAAGGAGAAAGCCGAAAAGCCAGGTGAGTAGGCAAAAAATATTTGAAATAACCTGTTGGCGGAATTAAAAAAGTGTTCTTTGATTAAATTTTTTAACAAAAAACGCGGAAATATGCCTCGTAGAGGTGTTGTTCCTCGCTTTTCTGACCTTGAGGTTATCGCACTTAGTCTCACTGCTGAGCAATTTGGTGTGGATAGTGAATCGTATCTGTTTGCTCTACTCAGAGAGTTCAAATCCGATTTCCCCAACCTCATTTCTGGTCGCCAGTACAATGATCGTCGCAAGTTCACCGCCAACTTATTCGAACAAATACGAAAGAACATTGCTCAAGCGATTGATGCAGGGGAAGATGTGTCTTGTGTCGATTCAAAACCGGTGCCCGTTTGTCGTATTGCCCGTGCAAAGCGTTGCAGATTAGGAAAATACAACTTTGCAAAGGCTCCGAGTTTCGGGTATTGCGCTGCGCAAGATTGTTACTATTATGGCTACAAACTGCACGCGCTATGTGGCTTACACGGAGTGATCCATTCATATGATTTGTCAAAGGCAAGTGTGCATGACATACATTATTTGCAAGACATCAAATATGAGTACAATCGCTGTACTTTCCTAGGGGAAAAAGGATATTTGAGCGCGTCCGTACAACTGGACTTGTTCGAGACATCCGAGATCCGATTGGAAGTGCCATACCGTTTGAATCAAAAGGATTGGAAACCAACTTTTGCTCCCTTTGCCAAGGCAAGGAAACGTGTGGAAACGCTTTTCTCACAGATGGGTGACCAATTTATGCTTTGTCGCAATTATGCTAAACAACAAGTAGGATTATTTGCTCGTATTATCAGCAAAATCAGCGCATTAACTATCCTACAATATATAAACTTTATTAATAACAAACCGATTGGACAAATTAAACATGCGCTACTTTAATTCCGCCAACGGGTTAACTAAAAACAATTTTTATGAGAAAACTTATCTTTATCGTGTGCATGACTTTATCAGCAATGCTGACTTTTGCACAGACAAAAAAAGTAGCCATCTTGGATGTCGTTGACAAAGATGGTGGCCTCCCTTATTCCACACGATTGATGGTAAGAAGCGTAATGGGTGAAGCCGTATCCAATATGCCCGGATATGAATCTTATGAACGGAATGACATCGATGCCATCATGAATGAGCAGAATTTCCAACGTACGGGCTTGGTCTCGGACGATCAGATTCGCCGTTTGGGAGAAATGTCAGGCGTGACGTATGTACTTCTCATAGAAGTAGTAAACGCAAGCGAAAGTGAATTGTTCATTTCTTCAAAAGTATTGAATGTTGAAACTGCGAAAATGATTTCATCCGCCACAGCCACTTGCGTTTCGCAACCTGCCAATATACGGACTGCATGTAATAGTATTGTGGAAAAACTATTAGGCATGAAAGATGCTGGAAAAGGTATTGCACAAGAAGGTTGGAGACAAGAGGGGTTTGATTCAAATTACATTACAAAAATTGCAAGGAATGAGTATAAATGCGGCAACAAGATATTGGAAGGAAAGGAATATGAAATGTTCCTCAAAAACAATTGCCCCGATGCATGGAAAATATATCGAAGCGGTCAGAAAGCTGTTACAGCAGGCTGGAGTTTGTTCGGAAGTGGAGTAGTTTTAACAGCTGCGGGATTGGCCATCTTATTTGTTGATGGTGGCAAAACTTCTTTGACTTATGCTAGTTATGCAGGTGTAGTAATAGGAGCACCTGCAGCAGTAGCAGGTATCATTTCTTTTTCTGTAGGATACAAGTATAAAGCAAATGCATATAAAATTTACAATATAAATTGTGCAAGCCGGCAAGCATCAATGTCTCTAAACCTGCAAAGCAGCCAGAACGGCATAGGGCTGGCACTAGTATTTTAAAACAAAGAGAGAATCTATTATATAAAGGGAGGAAGCCGAAAAGCCAAAAGTGAGTAGGCACAAGTAAAATCACAAAACAATGAAAAAAATTTTCTTTTTGTCGTGCATGGTGCTGTTATCTGTACTATCACTTGCACAGGATGTAAAGAAAGTAGCTATTTTGGAAGTAGTTGACAGAGAAGGTAAGTTGTCTTACAGTCAAAAACTGATGTTGCGTAGCAACCTGTCACGCGCCGTGACGAACACCGAAGGCTTCGAAGCGTTTGACCGAACCGATGTCGATCAGATCATGGAGGAACAGAACTTCCAGCGTACGGGTATGGTCAGCAATGACCAGATCAAGAGACTGGGTGAGATGACCGGTGCTGCGTACATCCTTGTGGCCGAAGGCACATTGACCGAGGACAACAAGATTTTCGTGATGGCCAAGATCTTAAATGTGGAAAGTACGAAACTGATGGTTACCGACAACTATCTGATGGGTACAAGTTCGTCGGAGATGCAGCGCGGTTGCCGTGCTTTGGCAAGTAAGATGTTCGGCACCATGGCCGGTGCATCCACTTCCACGAACAAGTTTATGGATCTGTTCAAGAAGAAACAACAGTCGTCCACGAAACAAGCAGAGGACTCCATAGCAGCCGCCCGCAAAGCAGAAGAGGCGGCTGCTGTGGCAGCAGCCCTGGAACTACAGCGTCTGGAGGAGCAGCGTATCCGTCAGGAGCAGGCCGATGCAGAGGCGAAAGCTCGCCAAGAACGTGCAGCTGCTGAAGAGAAAGCCCGTCAGGAGCGTGCAGCAGCAGAACTGGCTGCAAAGGAGCAGAAAAGATTGGACGCGGAGCGTAAGAAAGCAGAAGAGGAAGAAAGAGCCAAATACTATATAACCAAGTTAAACGCTAAAGAATATTTATATTTGGGTAATACCATGAGCAAGAAGGACTATGAGAACTTCCTGAAGAACAACTGTCCCGAAGCTTTCAGCCAATATCATAATGGTAAGAAACTTATTGGTGCAGGCTGGGGACTGTTTGGCACCGGTTTGGTGGTAACTGCTGGTGGAGGCGCGTTGTTTGCGCTGTACGCAATAGCAGAAGGCGACAAGTCATTCCCAAATCTTTCTGTTTTCGAAATTATAGGTCCTGTAGTGATGGGGGTAGGCGGAGCAATGACTCTTGCATCCATACCTGTTCTCGGAGTTGGTTACAACAAACAGAAAAAATCAGTGAAGACCTATAACAGCAAGTGTGCATCGCCGGGAATCCAGCCAGTGGCGTTGAACCTGACTGCGGGGCAGAATGGCCTGGGGTTGGCTTTGCAGTTCTGACATGACCTGTTTCATGAATAGACATACTAACGATAAACAAAAACCTTTAAAATTTATTCACAATGAAAGCAAATCACATTTTCGCAGTTGCCTTATTGGCACTGGCAGTAGTGGCGATGCCTGTTCAGGCGCAGAGCCGCAAAGACAAGAAAGCCGCTGAAAAAGAGCAGTGGGAGCGCGAGCAGCGTCAGAAGGCAGAAGAGGACGAGCTCCGTCACAAGATGCGCATGGACAGTTTGCGCAAGGCACAACAGAAGGAGGCAGAAATCGAGGCCGAGGCCAAGGAAGCCCGTCTGCGTGCAGAAGAAGACCGCCGTGCAGCCGAGGCTGCTGCAAGAGAGCGTCTGAAGAAACAAGAGGAAGCTGCAGCCCTGCAGGAGGTGGAGTTCAACGAGCCCTGTGCCGATTATGTACCGTCAAGCGATGTTATCTTTGGGCGTGGAACCGGCGAGGACTTTGAGCAGCAGATGTCTGCCGACATCGCACGCACTTCTGCTTTGGAGGAGCTGGCTTCGCAGCTCTCAACCAAAGTGCAGGCACTGGTCAGCCGCTACAAGAAGCAAGAGCGCAAGAACACCAAGCGCGAATCTATCGGCCGAATCGAGGGACTGACAATGACCGAGGTTGATCAGACAACCAGCTATCGTATCGCATGCCGCAAAACCATGACCTACATCCAGGACGGTGAGCGTCTGTTTAAGACATACATGGTGATTGAGTTGGGTGAGGATATGCTGCTTTCGAACATCTACAAGAAAATCCAGAAGGATGACGAACTGAAAGTGGATGCCGATTACAACTCGTTCAAGAAAGAGTTTGACGAGCACTTCAAGAACGAATCGCAGGAGGTATTGGAAAAATCTCTCCAAGAGCAGTAAGAACTGTCTATTGCACCGAGGGGATTGATACCCCCTCGGTTGCACTTTAACAAAACAACAAATATGAAAAAACTATTTATCATCTTGCTTTCGGCGTTATCGCTGACGACAATCGCTCAGAACAAGTCTGTAGCAATTTTAAATCCTCTTGATAGAGAGGGAAGTGTATCACTTACGTATAAAATGATTGTACGCAGTAGTTTTGAGACAGTTGCATCTGTTACTCAAGGATATGAAGCTTTTGACAGAACAGCATTGGATGCTATTATGTCGGAGCACAATTTCCAACGTTCAGGAGCAGTTAATGATGCAGAGATTCGCCAAATTGGTCAAATGGCAGGAGTTGATTTCGTTTTAGTGACTGAAGTTTCTGCCGAAGACGGCTACTTGGTTGTACAAGCGAAAATTCTTAACGTGGTCACGGCCAAATATGACAGAGCAGTTGATGATTTAATGGAGATGACTCCCCCAAAAGTAAAAGAAGGGTGTACTTCATTAGCACAAAAATTATTTAAAATCAATATATCTACAGGAAATTTGAAAGGAGAAATTGTATACAATGGAAAGAAATATGTAGGAGAATATAAAGATGGGATACCCAATGGAAAAGGGAAACTTTATTATTCAACAGATGATAATTGGAATCGCTTGACATATGAAGGTAATTTCGTGAATGGGATACGACAGGGAAAAGGCACGATGACATGGAAAGATGGAGGCAAATATGATGGAGAATGGGTAAATGGTAATATGTTCAACGGCACTTACTATTATCCAAATGGAAATAAATATATTGGATATTTTCTCGATAGTAAGAGGCATGGTAAAGGAACTTTTTATTGGACGAATGGGGATAAGTATGTAGGACAATGGGCTAATGACCTAAGGAACGGAAAGGGTATAATATATTATAGTGATGGGACTCGTTTTGAGGGAATTTTTAAAGATGACAAGCGAAACGGATATGGCGTATATTATTATAATAGCAAGGGATGGGAACATCGGGGGAATTGGACTATGGGGGTTAAGAATGGGCAATTTAAAGAGTATACCTCTAATGGTTATTGGGACGAAGGTATGTATGTAGATGGGAAAAAAGAGGGTAAATGGAAATGTTACTTAGACTATAGACATGATTCAACAGTCCATTATAAAAACGGAAAACAGGTATTTCTACATAGCTGTCCCAGTATATTTTGAAATATGATCTTTATTCAATTAAACTAAAATCAAATTGTTATGAAAGTAGATAATAAGAGAATAATCAAATTATACTACACAGCACTAATGACATATTTAGTGTTCACATTTGCTAATGATTTATTACAAGGACTTGTCTCTAATTTTCGTATAGAGTATGTTTTATGTGCGATATTTTGGCTCGCATTAGTTATACAAACCACGTTTGCGTATATTCATATTATGGCTATTGATGAAAAAGACTACTCTGCAAAAGTACTAATCTCCGATTGTATAGACATATTAATTGAAATTTTCGTCTGTGCTGTAATAGGTAGTACATATAAAGCAAATGGTTATCATGAATTGGCAGATTACAAGTTGTTGTCCATACCATTTATAGTCTTAGCAATTAATCAAATTTATTGGTATGCGAGTGTGGAGAAAGGTAATAATATGGCAATAGGTCGTCTCATTCTTTTATTCGTTGGGATGTTGATTGTTACAATTTCTGAGTCGGTCAATCATAGTATTTGGAATTTGGTTATTTTTGTGATAGTTCACTCTCTTGCAATGGCCATTTTGAGAGCATGGGACGCAACAAAACAAGGATCTACGAATCCAGACAAAGGAAACGATGAAAAAATAATACGGATCTAAATAAATAATCAATGAAAAAACTATTAATCATCTTACTCTCAGCACTATCGCTGATGGTTGCGGCACAGACCACCCCGAACTGGTACGACAACGACATGCGTCGGTCGTTCTATCCCGCCGGACAGTACTTCACGGGTTTTGCTGAGGGACAACGCCTCGGCAGCGAAAGTCTGGATGCAGCGACTACGCGGCTGAAGAACGCTGCACGTGTGGAAGCGTTGAGCACCATACGAGTACATGTGCAGAACACAACAGTTAATCAGGCTTTATCACAAACGCTACGCACCATGGAAGGCACATTCCGGCAGTCGGCACGCGAGTTCTCATCCGCCACAACCACCAAAGTGGATATGGAGATTCCCGGCTTGCAGATTGAGGCGTGGACCAATCCTGCGAACGGAAACATAGCAGCCTTTGCATACGTCAAGAAAGCTACACTCATCCGGCAGCTGGAAAAGAAAATCACTGTCGGGCTGACGAAGATAGAAACGACCCTTGACCAGATTGACCAGCTTATAGCAACAGGTCAGAAGATGCAGGCACGCGACCTTGCGGAAAAGACTTTGCCGCAGTTCGTCGAACTGGACGAAACGCAGAAGATTCTCGCAGCCGTGGATGAGAATGCCGACGAGGAATCACTCCAGTTGATGGAAACACGCAATCTGCAGCAGCGCCTGACCGGACTGATTGCCAACTTGAAGCATGGCATCAACATCTATCTGGATTGCAAGGCTGATATGTTCGGCACGAACTATGGTACATTGAAGTCTGAGATCCAGGGTGAACTTTCCAAACTCGGCTGCACGTTTGTCAATAGTGCTGAGCAGTCAGACTGGGCAATATATATCAATGCGCCCGCACGCGAGTACAACAAACAGTCGTTTGGAAACATCACTTCGTATTTTGCATACATTGATGCCAATATCGCGATTGAAAAGACCGCCACCGGTCAGCGCATCTTCGAAGACCTGATAAGCGAGAAAGGCAGCCACACCCATAACTTTGAGCAGGCCGCCCGTGACGGGTACAAAAACATATCACCTAAAATAAGCGAGATAATCAAAAAGCAGATACAGCAATGAAAAAACTATTTATCATCTTGCTTTCAGTACTTTCGCTGACGACATTTGCACAGCAAAAAAAGGTGGCGGTGTATGTGACCGGAGATGAAGTGGAAGCTAAAGTTTTAGGTAGTCGCTTACAGACTGATATTACTCAAAGCGGAAAATATATTGTTATTGAACGAAACGCAACTTTTTTGGCAGAATTGAAAAAGGAACAGAGTTATCAACGTACAGGAGCTGTTGATGATGAGGAACTCTCTCGTTTGGGTAAGCAATATGGTGTAAATCTCATATGCGTAGCTGATATTTTCTCCGCCTTTGGAGAAAGTTACGTTTCCGCACGATTAATCAATGTAGTAAGTGCTGAGGTAATACGTACAGCAAGTGCGAATGGAAATTTGCAAGATTACCAAAACATGAGAATTATATCTTCTACGATTGTTGGTGATTTGCTAACCCTGGTAGAAGAAAAAGCAGATAGGAAAAAAGTTGCTGTATATATAGCTCAAAGCGAATCAAAAGAGATTGGACGAGTTTTAGGCGATAAATTAGTAGCAGGATTTACGAGAAGCGGACAATACACTGCGGTGGAACGCACAAACAGTTTCCTGTCTCAATTGAGTAAGGAACAAAAATACCAACGTACAGGAGAAGTTGATGATAACGATATTTCGCGTATAGGAAAACAATTTGGCGTACAATATGTATGCGTCGCTGAAGTTAGTGATTATCATGGAGATCAAAAGTATATCGCAGCAAGACTAGTAAATGTAGAAACAGCAGAATTAGTAGATGCTTATGACGGGGGAGGCATTATTAATTCCATGAATAGTTGTGTTAAAATGGCAAATGATATAGCAGGAAAATTATCACATACAGAACTATCTATTTTGCCTGCTATATATTCGTATAGCAATAGTACCCTTTCACAAAATCATGCTTCAAGATTAGGCAATTGTGACTTGTCAAAAATTTATGCCGCTTATATCGAACAACGATACAACGGACGAGATATTAGTAAAGAAGATAATGCCAAACAATACATGCAAAAACAGGTTCATGAAGCAGTTCAATCAATAACAAAAGAATATGGATTAATTGCTATATTTGATGATGCAGCCTTATTATATAAGGGGAGAGATGCAAAGGATGTCACTTCGTTAGTTATGAGAAAGTTAAATCTTAAATGAATATAAAATAATGAAAAAGATCTTGATTGTAGTTCTTTTAGGAACTTATATTACAGCGTGCTCAACGCAGAAAACAGCAGTAGTGATGGAAAAGGGTAATCCTCCAGCACAAATATCAAAAGTTGATAGTAACCAGATGCAAACTCCAAAGGATACTTCTATCGTAACGCAACTTATTGTTGATACTATTCCAACGCAACCTGTTGTTCAACCTATTTCACAAGATTCGATTGTACAGCATATTGCCAAAGAAGAAAAAAAAATAAAGGTGCAACAGGCGGACAACAAATCAATTTATGGACACGTTAATTTGCGCGCTGTTATATCCAACATGGCTGAATATAAAGATGCTTTACAGCACATGGATTCACTTCAAAAATATCTAGCAAATCAGTATAAGATGATGGTGCAGGAATTTCAAAAAAAAGAGGCTGAATATATATCAGACACAACATCACTGCCAATGCTCCAACAGATGAGACAGCAAGAATTACAATCATACAAAGAAAGAATAATATATTTTGAGGAAACATCTCAACAGCAATTGGCATTAGAAGAAAATAAACTAATGGCGCCTATATATGAAAAAATGCAAAACGCTGTAAAGATGGTATCTGATGAGTTGCATTTATTAGCTGTATTTGACGATAGTTATTTGTTGTATTCGGCTGCAGATGCAACCGACATTACGAATGACGTTATCAAAAAACTAAGGTAAATTTATGAGAAAACTATTTATCATCTTGCTTTCAGCCATTTCGTTGACAGCATTTGCACAAGATAAGAAAACAGTTGCAGTATTGGATCCGATTTGTCGGGACAATAGCGTAAATCCTTTTTTTCAGCAGATGGTGCGCGGTGCTATGGAGTCTGCCGTAACGGCATCAACGGAATATGAAGCGTACGACCGTTCAGCATTCGATATGATTCAGAAGGAGCAGGCTTTTCAACGCACGGGCGCAGTTAGTGATGCTCAGATCAAGAAAATGGGCGAGATGGCAGGTGTTGACTATGTGCTTGTTTCTGAAGTTAGTGCATACGAAGGTTATTTATCAGCTGTAATAAAGATATTGAATATTACCACAGGCAAATATGATAAATCTGTAGATGATTATACTCAAATGAGTCCAGAAGCAGTAAAACAAAAATGCACAGAATTAGCTTCGCGTATATTTGGCTCGGCAAATAACCAACACTTAACCGTGACCAACTCATTACCCCCATCTAATGCTAACAAGAGTTCAAACAAACATGATGAAAGTCTGGATATTTGTTCACAATTACTACATCCAGAAAGCATTGAATTATACACAATAAAAGATACATGGAAAACCGAACAAAGAATTACTGAAGAGTGCATTATAAACATTTCGATTATGAATGAGTGCGTTAAAAGCAAGAAGTACACAGAAGCATGGGAACCATGGTGGCAGGCTTTCAGCACTTGTCCTAACGCAAACAAAGCAATATATTCCCGTGGTGAAGAATTGCTATGTTGGTATTATGATAACGCTAAAACTCAAAAAGAACGAGATAAGTATTTAAATCTTCTAATGGAATTGTTTGACCGCCGAATTTATTATTTTGGAGATGACCCTAAATATCCTATTAGTTATATACTTGGGAGAAAAGGAATAGTCATTTTTAAATATTCGACATCGGAAAGAGAAAAAGTACTTAGTTATTTGATGTTAAAAGAGTGTGTTAATAACCAAAAAGAGCAAAGCCAAATACAAGTCCTGGTGAACTTTTACTTAAGTTCTGCATGGATATATCAGCAATGTCCAAAACATAAATCGCAATTTGAAGAGGATTACCAAAAGACTATGCTATTCCTTAAAAATCACTCAAAAACTAAAGAGGCACGTGAATTAGGCGACTACATACACAAGCATTTTGAAAATATCGTATACGGCATAGGCTCATTATAAAATCGAATAGAATATTAGTTAGTATATGAAAAAGTTTTTCCTTTTCTTGCTCTCAGTACTATCGCTGACGGCTTTTGCACAAGATGCAAAGAAAGTCGCCATCCTTGAAACCGTTGATAAGGCGGGGGATGTGCCGTATGGTGTAAAACTGCAAGTACGCATGAACTTGACATACGCTATTAGCAATACCCCGGGCTATGAAGGCTATGACCGTGTAGATATGGCGTCCATCATGGGTGAGCAGAACTTCCAGCGTACCGGTATGGTTAGCGACGCACAAATCAAAAAATTAGGTGAGATGACCGGCGCGCAATACGTGTTGATTGCAGAAGCAGCCCTATATGATGAACAGAACATCATCATTACGGCAAAAGTGCTTGACGTAGAAACAGGCGGTGTATCGAATTCCGCTCCTCCTGCATTTGCCAACAAGAATCCTGAAAAAATGCAGGAAGCTTGTGTGACTTTGGCGCGTAAGTTGCTCGGAGGACGTTCTTCATCCTCTACCTCTTATTCGTCTTCGTATAGCAACAGCAACTCATACAGCAGAGGCCAAGACTTCGTTGAGAACGCCTGGGACATCAATATGAAGATGATCTGGGTGGAAGGAGGCGAGTTCATGATGGGTTGCACAAGTGAGCAAAGCGGCTGCGGAAGCGATGAACAGAATGTACGCCGCGTAACGGTTGACGGCTTCTATATCGGCATGCTGGAAGTGACCCAATCGCAATGGGAAAAAGTAGTAGGCACATCAGTTTCCCAACAACGAAATAAGGCTAATAGTAGTTGGTCACTATACGGCGTTGGTCCGGACTATCCGATGTACTATGTCAGTTGGGAAGAGGCTATGGAGTTCTGCCGCCTGTTGAGCAACAAGACGGGGAAGACCTATACTTTGCCCACCGAAGCTCAATGGGAATATGCAGCACGTGGCGGCAAGCGCGCCGAGAGTACCAAATATGCGGGCAGCAATATGATTGATGCGGTAGCATGGTACACTGATAATAGCGGAAATAGCACTCATCCTTGCGGAACCAAACGCGCCAACGCATTAGGTATATACGACATGTCCGGTAACGTATGGGAGTGGTGCAAAGACTGGTATAGTAGCAGTTATACAAGTTACGACACCAACAATCCCACAGGCCCGTCGTCGGGCTCCGTCCGCGTGTTTCGGGGCGGCGGCTGGGGCATCGGTGCTTCGAGCTGCCGGGTCGCGGATCGTAGCGGCAACTCGCCGGGCTTTCGCGGCAGCAACCTCGGTTTTCGTGTTGTTCTCCTCCCGTGAGTTTATCGCGAAGCGTCCCTGCCAAAGATAAGCAAATTTATCAAGCAGCAGGTTCTGTAGTAATTCGAAAGATTGTAGGAGTGCTGAAGGCTGTTTCAACCACATGACCATCACGTGACCATCTCCCGAGGACATCATAAGAAAGCTTCAAGAAAATAGTCCTTTGCGAACAAAATGTGATCTTTGAAATATTGTCGGATTATAAGAGAAAATCTATTATGTTTAACTTAGAGCAATAACATCTATGATTTATTATAAAATTGAATTTTACGATGATTCCCAATCACCAGATTTGGAGAAGCGACGTGAGGGCAGCCATTTCTGGATAACAGCCGATGATTCAGATGATGAGCCCCACTTATCGTTTAACAAGAACAACTGGGGTAACAAGGTGGATTATCTGTTTTCGGAGGATGGGTTTGTGGAAACGGTACGTTCCGTGAAAGGAGATGACCTGAAGCTTCTGATGCGGTTGTGTGACAATGCCGCAACCGTTGAACAGACAGCTGACTATCTGTACAAACGATTCTCTGCTGACGGCCATAAAGCATATTCCCATATACTTGATTGGCTGGAAGAGAATCATATCAAGACATCGTTCTGGAGCTGGCCGTAATCCTGGCACAAAATGTGATCTTTGAAATATTATTGTCGAATCAAGAGCGAGGGTTAAAAGTACTCGCGCACGGCAAATTCGTATTGACTGATGAAAATCTGCTTGAAAGCATATAGATTATTCTGCTCGTAGAAGATCAGCATAGCTTTCTTGTAGTCAATCGAATCCACTGTGCGGAACGACAAGGGGCAATAACCGTTGGCTATAAGCAATGCATTACTTGTGATACGCGCAGTACGTTTGTTGCCGTCCATGAACGGCTGGATATAACTGAGTAAAACAAGTGCGAGCATGGCTTTCTCAAACACATTCGTACGACTGTTGATGAGCGCACACGTGTCGCGCATCGCTTCGCGAATCTGGAACTCGTTGTCCAATGGATGGTACTGCGTTCCTGTGATACCAACACGTCGATGACGCAAGCCTTTGTCAACAGACAGTTCCTTGGTCAATAGCGTATGGATGTCCTCAATATGGCTGATGGTCAGTTCTTGGAGATAATCGGGATTGTCCAATACAAAGCGCAATGCATCCTTGTGGTTGAGCAGCATGACAGCCTCTTCTTTGGTTTTGCCGTCTGCAGTTTTGCTCTCACGCAAGAGACGTTCGGTCTCAAGCAGCGAATAGGTGTTGCCCTCAATCTGCGAAGATTTCCAACTCAAGTCAATCCCCAGACGCTCCATCTCACGGCGGTACTCGTTCTCGCTCATTTCGCTGAGATGTGTGCGGAACTCTGCCTGTAGATTGTGGAGCAAGGATAGTTCGTCTTGTGTGAACAGTTCAACTTGAGGCAACTGCTCGTTGATAAGCGCAAAATTGAAGCCGGTCTGCACTTGCCGCTCATCTACATCTTGAGCAAAGTAGGTGTCTAACGATACTGGCATCAGTATATGCGCTTTAGCAGTTAAGGAGTAACGAACCGCCTTCCCTGCCCCGGTAGACTGAATGTCGCCATTATGAACACCGGCAGCTAACAAGCGTTTAAGTGTGGCGTCGCTATTCGTATAACCAATACCTGTTCCAATCTCATTACGGGACTTGGATGGGTTAAAATGCAAATACTGCAATATTTCTCTGTAAGTGTCCATATGGCAATCGGCTCATTTTTTGACTAAATTCTCCCAAACGCAGCGCATAGTGAGCCGCAAAATGGCGTATTTGATGTAATTTTGAGCCGCAAAGATACAAAAAACACACAAATAATGCAAATTTTCGTCTTTCTAAAGATGATTTTCGCGTATCTTTTCGTCTTTTGAAAGATGAAAACTGCAAAATCTGGGCGATTCGACAAGATTTCAACAGCCCTCGGGCATAAAGCATAGCAAGTACAAATACGATAAATATATGCGAAAACTGATTTTATTCCTCATGGTATTGGTTGCACTGCCGATGGCGGCGCAAACGAGTTTTGACAAGTTCAAACAGCAGCAACAGAGCGGGTTTGACCAGTTCAAGAAAGACAAGCAGGACGAGTTTGACGCTTACCGCAAGCGTGTGAACGACGAGTTTGCAGAACTTATGCGTAAGAAATGGGAAGCATTCCCCGTGCATGAAGCGGAGAAACCGAAGGACGAGAAGACCGTTCCTCCGGTAGTGTACAACGAACCTGATCCGACACCTACGCCTCAGCCCAAGCCGAAGGAAGAAGAGAGAACCCGTCCGAAAGAGGATATAACTCCTGCACCCAAGCCCAAAGAAGACGTGAAGCCTGTTGAAATTGCTGTAAAACCCAAAGTGGTGGTAGTACCTGCCCCACAACCGACACCCGACCCCATTGCACCGGTCAAACCGAAAGAGGACCCCTACAAGAAAGTGTCCATCGGGTACTTCGGTACCATCATCACCATCGGTTTCCCGATGAATGACAACCTAAAGATCCACGCTCTGGAGGAGAACGCCATTGCTGACGCATGGCAGCAACTGTCCGATAGCCGCTATGACATAACCGTCAGTACGGCTCTCAATGCGCGGAAAGCCAACGCGCTGTGCGACTGGGCGTACATGAACATGCTGCAAGCCGCTACGGAAAAGCAGTACGGCAAGACCAACGAGGCGGTACTGATGCAGGCATTCCTGATGACGCAGTCAGGCTACCGGATCCGTCTGGGCATGAGCGACACGAAGCTGTACATGCTCGTGGCGAGCCTGTACGACATATTCCGCCTGCGGTACTACACCATCGACGGAACGAAATACTACAACATAAGCGGAGACAAAGATGTGAAGATGCGCATCACCAATGCGAATTTCGGCAAGGAGAAATCGCTCTCGCTACAGATGACCAAGCTGCCGCAACTGAGCAGCGAACCGACACCCAAGCGCACACTCACCTCGCGCAAAGGTGTGACAGCATCGGTCAGCGTGAACAAGAACATGATTGACTTCTTCAACACCTATCCGCAGGCATGCTTCAATGGTGACCAGACAACACGCTGGGCGGCATATGCCAATACACCTATGGAGAAGTCCCTGAAAGAGATGCTCTATCCGCCGCTGAAGAAGACCATCACCGGCATGAGCGAAAAAGATGCAGTCGGCATCCTTCTCAACTGGGTGCAGACAGCATTCGAGTACGGCTACGATGACAAGATTTGGGGCGGTGACCGCGCGTTCTTTGCACAAGAGACGCTCTACTATCCCTACTGCGACTGCGAGGACAGGGCAATCCTATTCTCCCGTCTGGTACGTGATCTGGTCGGACTGGATGTAGTGCTGCTTTATTATCCGGGACATCTGGCTACAGCCGTCGCATTCAAGGATGATGTAAAAGGTGACTACCTGTCCTACAAGAGCCGCAAGTACGTAGTATGTGACCCCACGTTCATCAATGCCGGTGTAGGCAGAACGATGCCGGGCATGAATAACCAAGAGGCGCAGGTCATAGCACTCCAATAGAATGAAGCGAAAACGAATGATAATCCTACTGCTTTGCGCAGCGGCCGTGACGGTTGCATGCATATGGTGCGGCATATATATATATCATCGAGAAAAGGAGAATGACATGCTCCATACGAACGATGCCGGTTATGTGGAAGACGATATTCCGCATGCCGACCCGTTCATTGTCGGCAAATGGCAGAACAGCAGCAATCCCCACTGGTTCAAGGTCTATTACGATGACTACGACGAAGACGAGGGATTCTTTTGGGGAAAAGAGTGGGACGAAAGCGACGATGTGCACGAGGAAGACCTCTATTACCATGGCAACGGTTGGTTCCGCTGGCGCAAGGACAACGACCAACTAACCGAACTGCACACGATGGATGTGCAGAACGTACCTATACCCAAAGTGTGGAATATACGCACACTATCATCTCCCGACAGCCTGATCCTAACCAACCGCGATTACAAGAAGCAGTGCTTGCGCTTTGGGCGAAAGGGATAACCATCCCGGATGAATAAATAGTGCCGGATCAATAGAACTATTAGAAGTATTCGCGGACGGCGAAAGCGTATTGGTCAATAAAGATCTGCTTGAATGCATGCAGGTTGTTCTGCTCGTAAAAAATCAGCATGGCTTTTTTGTAATCAATGGATTCAACCGTTCGGAATGAAAGCGGGCAGTAACCATTGGCAATCAGCAGCGCGTTGCTTGTGATACGTGCAGTGCGTTTGTTGCCATCCATAAACGGCTGGATGTAACTAATCAGAACAAGTGCCAATAGTGCTTTCTCAAACACATTGTTCCGGCTATTGATGAGCTCACATGTATCACGCATAGCCTCGCGGATCTGAAACTCGTTGTCCAACGGACGATATCGCGTGCCTGTAATACCTACACGACGATGACGCAAACCTTTGTCAACCGACAATCCCTCGATGAGCAAGGTGTGAATATCCTCGATATGGCTGATTGTCAGTTCTTGGAGATAATCAGGGTTATCCAACACAAAACGCAAAGCCTCCTTGTGATTGAGCAGCATAACAGCTTCTTCACGAGTTTTGCCATCGGCAGTCTTGCTTTCACGCAGCAGTCGTTCGGTTTCCAGAAGGGAGTATGTGTTGCCTTCAATCTGCGATGATTTCCAACTCAGATCAATACCCAGACGTTCCATCTCGCGTCGGTACTCATTATTAGTCATCTCTGCCAAGTGTGTGCGGAACTCCGATTGTAGCGCGCTCAACATAGACAATTCTTCGTCGGTAAACAGCGATAGTTCCGGTAATTGTTCATTTATGAGTGCAAAATTGAAACCTGTTTGCACTTGTCGCTCATCTACATCTTGAGCAAAGTAGGTGTCTAACGATAATGGCATCAGAATATGCGCTTTGGGAGTCAGCGAATAACGTACCGCTTTACCGGCACCGGTGGTTTGTATGTTCCCTTGCTGTACGCCTGTAGCTAACAGACGTTTCATTGTCGCTTCACTGCCTGTAAAACCAATACCTGTCGCAATAGCGTTGCGTGATTGCGACGGATGGAAATGCAAGAATTGTAAGATATCTCTGTAAGTATCCATAACTCAATCGGCTCATTTTAGGGCTCNNAGCGAAAAATGAAAAAAGTGGCTTTTTTTATAGGACATTAGGCGGAAACATGAAACACAAGACCCCGACGAGACCTTGACGAGATATCGGTTTGACCTTAATTTAAGTACGATATACCCCAGTGAGGAAGACTGAAGGTCACCTCCATCATGGTTAAGTTAACGGGATAGTGACGTTGTCGTTGCGTTATGCTTATGTTATGCTTATGTTATGCTGTTGGAACGTTGATAAGTCAAAAATTATCTAAAATTTACTCAAAATGTTTAACACGCGTTTCTATTATTTAATCAAAAACGCGGCAGCACGACACTGCGTGTCTGAATGTAATTAGCTAAATATCCACTTGTATGCAAGCATCCAGATGTATATTTATCCAATTCCATTCCGTCTGATGTAAACGTCATCCGGCTGCCTTACAAAAAAACGGATTTTGCAAATCCTATCAAAAAAACGTTTCGTTGCACTCCACTCTCAAAAAACACTTATGTCCATTAAATAAAACAAATCGTCGCGCCACAAATACTGCATACAAATCACAAGCGGATTTGCCAGGATGAGGTGGAATAGTGGCGTAAAGGCGACAAAATGTTAGGCAAATGTGTCATCTGCGCGTTCTTGTGGCAGAAAAAGTGCGTGAGAAGCGACATTTTTTGCAATTTTACTAATTATTTTGTACTTTTGCGTTCGTATTGGTATTTGTCCTATTCCCAAATAGGATTTTGTTTGATTTATAGCATTAGCACCAACTAATGCACATGGTTTGTTAATTAGATTTGACTTGATATGAAAAGATCTACTATTTGTTTGTTTATATTTTCGCTGCTGTTTGCGAATGCCTTTATAATGGGGGGGGGCAAAGTGTTCGCAACACCGGCTTCGCTGGGCAACGGTGTCACCTGGGAGCTTGACGGAACGACCTTAACTATCGGATATACAGGTTCCGGCTCAGGTGTGATGCCGACATATTCATCTGGAAGTGACGCCTCCAGACCTTGGAATAGTGATAAGGCATCTATCACAAACATTGTAGTAGAAGAAGGTATTACGGTAATTGGTGCCTATGCTTTTCATGGTTGCTCTGCTGCAACAACGCTTTCTCTGCCGTCAACATTGGATAGTATAGGATTAAATGTTTTTATTAATCTTAATACATCTTGCGCTACTACTTTTCATGGCACCGTGGAACAATGGTGCAATATAGGCTTAAGAGATTATGATTCTAATCCATTTTATCATGGAGACGGGCAGTTTCGTACAGATGCAGGCATTATTACTAAAATCAACATACCTCAAGGTATAACTAAAATTACTCCTTCATTGTTCCGAAGGACAACAATAACCGAACTGACGATACCTACTTCAGTTACAGTTATCGGCGCCCATGCGTTTCGTGATTGTTCGTCTCTCGCCTCTGTGACCTTTACTGCCACAAGTAAAGTGGATAGTATTGCGACCTATGCATTTGCTAGTTGTTCCGCATTAACTACGTTGACGATACCATCATCTGTAAGGATTATTGAAACATACGCTTTCCAGAATTGCTCAAAATTAACTTCTATTGATTTCAATAATGCCACGAAACTCAAAACTATAGGAAATAATGCTTTTCAAGGTACAACTAAACTAACAATGTTGAGTCTCCGTGGTGCAACTTCGCTGGTGACAATAGGCAATAATGCATTTAGTTTGACAAGTGGTGATGCCACAGCCAAAAGTTATTTGTATTTGCCTGCAAGTCTTAGAACCATAGGAACAAATGCATTTAATAACAGAACAGGGTTAGAGGGCATTGTGATAATGAACACTAGTCCCACTGATGCTAATCTGACTAAATGCGCTGGCACAACAAGCTTTAACAATGTGACGAAAAGCATTCCTGTGTATGTCAATAGTTCTACTTTGGCAACCACATACGGAAGTCTGACAGGCTGGAGCAGTTTTACAAACTTTACTTATACCAATGAAGTTACATTTAATTGCGGAACACCTACAGCATCCGCTCTTGTAGCGCATCTAAACATACGAACCGGTGCGTTGACGTTTACAGGTAGTGGTGATATGAAAGATTATACATCCACGAAAGCTGATTGGAGATTGGATGTATATAAATCCGTACTAAAATCGGTAACAATCAGCAAAATGTCCCGTATCGGTGCATATGCTTTTTATAACTGCGATAATTTAACGGGATCTATTTCCATCCCTAACACCGTTGTAAGTATAGGTAACAGAGCTTTTTATGGTTGTAAGGGACTTACAGGATTAACGCTTTCTTCCGCTTCCAAATTGGAGACAATTGATCAATATGCTTTTTATAATTGTTCAGCAATAACTTCATCTTTTTCCGCAACGTCATGGGGTGGTAAAGTATCAACCATTGGCAATTATGCATTTAGTGGCTGCGGTTTGACATCGGTAGCCCTACCCTCTACACTTACGTCTTTGGGAAATTATGCGTTCCAAGGAAATAAAAGTTTGACAAAGGCGGATTTTTCGGCAGCTACCTCTCTAACTACTTTTGGAACATCGATGTTTGCCGGCTGTTCTGCACTCAGCAACGTAACTTTGCAATCAACGCTGACTGCTCTACCAGATAGAACGTTTAGTGCTTGTTCTTCGTTGAAGACGGTTAGTTTACCGGAAAGTGTTGCTTCTGTGAGTTATTTAGCATTTGCTTCTTCGGGTATAAAAACGATTATTGCCAACCGTTCGACTACGCCTACTTTGTCTTCAGCGATGAGTTACATTCGTCCTGATACGGTACGTTTGGCGGTATTTACTGCTGCTGCCAAAACAGCCTATAAGGCGCATACCTATTGGGGACAATTTGATGTGGATACCAAAATAGAAGGTGAATGTGGCGCAGAAGGCGACAATGTAACATATGCACTGGATCTGGCAACAGGTGTGCTGACGCTCACCGGCACAGGCGCAACGGCTACATACTCCTCTTCGGATGCCAACAGAGCACCGTGGTATGCGTTTCGTTCACTAATAACCTCTGTAGAGGTTGGAAGCGGTATAACCGGAATAGGCGGTTATGCATTCAAAGATTGCTCCAACATGACGACAATTTCGTTGCCGGCATCTTTGACAACTATGGGCTCCAGTATTTTTGACGGATGTACCGGTTTGACTTCCTATACGTACGCTGGCACAATTGCGCAATGGTTGGGGATTACGTTTAGTGGAACATCCTCTACTCCTATGTACCATGTAAAGAAGTTCTATGCCAATGGCAGTGATACCGAGATAACTGATTTGGTTATTCCAAATGGAACAACTGAAATTAAGCAATATTCATTCTATAACTGCCAGGGATTGGAATCAGTTACTTTACCAGCTTCGCTAACATCTGTAGGTACATCGGCGTTCTCTACCTGCACCCACATTGAAAATACGAATTATTTAGGAACCATTGATCAGTGGTGTAGTATAGCGTTTGTTAGCAATGTATCTAATCCGGCATTCTTTAGCAAGCAGCTAAGTATTAACGGCGATGAGCAAACTGACATTTATCTGTCGGATGATTTAACAGAGATTAAGAACTATGTCTTTGAAAGCAATGAGGCGTTATTAAGTGTTTCTGTTAAGAATACTACGACAATTCAGGCGGATGCGTTCAAGAATTGTGATGCAATCATTACTGTACGTGGTGAATTGAGTGGTACATGCGGCACAGGGCTTACTTGGTCGCTTGAGGATGGCGTGCTTACTATTACCTATTCATCCGGTACTGGTGTAATGGATGATTATACTTCTTCAAAAGCACCTTGGTATGTGTATAGAAAATCTATCAACAAGATAATTGTAGGTGAAGGAGTAACACAAGTTAGCAAATATGCCTTTAGAGGAATGACGCAAACGTTCGGTGTCTATTTGCCGTCCACGCTAACGCAGATTGGAGATTACGGATTCTATGAGTCTTCCGGATTGGCCTATATTGTTTGCAAGGCAACTACACCCCCGTCTATTCCTGCGCACCAAGCCGGATATAGCAGTTATGAATCCGGTACATTTAATTCTGTTGCTACAGATATTCCGGTTTATGTACCTTCCGGTAGCCAATCGGCATATGAAAGTGCAATGACAATCACTTATTCCACGAGTACCGGATGGGCACGCTTTACGAATTATATTCCGACCATAGTATTTACCGGCAACTGTGGTACAACTGGTCATGAATCAGAAGTAACATGGACGTATGATCCTGCAGATCGGTCTATGATTATTTCTGGCTCCGGAGATATGAAAGACTATAATAGTTCTTCCGCAGCGCCATGGAATACATTGAAGCCTCTTATTGCCGCTGTTGTAATTGAGGATGGTGTTACCAAAGGAGGTAAATATACTTTTGATAATTGTACGGCGCTGACATCTATTACGATAGCAACCTCATGCACTTCTTTTGGAATGCAGATATTTGGCGGTTGCACGTCGTTAACAGAGGTCGTATTACCAGAAGGAATAACATCAACAGGTAGCTGGATGTTCCATGGATGTACAAATTTGGTAGATGTAACGTTGCCTTCTACTCTAACAGAGGTGGATGTTAGATCATTCAGTCAAACAGGCATTACGTCCATGGATATACCGGAAGGTGTTACCAATATAGATAATTATGCATTCTATCAATGTACATCATTAGCAAGTATAGATCTTCCGTCTACCTTGACACGCATTAATTCCAATGCCTTTGACGGTTGTTCCACGTTGGCTTCGATTGATCTGCCGGAAGGGTTGACGAACATTGGTAGCAAGGCTTTTGCCGGTTGTTCGGAGTTAACAACGATTACTATTCCCCGTTCCGTAACAACAGTTACAACTACAAGCGGTTCATATACGTTTAACGGTTGTTCAAAACTTAGAACAGTGAACTGGAATGCGGAAGCTTGCGCAGACTTTAACAAGTATTCTTCCGGTAGTGGCTTTACCTACTACACACCGTTTGGAGACGCTAAAACAACTATTACGACCATTAACTTCGGCGAGCACGTCCGCATTATTCCGAGTTGCTTGTGTCAGGGTATGACGGGTATAACATCAGTAACACTACCCGCAAGCTTGGAGCAGATCCATCAGGATGCGTTCAACGGCTGTACCGGATTGACATCTATCACTATTCCTGCGAAAGTATCTGTTATTCAGGGTACTGTGTTTGAAGGTTGTACAGACATAGACGAAATCACAGCCTATCCGGAGACGTTGCCGACGATGGGTACAAACGTTTGGAACAATGTTCCAACCAGTGCGACGGTGACGGTTATGTGTCCGACAACGGAAACGGCGTACAAGGTAAATGCCAACTGGTCAAGGTTCAACACAGATTGGAATCATATCTACGGCGCATGTGGAGAATTGGAAATCTCAACAGATCAGGCGATGACAGAAGCTGCACCAAGCGGTTTCCATGGTGATATAATCGTTGAAGATGGCGCGACTTTCACCATGGATGATGTGTCGGCACTTACGGTGGATATCAAAGACCTCATCCTTGAACCCGGTGCACGCATTGAACTGGCTTCGGATGCTACATACGATATAGACAACCTCATCATGCAGCGAAGCGGTGATTCATCGGATGACAAGGTGGCTACGGCAGAGATCAAGGGTTCGCTGACGGCGGACAACCTCATCATGGACTTTGAGTTAGATGACAGCCGCTGGTTCACAATATCACTGCCGCAGACCGTTGCAGCCAATGCAGTGACCGATGCAGACGACGGGACAGCACTCGTGCCCGATGAGGATTACTATGCCCTGTCATTCGACGGTGAACAGCGCGCTGAATACAGCACGGTTGAGAACAACTGGGAGTGGGTGACAAGCGGTGACCTGAACGCCGGAGAAGGCTACCTGATTGGTCTGCCTGACGGTGCAGGAACAAAAACCTTGCGATTCACTATGCCGAGTTATACGTATGCCGAAACATCCAACAAGACCATAGCCGTATCGGAATACGCTTCCGACAAACCAATAGATGCCGGCTGGAACATGGTAGGTAATCCGTTCCTGCAGAACTACCATCACACGACAACTGCCATGACGGTGGGGGACAAGACACTGACAGCTGTTGTCACCTTGGATTTTGACGGAGCAAGGATAGAGTACAACGAGGAACTGGTGGCTGATGCCGTTCTTCCGCCATTCTCTGCCATGTTCGTACAAGCACCTACGACAGGCTCGCTGGTATTCACTGCCGCCTCAGCGCGCAAAAACATCCGTGCACGCTATCCGAACAACAGCGAGCCGCAGTTCTTGAGCATCACGCTGAGCGGAAACGGCGGCAAGGATATAACACGAATCATGACCGGCGAGTACAGCAATGAGTATACCATCGGCGCAGATATGGTAAAATGGTTCAACGAGGGCTATACCCTCCAGACCGCTCCGACACTCTACACCCTGAAGTCGGACTACAAGCAGGCCATCAATGCACGTTCGGCAGAGATGCTGGAGGCTATACCTGTCGGCTATCACGCAACACAAGAAGGCACCTATACATTCACGTTAGGCAACGACGAAGCGGAAGCCTTCGAACACGTATTGCTCCACGACAGCGAACTGGAGATAACTACCGACCTGAAACTGGCAGATTATGCGTTCACCTCAGCTGCCGGAACAACCGACAACCGCTTCACATTGACCGCTACGCTTGCAAACGAGCAGGTGGTGACTGGAGTAGATATAGTCGATAGTCAAAAGTCGAAAGTCGAAAGCGTGCAGAAGATTCTGCGTGACGGACAACTATATATACTGCGTGGTGATAAAACATATACCGTTATCGGACAAACAGTAGAATAAAGAATGTAGGTATGAGAATTGCAAACGGTAGAACAACGATGAAAAGGATCATTCTTTTAACTATAGGAATATGCTGCATGTGCGCTATACCGGTGCACGCACAGAACGACTGGCTACATACGGGAGTCCCCGTTCCTCCTGCACAGATGCTATCCACCTCTCCGCGGTATAACTCCAACCATACAGCGCAAGCATATCAGTTATCAGGATATGTTCCACGGATGAAGATGGGCTCCACGTCACCTATGATAAACATGATTGGCGGGAGGACGTTGCCTGATCTGTTCGCCAATATCAGCGAACAATCAGAGAGTAATAATTATTCACACCACTCCGGTACACGCCGCGTAGGACATGACAAGCCTAATGAACCGGGAGCACCCGTAGGCAACGGCGTGATGGTATTGCTTCTGCTGGCAGGGATATACTGCTGGGCGAAAGCTACGAGGAGCAAAATTAGGTCAAAAATTATCCAAAATTAGCCCAAAAATTTAGCAAGCGTTTCAAATATATAATCAAAAAATAGTAAAGCTGCCTGCAAGTAAACCTTACAGGCAGCTTTACTAACTATTTGTTTTCCCCTTTTTCCTCTGCACGCAAGCGTGCCCGTTTTCCCCGTTTCATCGGGGAAACATCATGAGTGAAAGCACTCAAAGAAATAAACCTAAATCTCCTTAGCCGAAGAGGGTGCGGAAGAAACTCTTCTTGTCGGTGTCGTCACTCGGGCCGACGTTGTTGTTCTTGCGGAGTTTCTCAACCAGTTCTTTATCCTCCTTGCTCAAGTGTTCGGGTATATATACGCCCACATTGATGAGCAGGTCGCCCGTTCCGTACTGACGTCCGTACTGGTCAATCATCGGCAGACCTTTGCCGCGCATGCGCAGCACCTTGCCGGGTTGCGTACCCGGAGTGATGGTGATCTTCGCATCGCCGGTAAGCGTAGGTATCTGTACCTGGCCGCCAAGGATAGCCGTAGGCACATCCAGCAGCAGGTTGTAAATCAGGTCACCGCCGTCACGGGCAAAGTCCTTGTGTTCCTCCTCTTCGATGATAACGAGCAGATCGCCTGCCACTCCACCGTGCGGTGCGGCATTACCCTTGCCCTGCATAGGCAGTACCATGCCGTCGGCTACGCCGGCAGGTATATGCACCTCTACTATCTGCTCATCGCGTACAACACCTTCGCCCTGGCAGTGTGAGCACTTGTTCTTGATCACCTTACCTTCGCCGTGGCAGGTCGGGCACTCCTGCTGTACCTGCATCATGCCGAATATGCCGCGCTGGGTGCGCACCACGCGTCCTGATCCCTTACAGGTCGGACAGGTCTCTCCGCCCTTGCCGTCTGCCGAACCGGTGCCGCTACAATGCTGGCATGGCACGAGTTTGCGTATCTTGAGTTTCTTGTCCACACCGGTGGCTATCTCCTCTAAGGTAAGGCGCACGCGTACGCGCAGGTCTGTACCGCGGCGCACACGCTGACCGCCGCCACGGCGACCACCGCCGAAGAAGTCTCCCATATCGAATCCGGCTCCCTCAAACAGGTCGCCGAACCGCATGAAGATATCCTCCATCGACATTCCGCCGCCACCTCCGAAGCCGCCGGCTCCGCCCATCCCGGCAAAGCCGAACTGGTCGTAACGCTGACGTTTCTGCGGGTCACTCAGCACCTCGTAGGCCTCGGCAGCCTCCTTGAACTTCTCCTCGGCCTCCTTGTCACCCGGGTTCTTGTCGGGGTGATACTTGATGGCGCACTTGCGGTACGCCTTCTTTATGTCTTCTGCCGATGCGTTCTTCTCCACGCCCAGCACCTCATAGTAATCTCTCTTTTCTGCCATAGTCTTACTCTCCTACCACTACTTTGGCGAAACGGATAACTCGCTCGCCGTGTTTGTATCCTTTCTGCGTGCAGTCGATGATCTTGCCTTTCTTGTCCTCACCGGCGGCAAAGGTAGTGATAGCCTCATGCTCGTCGGTATTGAAGTCGGCATCAGCGGTGTCGATAGCATGTACGTCCTGCTTGTCAAGCCAGGCGATGAACTTGTTGTAGATGAGGTCTATACCTTCACGCAGGGAGCTGATGTCCTCAGTCTTGGCCATCGCGTCACGGGCACGCTCAAAGTCGTCCACCAGCGGCAGGATATCCACCAGCAGTTTCTCGCCGGCGGTGTCCATCAGGTCGAGCTTCTCCTTGTTCGTACGGCGGCGGTAGTTGTCAAACTCCGCCATCTGACGCAGACGGATATCCTCCAGTTCTGCCACGCGTTTCTCAAGGCGCTCAATCTGCTGTTCGGGTGTCTCGGGTGCATTCTCTTCGGGAGTCTCGGGATTTTCAGGCGTTTCCTGAGATTCCGCTTGCTCTTGCTCATTGTTCAGCAGTTCATCAACCTCTGCTTGCAGGTTGTCGTTTTCTATGTTCTGATTGTCCTTTTTCATCGTTAATACAATATTCAAATTTTCAAATATTCAAATATCAAATATTATGCCACCCACATACCGTCTGCCAAAATGTCAGTAATCTGCTTATAGGAATTGACGATATATGTCGCCGTCTGCCCATCCGGCAGTGTGTCACCCCCGTCCTTGCGCACAATGCCTACGGGATGGTCATCCGGCCGGCGGAACCACATCTGGTCAATGCCTGCGGCACGTGCGCCCTCGACATCTGAGGTGTAGGAATCGCCTATCATCAGCGCCTCGTCCGCCGTTATACCGTTGATGCGCAGGGCTTCCTCATAGATACGCGGATTGGGTTTCTGCGCACCGACCTCCTCGCTCAGGATGATATGCGTGAAGTAGGGTTCCAGGGTGCTCTTGCGGAACTTGAGGTACTGCGACTCCACAAAGCCGTTGCTCACAATCGTGAGCGGATAGCACGCCGCCAGGGTCTTGACCATCTTGTCAGCATCAGGGATGATGGAGAAGAAGTGGTTGGTCATACGCAGGAAATCCTCGCACATACGCCTTGCCAGCACGCGTGTTTCCGAACTGTCCTGCATCCCGCAGGCGTGAATGAGCGGGTACATGAACCGCTCAATCTTAAGTAACTCCTTGGTAACCTCGTCGCGTCCGTATTGCTCCCAGAGCAGGGTATTGTGCTCGCTATAGCAGCGGACAAACGTGTCGTAATCAGTGTATTGGTACAACTGGTGGATCTCAAACATCGTAGTCAGGGCGCACTTGGCGGAACGCGAGAAATCGCCTATCGTGTCGTCCCAGTCGAGGAATATGGCTTTGTACTTCTTCATAAGACGGAATATTGAACGGATGCAAAGGTACAAAAAAATTCCCATATTTGCAAATCAAGGGTAGTGAAAAAGAATGTTTGGGGCACACAATTATTGATTTTTAGGTGCTGACTATTGCAAATATCGAAAAATTGTTGTATCTTTGTGACCGATTACTCCTGTTTCATGAGCCGTAAACGGAACATAATACTCTTCGCTTTGCTCAGTATGGCGCTGGCCGGACTGTTTGTAGCCGACCTGTGTCTGGGCAGCACGCTCTTTTCGCTGCGTGCCTTGTGGGAGTCCGGCGAAGGAAACAGCATTCATCACCACATACTTGTCAACATCCGCATGCCCAAAGCGCTGACGGCCATTCTTGCCGGCAGTGCGCTGAGTGTGAGCGGCATACTGATGCAGACCCTGTTCCGCAACCCGTTGGCCGGGCCGTACATCCTGGGTGTCAGTTCGGGCGCAAGTCTGGGTGTGGCGTTCGTGGTGATGTGCACCTCGCTGTTCGGCATGGTTACAGCCGGCGCAGGTACAGTTGCCACCTCGGCTATCATCGGCTCTACACTGGTGCTGCTGCTCGTGATGAGCGTGGCCGGCAAGGTGAAGGACAACGTCAGTCTGCTGATTGTGGGCATGATGGTCGGCGCAATAGCCGGCGCACTGGTGAACATCATGCAGAACATCGCCAACCCTGACGCACTGAAGCTGTTCATCGTATGGACGCTGGGTTCACTCGCATCAGTAGGGTGGCAGGAACTACAGGTGATGACCGTAGTGCTGCTTGCGGGAGCACTGATGGTCATTATGCTGCTCAAACCGCTGAACGGCCTGCTGCTGGGTGAGAACTACGCCCGTGCATTGGGCGTGAATATCCGGCGGACACGTCTGGGTATCGTGCTGGCAACCTCACTGCTGGCAGGCGGCGTGACTGCGTGGTGCGGACCGATTGCGTTCATCGGCGTGGCTGTTCCGCATCTGGCGCGAGGGATCATGCACACCTCCAACCACCGTCTGACCGTGCCGGCATGCGCACTGCTGGGCGCCAATCTGCTATTGCTGTGCGACTGCATAGTATCCGTTGCATCGTACAGCCTAAGCCTCTCGCTGCCTATATCCACCCTGTCCTCTCTGGTGGCAGCGCCCATTATTATCTACGTGATACTCAAAATGTAAGAAACGCTTGCAATTTGTTAGCAAAAGCCGATACAAGGCAACCATTTGCAGGTTTTCGGCACGATAATTGTGCTTACTGCCACAAATATACCAACGATTATGAAGAAATACATAGCAAGCATCGCTGTTTTATGTCTGATTGCCTTCATCGGTTGTGAACCGGAAGTGGCATTGGACAATCAGACATCATCCGGCACAGACACAACAAAGACCGTCACTCCGGTGATAGACACTGATACTATCAATGGCGCGGCATTCACCGACAGCCTGGTCATCGTATGGGACGGTAGCAGTGCATCCGTCAGCGGCAATGTTGAGAACGTAACGGTAACCGGCAACAGCAACGGTTACGTGGTTATCACCTCCACCACCACGTCTGAGAAGTACGTCAAGTATCTGTTGAGCGGCAACGGAAGCGGACAGTTCAAGCTCTACTCCGCCCAACCGTACGAACTGCAACTTCAGGGTCTGACCCTCACGTGCAGCAACGGTCCGGCCATCAGCAGCCAGAGCAAGAAAACCGGTTACATCACCGTCAGCAATACCAACACGCTCACAGACGGAAGCACCTATGCCACCTCGACGGAAGACCAGAAAGCTGCACTTTTCTCCGAAGGACAACTGGTTTTCTCCGGCGATGGGACACTCAACGTGACCGGCAACTGCAAGCACGCCATAGCCAGCGACGACTACATACGTATCCGCGGAGGTGTGCTGAACATCCAGGCGAACGTATCGGACGGCATACATGTGAACGACGGGCTGTTTGTTGACGGCGGCAACATAACTGTCAACGCAGCCGGCGACGGTCTGCAGAGCGACTCTACAACCATACAGATCACAGCAGGTACAATCAATGTCACATCGGTGGATAAAGGCATTCTTTCGCAAACGGGCACGCTGTCCATCAGTGGCGGCACTATCAAAGTCACCACCTCGGGCAGTGAGGGCAAAGGTCTCAAATCAGAAGGCGCGATGGCCATCAGCGGTGGCAAGACGACTGTCATTTGCAGCACTTCATCCGGCGCATACGCACCGGCCTGGGGGCCCGGCGGCGGAGGACCCGGAGGTGGAGGCCCCGGAGGCGGAAGTAGCAGTTCAGGACCGGAAGGCATAGAGGGTGAAGCGTCTATCACCATTACCGGCGGCGAGGTCTACTCGTACTCGTCAGACGACGCCATCAACGCTGGCGGTGACCTGACCATCAGCGGCGGACTGGTATGCGCGCATTCCACCGGCAACGACGGTATTGACGCCAACGGCAACTGCTACATCAAGGGCGGTGTGGTTTATGCTATCGGTGCATCATCACCCGAAGTAGCCATTGATGCCAACAGCGAGGAGCAGAAGAAACTCTACCTCACCGGCGGCACACTGGTGGCAGTCGGCAGCCTGGAGAGCGGCGCAAGCCTATCGCAGACCTGCTATCAGGCATCCGGCAGCACAAGCACCTGGTATGCACTGGTGGTCGGCGATGAGGTGTTCGCCTTCAAGACACCGGGCAGCAACGCTTCCAAAATCGTTGTTTCCGGCGCCAGTCAACCGGCACTGTACAAGAGCGTCACACCATCCGGTACAGCCGTATTCAACAACACCGCCTACTATCCCGCGTCCTACAGCGGCGGTTCGTCCGTCAGCCTCAGCACTTACAGCGCAAGCAGTGGCGGAGGACCGGGTGGACGGTGATAGCAATTTAGGATTTAAGATTTCAAATTTAGGCTTGTTATGCGAAAGTACATATTCATACTGTTCACCTGTCTGGCTGCCGCGATGATGGCTGAAGAGGTGTATGTCAGCCCTGAAACGCTGGCCAAACGTGAGAGGCGCAAGAACCTGACCGTCAAAGAGTGGAACACCCACGACAAGACACACACTCGCTGGTTGGACCGACTGAAGGTTTATGACGAGCAAGGACGGGTGGTTGAGGAAATAGAGTACGCCACCTACGGACAGAAGTGGCGCATAACCTATGAGTACACCGACTCTATCGGCGGCAAAGTGCTCAAGGAAGTGGAGTACAACGACAAGAACAAACCTATGCGCATCCGCAAGTACGAATACAACGCTAACGGTACCAAAGCCAAACAATACAACTACTTTCCGAACGGCAAACTGGAGGCGGTCAAGGTGTTCGAGTACATCTTTGAGAAATAGGTTAGAGATGAGAGGTTAAGTTAAAGGTGAAAGGTTAGAGGTTTAGAGAAGTGGAGAGTGGAGCGTTGATAGAAGAACGGCTTGCATCATTCGCGCCGATCAGTCTGGCAGAAATGGAGGGGGTGAAGCTGATGAACCGCATTGACACGAAGTACGTCATACCGATGCGCGTGCTGCCCGAACTGCTGCGCATGGCAGAGCAACAGTACTACGTGCAGGAGATAGATGGCAAGCGCACAGGCGACTACGACACCACGTACTACGACACCGAAGACCTCGACATGTACATCCGCCACCATGACAGGCAGCTGGTGCGCCAGAAAATACGCGTCCGCACATACGTGGAGAGCAAGTTGTACTTTCTGGAGGTCAAACGCAAGAACAACAAAGGCCGCACCAAGAAGAAACGCATCCGTCTGCCGTCCACCCATCTCACACCGGAGATGATCGGCCAGGGCAAGGAGCCAATCAGCGTACAGGAGTTCATTGCCGCCAGAAGCCGGTACTGCTATGAGGATATCAGTCCGCGCCTGCGTACCACCTTCACGCGTATCACACTGGTGAACAAACAGAAGTCGGAACGCCTCACAATCGATACTCTCCTAGGGTTTACTAACATCCGCAGCGGCGTGCAGGTCACCTGTCCTGAACTGGTGATAGTCGAACTCAAGCGTGACGGGAACGTGCCCTCACCGATGCTCGGCATCATGATGCTGATGCGTATCCATCCGCTAAAGATAAGCAAGTACTGCATCGGCACAGCGCTGACTACACCCGAAGTGAAGCAGAACCGCTTCAAGAGCAAGATAATAAGAATAAACAAGCTGTTAGCCCCTAGTTGCCTTTAACATCTGCAACCAACGGCCAAAAGCCAATAGCCAAAAGCCAAATAATATGTTACAACCCGATTTAGCTAATCCCACATTGGAGTTCACGGATTATGATCCCTCTATTGCCGCCGAGTTCGGCACATCGGACAGCATCAACTACCTGATGCACAGTCTGGCAGACACCCTCGGCATAGCCGACAACCTGCTTGTGCTGCCGATTATGTTCCTGTTCAACCTGCTGATGGCGTGGATAATCATCTACTGCATCTACTACCAGGTGAGCAAACGCCGCGACTACTACGTGACGTTCATGCTTTTCTCCTCAGCAATGTTCCTGCTGTTGTGGCTGATGCAGATACTGGATATCCAGACCGGCTTTGTGCTCGGATTGTTCGCCATCTTCGGCATGATACGATACAGGACAGAGACGGTGCCTATCCGCGAAATGACCTACCTGTTCATCATCATTGCGCAGGCGGTGATGAACTCACTCTCGCTGCACGCCGACAGCCTGGCATGGCACCAGCTGCTGTTCGCCAACATCGCCCTCATCTGCTTGGCCGGTGGATTCGAACTGTGGGTGGCACGCAAACGAACTGGTACGAAAGTTATCCTTTATGAAAAGATAGAGAACATCCGTCCCGAGAACCGCGAAGCTCTGCTGTCTGACCTCAAGGAGCGCACAGGTCTTGACATCACCGAACTGGAGATCGGTCACGTGGACTTCCTGCGCGACGTAGCGTACATCAAAGTAAGATATACGATGCAGAAGGGCGAACAAAACACCATCGGCACAATTACGAAATTCAAGGAATGATGAGACATCCTCACACACATATCCCTCGTTGGGGACTGATTGTCCTGTCTCTTCTCGCCTGCCAGTTTGCATTGGGGCAAGGCTTGAAGTCGGAGGACTACACCAGTACCAACGCAATGGAACTACGTGTGGAGGCGAACGTCACCAAGCACTTCAAGGTGCGCAACCAGAGCATCAACGTACATCTCGCGCAGACCGTTTTCAGCCGCTTGTACGAATCAACCTACTCACAACTGAGCGATGCGACAACTTCCGCACAGCCATACTTCCGCCGTTCGTTCACCTCTCTGGGAGTCAGTTATGCGCCTGTTCCCTATCTGCGTATAGGTGCGGAATACACGCTCAAGGTGTTCGGCAACAAGCTGAAAACCGCCGACGGCACAGCCAATACGCCAAGCGAGTACCTGCGTCACCGTGCGAGTTTCTCACTGACAGGACAATACACATACCAGAACTGGAAGTTCTCGCTTCGCGAACGTCTGGACGCGAACATCCGCACCGACTCGGTCAACCTGCACGAGAACCCCCAAACAGACCTGCTGCTCCGGCATAAAATTCAAGCGCAGTACACTATCCCGGGCAAACCGCTGAAGGTCTATACATATGTCGAACTATGTAATACCCTCAACCAGCCCGTCAAATACCTGAACACCTTTGCTGGTGTGGATAAAGACGGTAACGAAACAGCCTACGCCGGCAAAACTTTCGGGCAGTACCTGAGACTGACACGCGTACAAGCAGGACTACGCTGGCGAGTGGACAGATGCAACACCCTCGGTCTTGCCTACCGGTTCACGTACGGCTATTCGCGGGACATAAACATCATCAAGAACGATGCGGCTAAGAAGTATCCGGGATATATCGAACTGACCCATGCCAAGAGTTTCGGGCACTACATCGTAGTCACATACGACCTCGACTGGTAAGCCGCAAGACTATAAAATACCCAAAGTCAGAAAACAAAAAACTTTAAAACATAACCAATCATATGGAAAAGAAACTATTTCGTTCATCAAACAAGATGCTTGCCGGCGTATGCGGCGGCATAGCAGAGTACATGGGAATTGACCCGACTGTTGTCCGCGTCATTTATGCCGTGCTGACCATCTTCTCGGCCGCATTCCCCGGCCTATTGCTGTACATTATCCTGATGCTCCTCATTCCGCAGGCAGAATAATTTCAGGTTATCGTAAAAAAAATCGGCAAATCTCTTGCATTTGTCGATTTTTTTTTGTAATTTTGTAGTCGCGTTCGGCAAACATGAGCTATCCGATGGTGCTTTGCACCATAAAAAAGCCCGGTTACCTCCGCATATACTCCGCCACAAACAGCTATGGCTTGATTTGTGCCGGGGTCATGACTGAACAAAGACAAAACATTATATGCAGAAAATCAGAAACATTGCAATCATCGCCCACGTGGACCATGGCAAGACGACACTCGTCGACAAGATGCTCTACACGTCCAACCTCTTCCGCGACAACCAGGACAAGGGCGAACTTATCCTCGACAACAACGACCTTGAGCGCGAGCGCGGTATAACCATCCTCGCCAAGAACGTCGCTATCGAATACAAAGGCTACAAGATCAATATCATCGACACCCCGGGGCACGCCGACTTCGGCGGTGAGGTGGAGCGCGTGCTGAATATGGCGGACGGCGTGCTGCTGCTCGTCGATGCCTTCGAAGGACCGATGCCCCAGACACGCTTCGTGCTGCAGAAAGCCATCGAGCTCAACCTCAAGCCCATAGTGGTCATCAACAAGGTGGACAAGCTCAACTGCCGTCCCGACGAAGTGCAGGAGGCCGTGTTCGACCTGATGTGCAACCTCAACGCCTCGGAGGAGCAACTGGACTTCCAGACCATCTACGGCTCGGCGAAGAACGGATGGATGTCCACCGACTGGAAGCAGCCGACTAACGACATCACCGCGCTGATGGACGCCATCATCGAGTACATACCCGAGCCGGAGGTGCTGGAAGGTACGCCGCAGATGCTCATCACCTCGCTCGACTACAACCCCTACGTAGGCCGTATAGCCGTAGGACGCGTACACCGCGGTGTGCTCAAGGACGGCATGCCTGTCATGCTCGCCAAGAAAGACGGAACAAAGGTGCGCACGAAGATCAAAGAGCTCCACACCTTCCAGGGTATGGGGCACGTCAAGACCGACGAGGTGCGCTCGGGAGACATATGCGCGCTGATAGGCATTGACGGCTTCGAGATTGGCGACACAATCTGCGACATCGAGAACCCCGAGGCACTCGACCCTATCGCCATCGACGAACCGACGATGTCCATGACCTTCACCATCAACGACAGCCCGTTCTTCGGACAGGACGGCAAGTTCGTCACCTCGCGACATATACAGGAGCGCCTGACCAAAGAGCTGGAGAAGAACCTCGCCCTGCGCGTGGAGGCCAGCGACCGTGAGTCGGCGTGGAACGTGTTCGGCCGCGGCGTGCTGCACCTGTCCGTGCTCATCGAGACCATGCGCCGCGAAGGATACGAACTGCAGGTAGGCCAGCCGAAAGTGATCATCAAAGAGATAGACGGCGTCAAGTGCGAACCCGTAGAGCAGCTCACCGTCAACAGCCCCGAGGACTGCTCCGGCAAGATCATCGAGTTCGTGACCGTACACAAGGGCGAGATGACCAAGATGGAGCTCGTGAACGACCGCGTGCAGCTGGAGTTCACCATCCCCTCGCGCGGCATCATGGGCATGCGTACCTACGTGATGAACGTCAGCGCCGGTGAGGCCATCATGGCGCACCGCTTCCTCGAGTACCAGCCGTACAAGGGCGAGATGCCGCACCGCGTCAACGGTTCGCTCATCGCCATGGAAGCCGGAACAGCCTCCGCCTATGCGCTGGACAAGCTGCAGGACCGCGGACGCTTCTTCATCGACCCGCAGGAAGAGGTGTATGCCGGACAGGTGGTAGGCGAGAACGCCAAGGAAGGGGACATCGTCATCAACGTGACCAAGGCGAAGAACCTGACGAACATGCGTACCAAGTCGTCCGACGACAAAGCCGTGCTCGCACCGCCCGTACGCTTCTCGCTGGAAGAGGCGCTGGAGTACATCAAGGAGGACGAGTACGTGGAGGTCACCCCGCACGCCATGCGCATACGCAAGATTATCTTGGACGAACTGGAGCGCAAGCGCGCCAATAGATAACTAATCCATAAAACGTTTTGGAATTTTCTTGAGCAGATTTGGATTTTTCTGGTGAGGGAGTTATGTGGGACATAATGACCGAGCCAAAAATTCAAAGATGCCAAGAAAAAACAAAATAACGAAGTTATGAAGAAAAAAATTGCAATAATAGCAGGCGGCGACAGCTCCGAACACGACGTATCCCTGCGTTCCGCCGCAAGTATCAAGGGCTGGCTCGACCCCGAGCGTTACGACGCGGAGATAGTCGAACTGCAAGGCGCCGACCTCAAGACCCTGAACAAGATTACCGAATTCGACTACGCCTATGTCACCATCCACGGCACACCGGGCGAGAACGGACTGCTGCAAGGGTTCCTGGAGATGATGCATATACCCTACTCCTGCTGCAACGTGCTGGCGGCAGCCATGACGTTCAACAAGTACACCTGCAACCACTACCTGGCGCAATTCGGCATCAGGATATCGCCGTCCATCCTCCTGCGCAAGGGCGCGGAGCGTCCGACGGCAGAGCAGATCATCGCCGAGGTGGGGCTGCCGTGCTTTATTAAGAGCAATGTGGGCGGCAGCTCGTTCGGATGCACGAAGGTGAAGACCATTGACGATGTCGAGCCTGCCATAGCCGCTGCGTTCCATGAGGGCAACGAGGTGATATGCGAGGCGTTCATGCAAGGCACCGAGATTACCTGCGGCGTATATAAGACCCGCCAGCGCAGCGTAGCCCTGCCCATCACCGAGGTGGTGACCAGCAACGAGTTCTTCGACTACGACGCGAAGTACAACGGCCAGGTGCAGGAGATAACGCCGGCACGTATACCCGACACCACACGCGACGCCGTGCAGGCCATGACGCTGAAGATTTACGACATCCTGGGCTGCCACGGTATCATCCGCACGGACTATATCATCGCACCGGACGGCACCATCCAGCTGCTGGAAGTGAACACCACACCGGGCATGACCGCCACCTCGTTCATCCCGCAGCAGGTTCGTGCCGCAGGTATGGAGATGCGCGATGTGCTCAGCGAGATTATAGAAGATTAGCCGTTAGCCGTTGGCTGCCAATGGCCAATGGCCAAAAGCCAAAGTTTTATGATAGATCCAAACGAAGCCATAGCCGCTCTGGACTGGAGCAAGGAGCCGCAAGGCTTGTACGCCCCGATAGCCTACGCGCTGTCATCGGGCGGCAAGCGCCTGCGCATGCAGCTGACGCTGGCAGGCTGCCGTCTCTTCGGCGGAAACGAGCAGGACGCACTGCCCTACGCCGAAGCCATCGAGGTGTTCCACAACTTCACCCTGCTGCACGACGATGTGATGGACCGCGCCGACGTGCGACGCGGCATGCCGACCGTGCACGTCAAGTGGAACGACAACACCGCCATCCTCTCCGGCGACCAGATGCTCATCGAGGCGTACAGGCTGCTGGAGGGCGTTCCGGAGCAGCACCTGCCGCAACTGCTCCGGCTGTTCACCAAGACCGCCACGGAGATTTGCGAAGGACAGCAGTACGACGTGGACTTCGAGCAGCGCGACGATGTGCAGATAGCCGACTACATCGAGATGATCCGCCTGAAGACCTCCGTGCTGCTGGCCGCAGCACTGCAAGGCGGCGCCATCATCGGCGGAGCAGCGGAAACCGGACAGAAGGCGCTGTACGACTACGGCATTCATCTCGGCCTGGCGTTCCAGATCCAGGACGACCTGCTGGACTGCTTCGGCGACCCGCAGACCTTCGGCAAAGCCATCGGCGGAGACATAAGCTGCAACAAGAAGACCTACCTCATGCTCACCGCCCTGATGAACGCCGACGACGCACAGCACGCAGAGATAGACAAGTGGCTCGGGCAGACCGAACCGTCCGCAGAGAAAATCAGCGCAATGAAAGACCTGTTCGTCGCTACACGCGCCCGCGAGGCGGCGGAGCAGGCCATAGCCGAGCATACGCAGCAGGCACTGGACTGCCTCAAGCTCCTGCCCGACAACGGCGAAAGAAAACAACTGGAACAACTCGCGCAGAAACTTGCGCAACGCAAATCTTGAAATAATCGTGCCCTTTAGGGCTAAGAAATCTTGCACGGCTTTAGCCGAGATAAGAAATCTTGAAATTACGAAGCATATGCCATACAGACGTTTACCCAACACCGACCAAGCCCGCCTGCGCGCTCTGAAGACAGCCGTGCAGCGCGCTGCCGAGAGTGACTTCACCGAGCAAGTGCTGCCCTACCGCCTGTCAACAGAAGCGGAGAACTGCCTGCTCAAGTTCGAGAACCTCGTTACGCAGTACCAGACGAACTTCGACAACAAGGTGACTGCCAACAAGAAGTACAAGCGTATGGTGCAGAACACCCGTATGTACATCTCGCACTTCATCCAGGTGCTGAACTTTGCCGTGCTGCGCGGAGAGATCAAGAAAGAGCAAAAGCGCCTCTACCACCTTGATGAGAACAACTTCAACCTGCCCGACCTCTCCACCGAGGAGAACCTGCTGCTGTGGGGAAAGAACATCATTGAGGGCGAAACGGCACGTATGGGGCAAGGCGGCATGGCTATCAACTGTCCTGCCATCAACAAGGTGAAAGTGCATTACGAAATGTTCCGCGAGAACCAGCTCAGCCAGTCAATGCACCGGTTGAGTACCGAGCGTGTATATGAGGATCTGGAGGCGCTACGCGATGAGGCGGACCGCATCATACTGGATATATGGAACACTGTGGAAGCGCACTTCGACAAGAAACTGCCGTACGACCGCATGCGCAGTTGCGAGAACTACGGATTGAAGTTCTACTACCGTCCGAAGGAGAAACGCATCACAGCGGAGACAGACAAAGAGATAGAAAAAGCAGCTGCCAGTCAGATGAAACTGGAGCTGCAGTAGCACTATTGCCTAAGATTTATCGCTCGTAGGTGGCGGATGGTGTGATGACCTTGTCCATACGCACATCATGCCACGACCAGGGCACATCATCACTAATCTGGAAATCATAACATACGCCGACTTTCGGCACTTTGCGCAGGCCACGCAGAAAACGGTCGTAATACCCTTTGCCGCGTCCCATACGCACGAGTTCTTTGTCAAAAGCCAAACCAGGCACAATCACCAGATCCGGCTTGCCGCGATAGGTACCGGTCTGCGGAGTAGGTATGCCATAGTGTCCCTTCTTCATATTCTCCGCACCGACATACTGGCGCAGTTCGATGCTGTCACGGTGGGTGACAGGCAGAAGGACGACTTTCTCATCCTTGTACTTGTCCAGCAGCGGTCGCAGATCCACCTCATGATGAACAGGATAGTACAGCATCACCACATGGGCGCGACGGAAACAATGCATCTCCTCGATGCGTGCTATGACAGCCTCCGACCATGACTTCAGGTCTTCGGGGTTCTGAGTGCGCAACTTCTGGCGCATCAGTTCACGCAGGTCGGTCTTTCGCTTCTGGGTCCTGTTCCATGGCAGCAGGCGTTTGAGGTCTCGTATCTGGCTTTCGAAAAGCATATGTGTATGATTTAAAGATAAAGGATTTGACTATTTGAAGTTTGGTCATAATATAACCAAATTCAAAACGGCTGCAAAGATACAAAAAAAAAATGAAATTTGCAAATATGAAACGCACCTTTTTGTATATATTGTGCATAATAGGCATATTTTTTTCTTCTTGTAACAAAAACAAGGAGACGGTAACTGTGTCGTCGGAGACGGAGATCACCGTGTTTACATTCTCCAAACTGGACAGTTTCCCGTCGGTGGCCAACACTACGTTCACCATCAGTCTGTACGGTGCTTCGGACACAGGTCTGATCACCAACGCCGACTCGATGACCTACAAGACTCCCGTCAAACGTCTGGTTCCCTCGTTGCGTTTCAAGGCAACGCCATCATCCACTACCGTCATCCATCCGGACGGTTCCACGTACGCTATGACCGGCAGGGACACGCTTGACTTCACCAATCCGGTACTGCTGCGTGTCATCTCGTCAGACAAGACGGCCACCAAGTACTACCGCGTAGTGGTCAATGTCCATCAGGTTGACCCCGACCTAATGGATTGGCAGCGGCTCAATGCCGCCGTCGTGTCTGACGGCACCGCCTCAACCAAAGGTCTGGTACTGGATGACAAATTCCTGCTGTTCGCCAACGACGGCTTCAAGACAACAGTCTATCAGTCAGCCGACGGTGCTACGTGGGATGCCGGTACAGCAGTCGGCACACTGCCCGCCAACTGCCGTGTACGTGAGATACTGGCAGTCGACGATCTGTATGAACCTATGCTATACTACTGTCAGGACGGAGTGGTCTACACCTCTACCGACGGCATCAACTGGCAAACGGAAGACCTGACTGGCGAGACTTATGTGCCGCGCGTGATGCTCATGCACTTCAACGACTCCGTATGGCTCGTGGCGGAGCACAGCACAGCGCACACCTATCACCTCGCGGTCCGTGACGGTGACACCTGGCGTCCGCATGCCGACTCACTGCCCGAAGGCTGGCCTCTGACAGAATTCAGCGCGGTGACATTCCTGGCAGGCAGTATGCGCCCGCGTGCAATCATCATAGGCGGCTACGACATTGAGGGCAATCCGCTCAGCAGCCTGTGGAACATCGAATACAGTCCGGCAAGCGGATACCGCTTTGCCAACTTCGCCATCCAGCATCCGCAGTTCTCCGCCCTCATCGGCGCCTCAGCCGTATGGTACGGTAAACGCTGCTACATGTTCGGCGGCGTGGATGCCGATGCACAGTACCTGTCCACAACCGCCCTCTATTCGGATGACGAAGGGCTGAACTGGTTCCATATCGACACGGTACACAACCGCCTGATGGACGTCTATATGCCGCGTACACAAACCAGCGCGATGGTCTATGACAATTGCATCTACCTGATGGGCGGACAATCACGCACAGAGATGTACTCCGACGTGCTAAAAGGAAAATTAACAAGTATTGATTGGTAAGGGCATTTACCAATTACTCATTTACTATTCATTCGATATGAGAATTCATTTTATAGCAATAGGCGGTGCTGCCATGCACAACCTCGCAATGGCTGTTCAACAGAAAGCAGGCTACGTTGTCACTGGTTCGGATGACGAGATATTTGACCCGGCACGTACCCACCTGCAGGAGGCCGGACTGCTGCCCGATGAGATGGGATGGCATCCCGAGCGCATCACACCGGACATCGATGCCATCATTCTCGGTATGCATGCACGCGAGGATAATCCCGAACTGGTGCGTGCACGCGAACTGGGGTTGAAGATCTACTCGTTCCCCGAGTACCTGTACGAGCAGACCAAGGACAAGTTCCGCATCGTGGTAGGCGGCTCACACGGCAAGACGACCACCACGGCGATGATCCTGTACGTGCTCAACCGTCTGGGTATAGAAGCCGACTACATGGTCGGCGCACAGATTGAAGGCTTTGAGCGGATGGTGCGCCTGAGCGACACCGCCAAGTACGCCGTGTTTGAGGGCGATGAATATCTGACCTCACCGCTTGACCTGCGCTCGAAGTTCCTGTGGTATCATCCGCATACGGCTATCCTGACCGGTATAGCGTGGGACCACATCAATGTCTTCCCGACCTTTGACCTGTACGTGGATACGTTCCGCAAGTTCGTGGATACCTTTGAGCCGGACGGCACGTTCATATACTACTCCGGCGACAGCAACCTGCAAGCCATAGCTGCGGGTGCACGCAAGGATATCCATTGCCGGCCGTACTCCGCTTACAAGGGCGATATACAGATGCAGGTGTTCGGACAGCACAACATGGAGAACCTGCAGGCAGCCTGCATGGCGTGCGAGACCATAGGCGTCAAGCCCGAAGACTTCTACCGCGAGATAGCTACCTTCACCGGTGCCGCCAATCGTCTGGAGAAGATATGCGAGACCGGTAGTTCGGTGGCATACAAGGATTTTGCGCACTCGCCGTCGAAACTCCGCGCTACAGTCAAGGCGGTACGCGAACGCTACCCCGACAAACGACTGGTAGCCGCTATGGAACTGCATACCTTCAGTTCGCTCATGGCGGACTTCCTGCCCCAGTACAACGGCTGTATGGCAGAGGCGGACGTGGCATATGTCTATTTCAACCCGAAGGTTATCGAGCACAAACGCCTCACGCCCATTACCGCTGACGAGGTGGCACAGGCATTCGCCACACCGAACATCCGCGTATTCACAGACAGCGAATCCCTGCAGCAACAACTGCGCACACTGGACTACCGCAATACCGCTTTGCTCATGATGTCCTCCGGCACGTTCGACGGCGTGGATATCAAGGCTTTTGCCCAGGAACTTCTGCACCGCTAATTCCCTAACTCGCTAATTCACTAACTCCCTAATTCGCTAACTCGCAATGACTGCCTTTGACAACGACAAGTATATCCGCATCCAGTCGGAGCACATACGCGAACGTATAGCACAGTTCGGAAACAAACTGTATCTGGAACTGGGCGGCAAGCTCTTCGACGACATGCACGCCAGCCGCGTACTGCCGGGATTCCTTCCGGACAGCAAACTCCGCATGCTAACGCAGTTGAGTGACCTGCTGGAGATAATCATCGTACTATCGGCAGCAGACATCGAGCGCAACAAGGTGCGCCAGGATCTGGGTATCACGTACGACGAGGATGTGCTGCGACTCAGAGAGGCATTCATCGAACGCGGATTCATGGTGTCGTCGGTAGTCATCACCCACTATTCCGGCCAGCGTTCAGCAGACGACTACCGCCTGCGTCTGGAGCGTCAGGGCATACGTGTGTATTACCATTATACCATCGAGGGCTATCCCCATCATGTGGAGAAGATTGCCTCCGACGAAGGCTTCGGCAAGGATGACTATGTCGAGACCACACGTCCTCTCGTAGTGGTTACCGCTCCCGGCCCGGGCAGCGGCAAGATGGCGGTATGCCTCAGCCAGCTGTATAACGAGCACGCACGCGGTCATGAAGCCGGTTATGCCAAGTTCGAGACGTTCCCTGTATGGAACCTACCGCTCAAGCACCCCGTGAACGTTGCATACGAGGCCGCCACAGCAGATATACAGGATGTGAACATGATAGACCCGTTCCACCTGGAGGCGTACGGCAAGACGGCTGTCAATTACAATCGTGACATAGAGATATTCCCTGTACTGGATGCACTGTTTGCATCCATCTACGGCCGTAACCCATACAAGTCGCCGACCGATATGGGCGTGAACATGGTGGGCTTCTGCATCGAGGATGATGCAGCCGTGTGCGAAGCAAGCAAGCAGGAGATTATCCGCCGGTACTTCCAGGCACTGTGCCGTATGGCACGCGGTGCAGTCAATGACAGCGAGATTCAGAAGATAGCCCTCTTGCAAAAGCAAGTGGGCATCAACACTTCGTACCGCAAATCCGTTGTTGCCGCACGCGAGAGGCGTGCACTCGGTGGATACAGGCAGTTTGCACACACTGCTGCTATCGAACTGCCGGACGGACGGATCATCACTGCCGAAGCAGGCTCGCTCATGGGGTCATCGGCAGCACTCCTGTTGAATGTAACCAAGGAATTGGCGGGAATAGATCACTCTGTACAACTTATCCCGCAAGAGATGATTGAACCCATTCAGAAGACCAAGATTCAGTACCTGCACGGTCACAACCCTCGTCTTCACACCGACGAAGTGCTTGTAGCATTGTCCGTCCTCTCGCGTGATGATGAGAACTGCCGTCGTGCACTTGCCACCCTGCCCTTGCTCAAGGGATGTCAGGCACACTCTACCGTCATGCTCAAAGAGGTGGATGCAAGTACTTTCCGTAAACTCGGTATTGACCTCACCGCCGATCCTGCGGTGAAGTAACTCTTACTGACTGACCTGCTCAATCAGTTCATCACCCGTAGCTGTGATGGTGAACTCTACACGACGGTTGCGTGCGCGACCTTCTTCCGTGTCGTTGGTGGCAACAGGTTCAGTCTCGCCCTTACCTTCCGCTTCTATGCGTTCGGCATCCACACCGCGCTTGACGAGCTCGTCACGTACGGCATTCGCACGTCCCTCCGACAGGCGCATATTCGCCTCGTCGGATCCTACATTGTCTGTATGACCAGTTATGAGAATGGAAACTGAAGAATGCTGCTTCATGAAGCTTGCCAGCTCTTCCAATGCATCTGCCGATTCGGGCAAGATATAGGTTTTGCCTGTTGCAAAATGCAGGTTGTGCAGCACTACTTTCGTTCCTACGCGTACGGGAATGTCAATGATTGGAGTATCAATCACCACTGGTTCGGGCTTGCGCTCCAGTGCAAACTGCAGCTTTTCCGTTACCCCGTCGCTCTCTATGCTGGCGTCCTGTGTAGCAGAGATGTATTGCTCGTTCGCAGCTGTGATGGTATAGTCACCTATGTATGCCCGGTAGCGGTACTTGCCGCTCTTGGCGTCACGTACGGTAGTGCGCTTCTTTGCCTTGTCGTAAATCGTCAGGCTGGCGGGTATGGGCTTCTGCGTTTCTGCATCGGCAATCAATATGTCGAAGTACGAAGGCTTGGGCTTGTCGGGCTTGATCTCGTTGAGCTGGAACAGGATGGCAAACTTCGCACCTACGAGCAGGGAGTTAACCTTGCTGTCGGCTGCCGGAAAATAGTTGTTGAGTGCTATCTGTCGCGGTTCACCCACTACTGCCAGAGGAGCAGGCGTACCCGTCTTGAATACGGATGTCAGTCCGTAGTCGGCAAATAGTCCTACGCGGTAGAGAATAGGCTTGCCGCCTTTGCTTCCCCTGCCGGATGACGATTTGCCTTTGCCTTTTCCCTTGCTGCCTTTGGCTGCAGGTTTCTCCCAGAAGGAGTTCAGCACCAGTCCCACCTCGGCAGACAACTGGGCATTGAGCATGTTCGCGCCCCATGAAGGTGAAGCTTTCTCATCGGTAGTTGTGGCGTCATGCACAGGTATACCGTTGATCTGGCCTATTAATGTCGGGTCAGTGAGATAGGTGCGTACGGTAGAGGATACCAAACCCTTATGCAGCACCGGCAGTCCGAGGCGTGCACCGGCAAGGAAATAGTAGCGGTTGGCAAACCAGCCGCCGACCTGTATAGGTATATTTACCTGCCCGAGCAGCTGAGTCTCTGTCCAGTCCTGGAAGTCGAAATGCGCCGTCATGGGCTCTCCTGCCGGCAAGCCTATGGTATAAGGCGTCTGAAGTATAAAGGGCTCCACGCGCGTACGGTCATTGATAGAGGCGAACTCTATACCCGTATGCACGAGCAGTTTGCGGTAGTTCCATTCGTAACCTACCTGCAGCTTGGCACCAGCCAGACCGGAGGACTTGCCTAAATCCGACTTGTTGAGCAGTGCCGAATAACCTATGCCTGCCTCGGTAGTGAGGAAGTGACGGCTCTCCTTCTTGACATTCGCATGCAGCGGTGCCACCGTCAGAGCCAGAAGAATCAATATGAATACGTATCTTTTCATTTAGTAGGCTGGTAGTAATACTTTGCGGTATGCTGTTCCTTCAGCAGTATGGTCGGTGACCAGATAGAGGTCATAGCCACCAAGGTGCATGATCAGCTGACGTCTCTCGCCAGAGAGCCTGATACAGCCTGCCGCAGTAGGGTCATCGGGTTTATGGGTAACAGTTACCAGATAGCGGTGGTAATGATACCCGTCGGCTTTTACAATCACTTCATAGGAACCTAAGGGCGTATCTGCAGGGACGGTATAGTAATCATCCACCACGTATGGCAATTGGTCCTCGGTGATGTTCACCTCCACATCTATCGTATCGTATGGGCTGTACAGCGTGGCAGTAATGGAACCCGGGTTGTTGCCGCTTCCGTCAACAAACTCCTGCCAGTCATCGCTATTCAGATCACGGTAGCGGAGAATCACGCTATACGTGCCGGGCACCTGCTCCAGCGGACCGGAGAAGGTGCCGGAAAGCGTCTGATTGGTAGCTATCTGCACCGGTTGTATCTCGCTCTTTCCGCGCGAGAAGTAGTCCTGATAGTATGACACCTGCAGTTCGCCTTCGAACGGCGCACCGGTATTCCTGATGGAGTAATACAGGTTCGCATCGGCAACGGACACATTGTCGTTGTCATCAAAATGTATGCTCTCTGTCAAATTGAGACAGGGGTCCGGGTTATAGAGTTTGAACGGCAATACATCAAACTCCTCAGGTTCGAAGTTGTGCCATGCGTCACTTGCGTCTGTACGCCAGCAAAGTTTCATCTTATACTGCGTGTCAAGCGTCAGTGCACTCTCAAACTCCTGCTGCAGGGCGGAACTGAGCGACTGGTTGCGGCGGATAACCACCTCTTCCATTATCTCATACTGGCCCTTGCTGAAGTTGCCCTTGTATATACGCGCCGAGATCTCACCACGGAACGTACCTCCGGTGTTCTTCACCGTGAACGATAGCGGCGAGCCCGTATAAGGTATCGAGTCGGTGCTGACACCCTCGGGGAAGGCAATCGGTGCTGTAAGTGTCAGTACCGGTTCTGCATCATTCGGATAGAATGTTGCCTTGGTGTCCGTCAGTTCGAGCGTACGATAGTAATCGTCTTCCGTGCACAGCAGACGCATCCAGCCGTAGTTGGCATCCTTATATACAGCGCAAAGATGATAGGTGCCGTTCGGAACAGTTGTTTTCGAAGTAGGAATAGAGCAGCTCAGGTCTGCCGCTGTGGTACGGTAATATCCTGCTTTTAGGGAATAGTTATCCACCTGCTTGAGCACCTTCACCAGTTGTTTCTCTTCCTCGTCATAGAGTGCAACACCGTAACTGCCGGAGAAGTTCGTCAATCCGTAGTTCTGGAGCCTGGCGATGGACACGGTGAAGTTCGCGCCACGGTTGACCTCTTCGGTGCTGACCGAGACGGTCGTGGTAGCCATCTGCGGGATGGCCGGTTGTGTACCGCTTTTGGCAGGCTGCAAGCCGATAAAGAACGTCGTACCCTTGTTGTAGCCCTTGGTCGTACCGCCTATACCCTGCGATTTGCCCGGGTTGAGTGCGGTGAGCAGGTAATAGCCGTCGTTGCTTCCTCCCCAGCCCCAGTTGATGTGGAAATAGGACTTGGTATCGCAGCCGTCGCACACAAATGCGTGACCGCCCTCGTCGTTCGAGCCACTGACTATCACCGGTCGCTTGGCCGCCAGTTCGCCATAGATGATAGCATTCAGGCTGTCGGCAGGGTACATGATCTTCTTGATGCTCTGGTAGTTGGCGTCGTAGCCGAAGTAGTCCTTCAAGGCGGGTGGCACTTTCTCGGTATATGCTCCGCTGGACTGCCCGTAGCCCATTTCTATGGATACGCCGCAGTGGTACATCAGCGTGGCTACGGCATCAGCCTGTTCCGGCGTATAACCGGAGCGGTAGTTGTCAATCATTTTGCCCCACTGATAGGTCGTACTGCCGAAGTTGGCGGACAGAGTGGCAGCTTTGCCGACAGGCTCAGTACATATCCAGTAGTAGGAGTGCGAGCCTGTACCCTGTGCAGGATACTTGTGGTAGTACATCACCTGCGCCATAGCGGTAGCCACACAACCGGTGACGCATTGTCCTCCGTTGTCGTTATAGTACGGCGCCAGGCTGTTGTACGGCGAGCCCTGGTTCCACTTGCTCGTCATCAGCGGTTCCACCGCCTTGAGGGCAGACTGCTGTCCCCTGACTGCTGACTCCTGAGTGCTGAGCGCCTCCAGTTCCTCGACATAGCACTGCAGCCAGTATCGCAGCGACGGTGCGATGTTCTGCGGGTCAAACTCTCCGCTGTCGCTGTATCCCAGCACCTCGGGCATACGGTCGTCGGCACCCACGAGCACAAATCCTCCGCGGGTATTCACGGCATAGTACACCGCATCCTGTACGGCTATCGTGGCAGACTGCTGGTCACGAGCCGATGCTCTCATGCCCGATGAAGACATAGTGAACTCCGCCGCTATGCGTAGCGCCTCGTCAGTGGAACGCAGCGCCGCTACTGCATGCACCGAGCACAGCAGAACTATCCATACTATGTATGCTATCCGTTTCATTATCGTCTATTTTCCTTTTGCATCCCCACAACACAAACCAACGCAGTGTTTATGTTGTGGAAAGCGGAGGCAATGTCGCGCTTTATGCCGCCACGCGGCATCAGTAAGCAACATTTGCCGAACGCGTGTCAGATAGCCCGAAACCAATCGGGCTATCCGTATTTACAGCAACTACTTCACAATGAACTTGCCACAGTAGGCATTTCCATTCTGCATCGTAGTGCGAATCAGATATACACCTGACGGCAGATTCAATGCTTTAAGTTCTGACGAATCAGCAGCCACAGCAACTTTATGGCCAAGTGCGTCATAGATTATAACATCTTTCAGTCCGTCGGTGACATATATCAGACCATCTACGTCCTCTACAATGGAATAGAAGTAGCGGTCATATGCACATTCATCGTTCTCAGCCGGGATGACAATATTGTAATCGCCAACCGGTGTTCCGGCAGGTATGATTTCAACTCCGTCAATTACGACAGGCAGCTCGCTAAGCTTAATCTCGTATGCCGGCAGGTGATCAACGGTATCATTCTTGATCACAGCGAGTGTGAGTGTAATGATACTATCGCAACCTACTTCATCCTTGGCAGTACGGTTGAACGGCTTGGACTCACCTGCAGCAGGCAGTTCGGCAGCCTCAATAGCGAAACCGTAACCCTCGTAAGAAGTCTGGTTCTCGCAAATCGCATCCTCGAACTCAACCGGCATCAGGCACTGACTGATGGTAACGATGTACTTGTTGAACGAGCATTCCGTTTCAGAGGTTTGGATAATCTCTTCGAATGTCTCACCGATAGGTGCATCAGCAGGTACAGTGTAAAACTCATCCACCTGGTACGGCAACATCGAATTGTCGATTGCTACAACAACATCGCTAATTACGCGAGGTTTGACGTGCAGATACAGATATACCGGCTTATCGCAACCGAACTCATTCTCTCCGTTGAGGAAGTAAGGCTGTCCTTCAGGGTTCGGCTCAGTGAGTTCATACGGTCCGAACTCATATACATCACCCTGGCAGATCGTATCGTATATCGTCTCGATCGGAGTAGCTGTACGCGTCGTGATGGTGAGGGCGATAGTGCTATCGCAACCATTCTCTTCGTTTGCAGCGAAACGATAGTACGTGCTATCTTCTCCGGCAAGCGGCAGATCTTCAGCCTTGATGCTGAAGCCGTTGCCTTCGTAGTCGTAGCCCTCGCAGGCATTGTCAGCAAGCGGATAGATATCCGAGCAGTTCATACGCACGTTGTCAAGGAGCGTGAACAAGCCGCTACCATTCGTTCTGGTTTCACCGCCGAGGTTCTCCATGTAGAAGGCTACACGGATATTCTGACCGGCGTACTTGTCGAGCGATACAGACTTGGTGGTATATACCGAGTCAATGCCCTCGATCAGCGTAGCATCGTCTTTCTTCCATGTAGCACCGTTGTCGGTAGAGATTGCTACAAAGAAGCGTCCGGTCGGCTTGGCCATCATGTTCTTGTTATCCGTATGGCGTACATCGAAGCTCAGCGTAGCGTTGCCCTCGATAGCGTACTGCGGTGTTATCATCCAGCGATACTTCGGACCGTCTGAGAGCAACGTGCTGCCGAAGAACAGCAACTGGTGTTCATCACCTAACTGCTCAAGATAGTTCGCAATCCACATGTAGGTGTAATATACACTGGATGCAGGCTCGTACGGGCTGACTGCACCACTGAACACTTGCTCAATCGGCTGATTGGTAGCCATGTTGCTCCAGCAGGTGAGCGTTGCACGCTTGTTAGCGGCTACCAGACCACTGAAGTCCTCATTCATCGGCAGCGGGTTCACGCCACAGGCTGTCTGGAACGATACGGGCACCGACCACTCGCTCTTGCTCTGCTCGTCGCAGATAGCGCGGACGGATACACTATATACGGTACCCTGCTCCAATCCGGTGACGCGGTACGGGTTCTCGGTTACATTCTCAATAATCTGATCATTGATCATGATGTCCCAAGCCTCTTCAACACCGGCAATCCAGTTAACCGTAACGGCATTGTCTGTCACGTATGTCAGCTCAACCTGTTGCGGTCTTACGCAGTCTGGCAGCTCGGTCAGCGTTATATACTTAACGCCGATAGCATAAGCTGCTGCGTTCTTGATAGCCAGCACTTTTCCGGTTCCCTTGTAGAGGTTAAGCATCTTGTTGAATACCTCCAACTGCGTCGGAATATAGGTTCCCGTGCTACCCGGCTTGGTCTGCGTCTGGAAGAGCGCAATCTCTTTGTAGGTAGATGCATCCCAGTTGTTGTCCATTACGCCGAGTGATACGGCACCATAGTTGGTCGTGGTATTGAACAAACCGATTTCCACCTCTACGTTCTTCAGGTCAACAGCCAACTCCGGCAGGATAGCCAGACCACTTGTTGCATTCAGAGACAGACGATACCAGTCTTCATGCTCAGCGGATGTACCTACTGAAGTTTTTCCTACAGAAGCGCCACTGAGAATCCAGCATTCAGGAGTCTCAAAGAAGCCCTCGGTGTAAGGCAGATCGTACAAAGCGCACGGAGTATCAAAGTCGTACTCAACCCAGTCAGTCATACCGTCCTCACAGATTGTGCGAACATAGAAGCTGTAGTTGGTGTTCGGCATCAGGCCCTGTATGGTCACTTGCGGACCATCGTTCAGCATACCGTAAGCCACCTTGTCCTCTGCATCAATCATAGCAGGATCACCCAAGTTAGCGTAGCGTGACAGAACATATTCGAAGTTCTTGCACTGACCACCGAACCACTTGAGGGTAACCGCATTGGCAGCACGATTTACAAACTCGATAGACTTCGGCGTTGTGCAGAGGTACTCCTCTACGATAACGCTATCGATAGCCGCCGGAGTAGCATACGGCTCACCTGCAGACGGGTTGTACCAGTAGATAGCCAAGGTATATATACCCGGTTCCTCAATATCAAGCGATTGCCTGTACCAAGTCCAGTCTGCCACTTCGTTCTGCTTACCCATTACCAGATAGCAACCGTTGGCATCTGTTGCCGTGGTAGCCGAACCGGAACGTGTAGCACCCGAAATGAGGGTAGCATTACCGGCCTTGAAGGTAGCACCGGCAGGTATCAGTTGAGCATACAGACCATCCGAAGAATAGCACTTCGGTACTTTGTACTTGAAGCTGAACTTATATGTGCCGGCGTTAGCAATATTGATATTACGCGTAGCCCATACATAGGAGGTTGCCACAATATTCGAACCCTGGTAAGCATACTTCACAGGATCCATATTGTGACCGTCGTTCTTATCAAATGCAATGTACGAAGCACTGTCGTTGGTGATAAACAATGCATTCTCACCCGTACCGGCGCAACTATCGGCCTTGCCCACAATCCAGAAGTTAGGATAGGTATGGATGCCATCGCCATAAAGGTTATAGATGTTCCACATGGCATTGTCAGCATCGTCCTCGAAGCCGGTGATTAACGGCAGCGGAGCTGGAGCCTGTATAGTGGTAGCTGTGAGCGGACCTGTCCAGCCGTCACCCTCAACATTACCGCGAACATAGATGTCGTAGCTTGTGTTGGCAGTCAGACCGGTTATCGTATACTCGGTAGCATCAATCGTAAGGATGGTTGCATCTGCAATATCGCCACCGGCAACTACGTAAGCCACTTGCCACTCGTTGATAAACGGAGTCTGCTCTACGAACGAGAACTTAACCGTTGTCTCGGACAGCATCTGCAGCTTCATATTTTCAACAGGGAAGACGGCACTCTGGTCTCTGGTTAATACCAGATTGTCGATATACACACCGGAAGCTGTGGTCGTAGTGAAGCGCAGACGCTTGTACGGCATAACGGATGTGTAGTAGTCGCTCAACTTGACATATGCCTTCTGCCAATTAGCAGTGATATCGTTGATAGTTGTGATATAGATGGCGTCGGCACTGATAGTCTCGTCCGAAACAGCCTCTATCTTCACACCTGCATCAAAAGAGCCACTGCGTTTTACGTCGAAGTACAACAGCAATTCGTTCAGATTCTCCACATCCAGTACCGGCGTGATAGCTGCCGAGCGGTGCGTACCTACGCAAGAACCACCTGCTTGCGATGGAACTTCAGTGTATTGCAGATACAAGCCACGTGTACCATCCTTCTTTGCGGAGGTGGACATCTTGGAGTTATAATCCGTTGTACAGCCGGCAGGACCTTGAACCATAAAGCTTGCCCAGCAGTAGTCACCGATAGGCTCGGTATCACCGTCGAAGTTCTCCTCATATGGGATAGCACGCGTCTCCGGGCACTCGGTCTTGAATGCAAATGCACTACTCCACTTACTCAAGTCGTTCTCCGCGCACTCTTTGCGAACAAACGCGTAGTATTTCGTGAGAGCTTGGAGACCACTTTCAATAACGGCTACAGAATCATTCACCACTTTCTCAACAACGAAATCATCGCTGGTCGGTTTCGCTTCAGGATCGTTATAGATGCGGATGCGATGATCAGCCGTCTTGTCATCGGTATTCCAAATCAACTTTGCGCCATAAATACCTACAGAATCCGTTTGGAGATCAATCGGCTTGATACATGTCTCTATGAAGTCAATGGAGACATTGTCAATATACATTGAGGTATAGCCTGTATTGCCATTCGCCAATGTGTAATCTCTCGGCGAGATAGCAATATAGCCACCGAACTTCGTACCCGTCTCGTCACCTTGATAATTATCAAACTTATACGAGCGGTCATACGGGTTGGACGATCCAAGCAGTTCTTCATTATGCAACGATACAAACGTACTCGGATCGTTCGGGTCGGTCATAATACCTACCTGATAACGATAAGTAGATGTTGCAGTGGAACCTACCCAAACCTGCATGCTCAACTGTAGTTTGCGCACATCATCCGTTCTAAGAGCCGGGAATACAAAATAGTTCTTATGCTCCTTGGCTTTCTGGTTGATGTAAAGTGCTTTATTACCAGTACCCTTGGTAGATATGTACGAGTGATTAGCATCTTCGCCACAAATAGTTGCACAATCGGGCAAGTTACCTGCACCTGTAGTCTCATAGCTCTGGAAATCCTCTTCATACGGGAAAGTCTGTAATTTACAGAGCGTCCTGAACACAGTTGCATTACTCCACTTACCTTCACATTCGAGTACTTCATCTACCGATTGAACATAGACGTAATACTTAGTATTGCCCTCAAGATTAGTCAGAGCCCTTGTTTGCTCTGTTACCTTAGCGTCAAAGGCATCAGCTGTCTCAGCCGACGGGTCAGCCAATTCCTTAGTGCTAACCTTCAGGTTCCATGCGTTCTCGGTCTTACCCTTCTCCCAACTGATTTTGGCGCTAACCGAATCAATTTCCGATACCTCAATTGTCGTAATACGTCCACATTGCGGGATTTGCTCAATAACAACGTTATCGTAGCACATATTGATATCTTTGTTGTACTGAGCACGCGGAGCGCGCATAGCGATGCGACCGCCTTCGCCGGTATAAGAACCGAAGTTAACGAAGTATTCCTCCCATTGGTTGTAAACCTGCTGTTGGTAGGTTCCGATAACCACAAAGTTTCCACCTTCTTCCAACACACCTACTTCCAGATAGGATTGCTCTTTCACATACGAAGAGGTATAAGAAGAACCAACCATTGTCAACTGTAAGGTCTTAATCGGTTTGTCCAAAGCCGGGAAGACAATCATCGGCTCTTTGTTAGTAGAGGTCGCATTCAGTTGAATAACATTACCAGTCTTAGGTGTACCACTCGGAGCTGAAGAGCCACCGATCTTGGCACCAGCAGTATAGGTATAGCAACTTTCATCCAATGATGCAGTACCGGTAGTAAAGCCTTCCCAGTCTTCAGTATAAGGAACTGCCGAAATACCACACTCCGTACGGAAACTTGTGTTTCCCCAAGCACCGTTGCCATTGTCTTGTACGGAGCGAACATATGCATAATACTTGGTAGAGTTGTTCAAACCGGTAATCGTAGCCTCTTTCGCTGTAACAGTCGCACTGAATGCGGGCTCTCCAGCTGCAGGGTCATCCTGTGCAGCGTCAAACACGCGCACCTCCCACTTGGTAGCCTGCCCATTCTCCGTCCATGTCAGCTTAGCGCCGGTCTGCGAAATATCTGAGGCAGACACATCTGAAACTTGCCATGGGTCACTCGGCCTTGCAACCACAAGGTTGTCAAGCATAAAATAACCGGTTTTCTGCTCATTCAAGTAGAATACGATATATTTACCTGTACCCTTGTATGAAGACATATCTACAGTAAACTTCTGTGGAACTTTCGCCGTTGTCAGTTCTACCATTGTTACATTTGTGAGTGTAGATATATCCGTAGGATTTGAAAGAACACCAATGTACAGATTCTTTGAATAAGAAGTTGTGGTCTGATTTGTGTGTCCCCAGAAAGAAATCTTTACATCTTTTACATCAGCATTCAGCAACTGCGGCATGATTGCATACGGCGCATATGATGTTTTATTAGAAGAATACCAATAGCCATAGAAATAGAGACTCGGCTTGGTAACTTCAGCCGGAATAGTATAGCCTGTAGCAGCAGACCATGCGGTAGTATAAACGTATGGCTTATATGAATTACTGGTATTTCCTGCAGCATTACCTATAGTCCAATACTGGGGTCCATTACCGCTTCCCGTTTTGGGCTCATTCGTAAAGTCATTATAGTACGGCACATTCATACCTACCAGTGTGGTAACGGTTGTACTCTTCCATGCGTCACCGCAAGTCGGGCTAACATAGATATAGTACGTAGCACCCATCGACAGACCGGTGATATTGTAGCTCTTCTCATTCACGGTTTGTGCAGCCACGATGTCACCTTCAGCCGCTGTCGGGTCAATCTCCGACGAGCTGACCTTTACTACCCATGACGTGCTGGAGGAAGCGTCCGTCCAGCTGACAGTAGCCTTGTCTATACCTGTAGCTTCGGCATCCACCGTCGAAACAGCGTTACAATCCGGAGCCTCATCCACCTCGATGTCGTCGATATACACATTCGGTGTTGAGGTACCCGGCTTCAGATAGAGCGTGATATAACGTCCCTCTCCGGTGTAGTTGGTCAGCAGCACCTTGTATTGTTTCCATTCATCCTTGATAATGGTAGCCTCACCTACTTCGGTAATATTCTCGCCTAACTGCTTGCCTTGGGGCAGGTCGTTGGTCTGCGTATTGGCAACACCTACTTTCAGTGTCTGGTTGCCGTTGGCTGCTTTTGCCCAGAACGTAACCATCATCGTGTTCACAGCCTTCGGCATAGCCGGCAGCATCGCAATGGAGGTATAGTTTGTCGATGTAGAAGTAGTTCCTGATGTACCGCGCAAGAAGAGCGAAGCATTTACATACGCAGTCTTCTGGTTGTTCTGCGTAGTGGTTACATACGGACGATAACTGTCACTCGTATTTTGTTTGTCGTAATAGTTTGCATATGCAGGGTTGTTACCGCGATCATCCATTACCCAACCGTTCGGGATAGCTGCAGTGGTGTTGGTGTAGGCATCCGGTTCCATGCGGTCGAAATGCTCGCTGTACGGATAGGTCACCTCACGGGCTGTCTTGAACTCGACGGCACTGGTCCACTCGCTGCTACCGCAACCTGCTTGCACATATACAAAATAGGTTGTATTAGCCTTCAGATTGTTGATCTGATAGGGGTTTTTGGAGATAGAACCGGCAAACTCACCCTTCGATGCGTCCGGCTCAATATCCTCGGGATCGTCGAGCGGCTTGGTGGATACAACCAGGTTCCACTCAGTGGCGTTACCGGTCTCCACCCACTTCAGTTTAGCGGAGTTCGGGTTAATCTCATAAACCTCCACGAACATCGGCTTCGGGCACTCGGATGCCGTCTCAATCTTGATATCATCAATAAACAAACGGTTCTCCTTCTCCTCGTTACCGAAACGGAAAGCAATAAACTTACCTTCACCTGTGTATCCCTTCAGGGCTACAACAATCTGCTCCCATGTACGTCCCTTCGGCAGGTCAAGCGTCTTAACTTCGGTAAATGACTCTTCGTTAGCCTCGGTACAAACACCCAGTGTAACAGTGCGGGAATAGGTGTTGCCGCCATCTATGGCTGCTGCCATAAACGATACTTGGAATTTCTTAACATCTCCACTGAACTCTGGAAGAATAAAGTAGTTATACTTACTCTTAACCGAGTTGGACTTGAACGCCTTCTGGCTATTATACGCATAATCGCCCGATACTTCGGCAGCCGTGCTGTTCTTGACAATCGTGTAGCACGTTGACATTTCGCCTTCGAAGTTCTCGCTAAAGGTTCCGCTGATAGCCTCACAAGGTGTATGGAAGGCTCCCTCTGCCCACGGAGACACATCACCGTCACCGCAGTCATACTGAACATAGAACCAATACTCTTTGTTCGGAGTGAGGTTTGTGAGCTCATAGAACTCATCGGTAATCATCCAGCCTACGTGATCAACGATGTCAGCCGTAGCTGTCATGTCGGTCATCTTCGATGAATTGACCTTCAGGTTGTACTGCTTGAACTTCGGGCTTGAGCATACATCCCACCACAGCATTGCTGACGATGTGGTCAGGTCCTCAACCTTCAGACCGGTAGGAGCCTCAGTAGCCTCGGTCTTGTTCTCAATAGCAAGGCGATAGACGGGAGTCTTCACACCGCCCAGATAAGCACCGGCCAGTGCCACCTGTACGCTGGTCAGACCTTCAGGCAATTCGCCTTTCCAGTACTGATTGTCAGCAGCCTCGCTGAATGTCTCCAGTACGGACCATTCGTCCGCTGTTGCTGCGCGATAGAGCACCTTCAGGGTGTTCAGCTTGTCGCCGTTGGCCAAATTGCTGTAGGTGAGAGCCACCGACGGCTTGTTGTCCAACTCAGCCAGACTGACCATTGGAGTGAACAATGTATCCACACCGTTCTCCACCAGAGCCTCAAAAACAGCACTGCCATCCTGGAACTTCCAGTAGCTCGATGCTGTTGTCCAGCCTTCAGGTTTGCCATTCGCGAAATTTTCATCCAGCACAGATTTCTGTGCCATTGCTGTTGTGGCGCCAAATACCAGCGCTACCATCAACAGCCAACGAGAAAATAATTGTTTCATAGCTTTTTGTTTTTGTTAATAATAATTAAGACTAATACCCACTATATTGATATTCAGTTTTCTTATTCTACAACCCTGCCAAGGGCGTTATAGGTGCGGCCATTAACGTTGATCAGCAACTGTCCGTCACGCAGCACGCGTTGTGCTGCACTTGCCGGAGCCGCATCAGCCGCCGGTACCACATAGCCGCAAGTGGTCAGTCCGCGGTCATCGGCACGCTGCTTCAACTCTACGGTATATGTATCACCGGCCTTGAGTTTGCTCTCTATGTAGTAGTACGGCTCGGTAGCTCCGTCGATAGGCTTACCGTTGCAGTACCACTGGAAATATTGGAAGTCATAGCCGCCGTTATACTCCGCGTTGAGGATGCCCAATATATCATCCCAGCGCTGTCGGATGAGCGATGACGAATAGTGTATCGTTGCCTCGCCGGTCACCTCGCATGTACCGTTGATCTCGCTGTCAAACGCCAGTTTGAACACATAGTACCCGGGAATCATGCCTTCCGGCACAGGCACCTCTATCGTGTTGTCGGGGTAGCCTGTCAGTTCATCGGTCTGCGTTACCAGACCGGCCGCCTCGCCTGCCTCGTCAAACTGCAGGGTGTAGCGGTTGGGCTTGCCTTTACGCGCGTGCGTTTCTATAAGGAAAGAGGCATCTTCCGGACAAGGGCTCTCCACCGAACTTATCTCCACCACCAACGGCTCCACCACCGTCAGATCAAGAGTCACGATACTGTCGCAACCGGCCACTGACGTCAGTGTCACCGTATATACTCCCGTCTCGGTGAACGCTTCCGTACCGATAAGCACAGTATCTCCTTCCGGAATGGACTTCTCGATATTGGTATAGATAGCCGCAACAAACCTCAAATCGGTCACATGCAGACTGTCGCAGCCCGCCGTGTTGTAGTCATATTCTTTGATAAGCGCATCCTTTGAGTACGGCTTGCCGTTGTGGTAATAGATGTCACCTTCGCAACGCTGCACGATATCCACCACGGAGTCCGGACCTACAGCCGGCACATGGATATCCAACTTCAGTATGCTGTCGCATAGTCCCACACCGGCAAGCAGCAGGAATTGATAGTCCGCCTCCTCGTCAGGCAGTTGGAAGGATATCTCCCATGGTGCTTTCTGCGGATCATACTGCGGTGTCAGACCATCGAAACTCCAGCCGACATACTCCGGTCGGATAGGGGTATCTATCATCTCCTTTGTCCAGTAGTTGTATGTGCGGATATGACTGGTGTTGTGCAGTGTGATAAAGTTATGACAATCGCGCTGCTCCAAAGTATATGTCGCTTCCGGGATAGGGAAACGGGGCACCGCGCTTGCATACAATGTAAAGCCGCAGTTCTTGTTCGACTTATATGTCATATCCACTGCATACGTACATGTATCCGTATATTCCACCTTCAGCACATTATCTGTTCCCACCGTCTTGTTCGGCGCCGACACTTTGTACCAGCGGTAGTTGAAACCTTCCGGAGCAATAAACTCGTTCGTCGGCTCCCAGCCACAGTGCATACCTTTGATTTGACCGGATGTACAGGAGAGCGTAAAATAGGCATAGCCGAAGTGAGCAGACATTGCACAACCAAGAACAGTTATCACTACTTTGACATGCTTGCCGTGATGCTCCGCCAGGTTCAAACCCATGGTTGTCCAATCACGCCAGCAGACATCTTTTGCGTTGGGGTCAAGACTATTTGGATCATACGGGACTCTATACCATCCTTCGCCACCTACCTCAGATGCCAGATCAACCGTTGTACATGGCTCCAGCGACTTATTGGTCAGAGCATCCACAATATCAATCATCATTCGTGGACGTTGTGGCTCGTCATGTTTGGCATACTGGAGCACCATTGCATACTGCAGCATCAGCACGCTGGCCTCGTTGGCATCCACTGTAAAATCATATACCACACGTGCTGCACGTGCATGCTCTTCCCAACTACCGATACGCACCGATGCCAATGCGCCATCGGGTATGGTTTTTAACGAAGGAACAGATTCCCCTTTATCATCTATGCTATTAAATGTACGTGCATCGTATTCATTGGGTATATAATGGATGGTATGACGACTTGCCACTGACGCAAATCCATAATCTATCTTCCTTGGAGTTATTTGACTGAACATTAAATCAGTTTCAAGGTAATTTCTGCTAGTTGTGTCAGAATAATAACAGCGTTCATCTGTCAAATCAAGATAGTCAAAGCACCGTGCATCATGGACAATAGCCGGAGGGAAGCCGTACCACGCACTTGTGTCACCTTCGCAGACAACCTGAATCTGAATGTCATAAATCCCCTCCTGAAGAGATGTCGAATAATTATTCTGTTTGATATCCTGAACCTCAATTGCTTCCGTGTCCCCCATACGGTGCAGACGCAAGTTGAATGATTCAGCCCCCGACTGCCACGACAAGGTAACGTTCTGGCTTGCCATCGAGACCTGTTTGTCCTTTGGTTCGCCGCAATTGTTGCGTGCCAACTGGATATTGTCCACACACGGACCGGGGTGCTTCAACATAGCTGAGCTGCTATAAACAAACATAAATACCAGCCTGTGCGGTGTGCCGTCCGTATATAATGTATCTACGGCATGCGTCCATACAGGCATTCCTGCCAGGATACCTTGACAGTCAAATTTCAACATGTTGTTTTTTATCCATTTGGAGGCATTATAGTCGTCGTTGAGTTTGCAGACGATGTCCCCGAACTGACTCTCAGGCACCCATGCCACCATCAGTGCTGCACGCGCCGAGTCGCCACCGCACTTCCAATCGAAAGCCATATCGTAGCGTCCGGCTTCCAAGGTCAGTTCACGCCAAGCAATCATTACCCGGGAATCTGTCTTAACGTACTTGGCTGTTTCACCCAAGTCGGGAGATATATACAAAGACTTCTGCCCGAGTGAAGCAGTTGCCGATCCGATAGCCCATTGGTTAACCCAGGTATAGGCCTCATTTTTCGGTTTGTTCAGTTGCCACAAGGCATTCTCAGCATCATCCTCAAAGTCGCACGAGTAGCTGTGCGGCAACTGTGCGGCAGCCGTCAGTGCTGTCACAAGAGCAATCAGTATGTATACAATTCGTCTCATTATGTTTCTATTTTTCATAGCCCAAGGGTATAGCAAGGGTATAGTAAGGGTATACGATTACTGTATCCTTCTGCCCAGAGCATCAAACTCACTGTCGCAATAGCGGATTACCAGCTGTCCGTCACGCAGCAGTTTGACCGCCTTGCCTGTAGCACGCACATCATCAAGAGCATCCGGACGCGAGGCGGTGTTGAACGTGAACGGACACACCCACACCGTCGTGCCGTCCTGCAGGGTAGCACTGACGGTTATCTCCGCGTCCTTGTCCATGCCGGTATTGTAGTAGTATGAACCCGTTGCGCCCTCGATAGGCTGACCGTTGGCGTACCATTGGTACGAGGTGAACGTATAGCCGCCGTTGTATGCCGGTGCCAGGAACGCCAGCACGTCGTCAAAACGCGCCTCGATGATGCTGCTCGGCAGGCTCACATTGAACGTGATTTTCTCTTCATACACATCGTCACACCATGGCATAGTGGTGTAGATATAAGCCGTTCGTACCCCGGCAAGCACGTTGTCGAAGTATATCCGCGACAGGTCACCGTCCCGTTCAGCAGGGTGTACGCCCTCTGCACGGTCCACTACCAGATACAGGCTGTCCATGTTCTGGCTGTTGCTCGTCTTGAGCACCAGTGCATCGTCTGCACATATGAGTTCGGTCAGCAAGGTGTGGCGCGGACGGGGTGCGACATTCAGGTTCAAGGTCACCACGCTGTCGCAGCCCGTAACCAGACTGTTGAATATTGCTGTACGGCGTCCGGACGTGGTGAGCGTCTCGCCGTTGAACACGTAGGTGTGGCCTTCGCAGATTGTGTCATACACATCTGTCAACAGAGGCTCATGTACCGTCAGGTGGAGTATGACCGTGCTGTCACAACCGGTGACAACGGATTGCAGGTTGTCGAAATAGTCGCCCGGCTCGGTGCACTTGGTCTGCGACCCTTCAGGGAAATAGACCACATCACCACGGCATATCTCGGCATACATGTCAGTCTGCAGCGGACCTATGGCTGGTATCTCCATCTCGTACCACGCCGTGTCGGCATACAGCTGGTTCTTCACATAGATTCCCGTCCATATGCCGTATCGCACTGTGCCGCCCTCGTCGGGCATGGGTACGAACACGCCATTCTCATCATAGCTGACTGGAATTTCTTCGCCGTCAACTATCAGGAAGCAGTTCTCCAGCTGCTTGTCATAGCGGTGTTCCTCTTCGCCGGTCAGCTGGTTGGTCAGCACCACATGGCAGCGGTTCCACCAGGTGAAGCCGTTCGTGCACTCCGAAGGAGTCCAGCGGATATCCATCTCCGCCTTGGGCGCATGAGGCTTGCCGCTCGCGTCAAACCAGTAGCCGCATTCAGGGTTCGTGGGATAAGTTACGTGGCAGATGTAGGTGTTCGTGTCGGACTCCAGGATGTAGAAGTACCGGCCTTCATCCGTTATGTACGGGAATTTGGCAGGATTGGTGTTGTCAATCGTATCCTGGAAAAGCTGGTCAGTCCTATTGAACCATGCGTAATCAAATCCCTGAGGAGCGGTGAACATCTGCGTGGTGGAACCTTCGCCCCAGGGCAGACCGTCCACGTCACTGCGCACGCAGTTGAGCATGAAGTAGGCGTAACCGAAGTGACCGCCCTGGTCGCAATCGTAGGAGGTCAGCGTGATGGTCAGCGTCTGGCCGACAAAATCCTCCACACTGATGCCTATTGTTTTCCAGTCCTGCCAGTTGATGACGTGATTATTACCACCGCTGTACCAGTTGCTCACGTGCCACAACGCCTGCACTTCCGGGTCATCCCACTCCTGCGGTGCGGGAGCATGGAAGTCCACCGAGGCGCACTTCGTGTCCACCGACACGCCTTCCTCGTCAAACACGTCCAGCGTGAACCGAGGCTGGCTCTCGGCATTGTGGTTCGGGTTCTCCAGCACCATCGCATACTTGATGAGCAGCACTGCCATCGAGCTGGACTCCACCGTGTAGTGGAACGTCATCGACTCATACTCGCTGCCCGTATTCCAGTTGCCCAACCGTACCGAACCTAATTCGCCGCTCGGCACCGTGCGCAAAGCTACCGTCTGACCGTTCTTGTAATACTCCGTACGCGGGTCTGTCTCCGTCAGGTCGAAGTGCGTCGTATGACGGCTGCGCACATCACCAGGACCGTAATCCACACGATCCGTGCCTTTCACCTCCTTGCCCTTGCTGTGCTGCCAGCCGCCCCACTCAAACGATGCGTTGTACATGTTCAGCGCATCAAAACAGTCCGTCTGATAGATGTACACCACAGGGAAGATGGTGTAAATCGTCTTGTCCTCGCCATTCACGGCGCAAATCCAGAACTCGTATGCTCCGTAGTCCACGTTCTGCAGCGTCACGGAGTTGCCCTCCACCGGCACCGACGTAAACTCGCTGTCAGTCTTCTTCCTGTACAGCACCTCATAGGCGTCAGCCGTGCCGTCCCACTCGATAGTGGAGTTGTTCAGCACAGTTGTTACGTGTATATTGGTCGGATAGTCGTCAGTCGGAGGAGCCTTCGCAAGTTGGAAATTGTCTATTGCTACGGATGTCGGTGCTTCGGTTACCGTCACATCGGTGTTCACCCATACGAACAGCAGACGCGTTGTGGTCTTGTTGGCCTGCGCCACCGGTATGGTCACACGAGCCTGCACATGACGCCACGCATCACCGTCCACCAGGCTGGTGTTACTGCCCATCAGCTGCACCGACGTGCTCACATAGGACGGTTCAACGCTGTTGCCCAGGCACTTCAGTCCGCTCGTCGGACGGTTGGCATAAATCACCTTCAGGTAACCCTTCGTCTTGTTGCCCATACCCGTCCAGTCGTATGCCACGTCGTAGTCACCCGCCTCCAGTGTTATGTCACGGTACGCCAGCAGCACGTTGTTCGTCGAGGCGTAGGTGTTCGTCACACCGCCGTCCTGCGACACATACAGCGAACGCTCGCCGGTGTATGCCAACGCATCGCCTATCACCCATGCATTGGTGGTCGTGATGGTGTTGATGGACGGGTTGAGCGTCCAGTTCGCGTTCTCCGAAGCATCCTCAAAGTCACACAAATAAGGCAGGTCAGCCATCGTAATAGCCGCTCCCAACGCCTCATTCGCCACCCATACCAGCTGACAAATGACTAACAGCAAATATGTAACTATCCTATTCATTATTATCTCTCCAATCCGTTCCATCCATGCGGCCCGTACCGTTTCATCAGAACTTCCAGCATGTACATTCCCTCTTCACCGGCAGCGGTACCAGCATCGTAACCCGTGCTCCCAACAGGAAAGGCGCATAAGCCTCCTTGCTTGTCAGCACGCCGTACTCGCCGAACGCACTCACATAAACCTTGACCGTCTGCTTGCGCTTGTATCGCCCGTCACTGGCGCCATAGACGCAGTACCCCACCTCGGCGCATGCTCGCAGGCTGATGCTAACTGCCTGTGACTTGGGCTCGCACCGGTAGGGCTCGTCCGTCACAAATCCGTGGTTAGGCATTCCCTCGAACGCATTCATGTAGCGGTCATACGCACCATCCAGCGTGTACAGTCCCTCCTCCTCGCTCCTGCCCCATATATCCACGGCGCCCTTCACTCCTGCCAGAAAGAACCACTCATCCCACTCGCCGCCTATTGTCACCGGCAGGGTCAGCCCGGCATGACGCAGCACGCTGCGGCGCTCACGCCACTGGTGATGTCCCATGTATATCAGCCCCTCCTCGTCCTTTCCGCGCGCATAGGCGTTGGTCAGGTCATGCGGCTTAAGCCATGTCTGCCTGTACTCGCCACCCAGCCCGACATCAAACAAAAAGTGGTTGTGCGCCAACCGGTATCCCGCACCTAACGCAGGTGCAAAGCCGTTACCAGAAACACCCTTCTCCATCGCTCCGCTGCCAATCACCGCCAACGCGTCCTGCAGGCTCACCTGCGCCGTGTTGTCCCACGCTATGCCTCCATGAGCGCAATCGCGCGCGTAAGAAAAATCTCCTGATACGCGTATGTAATGATCAAACGGGTATGCACACACCGACACAAGCATCAGCATGCCTGTCATCAGAATAATATGAATACGCCGGGTACGCATTTGACTATGACTCGTTTTAGGTCTCTATTGGATAGTTTCTGTTTTGTTTAAGTTTTGTTTCTGCCCTGCTTCAGTTTTGCTTCAGTTTCCCTCGCCTCCACTGCTTGTTTAAGTTCTCAGCACAAATCGTTTAAGTTGTTGTAGTTGTCCGTTTAAGTTGTTGTTGTCCGTTTAAGTTGTTAGTACGTTAGTACAGTTTAGTTAAACTACTGTTTCAGTCTATTAGGTTACTATCGCTTTTTGTCTTTCTTGCAGCCGCTTTCAGGTATTTGCAGCGCGTAATTTTAACAGTTAAGGGCGAAAAAAGCGTACAAAGTTACATAAAAATTCCGACAATCGCAACATTTAGCACCAAAAACCGTCTATTTTCTTGCATTTTGACAAATACACCTTGCACTACACACACACATTGCACACGCACACCGCACACTACATCCGCACACTGCATTCGCACACTGCATTCGCGCACTGCATTCGCGCACTGCAAGAACTACGCTCTCACCTGCATCCACCGAACGTCCCGTACTCCAAAATTCGTCCGAATCTACACTCAATCATTCCTGAAATAATCCTCAAGCAATAATCCATTCGGACCAAAATACGATCGGGCTAAAACCGTACCCTTACCATAGGATAACCACAACATATCCATATGATAACCATAGGATAATGCCTGCATTTTTGATTTTTTATGCTTATACTATAATATACTATGTATATTATACTTTTTGTTGCAAAATAGCACAAAAAAATGACCTCCATCACCTGCACGAAAAGCTATAATTGGGCACACAATCCCCGGCAAAATCGGGCTCGTTACGCATTGCACCGCCGGCAAGGAACAACAAAATGCATTTTCTTGGGTATTTCTTGGGTATTTCTTGTGGAATAATTTGCAAATTCCATTTTTATTTCGTACCTTTGTCACCCGAATAGTTAACTGCGCACAATAGTTCACCGCCGTGTTCAAAAAGGTCGCCAACATTCTGCTCATCGTTCTTGCTTACGCCTTCCTCGGGTATAAGCTCCTCACGTATGACAATTACCCGGGACTGCTCCTGCAGTTCAGGCAGGCGGAGTGGTGGCAGTGGCTGTGTCTCATTGGCTGCATTCTGCTCTTTCCTGTCAACCGTCTGTGCGAAGCGTGGAAATGGCAGTTCCTTGTTCGTAATATCGAGCCCATGGACATCCGTGAAGCACAACGGCAGGTCTATTATGGTACTATAGCAGGCTTCGTAACGCCGTACAAGCTCGGTGAGTATCCGGGACGCGCCATGCTCTTCCGCCACACACGCCAGCACTGGCTCACCGCCACTTGTCTGGGGCTGATAGGCGGATACGCCATGACCACCGTGATCATAGTCATCGGTCTACCCGCCGCCGTCTGGTGGCTCGCACCTGACAGTTCGCTCATCTGGAGCATCACGCTGGCGCTGGCCGGTGCCATCATAGCCGTACTCGCCCTGCCCGCACTCATGCGACGGCTGCAACAGCGCCCATGGGAAAAAGAACAGACACGCATGCTTATCACCCAGATGGCGGCTCTCACCGTTCGCGACACATGCGTCCTACTCGGCATTTCCCTGCTGCGCTACGCAGTGTTCATCGTCCAGCTCACGCTCACGCTCCTGTTCTGCGGTGTCACACTCGACACGCTCTCCATGCTCGCTGTCATGCCGCTCTATTTCCTTCTTATCACCGTCACGCCTAACGTTCCTGCCGCAGAGATTGCGGTACGAGGCGCATGGGCGGCGGTCATATTCGCGCGCTTCGGCAGCGATGTCACCGCAGCCGCCGTCATCGCTATGCTCCTGCTCTGGGCCATCAATACAATCTTCCCGCTCATCATCGGCAGTTTTGTCAGCAGGCAGAAGAGTGCCGAATAGATTATCAAGTCCATTTTACATTTATACGGGCATTTTGCTATCTTCTCGTGTCAATTATTTGCAAAATGCACGATTTTTATGCTATTTAACATATTTTGGCACACCCATTGCGGTACATTTTGTGAATGCACGCCGCTGTGACGTGCAAAAAAACAACAAAAATCAACAAATTTAGTTTTTTAATTTATCAACTTAACAAAAGGGAAGACAAACCCTTACCAAAAAACCTAACAACAATGAAAAAGATTTTTGTAACCGTAACCCTTTTCGCAGCAATGGCGGTAGCCGCCAACGCTGCAAGTCATCAACTTGACCAGACTGTCAGCGAAGAGCAGACAGCAGTCAGCAGTAACCAGTCAAGCGTACGCAGTCTTGAAGACGACGATATTTATCGCGCTCACGCTATAAAGAGCGAGGAAGTGGACAAGCACATTATACGATTCTACGACGTGGACAGGATAGTTATCCAGAACAAAGACCACGCGCTCATTCGCATCTACGACGACAAATGGCGTCTGATCGAGCAGTCCGACACGGACATTGACAAGGACCTGCGCGCAGGCAACTACATTATCACAAGCACATGCCGCATTCGCGGAAGCTATCAGAAGTAATGCAGCTCACAAGATTGTACACTTTTACACAAAAAAAACAAAAAAAATCCCACAAAAAATTGCAAATGTGGGATTTTTTTTGTACCTTTGCGCCGGATTATGTTTCCACACGCCAAAACATACCTGTTCATCGTCTGCTGCCTTGTCCTGCCGCCAAGGCTTGCCGCCCAAGCTCCGCCAGCGGAGTTCCGCGCAGCGTGGCTCACCACACTCAAGAACATCGACTGGCCCAAGACCGCCGACATCACCCCCGAGACCCCTGTCGCACAGCAGGCCGAACTGACCGGTCTGCTTGACCGGCTGCAGGCGGGTAACATCAACGCCGTCTGTTTTCAGGCGCGGCCCTCTGCCGACGCGCTCTACCCCTCGCCATACGAGCCATGGAGCCCCGTGCTCACCGGCATACGCGGTCAGGACCCCGGCTACGATCCCCTCCGCTTCGTCATCGAGCAGGCACATGCACGGGGGATGGAACTGCACGCGTGGGTCAATCCTTTCCGGTACGAGCGTAACGCAGGCGAACGCGTGCTGGATATAGAGGCATGCATGGCTGCGGAGACATCCGATCCAATACGTCTTGAGCATCCTGAATGGCTGCTGACTTACCATACCGCACAGTACCAGGGCTCCATCCTCGACCCCGGCCATCCGGACGCACGCGCCTATGTGCTACAGGTGATAACCGACCTCATCCGGCGTTACGACATCGACGGGCTGGTCATGGATGACTATTTCTACCCCTACGGAGGCACCAACGATGAAGACCTGCGCACACGCAAGGCCTATCAGCCTGACAGTTTGTCAGTCGGTGACTGGCGCCGCGCATGCGTCAACGAGGTCATACGCGCCATACACGACACCATACGCGCCGTCAAGCCGGGGCTCAGGTTCGGCATGTCCCCCTTCGGCATCTACTCCACGACCGACAGTGCCGCCTCCAGACTCGGGCTGACCCTTCCCCAGGGTATCAGCGGCACGGACGCATGGGCTGACCTCTACTGCGATCCTCTCGAGTGGGTTGCCGGCGGCTATGTCGATTACCTGGCGCCGCAACTATACTGGTCAACCAAGGCCACCCGCCAGAACTACGAGACCCTATGCAGCTGGTGGTGCCGGAGCGTTGCCACGCTCGATTCCATTCGCGCCGACGGCAAGCAGACACATGTATATATCAGTCACGCCTCCTACCGTTTCGGAGCGGAGGAGCTCGGACTGCAGATTGACCTTAGCCGCAAGTACGCGCCCCACAACGCCCCCGGGTGCATCTTCTACAACACCAACCAGTACCTCAACTTCACCGGCGGCCGCTCACCCGAGAACAGTTGCGACAAGCTCCGCCGCACCCACTTCACCGAGTCCGTCCCCACACCCGTGCCATTACACCTCATGCCGGCAGGCACGGCCCCTGTTCTCCAGCCCGACAGCATGCCCTACACACCCGACACACTGGACGCCGACTGGCAGGGCAGCCGGTTCCACAGAACCACACTCAGGCAGCGGACGGACTTCTGACACGCACTGCCTCTCGGGCAGCGTTTTGACTGCTACATTTGCCAATTATCAAATCTTACTGGAGTTATTTCGCCTCCTAAGGGGTGAAAATTTGCATTATTTCGAAATATTTCGTAATTTTGTATGCTTTCGGCATCCCGGCAGCACCGAATGCTTGTAGCAACCGCGAGGAACAAGATTATTCAAACATACACTATGATACTTGACAAATTAGAAAACGCCGACTGGTACTTCGGATGTGTACCCGGCTTCCAGCAGTTCATGAAGTTCTTCAACGACAATGACCTTGAGGAACTTCCCGCATGCAAAATCAAGTTAGACGGTCACGACCTTATCGTCAATATTTGCGACCAGGCAGCCAAGAATGAGAAAGACTGCAAACTTGAGGCACACAAGGATTACATTGACATTCAGATTCCCCTCACCACCCAGGAGACCATGCTTTGGAGTTCGATTGAGGACTGCCAGAACGTCATCAAGGAGTATGACGAGGGAAAAGACGTAGAGCTCTACGGTGACAAGCCGGCTGCACGCTTTAGCGTGCCGAGAGGCTACTTCGCCGTATTCTTCCCCACGGACGCACATGCTGCCGGCATCGCCTCGTCCACGTTCCGTAAGATAATTGTTAAAGCTAAAGTAGAATAAAAACCACCACAGTAACTATGCTACAGATTGTACAAAACGAGCCCGGCCTGCAGCCCTATGAGCAGGCGCTGCAAGCGCGGCACGATTACGCCGAGAGTAAAATCAAAGAGCTCACCGGCGGCAAGAAGAAACTTGCCCCCTGGGCCTCCGGCTACCTCTATTTCGGTCTGCACCACCTGAACCCCGGCTGGGTGCTGCGCGAGTGGGCACCCAATGCCACGGCCATCTACATCAAAGGTGACTTCAACAACTGGCAGAAGAACGAGGACTACCGCCTGTATCCTGTCGGCAACGGCGTATGGGAAGGCTACTTCACAGAAGAGCAGATCCGTCACGGACAGCACTACAAGCTGTTTGTAGAGTGGCTCGGCGGATACGGAGAGCGTATCCCCTCCTATGCCCGCCGCGTCGTACAGGATGACTATACGAAGATCTTCTCCGCACAAGTGTGGGCTCCCGAGAAAGAGTTTGATTTCGGCAAGCGCCGTGGTCCCAAGGGCTGGAAAGCCGACCGGCCGCTGTTTATCTACGAGTGCCACATAGGCATGGCTACCGAGGAGCAGCGCGTAGGCACATACAACGAGTTCCGCGAGAACGTACTGCCGCGTATCGCCCAACTGGGTTACAACTGCATCCAGATAATGGCTATCCAGGAGCACCCGTACTACGGTTCGTTCGGCTATCATGTGTCGAACTTCTTCGCTCCTTCGTCGCGCTTCGGCACACCGGAGGAACTCAAGGAACTCATCAAGGCCGCACACGACAAAGGCATAGCAGTCATCATGGATATCGTGCACTCCCACGCGGTGAAGAACGAGCTGGAAGGCTTGGGCAACTTCGACGGTACGCCCTACCAGTACTTCCACGACGGTGCCCGCCGAGAGCATCCGGCATGGGACAGTCTGTGCTTCAACTATGGCAAGAACGAGGTGCTGCACTTCCTGCTCTCCAACTGCAAGTACTGGCTTGAGGAATACGATTTCGACGGTTTCCGTTTCGACGGCGTGACCTCGATGATGTACCTCAGCCACGGTCTGGGCGAGGACTTCAACGGCTACGGTTCGTACTTCAACGGCAACGAGGACGGCGACGCTATCTGCTACCTGACGCTGGCCAACAAACTGATTCATGAGGTGAAGAAGGACGCCATCACCATCGCCGAGGATATGTCCGGCATGCCGGGTATAGCCGCACCGTTTGCAGACGGCGGTATGGGCTTTGACTACCGTCTGGCTATGGGTATCCCTGACTTCTGGATCAAGTATATCAAAGAGGTGCGTGACGAGGACTGGAAAGCCGGTCACATCCTCTACGAGATGACCAACCGCCGTCAGGATGAGAAGACCATCTCCTACGCCGAGAGTCATGACCAGGCGCTGGTAGGCGACAAGACCATCATCTTCCGCCTTGTGGACTCCGACATGTACTGGCATTTCGAGCACGGTCACTCCACCTATATGGTGGACCGCGGTATAGCGCTGCACAAGATGATTCGTCTCATCACCGCCTCGACCATCAACGGCGGCTACCTGAACTTCATGGGTAACGAGTTCGGTCATCCCGAATGGATTGATTTCCCGCGCCAAGGCAACGGCTGGAGCTATCAGTACGCACGCCGTCAGTGGTCGCTCGTGGACAACCAGAACTTCTACTACGCTGACCTCAACCGCTTTGACGAGGCAATGATACATGTGCTGCGCAAGTCCGGTATCACCCCGCAGACGCCCGTCATCAACCTCTGGGACCGCGAAGGCGACCAGGTGGTGGCATACATGCGCGGCGACTATGTGTTCGTGTTCAACTGGAACGGCACCAAGTCCTTCCCCGACTACGGTTTCCTGGCTCCCGAGGGCAAGTATCAGGTAGTGCTCAACACCGACGCACGTCAGTTCGCAGGCTTCGAGCAGACCGATGACACGGTGGATCACTTCACTATGCCCGACCGCGAGTACGCCAAGGACAAGAAAGGCTGGCTCAAGCTCTACCTGCCGGCACGCTCCGCCATCGTACTGAAAAAGGTGGATTAAGGCTACACAGAAAATAGTTAAACGACAAAGATTAAATAGCAAATATCATGAGACTTATTATCGAACAGAACTATGACCTTATGTCGGAATGGGCAGCGAACTTCGTTGCCAAGCGCATTAACGAGTTTGCCCCGAAGGAGAGCAATCCTTTCGTTCTGGGTCTGCCTACCGGCTCGTCGCCGCTGGGTATGTACCGCAAGCTCATTGAGCTGAACAAAGCCGGCAAAGTGTCGTTCCGCAACGTCGTTACGTTCAACATGGACGAGTATGTCGGTCTGCCCGAGGAGCACCCGGAGAGTTACCATTCGTTCATGTGGAACAACTTCTTCTCACACATCGACATCCGCAAGGAGAACGTGAACATCCTGAACGGCAACGCCGCTGACCTCGAAGCCGAGTGCGCTCGTTATGAGACAAAGATCAAGAACTACGGAGGCATTCATCTGTTCCTCGGCGGTATCGGTCCTGACGGTCACATTGCCTTCAACGAGCCGGGTTCGTCGCTCACCTCGCGTACGCGCAAGAAAGAACTGACCACCGACACGATCATTGCCAACTCGCGTTTCTTCAACAACGACATCAATCTCGTACCGAAGACCGCCCTCACCGTAGGTGTAGGCACCGTAATGGACGCCAAGGAGGTGCTCATCATGGTTAACGGTCACAACAAAGCCCGTGCACTGCAGCACGCCATCGAGGAGCCCATCAGCCACATGTGGACCGTATCGATGCTCCAGATGCACCAGCACGGTATAATCGTGTGCGACGAGGCCGCATGCGAAGAGCTGAAACTGGGGACATTCAAGTACTTCAAAGACATCGAGAAGAACAACCTCGACCCGAATACCTTGCTTTAATACTTTTGCGGTCCCGAAAACGCAAGTACTATATAACGGTACAGAGGAGACACAAAAGAGGGCTACCGGAAGGTTGCTCTCTTTGTTTTATGTCTGTGGCACTTCAAAATCCTGTGCATCTACATAAAAAAGTAGGTGAAGAGGATTTTTTTGGGGAAAAAGTTGCAAATGTCGAATAATCTTTGTATCTTTGCAATCGAATAATCAGACTGTGACAAAATAAATAATACTATGTTGGAAATTTATAATTCTCTTACGCGGCTCAAAGAGACGTTCAAGCCCCTGCACGAGGGACACGCAGGCATGTATGTATGCGGTCCTACCGTATATGGCGACGCCCATCTCGGCCNNGCAGCGTCAGATGTGTATAAGAGACAGGTATGTATGCGGTCCTACCGTATATGGCGACGCCCATCTCGGCCATGCCCGCCCGGCCATCACCTTCGATGTGCTATACCGTTACCTGCAGCACCTGGGTTATAAAGTGCGTTATGTACGCAACATTACCGATGTCGGGCACCTGGAGCACGATGCCGACGAGGGCGAGGACAAGATAGCCAAGAAAGCCCGGCTCGAACAACTCGAGCCCATGGAAGTCGTGCAGTTCTTCACCAACCGCTATCACCACGACATGGAGGCGCTGAACGTGCTTCCGCCGTCCATCGAACCGCATGCCTCGGGACACATCATCGAGCAGATTGCCTTCGTACAGAAGATACTGGACAAAGGTTACGCCTACGTATCCAACGGCAGCATATACATGGACGTGGAGCGTTATGCGCAGAACTACCCATACGGCAAGCTCAGCGGACGCAATCTGGAGAACATCGTGACGGACACACGCGAACTGGACGGACAGGAAGAGAAACACCATTCGTACGATTTCGCCCTGTGGAAGAAAGCCGCACCGGAGCACATCATGCACTGGCCGGCAGTGTTCCGGTACACGGAGAACGGCGAGCAGAAAGAGCTGCACAGCGAAGGCTTCCCGGGCTGGCATATGGAGTGCTCGGCCATGGGCACGAAGTACCTGGGCGAGGAGTTCGATATCCACGGCGGCGGGATGGACCTCATGTTCCCCCATCACGAGGCGGAGATAGCGCAGTCATGCGCCGCACTCGGACATGACACCGTGCACTACTGGATGCACAATAATATGATCACCATCGCCGGCAAGAAGATGGGTAAGTCTTACAACAACTTCATCACCCTGCGGCAGTTCTTCAAGGGCGAGCATGAACTGCTCACCAAAGCGTTCAGCCCGATGACCATCCGTTTCTTCATTCTGATGGCCCACTACCGTTCGACGGCGGATTTCTCATCCGAGGCACTTGAGGCAGCCGAGAAAGGCTTCCAGCGGATGCAGGAGGCGTTCCTGCGTATGCAGAAGATTGCGGCTGCGCCCTCTTCGTCCGAAGAGGTAAGCAAGGCTCTTGCCGGTCTGCGGGAAAAGTGCGCCGACGCGATGGACGATGACCTGAACACACCAATCGTCATATCCCACCTGTTCGACTCGGTCAAGGTGATCAACAGCCTCGCTGACGGCAAAGCCACCATCTGTGCCGAAGAGCTGAAAGAGCTTAGCGACATATGGCAGACCTATGCCATTGACATACTCGGTCTGCAGCTCGCTGACAGCGGTTCAGCAGACGGCGGCAATACGGCAGCCTACAACGGTGCTATTGACCTGCTGCTGAACATCCGTCTGGATGCCAAGCGCAACAAAGACTGGCCGACATCCGACCGCATCCGCAACTCGCTGACCGAACTCGGGTTCAAGATCAAGGACACCAAGGACGGCTTTGAGTGGAGCCTGTAATAAAAAAAGCAAAGAGCAGGAACCTCCGCATCTGTCCCGGAACAGGTGCGGAGATTTTTTTCGTGAATTATTTGCATAATTCATATTTTTTTTGTATCTTTGTGGGTGTTTTGTGCACATACGCGTTTGGAAACATCCCAAATGCCTGTATGGTATACGCCAAATGCTTAAGCAGCAAAAGATTAAACAAACAACAGATATGAGTAAAGCACTATTGATGATTCTCGACGGCTGGGGAATCGGAAACAAAGACAAAGCCGACGCTATCTCCTGTACATCCACTCCTCACTGGGACAAGCTGCTGGAGACCTACCCCAACAGCCAGTTGCAGGCGAGCGGTGAGAACGTAGGTCTGCCCGACGGACAGATGGGTAACTCCGAAGTCGGTCACCTGAATATCGGTGCAGGCCGCGTCGTGTATCAGGACCTGGTGAAGATCAACCGCGCCTGCAAGGACGGCAGCATCATGCAGAACCCTGAGATCAAGTCCGCTTTCGGCTATGCCAAAGAGACGGGCAAGAACCTGCATATCATGGGTCTGACCAGTGACGGCGGCGTACACAGTTCGCTCGACCACCTGTTCTACCTGTGCGACATAGCCAAGGAGTACGGTCTGCAGGGCAAGACGTTCGTTCACTGCTTCATGGACGGCCGTGACACCGACCCGCGTTCGGGTATAGGTTTCATTGACGCACTGGAGGCGCACCAGAAGAACTCCTGCGGCGAGATAGCCAGCATCTGCGGACGTTTCTACGCCATGGACCGTGACAAACGCTGGGAGCGCGTGAAAGAGGCATACGACCTGCTGGTCAGCGGCAAGGGTGCCGCCTTCGAGTGCATGCACGAGGCGATGCAGGCAAGCTACGATGCCGACGTGACGGACGAGTTCATCAAACCCATCGTACACGTGCGTAACGGCAAACCGCTGGCTACCATTGAGGAGGGTGACGTAGTAATTTTCTTCAACTACCGCAACGACCGTGCCAAGGAGATAACCATCGCCCTGACACAGTACGACATGCCTGCCAACGGGATGAAGACAATCCCTAACCTGCAATACTACTGCATGACGCCGTATGACAGCACGTTCCAGGGACTGCACGTACTCTTCCCCAAGGAGAATGTAACGAACACCCTTGGCGAGATCGTATCGAAAGCCGGAATGAAGCAGTTGCGTATAGCCGAGACGGAGAAGTTCGCGCATGTGACCTTCTTCTTCAGCGGCGGCCGCGAGGCGGAGTTTGAGAACGAGGACCGCATCCTCATCCCGAGCCCGAAGGTGGCTACCTACGACCTGCAGCCGATGATGTCCGCACCGGAGGTGACCATCGCCCTGAGAGACGCGCTGAACAGCCAGAAGTACGACTGCATTATTCTGAACTACGCCAACGGCGACATGGTCGGTCACACCGGCGTATATAACTCCATCCAGCAGGCTATCACGGCCATCGACATCTGCGTGAACGAGACCGTCGAGGCCGCTCTGCGCAACGACTACGAGATCATCATCATCGCCGACCACGGCAACTGCGACAACGCCATCAATGCCGACGGTACGCCGAACACGGCGCACTCGCTCAACCCCGTGCCGTTTGTATATGTGAGCAACAACCACAAGGACGCCAAGGTGGAGAACGGCATACTGGCCGACGTCGCTCCGTCCATCTGCCACATACTGGGCATCGAGCAGCCTGATGAAATGACAGGTCATTGTCTAATCCACTAATAACCACCATACATGGCTAAGGAAGTAACAACCAAAAAATTACTCGAAGAAATCATCGAAGGCATCCGCAACCGCAAGGGCGAACGCATCGTGCAGATTGACCTGCGCAAGATCAAGGAAGCACCGGTAGAGTATATGATTATCGCCCAAGGCAACAGCAACACGCAGGTGGCTGCCATTGCCGCCGAGGTGGATGACCATGTACGCACCGTGACGCACGTGCATCCGCTGTCGCATGTAGGCGAGGACAACGCCGAGTGGATAGCACTGGACTACGGATCAGTGTTTGTACACATCATGCAGCGTGAGCCGCGTGCATACTACGACCTGGAGCACCTCTGGGCGGATGGCAAGATAACAGAAATAGAGGACTAAACCTATGAGTGACAAGAAGAACAGAAAAGTCGCACCGGCTTCGCAGAACGGGCAAAACACTCCCACCAACCCGAAAGAACCGAGTAAGTGGGGCAAACTGCTGACCACCCTGTTGTATGTGGCGGCGGTGTTCCTGATTGCAGCCTGGATGTTCGGCGACAAAGACTCATCACGCACCAAGAAAGAACTGAGTTACACCAAGTTCACCGCTTACATGGAGAGCAATATGGTGGAGAAACTGGTGGTGTATGACGACAACTCCGCCAAGGCGACCATCCGCCCAATGCACTACGCTATCGTGTTCGGTGACCAGGATACCGGTGAGTCGGCGAAAGGTATCATCCGCACCCAAGTGCCCTCGAACGAGGAGGTGGCGAAGTATATGGAAAGTGTCAATGCCGCACGCAAGGAGAAAGGCCTGGCTGCGGTGGATGTGACATATGAGAAGTCAAAAGACTACTGGTATCTCATCCTGGTGAATATTCTGCCCTTCCTGTTCATCATCCTGTTCTTCCTATGGATGAGCCGCGGTATAAGCGGCGCAGGAGGCATAGGCGGCATATTCGGTGTAGGCAAGGCGCAGGCACAGGTGTTCGACAAGGACAAACAGCAGAAAGTGACGTTCAAGGACGTAGCCGGTCTGGAAGGCGCCAAGCAGGAGGTGGAGGAGATAGTATCCTTCCTCAAGAACCCCGACAAATACACCGCTCTGGGCGGCAAGATTCCCAAGGGTGCACTGCTTGTAGGCCCTCCGGGCACAGGTAAGACCCTTCTCGCCAAAGCCGTTGCAGGTGAGGCGGACGTACCGTTCCTGTCGATGTCCGGTTCGGATTTCGTAGAGATGTTCGTGGGCGTAGGTGCCAGCCGTGTACGCGACTTGTTCCGTCAGGCCAAGGAGAAAGCACCGTGTATCATTTTCATTGACGAGATAGACGCCGTAGGTCGCGCACGCGGCAAGAATATCATGACCGGAGGCAACGACGAACGCGAGTCAACGCTCAACCAGTTGCTGACAGAGATGGACGGTTTCGGCACGAACAGCGGTGTGATTATCCTTGCCGCCACCAACCGTGCTGACGTGCTGGACAGCGCACTGCTGCGTGCCGGACGTTTTGACCGGCAGATACACGTCGAACTGCCCGACCTGCAGGAACGCAAGGATATTTTCGGGGTACACCTGAGAAATATCAAACTGTCCAAAGATGTGGATGTCGATTTTCTTGCCAAACAGACTCCCGGTTTCAGCGGTGCAGACATCGCCAACGTGTGCAACGAGGCAGCCCTGATTGCCGCCCGTCATGACAAGAAAGAGGTGGACAAGCAGGATTTCATGGATGCTGTTGACCGCATTATCGGCGGCTTGGAGCGCAAGACGAAGATCATGACCCCGGAGGAGAAACGTTCAGTAGCCTACCACGAGGCCGGTCATGCGACCATCTCATGGCTGCTGCAGTACGCCAACCCACTGGTAAAGGTGACCATCGTTCCGCGTGGTATGGCACTGGGTGCTGCATGGTACCTCCCGGAGGAGCGCCAGCTGACCACTCAGGACCATATACTGGACGAACTATGCTCATTGCTGGGCGGCAGAGCTGCCGAGCAACTGTTCCTCGACCACACATCAACGGGCGCACTCAACGACCTGGAGCGTGCCACCAAGCAGGCATATGCGATGGTAGCATACTACGGAATGAGTGACAAGCTGAAGGACGTATCGTTCTACGACTCTACGGGACGCTATGAGTACGGCTTCGCAAAACCGTATTCCGAAGAGACCGCCAAAACGATTGACAAGGAGACTGAGGCTATTATCGCCGAGCAGATGAAGCGCGCCAAACAGATACTCAAAGAGCACGCCGACCAGCACCACGAACTGGCGGAGATGCTTGTGGAGCGTGAAGTAATCACGCATGAGGATGTGGAGCGTGTGCTGGGACCGCGCAAGTGGAAGAGCCGCGGTGACGAGATAATCGCTGCCAACAGCGCGGCTACAGCCAAAGAGGCTGATGATACTCTTTCAGAAGAGGCACCGGACGAAACAGCCGGCAAGACCCCGGAGACGACTGCAAAAAAATCGGAAGATGAGGCTAACGCCTGATCTTCCGCTTGCTGAGCTCGCTCTGATACTTTCGTGCAATAGTCGCATGCTTGCTGAACGATTCTGAAAAGACGTGCGTACCCGAGAAATCCGGGTTGGCGCACATATACAAGTGCTTGCTTTTTGTAGCGTGCAAGGTTGAGTCAATGACTTCGGCTTGCGTAACACGTATCGGCCCGGGAGGTAACCCCGGGTTGATGTATGTATTATAGGGTGACTTGAAATGCGTCATGGCGTGTGTCACCCTTCGAGCGGAGAACTGACGCGTAGCATAGACGGCAGTCGGGCAGGCCTGCAGGTGCATGCCTATTCGCATACGGTTGAGGTACAGACCGGCAATAATAGGATATTCTGCCTTGTTGACCGTCTCGGAAGTAACAATACTGGCGAGGGTATAGACCTGCTGGGGTGTCAGCCCGAGTGCTGCTGCCTCCTCACGACGCTTCTCGGTCCAGAAACGCAGGTACTCGCGATACATACGGTCGAGAAGCTGCTCGGCGGTCATCGTCCAATATACCTCGTAGGTGTCAGGCATGAACATGCATCGTGCCGTTTCGGTATTCATCTCGTACTTGCTCAGGTATTCATCGTTATTGAGCAGTGAAATGATACTCGTCGAGTCGATGAGCAGTTGCTTGGAAAGCTTTGAGGCCAGATGCTCGTTGGTACGCACGCCGTAATTGAACCTGATATTCACCGGTGTCTGCTCGCCATGACGCAGGCGCATGAACAGGGTACGGTTACCCATCTCCGCAGGAAAGAGATAATAGCCCGGCTTCGCCTCACGAATCTGCGAGCGCTTGAGGTCCTGACGGAAAGCGTGCTTGGATTGCAACTTGTAGTCCTGACGCACAAGATCCAGAATGGATTCAAGCGAAGTATTGGGATATACATAGTAGCCATGCTCATTTCCGTCCATGCTGACAAGGTTGCAGCGGCGGTAATGATACCGGCGCACACCCAGGTACACGCCTGCACATATGAGAAGCAGCAGCATAAGCGCTGCTATTATGAGTACGATCTTTTTTCTTTGTTTCATTGTTCAGTTATCGTTTGTATCGCCTTGTACGCGGCACGTGTGCGTTCGTCACCGTAGCCGCTGATCAGGTAGTAAGGTCTTTCCGTCTGTTTCACCTCGCGGATATACCACTCGAGGAAGTATTCACGCTTATCCAGGTTCTCGCGTACAGGATCGGGCTCGGCGGCGATGTCCGGCGTGAGGATAAGATACATGTCCATCGGCATCTCCCTTATGGCACGCTCCACCTCGGGTGCCACCTTGCCGAACACGTGCAGCATCCACACCTTGGTAATTATCAGTTCGGTGTCGTACAGTACGACCGGCTCCTGGTAGACTGCAGTCAGTTCGGCTATCTGCTGACGGGCTATATTGAGCACGTCGTCGTAGGTGTACGCCCTCGACAGGTTCTCCACGTACGTGCGCGCGTATTCCTTAATCCAACGGTAGCCGTACTGCCCGGCCAGTTGCCGGCAGAGCGTACTCTTGCCTACAGACTCAGGCCCGATCACACCCACACGTATCATCGCGTCAACATGAGTTTGATGTTGACACCCACATTATCCGTCTTGATCGGGTAGGAGGTGGAGATGAGCGGTGTGGTGCCCTGGTGGTCGTAGTAGAGCTGGATATTAATCTTCTGCGAGAGCACATAGTCGGCACTGAACTTGACGCCGAACACGCGGTTGCCGCTGCTGGCTTGCGTGATATTCTCCTCAACCTTCCGGAGCAGTGTCTTTATATCCTTGTAACTGAAGTCAATGTTCAGTTTGAGGTCATTGCTTACCTTTTTCTCCGAACGTGGTGTCTTGGTGATGAAGTTGAGGTTCTTGATGGTGTAGCCGCCACCGATGACAAACTCGTTGGTGTGTCCTTCCATCAGTTGGATGGATGTCACATTCAGCGTGAGGTTACGCTGCTTGCGGTACTCGGCTTTGACGCTCAGCGAGTTCTTCATCGCGAGGTTCAGACCGATAAGCGGCGAGAACGCCTCGGTGAGAGACACACTGCTTATGTCATACGCCGACGACGGCACAGGCACTTCGGTCTGCACGTCACGGACGAAACCTATCGTCTTGTCATTACCTGCGGCACCTACCCAGGTTGAGTATGTGGAGTACGAACCAATAGCGTACTTACAGGTATAGGCATGCGTCAATGTTACCGAACGGAAGTTATCCCTCAGCCACGGCAACTTGCCCAGGCCGTCATAGGTGACGCTCCAGTTGGGCAGTATTTTCAGCACGCCGAGGAACGGGTTGCGGTCCATCTTGTTGATGTCACGGCCTGTATAGGCTGCCAGGAAGGACGGTACAAGGACATCCGCCGAGTTGCGGCTCACGGTTCCGTTATAGCGGCTGTAGCGCTGGTTGGCAAACACTGTTCCGCTCAGGAAACCTGCATCAGGATAAGCAATGTTGTCATACTCCGCCTGCACGCGCTGCTGCATGATATCGCGGTTCGCCACAAAGCGGTCATAGACGCTGTTGGCAAAGTTGTTCTCCTGTGTACCGATACGCGAGAACGCCGTACCGATAGCCACCTGCGTGATATTGAACGAACCGGACATGTGCTCCTGTATGTCATTGTAGGAGTAGATGATAGAGTTCGACTGCGCCATGTACCGCTTGCCGTTGATCTGTATCTTCAGTCCGGGCAGCGGTTCAAGAGTGATCTTGATATCCAAATCGGTGGTCTTGGATTGTGTGGCGGGCTGTACGACCATCGTGTCGCCGCTTAGCCATCCTTCACGTTTGGCTTTTTCCACAAAGTCGTCACGGAAGAAACCGAACGCAAAATCATAACCCGGCGCGTAATGGTTACCCACCTTGCGCTGTCCCATGAACCCTGCCTGCGGGGCAAAGCCCGGCACGGTGATAGAGGTATTGTCGCGGTAGGTGACCTGCACGCGGCGTATCAAAGTGCCCAGATAGGCGAACATGTCACCTGTCACCTGCGCAGGAGTACGCTGGTTGGGGTCTTTGGTGGACATCTTCAGGGTCAGTTTGCCGCTGACGGACGCAGTGATGACAGCCTTGTTGTTGTCCTCGGTCTTCATCTTCACTTTGACCTTGTGCCCGAGGCTGTCCGTCACCTCCAGTTCAATCAGTTCCGAGCCCAGACGGTGCGTAACGGTCTGCGGCGTACCGGCAACGAAGTCCAGAGTCTCGGAGTAGGTCTTCGGCTTGAACGACTTCTGACGCTGACGTCCGGTGTAACGTTGGGTCATGTTCTTCCAGTACTTGGACTTGTTGTACAGGGTTTCGAAGTTCAGTGTTCCGTCCGCCTGCCACGACCGTTGGCCCGTGATAGTGTTGCCCAGATTGTTCTGCTGCGAAGTTGTTGCCGTGCGTGCCCAGTTGTACGTGCCGTTATACGAAGCGTTGGCAGTGATGAAGTCAAGCCCCGGTATCTTGTTGATCGGTATGTTCCACGATGCGGTGAACACCTGTTGGTAGGTGTAGGGCGAACCACCCTTGGCCAGACTGCGCTGGATGGTGTCTTTCCATGCCTCGTAATAGTCGTTGGTGAAGCCGTAGTCACGGATAATCTCCGGCGTATAGTAGCCTTCGTCCACCGTGGAGTTCATAGCCGTCTGGAACGAGAACTTCAGGTTACGGCTCAGGTCGTACTTGAAGTCGAAGTTGCGGCTCCAGGTGAAGTCCTTGGAGAAGGTGATATCCATCTTGTTCAGCGTAGCATCACCCTGGTTGAAGTCGCGCATCTTCATCTGCGAGAAGTTACGCTGCATGGCGGTGTTGAAAGCCCATGACTGCGGCAGGTAGTACAGGTTGAACTCCTTGATGATCTTCACCTTTTCCACTTTCTTGGCTTTGCTGAACGGTTCCCATGGCTGCGGATTGAACGAGTAGGCGTAGTTGAACTGTCCGCGCTCCTCTATGTTCTGGTTACGCTCCATCTCGGGCGTATGTTCGTTCTGCTTGTTGTACGAAGCGGAGATAGAGAAGTTAGCCGGATCGTAGAACATATCTTTCTTCTTGGAGTGGATGTTCACCTTCATGTTCGTCACACTGAACGATGTGCTCTCTATCACCGTGTTGCTCATCGTCTTGACTGAGTCGCGCTCATGCTTGGTGGTGAACTGCTCCAGATTGTCTTTGAGTTTGATATCCGTATCCAAAGGATCGTACTCGGGCGAGATTGTCTGGTTGGTATAGGCTACATAGAGCGGTATCTGCAGTTTGGCCTGCTCGGGGAACAGACGTCCCGCCTCGAGTGCGGCGCTGACCTGCAACTGATAGTTGTTCTCCATATTACGCTGGAGCACATTGCTCTCAATGCTACCGTAACCGGCTGTCTCCAGACGTCCGGCCACATTGACCTGGGCTATATCGCTGATGCTGAGTGCGGCGTTCGCCATGGCGGCCACACCACCCTTCTCGTTGAACTCGCTCATACGCAGCTCGTTGACCCAGACCTCAGCCGTACGCTCCTCATGCGAGTTGGCGTTACGCACACCGATCATGATACACTCCACGCTCTCCAGCGTCGGGTTACCGAGTACGGTAATACGGTTCTGCGGCTTGCCGGACGCCTCGTCGTACATGACATACGGGATAGTGTTGCCTACATCGGACGTGCCGGCGCGTTTGGCTTTGTTACGCGCAAGCTTGGCATCGGTGAGTACCGAGAACGGGAAGTCGAACATGTTCGCCTCCGGCCACACCTTGTAGCGGTCAGCCTCGCTATTGTTGTTGTAACTGCCCGCAGGCGTGAGGGTCAGAGGAATCTCGTACTCGTAGTAGTTGTTCTTCAGGTCGGTACCCAAACGGATGAAACAGGTCAGGTCGCCGTCCTTGAGTTCGGGGTCCTCCGCCTCCAGTTTCTCGGCATGCACGAACATCTGCAGGTGCTTGTAGTTACGCATGTCGTAGGCGGTGTTCTTATATACGGCACGTGCGTCGTTGAAGGGCAGGTTGTGTACGCGCAGCACCATCGCCTGCTCGTTCTGTGCGATGAGCTGCGCCTGTCCCGGGTCGGTCTGACGGCTGATGCCCGGAGGCAGGATATAGTTGATGGGCGAACGGTTGCCGTTCTCCTCAATGTTCACGTTCTGCACATCCATCAGCGCCGAACCGGACGGCGAAGGCTCGTTGTAGTTCTTCGTGCGCTCGTTGCGGTAGAGGCCCTGGTTGTAGTTGCGCCACTCGCCGCGCACAAGGTCCAGACTACCGAAACGCAGGTGCATCTCCTTCTCGCTGCCGGTCAGGTACAGACGGGCGAAACGGATGGACTTGAAGTTACGGATCGTACCCACACGCTTCACGTCGTTGCTCTTCAGAGGTATCTTGAACTGATACCAGGTCACTGTCTCCGTCTGGCCGTTACGCAGGGTTACATTCGTGGTCAGTTTTTCCACGATATACTGGAGACCTACCTGCATATCCGCCTCACGCAGACTGACGTGGTACTCGTAGAACTTCTCGTACTCGTTGAGCGTGTTGTCGTTGTTGATATCTTCTATATCCGGCTGGAGTGTGGAAGCGGTACCATAGCCGTCTGCACTACGGTCAGTCTCGGGCGAGTTGCCTTCCGTACCGTTGTAGTGCTTGTAGCGGTCGATGATACTAACCTGGTCACGGTCGTAGTCGCTGCCGCGGTAATAGTGGTAGTTGTCTCCGGCCGGATCATTGGCGGGCGAGTACGGGTCATTCAGCCAGCGCTGCCATACATCCGTAGTCACCCTGTTCTGAAGAGCTGTGCGGTAGTCGGCATACGGTCTGGTGCCGTTATACTCGAACGTGAGTTCCTGCTCCGTGCTCAAGCCGTCAAGGCCAACGTCCTGTCTCTCGCGTGAACCGGCTTCGTTGCTGAACGCCACCACCGTACTGGTGGTGCGGGACACGCGACCCCAAATGGTTTTCTCGGTGTCGTCGATGTCATTGGTCGGCAGGCCGTGCTCGAAGGATTTCTTGCCGTCCTTGAGTATATCCTCGCTGATGTCACCCAGGTCGATGTACAGGTCGCCCTCATACCCGTTGGGGTTGGTGAGTTTGGGGTCAAGCAGCCAGAAGGACATATACTCGATGTTCGCCTTCTCAAAGTCCGTGTTATCCAGCCGGCGCATGATACCCGCCCAACGCTGTTTGGGGTTGGTGAGTTTGCCGTCCGAACCGATCTGGCTTGCGTCAATGTTATACGGACCGCGCTCGTCGGGATAGAAGCTGAGGTTGAGGGTGGCGATCTTCGGGTCTTCGTTGGCGAGGGTCTCGCGGTTGGGGAAGAGCTCCTGCTCATATACGATACGCGTACGCATATCGCTCAGGGCGTTCACGTCGTCCTTGATGTGCTGCGGCGTATTGCTCTGCGGATAGCCGAAGATGGGGTCAGGCGTGTACCATGACAGCCACGCACGGTTCTTGCCGTACTCAATGCTGTTGCTTAAGTTGTACTCGGGGAACTTCTCGTCATTGCGCGGTGTGGAGGCTATACGCCAGTAACTCGGATAGTGGATGTCTATCTCGGTCATGGTCTGCTCAAAGTCGTCGATGTACGCCGTACCGACCTTACCCACATCGTTGGTATGCCCGGGAATGAGGTGGGCGAACTCGGCATTCAGGGCGAAGGTGGAAGGCTGTGTGGCGGTTATCCAAGGAATCTTGTCAACAGCGTTCGTCAGCCACTGCAGGTCGGTCTTCCATGCGCCGTTCACGCCCCAAATGGTGTTAGCCAGAGGCTCGCTGCCGGAGTTGACCTTTGTGGTCAGCGGCCGTTCACGCAGGTGCATAATCGTACCACCCAACATAAAGTCCTTGGTGAACGCGTACTCGGCGTGAAGGCCGAACAGGCTCTTGCGCTGCATGGAGAAGGTTGACTGGTTCTCCAACTTGACATCCACCTTCGTGCCGCTCTCGATAATACTCTGGTTGAGGATGGTAACCGTACCCATCGTATAATCGACAGTATAATCGACATTCTCAATCAGCGTAGCGCCGCCGGCGGTGACCGTCACACTACCGCGAGGCACGTTCATCGCGTTGAGGCGGATCTCGCTGCCGCTGGTGCCTTTGAGTTTACCGGTGAGTTTGAACTTGTTCTTCTCGGTCATCTCCTGCGCCATGACGAGGGTGGAGTCGTACAGTTCCTGGAAAATGTATTTGGAGGCGATAGCATCGTCGCCTATAGCCCGCCTCAGGTAATCGCCGAACGGCTCCAGAACAGGGAAGATGACGCGTCCGCTACCGGACAGGGCTGTATAGCCTTCCACATAGTCGAACTTGCCGTCCGGTGAGGGGTTGTTACGCGCATTGAGGCGGTCGAGGTTCATCACGCGGAGCAACTGCTTGCCCTTGATCGGACTTTCGGGCAGGTACTGCAGCTCGGTGCCGACGCTGTCGTTGCGGTACATGACGTAGAGTTCGAACTTCTCGCTCGTCATACTGGTTACGCCGAGCGAATAGACATTCTTCATCATCAGGTCCCACGTACCGCGGTTCTTGTGTTTCGGGGCATTGTTGCTGCCTTTCAGCATCTTCAAGATGAGTGCCGGTGCCTTCTGACCGGTCAGTGTGGAGTCGGCACCCACCTTGTCGGTAGAGAACTCACCCACCTGATAAACCTTGCCGGCGTAGGTATATTCGTACGCCACGGCAAGCACCTCGTCCTGGTTCAGACCGCTCTTGAGCGAGATGTAACCCAGCGCGCTGTTCAGGGTATATTCCGAACTGCTGAGCAGGCGTGCAGACTCCAGTTTCTCGTAATCCTCACCGCCAATCAGGTAGGGATAGTTGGACTGCAGCACGGAGGTGGTCTGCTGTATGTCGCGTATGTCGGGTATTCCGAGCAAGGCGTCGTACTCGTCGTTGGCCTTGTTGGTCGGCACGACGGATGCACCTGTTGCGTACCACTGGGGCGAGCCATCGGCACGCAGGCTGATGTGGCTATTGCTGCTCTCACCCAGGTCACTCAGTGCGATGATGTTACGTGCCTGGTCGTAGGAGCCGCGCTTGTTGGTTATCCACACCTCTATACGATTGATTGTAACTCCGGAAGCGACATAAGGCAAGGTTTGCATGGCGGTCTCGTAGTTGTCGCGGAAGAAGTATCCGAGGAAGAAGTGGCGGTTCTCGTCGTAGTCGGCTATGCCTACCTCGAACTTAGTCATCTGTGCACCGCCCTCGCTGCTTACGCTCTGGCTCTCGGAGTTCTGCTGCGAGACGAGTGCCTGTATCTTCAGTTTGCCGAACTGCAGTCCGACCTTCACGCCGAACAGCGCCTGCGTACCGCGGATAAGGCTGCTGTTCAGGTCCATGGTGACATTACCGCCCTCGATATACTGGATGATATCGTCCTCCTTGCCCTTGTAACTGAGTTTGAGGTTCTGCTGGTCAAAACTGAACGACGCCTCGGTGTTGTAGTTGAGGTTGAAGTTGAGTTTGTCACCCACCTTGCCGTTGACACTCGCCTGTATCTTCGTATCGAAATCGAATATATTGTTGTTGCGCGAGCGCTCGGTGAGAGAGGGGTTGTCAATGTACTGGTGCTTGAATCCGAACAGCAGTTCCGCACTACCCTGCATCTTGAGTTGCACACCACCGGGGCCGAACACCTTGTCCGCCGGACCGATGTTGAACTTCATGTCGGTGATGTCGAACTTGCGTTCGTTGCTGTGCTCCACCTCGCTGATCTTCTGCTTCCAGTAGCGGTTCATCTGCTCGCGCTCGCTGTACCGCAGGTACTCGTCGCGGTTGAGCATGTAGGGCGTGGCTATATCCACGTCGCCTATCTTCGTGTGGATGATATAGTAGCCGTTCTCGGGATTGAACTCCACCTCAGTGGTCTGCGTATCCTCAAACTGCACATCGCCCACAAACGCCGAGTCGAGGTTCACCGGCGGACGCTGTTTGTTGACCGGCGGTTCGGCAGCCACGGTGTCAGCGGCAGGTGTCGCCGGCTCGGACTGCGCATTGTTCTTTACTTCGGGAGCAGGATTGAGGGGTTGCGGGGACTGCATGTCACGGTTGTTACGGCTGTTCCTGCCCTGCCTGTTCGGTCGGGACATCTGCTGCGACGGTACAGGCTGTGATGATTTGCTCTTCGCGCTGGACGAAGGCGCAAGCCAGTCAGGCAACTGCGCCCAACCGGATACACTCATCAGCAATGCCAATGAGAGGAATAGGATATATAGGGATTTTATTTTCAAATCTTCAAATCTTCAAATCTTGAAATCTTGCACGGCTTTGCCGATCGTTCGAGGCTTTAGCCGAGATAAGAAATCATCAAAGCAACTTCAGCGCCTGTCGTATGACCGCCTCGACGCTTGCTGTCGGGTTCTGCGTCAGTATCTTGTCCACAGCCTTGCTGCTGGCGGCTGCTGCAAAGCCCAGCATGGTGAGTGCGCTGACCGCTTCGGTCTTCACCTCCGAGTCAGCCACTGCCGGTTCGTCGAACAGGTTCGTGGCGGCCTCTGTGCCGAGGTCAATCTTGAGCACCTTGTCCTTAAGGTCAACAATCAGCCTCTGGGCGGTCTTCGGCCCGAAGCCTTTGATGGCACTGAGGGCTTTCACATTGCCTGTGGCGATGATCTGCCGGATATCCGCGGCGGAGTACGCCGACATAATCAGCCGTGCCGTATTGCCGCCTATGCCGCTCACGGTCATCATCATCTCAAACAGGGAGCGTTCACCCTTGGTGGGAAAACCGTACAATTCGTGCGTATCCTCACGGATAATCTCCGTGCAGTACAGGCGGCACGCCTGACCGGCAGACGAGGATGTGCGTTCCTTACCGGACAGCCACGTGAAGGTTGTCAGGGCTATATTCACGGCGTAGCCTACTCCTCCGGCCTCTATCACCGCCAGTGTCGGGCTCAGTTCCGACAGTTCACCATATACGTATTCTATCATAATCAGCGTGTATAATCCGTGCGCGCTTGCGTCAGCGCACACAAAAAGCCTACAAAGTTACGACTTTTTTTTGAAATAAGCAAGCAATACGGCAAAAAAATCCCGTTTCGCAAATACATATGGCAAAACGGAAAAAGAAGAATTCGGGCGGGAAGAGCAGTCTTATGAGCGCGCATTCTTGAGCATCTGCGCCACTTCGCGGCGGTCGTCCGCCTCGCGCAGAGACTGGCGCTTGTCGTACGAATGCTTGCCCTGGCAGAGCGCAATCTCGAGTTTGGCCAGGCCGTTCTCGTTGATGAACATACGCAAGGGGATAATGGTCTTGCCGGTATCCTTCGTGGCTTTGGCGAGTTTGCGCAGTTCGCGCTTGTTCAGCAGGAGCTTGCGGTCACGCAGCACGTCGTGGTTGGCATAGCTGCCGAACCGGTACTGGGCTATATGCATCTGCTTGGCAAAGAGTTCGTCGCCCACAAACTGGCAATAGGAGTCGGCAAGACTGGCTTTCGACTCGCGGATGGACTTGATCTCCGTGCCGAACAGCTGGATGCCGGCGGTGTAACGCTCCAGGATCTCGTAGTCGAACGTGGCACGGCGGTTCTTGATATTTACCTCACTCTTCAGATGCATAGATAGCAATTTTTCAGAAAAATCGTACAAAGTTACAAAAAGATTTGCACTTTTGCAAATTTTTTCTTATCTTTGTGGCCGCTTTCGGAACAGGAAGGTGATATTTGGTAATTGAAAGGATAAAAAAACCTATACATATGCTGAAGAATATTCTTGCAATCACCGGCAAACCGGGTTTGTACAAACTGGTTAGTCGCGGCACGAACATGCTGATTGTTGAGTCGCTGGTTGACGGCAAACGTATGCCGACCTACGCACGGGACAAAGTGGTGTCGCTGGCAGAGGTCTCGATGTACACCACAGGTGACGACGTATCGCTGAGCGAGGTGCTGAACGCCCTGGGCAAGAAGTACCAGTTCAAGGCCGTTGAGATGAATGCGAAAAAGGCAGACAACGACGAGCTCCGTGCGTTCTTTGCAGAGGTGCTTCCCACCTTCGACCGCGAGCGCGTCTATCCGTCGGACATCCGCAAACTGATTGCATGGTACAACCTGCTCATCAAGGCCGGATTCACGGACTTCACGCTCCAGGAGGACGAGGAGCCGGTTGCCACCGGTAACGCACCCAAGGCGGAGGCCAAGGCAGACAAACAGCAGGCCAAGCCAAAAGCAAACGTCAAGACCAGCAAGTCGGCTGCCGGCACAGTGAAAACAGGTGTGGGCACGAAAAGAGGATAAGTCAGCTATTAGCCGTTAGCCGTTAGCCGTTGGCTCTTTCTCTTAGCAGCCAATAGCCAATGGCCGGTGGCCAAAAGCCAAAAATACTTTGCTTCTCAAACAGATAATCGATATCATAGAAACTGCAGCACCGCGGGGACAGCAGGAGGCGTGGGACAATTCGGGGTTGCAGGTGGGCGACAGCAGCAGGGATATACACTCTGTACTGCTTGCGGTGGACGTATCGGAAGACGTGGTCGCAGAAGCCGTGAAGGAGGGTTGTGACATGATCTTGTCACACCACCCTTTGCTTTTTCACGGGCTCAAGCATCTGACCGGCTCCACGCCGCAGGAGCGTTGCGTGGCGGAGGCCATCCGTCATGATATAGCCATCTACTCAGCACACACGAGCATGGACAAAGCCTTGCACGGCGTATCCGGACGCATGGCGGAGCAACTGGGACTGCAACAGATACGCATCCTTGTGCCCTCGCCGGATGATGCACGTATCGGTTTGGGTGTCATCGGTACACTGCCACAACCCATGCAGTGGCAAGACTGGCTCAGGCACGTGCAGCAGGTGTTCGGTGCGGACTACGTGCGCTATACCGAACCCGTACAGCAGTCTGTCCGGCGGGTAGCGCTGTGCGGCGGCGCAGGTGCGGAGTTCATCCCCGAGGCCGTTGCAGCAGGAGCGGACACGTACCTGAGCGCCGACATGAAGTACCACGACATGCAGGCCGCAGCAGGACAGATCATGGCGGTGGATATCGACCACTGGGTGTCGGAGCATTTCACACGCGACATCTTCGCCGAACTGCTCAGCGGAAAAGTGGAGGTACGCATCGCGCAAGCGGACGCTTCGCCGGTTAGAGTGTTAAAATGTAATTCGTAATTCGTAATTTTTAATTCGTAATTTTTAACTCGTATTTTTTAACTCGTAATTCGTAATCAAATATGAAAAAAGAAGAAAAAGAGCTCACCATCGAGCAGAAACTGAAAGTGCTGTATGAGTTGCAGCGCGTGAACTCGAAGATTGACGAGTTGCGCACACTGGCAGGCGAACTGCCGCAGGAGGTCAAAGACATGTCGGACGAGGTGGAAGGCCTGAAGACCCGTCTGACGAACATCGAGAACGACATCAAGGACCTGGAGACCAAGATCAGCGACCGCCGCGTGCAGATTGAGAACGACAACGCATCCATCTCACGCTACAAGGAGCAGCAGGACAACGTGCGCAACAACCGCGAATACGACAACCTGTCTAAGGAGATTGAGTACCAGACGCTGGATATCGAGCTCTGCCAGAAACGTATCAAGGAGCACACGGCAGCGCTGGAGCAACTGCAGGCCGACAAGGTCAAGACGACCAGCGATATCGAGGAGCGCAGCGTGGACCTGACCAACAAACGCCAGGACCTGGACAGCATCCTTGCCGAGACAAAGGAGCAGACCGAGACGCTGATCCTGAAGACCACCGATCTGGAGCGTCAGATTGACGACCGTCTGCTGACCGCCTTCAAGCGTATCCGCAAGAACGCCCGCAACGGTCTGGCTGTCGTTACCGTCGAGCGCGACTCATGCGGCGGCTGCCACAGCAAGATCCCTGCACAGCGCCAGCTGGATATCCGCATGCACAAGAAGATCATCGTTTGCGAGTTCTGCGGACGCATCCTCGTCGACCCCGAGATCGAACATGTGAAATAAACCCCGCATCGAACCGTTAGCGGGTCGTTATCGGACCATTATCGGGAGTAATAGGCCTGATAGCCACCATCCGGATAACAACAATCCTCCGCATCTGTCTGGAACGACAGGTGCGGAGGATTACTTATTTCAGGCTGTGCGATCAGTCACCGTAGGGTACGCCGCCGAGGTCGGAGGTGTTGCCCTGGGTGGTCAGATCGGGTACGCTGCCGATGAGCAGTCTTGTAACGGGAGATGTGCGGACGATGGCCGTCACAGGCGAAATATATCTGTTCGTTTTCATGATTGCAATCCTTTCTGAATTATTTGACCATTTGCCCTACGGCATTGTAGGTGTTACCGTTCCGCTCGATGAGCAGGCTACCGTCTCTGAGGACCTTTCTGCATGCGTCGTGACCTTCTTCAGGTACGGTCGTCCATCCGGTAGGCGTCTGATATACCTGTATGCAGCGTCTTGAAGTCACGGGAGCAGGCGCATCACCGGGCACATCCGACCAGTCGATGAATGCGCGGTTGGATGCTATTTTTGCTTCGGAGTTGACGAAGTAGAGTCCGTTGTTGTGCAGAATATAGTTGTGCGCATTAGCAGTAACAGTATAGTACTCACCGTCGTTGATGAACCCTACCAGTCCGTTATGGCTGTATAGGTGGTCGGCGGAGGGAGTGAAGGATTGTCCTTCCCAGTAGCGGACAACGATCTTGTCGGCAGATGCGAGGAAGATATACGGCACACCCATGAGCAGTTCGTCCTCCTGGTCGATATATATACCTTCGCCGTATCCGTCACCGGACTTGCCAGCTATGCTGTAGAGCGTTGCCCCGGTGACACTCACTGCGTTATATGGCAGACAGATTGTGCCGTAATTGCCGTTGGTGACATCGCGCTCGTAGGTAACGGTGCATGCGGCATCGCAGTCATCGATGGTGAACATATATATCTTGTCGGATACGTTGGTAGCCCCTTGCCATACAGCGCACTCGTCTGCTACAGGGTCGGCATCGGTGTATGCGAAATCGCCTGTCTGCATGGCACCCTCGCCCGTACCGTTGTTGAAGATGACGGTGCGTCCCTTGGTCACTATATAGGAGTACCATCCCTCACCGTCAGCAATGAGTTCGTCACCCGGCCATTCAGTCCCCGTCGGTCCTTCTGCATCGTACTGGTAGCCATACACGTGCTCCAGAGGCTCGCATGCGCGGAAACGCTTGACGCCGCTCAGTCCTTCCCATGCGGCTATGCCTGATACGGAGATGGTGCAGTTGCGTGCCGTTGTGAGGTCGAGGTACTGACGATAGTCGCCAGGTAAATCCTGACCCACGTTGTTATGGAAGATCAGGTGCATCTCGATGGTTGCGTCCTCAATGGCTTCGAAGTCATACACCTTGTATGTCACGCCGTCAATGGTTGTGGTGCTGTTTGCAGCGGTCTTGCCCGGCCATCCACCGAGGAACTCACTGTCGCCCCATGCATAGACGTCGAATGTATCCCAGCCTGTGAGGTCACGCACATAGAGGTGGTAGGTTTCCATCGAAACAGCAGGATACGTAACAGAGAGGGTATTGGTCGCATACGTCCATGTGAAAGTGTAAGTGCCTGTTACATCGGCATTCAGCGTACAGTTGCCCGAACCGGCAGTAATCTCAGCCGATGTGCTGGCACGCGTGATTGATGCGCCGTTGGATGTCCAGTTATCATCACTGCCTATACGCATACCGAACGATTTTTCACCTGCTGTGGTGATGGCCAGTTCCAGACTGGCAGTAGCGTTACCTGCGGCTTTTTCAAATGCAGCGGTAGTGGCCCATTCGCCTGTGAAGTTGCCATGCATCTTGATAGTTGGTGCCACTGTGGTCCATGTGTAGGAAGCACCGTCAGCCGCCACGACTGCACAGTTCTGTCCTGCAGAAGGAACAATGAACTTCAATCCAGCCCAGCCGTTTTTTTCGGTCTTGATGAAATCGTTCTGAGTGCTCCACGTTACATTGGTGCTGAACGTAACTGTTTTGACTATTCCGGCACCTGCGGCATCATAATCTAAAGCATCTTTCGTATCTCCAAATGGGAAATTAACGCCCTTGCTCCCTTCGGTCATAGCTGAGAAATCCACATAAATGACTGTTCCGGAGGTGAAGGTTTTGGTATCATAAACCGTTACATTCTTCTCCTTTGTAGCCACCGCTGAACCTGTATTGTTAGCGAGAGCGTCCACTTTCACAACAAAACTGCCTACTGTATTGAAGGTATATGACGTAACCGCGCTGCCATAACTTCCTCCTGCCGCTTTGACATAGAAGCTATAGCCCGGGTTGGTGATACCTGATGAGGTGGCGGCAAAATTTACCGTTGTGCCTTTCAGGATTTGCGCATCCAAGCCGTCAAAATCCACACTCTGTGCGGGCAGGTCGGGATACGTCACAGTCAGAGTGTTCGTTGCATAAGTCCACGTGAAAGTATAATCGCCGTCAATGTCGGCTGTGAAAGTGCAGTTGCCCGAACCGGATTCCACGACACGGGAAGGATTGGCACGCGTGAACGATGCGCCATTGGAAGTCCATGTTCCGTCAATCTTCACGCCGAACTGGTAACTGCCTTCAGCCACAGACAATGTCAAACTGGCTGTTTCTTCATTTGCTGCAATGTCAAAGTTTGCAGATGACTCCCAAGAAGGATTGGTAATGTTGCTGTGCAACTGAATAGCAGGAATAACTACAACCGCTTCTTCCAAATCTGCTGTTGCAGTAACAGTAAGAGTAGCCGGATTGAAAATGATGGTGATTGTGTATTCTCCGCTTTCCGGAATAGACAGCGCATAATCGGAACTCGGCCATGCGTTGTCCCATCCGTGATTGGCGCACGCTTTGAAATTGACTGTACCGGCGGATAATGAAACATGCTCTTTCTCGAATTTGTAGGTGCCATCCGATAGTAGCGTCATGTCATTGGCTGTAATAGAGGGACTCCAAGTCGTGCCAAACAACGTACTATTGTCGCCGGCAATTGTCATGGACGAGATGCCCAAAGCATTTACAGCATTTCCGTTCGGATTATATGTGATTATCAAATACTTGGAACCTGCAGGAATAGTATACGCATAATTACTTCCAGGGTATGCAGTTGTCCAAGCATGGTCTTTGCACACCTTAAAACTAATGGATGTGTTAGAAGCAAAATCGGCTCTTTTAGCAAACACATACAATCCATTAGAAAGAGTCATATCATTCGCCGGAGTGTTCGGAGCCCACTCATTTGTAAAGACAGATACCGGTATACCTGCCGGAGTGTAGGTATCAGCCTGCACAACTACTGTACTGCCTATACAGAGCAGGGTAAATAAAGTAAAGATTAGTTTCTTCATGGTATTATATTTTTATGGTTATCATTAATTTTCATACCTAACATATTATATACGCTATTACCACGCATTATCAGCACTTGTCCGTTGTGAAGAATTTTGGCAGTAACCGGTGCACCGATAACGGGCTCAAGGGCTGTCGGCACAAATGTTTCGGAGATGCCGCTGCCGGTAACCGTCAGATAATAGTCACGCGGTTCGGTGAGAGTGATGAGCTGCCGGTAGTCGCCCGTCTTGCCCTCGCCCACGTTGTTATGAAAGATCAGGTTCATCTCCATATCCTTCATCTCCTCGCTCACCGTATAAGGATAGTCACGCCATGTTATGCCGTTGATGAATGCCGTAGGCGCCGAAGTGGCTCCCGGCCATCCGCCGAAGATCTCATGAGGTGTCCCCCACTCGTACAGATCAAAGGTCTGCCAGCCTGTGCGGTCATCGACATACAGGTGGCAGTTGCGCATCTTGGGCGGAGTGAGGGAGTTGGTATATACGCGGTAACCCTTCGCTTCCAAGGTGATGGAAGGTGTGCTCGTCAGCACTTCCTCCGTGGTATAACATCCCGCAGTTATCGTGCGGCTGTCAATCGCACAGACGTACTCGCCGGCTGTTATACCGGACAGGGTGACCGTCTCGGACTTGTCGCTCAGACTGATGACAACAATCACGGTGTTGCTACCCAGTGTTTTCTCGTATGCGATAACAGAACTGTTGCCGGTAGTCAGCATGCGTGGTGTCGCCCTGCTTGCCGCCGTGCCGTCCGCAAGAGCCGGCTGCGTATGCTTGAGCGCGATGAGTGATCGGATGGTGTTATAGATCGGCGTGTTGACCGTGTTCCAGTCAATGGCGTTGCGGTTGAAGTAGTTGAGTATCTTCGTCTGGCCTATCTCCTGTCCGTTATACAAGAGCGGCATCCCGAAGAAAGTGAAGTACATTACCGTCATCGGCGCAACATTGCTGCCCAGTACAGTAATGTAATTGCTGCTGAAGTTATTGCCTATATCGTCGTGATTGGTCAGATAACTCATTCTGCTCATGGTGCCATAGTTCGTGCTGAGGACGCTGAGCAGGTTCTGAGCGGCTGTACGGGCGTTGGCAACGGAGGTGCCTGTCCCGACTGATTTGAGACCGTCGGCAAACCCCCAGGCATAGTCATAGTCGAACCCTGCGGCATAGAGGTGACCGGCATCCCACGAGGTGAAGTCCGCCTCACCCATCATCTCCACCCGTTTGCCGCGGCTGTTATTCTGCAAGGCGGGTATAGCCTGCTGCCAATATGTAACAGGTATCTGCGGCGAGCTGACATAGTCGCACCGGAAACCGTCAATGTCCGCCTCGTTGACCCAGAAAAGCATAGCATCGGTCATTGCCTTGCAGAGTGCCGTATTGCTGTAGTCGAGCTGATAGACGTCGCCGTAGTTCGACGGATGGACGATGGCATTGCCGTCCCACTGATAGTACTCCGGATGGCTCGTCACCCACACGTGGTCCAGTCCCGTGTGGTTGGGCACCCAGTCGAGCCAAACTGCCATCCCCAGGTCATGAGCGGCACTGACAAAGTTCTTGAGGTCGCTGAGGGTGCCGTGGTCGGCGTTAACAGCAGTATAGTCGCGCGGCGCATACGGGCTTCCGAGCGATCCTATCTTGCCTTGCACGCCACGCGGATAAATCGGCATCAGCCATACGATGTCTATTCCCAACGTGCGCAGTTCGCCCAGTCGCTGCTGTGCGGCAGCAAGCGTGCCGGCAGTGGTGAAGTCGTACAGGTTGAGTTCGTATATCACGCGGTTGTCACGGCTGATGGCTACAGTATTGTCCACCTCCAGCCTGTCCGCCTCGGGCAACTCGGGTGCCGGCAGTTCGCGTATGCCGGACGCACTGACCTCCAGAAAGTAATCGCGCGGAACGGTAAGGGTGATGAGTTGCCGTTCATCTCCGGGCAGCCCCTCACCGACGTTATTATGGAAGATGAGGTTGAGGGTCATCTCACTCTTGCCGTCAGCCACCCAATACGCAAACATGCTGAACAGCGTCCCGTCAGCCGTGACAGTAGGTGCATCGGTGGCGCCCGGCCACTTGCCGAACGCTTCGCTATCTCCCCACGCATACAGGTCGAACGTACTCCAGCCGGTCTGGTCGGAAACATAGATAGTGAACGTCTCCGCCCATGCGGCAAACGTCAGAGCCAGCATCATAGTGGCAAGGATAGCAAAGCGTTTCATAGTGGCAATCGTTTAATCGCTAACTCGCTAATTCTCTTATTCTCTAATTCGCTCATTCGTTAGAGTTCAGCCCCCAGAGCATTGAACATCTTGCCGTCACGGATGATAACGAGCTGACCGTTCACGATACGCTTAACGGAGTTCGCCTCCGCAGCGGTGCGGTCCAGAGCGGACGGCTGTACGCCCTCCTTGGCCTCGGTGGCGGTAACGGTGATGCTGTAGTCGCGTGCCTCACTGATAGTGAACAGCACACGCTGGTCGCCCTCCAGACCTTCACCCACGTTGTTGTGGAAAATGAGGTTGAGAGTAATGAACTTGTTTTTCTCCACACGGAACTGGCTAACCGCCTCGGTTGTGCCCGGCCATCCGCCGAATGCGTCATACGTCCCCCAGGCGTACATATAGAAGTTGTCCCATCCGGTCCGGTTGTCCACAGTCACATTGAAATAGTCAAACTCGGGCTCCGGTGTACCAGCCTCACGCACACCTGTTGAGGATGCGACAAGATAGTAGTCTTTCGCCTCGGTTACGTCATAGTCAGCCAACTGTGTACCGTTGCCTCCGTTGTTGACAATCAGATGCGAGGGGAACACGTCATCAGGAGCCGGAAAAACCTTGTAGGTCACACCTGACACCACTTTTGTCTCCGTGCTGCGCTTGCCGGGCCAGCTGCCGAACATGTTGGCTTCAGACTTGCCGGCATACCAAGCGAAGAGCGCAAAATCATCCCAACCGGTCTGGTCCTCGATGTAGATGTAATAGTTATACGTCGGCTCGGGTGTGCCCTCCAGCTTCAGCGCACCGTCGGCGGCTACCAGATGAATGTCCTTTGCCTCGGTTAACGAGAAGTCAGCGGTCTGCATACCATTGCCGTTGTTGTTGAAAATCAGATTGACCGGAACGATTGTTTCTTCAACGGTGAACACCAGATACTTATCCTGGGTGGTAGTAGCCTGCATTCCGGGCCAGCCCCCCAAAGGTTGAGCACCACCGTCATTCCAGCCGTACAGAGCAGTCTGCTCCCAGCCGGTCCGGTTGTCAATGTAGATGTTGAACGTTGCTGCAAACGTTGTCAACGAGAGTGCCAGAAGGCACAAAGATGCGAAAAGTTTTTTCATAATCACACAATTTAATTGGTTAGTTTATCACGGGATTTATATTCTGTATATGCGATATTCACGGGGTTGGAGCGTCATGACCGCGTCAGGAGTCTGCTTCTGTCCGGTGAGCAGATCAGTCATCTCCAGTCCTTCGTACCGCATCGGCAGTTTGACTTCCTGCTCGCTGTTGGCGGCATTGCAGATGACAAGCAGTGCCGCATCGCCGGACACATACTCGACATACGGCACACGAGACGCCAGCGTTCCGAACGTCTTGTCGCCGCCACGGAGGTCCTGCGTCTGCTTCCATACACGCACGATAGCCGCAACAGCGTCACGGGTAGCGTTGGGTGACGAGAAATCCATCACATTGTAGTTGAAGAAGTTGATACTGTTCATATAGCCCAACTCCTGCGACGAGTAAATCATCGGCACGCCTCCCATGAACGCAGTGAGGCAGAACGCCGACAGTTCGCCTGCCGCATCGCGGAAGACGGATGCCGGAGCCTTTTCCGCCGTCTCGTCATGGGTGGTTATGTATCGCAGGCGCTCCTTGTCCGCCGGTGTGGCGGTGTACTCGGAGTTGGAAGCGGACTGCAGGGCACTGAACGACCCCTTGCCGCTGTATAGGTCCTCAAGAGCATAGAGATAACTCCAGCTGTACAACAGGTTGAAGCCTGCGTCGTAATGCCTTGCGTCGGACGTCTCGGCGAGCATGAACGCATTGGGTTTGAGGGACGCAATAGCCTCGTTGACCTCTTTCCACCAGTCAAGAGGCACACCGCCGGCATAGTCACACCTGAATCCGTCGATATCCGCCTCCTTGACCCAGTACAGCATACAAGCCTTCATCGTGTCCCGCACAGCCGGCAGGCTGTAGTTGAGGAAAGTGACGTCCGCCCAACCGGTCTCGTCGGCTGTGGACGGTCCCTCGTACCAGTCGGGATGAGCGGTCACCCAGACATTGTCCCATGAGGTGTGATTGGCTATCCAGTCCAGTACGACACGTATGTTCCTGTCATGACAGGTCTTGACCAGATGCTTGAGGTCGTCCATCGTGCCGAACGCCGGATCGATAGCCAGGTAGTTCTGCACGCAGTAGGGCGAGCCAATGGCTTTTTCGTCGGCTCCCCGCGGATGGATAGGCATAAGCCATAGCACGTTCACGCCCATCCTTTCCAGTTCGGGCACGTAGCCCTCAATGGTTTTGAACGCGTCGGTCTCGGAGAACAGACGCTCGTTGCACTCATACACCACCGTAGCGGCTGCAGCGCGCACGGCTTCCTGCCCCTGAGGAGTGACAACCGGCACCTCACGCGGTGTACATGAGGCTATGAACAGACCGATGCATAGCACCGGAAAGAATACGGACCGCTTGCTAATAGAGAGTTTTGTCATAAGGCTTTAGTGTTTTTGGATTTGTGCCGCTACTTGTAGCGGTGAAACTGCGGTGTTGGTAATCTTAAGGTAGAAATCCCCGACAGGCTCTTCAGCCCGGACAGTATAGTCTGGCACCTTGGCGTCGGCTCCGTTATTGAATATCAGGTTCCACTCGTCGCTCACATGCCCGCTGATGGTGGTGTGCAGCAACTCTATCCCCAGGACATAGACAGTATCCATCTTCTCGAACGCCTGTCCCGGCCATCCGCCAAAGGCCTCTGACGATCCCCAGGCATACAGATGCTCAGGAGACAGGCCTTCCGTAGCATTGTACAGGTACAGGTCAACAACAGCCTCTTCCTTAGGCGCGGCTGTCGGGTCAAACCATACAACATCCCCCGGGCTGGTCGGATCGGCTATAGCCGTCACTCCGCCTGCTGCAATGTACAGATAGATATCTTCGCCAATGACGTAGCCGTCGTAGTCAGGCAACTGGCCGGCACCGTTGTTACTGAAGATGAGGTGCTCCGAGAGGCCCTTGTTGGCTTCGCCCATTTCATAGTACATATAGGTATAATCGCCGAACTGCACCGTGCCTCCGACCTTCATTCCCGGCCAGCCTCCGTTCAGGTTGTCAACGTCTCCCCACATATAGAGTGTCGTGCTCATTCCCCAGCCTATTCCGTCAAGCACATAGACCACAGCGCCGTCATGAACGATAGCGGACGAGCCGTCCACCTTCTCGATGCTGCCATCGTCCTTGATATGCAGGAAGAAGTTCTCGCTGAAGGTCACCGGACCGTAGTCCGCCAACTGGTTGGAACCGTTGTCACTGAAGATAAGCGTCTCGCTCAGTCCGCTGTTGTCCGCACCTATATCGAAGTACTTGTACTCCACTCCGTTCAGTGTCTCCACGCCTGTGGGAGCCATTCCCGGCCATCCGCCGTTCAGGTCGTCGATGTCACCGTACATGTACAGATGCAGATCGGCAAAACCGCTTTCGTCCTGCACATACACCACATAGCCGTCGTGCTCGACAGGTCTTTCGTCTCCGCTGAAATAGGCAGCCCAACGGTCGGCCCAGATATTCGTGCGCGTACCGACACCGGCATCCAGCGTGTGCGTCACAGCCTTACCGTTGACATCGCGCTCTGCACCGGCTTTCTTGCTGACAAACGAGAAACCGTCCGTCAGGCTCTTGCCCTCCGCAAAATCCTTCGGGAAGAGGTATATACCCCATTTTCTGTCAGACCGGGCGGCTTTCTCCATCTTCCATGCCAACTGTTCGGTAACCGTTGTCTCCGTCTCGCCGTTGAACGGACCGAAGATAAATATCTCATCGTCTGCAGCCGTTCCGGACGGAACAATCAGTTCCAGCAGAATGGCGTTCGAGCGTATTTCAAACTGCGGCTGCTCATGGTCATAGACAATCTCGGCCTGCTTGCAGCCTGCTATAAACAGGCAGCACAGCACCGACAGCATGGACACAAATGATAACTGTTTCATAGTCGCAACAATTTAAGAACTAATAATTCGGGTTTTGCTTAAGCCCCGGGTTGACACTCAATGCGGAGGCAGGCAGAGGGAACCACTCGTACTTGCGGTCACGCTTGGCCGGATAGTTGCCGTCAGTCGCCCTTCCGAAGAACCACCACTGCCCTTGCGTGAACTTGTCAAAGCGGCGCAGGTCCGTACGTCTGCGGCGTCCCTCGCAGAGGAACTCCTGTCCCCACTGGTCAAGCATCCACGCCATATCTACCGA
>LXOW01451627.1_pt1 | contig 105047 bp, 90 predicted proteins | sample 1368591 | NCBI WGS metagenome assembly LXOW01 (sample SAMN04884650, study PRJNA319009) | bovine gut metagenome | isolation source: Cow rumen | host: Bos taurus | place: Italy: Legnaro (PD) | collected 2014-07-09
GGCTACACAGTGGAAGAAGCAGACTATACTGCGGACGGATACGAAACGACCGTGACCGGAGGTGCCGGAACGATCGACGAGAACACAGTAGCGGTCGCGTCCTTCACGAACACCAGGAATACCTACGGCAACCTTACTGTGAGCAAGACGGTGAGCGGAAACGCCGCGGACGCAACGAAGGCATTCAGCTTCACTGTAACACTCTCGGACACTGCGATAAGCGGAACCTACGGAGACGTGACGTTTGAAAACGGAATTGCGAGCTTCACCCTCAAAGGCGGAGAAAGCAAGAGCATCGAAGGACTGCCGAACGGAGTAAGCTACACAGTGGAAGAAGCCGACTACACAGCAGACGGCTATGTAACAACAAAGAGCGGATACACCGGAACGATCGTCGGAGAGGAAACGCGGAGCGCGTCCTTCACGAACACAAGGAATGAATCTCCTGTGGAACCGTCTGAAAGTCCTCAGACCGGTGACAGCAATATGGGCAAGTGGATCAGTATGTTACTGATTTCTGTTGTCGGCGTGTTTGCGTGCATTGGCCTGGGCAGAAGGAAAAGGTTTAGAAAGGTATAATTAAACCAGAAACTTAGCACCATGGGGAGGAACGCAGTTGTTCTTCCCCATGAATGCTATTTTGGCAATTAAAAACTGCACCGATTCACAACTGACACAAAAAAGAGCTGAAAGAAATTCAAGAACGCTATACGAGAGTGATACATCAACTACTCGCTCGTTGGTGGTCGGTTTCTAACAAAATTGTATCATATATGCGAAAGAAGGATGATGCAATGCGGTTTATGATTGTAGAGGATGAATATTGGCAAAGAAGAACGCTCCGGAGATTCCTTGACACAATAGAAGAGACCGTTTTAGTAGGGGAATTTGAAGATGCGGGTTCAGCATGGTCGTTCTTTAATGATAATGCGGATACTGTTGACATCGCGATTGTAGATTTGGTTTTACCGGATTACAGCGGGATTCGTTTAACTGAACAAATGAAAAAAAGGAAACCCGGATTGAAACTGTTATGTATATCAGGAGAGGAAAATATAAATGCATTGCGAGAAGGCATTTTCATTGCCAAACCATTCAGGCTAGATAAGTTTACAAAAGCAATTGAGCTTATAAAAAACAATCAAGAGCGTTCTTTGGCGGACAAAACCGCAATTATTGTATATTGAGTACGGAGGATATGTAAAGTGCAACTCAGGCGTGAAACGGATTATGCATTAAGAATAATGATTTTCTTTTCGTCGCTTCAACGGGCAAATAAAGAAAAAGTGTCGTTTGGAGAAATATGCAGAGAGACTAAAGTACCTTTCTTGTCTGCGAAGAGAGTGTGTCAAACATTCGAGCGGAAAGGATGGGCTGAAATTTTTGAAGAAGGAACAAATCTAACAGTAACACCCGTATCAACGATAGAAGATATAACGCTTCAGAGCATATTAGAAGTCTTTGATGATGAAGTCAAACCGTTTCATATCTTTGACAAGAGGAACAAACAATACCGGGGAACTTCAAAGCTTCTTAAAACCATACAAGATAATATGAGTGCCTTGTTTGAAAATATCACGCTGAAGATGGTGACGGAACTAAATGAAAAAACAGACAGATAAATGAGATCAAGATAAGTTAAATACCCCCGAAAAGTACGCGTCTAATTGCGCGTGCTTTTCCTTTTCTAAAGTGAAATTGATAGGTATGAAGGACAAAGAATAACCGATGTTCATTGGTGGAGCATTTCTGTCAAAAGAGTATAATTATCTTTGAGAGAGTTGGCAGAACTCGCAGAAGTGTTACTCTTTCTGTATGATGTGTGGTTTCCTCTATCAAACAGAGATAATTGTACGCTGTTGATTTGCAAGGAAACGTACCGACTTTGGAGGTGTAATTTTGTCAACAAAGCCATTGGATTTGACCGGACAGCAATTTGGAATGCTTACCGCATTGTCTCGTCTGCCTGAGAAAGAAAACGGGTATTTTAAATGGGACTGTAAATGCACGTGCGGAGGGAATATTAGTGTATCTACAAAGCGGCTTAAACGTGGAATAGTTACAAACTGCGGCTGTATGAGAGGAAAAACGCTGTACAATACCAGACTTGATCTGCAAGGAAAAAGATTTGGAAGGCTGGTAGTAACCCAAATCACAGAAAAAAGAAATTCAAAAGGTTCTATCATCTGGGAATGTATATGCGATTGCGGAAAGGTAGTAGAGGTTCCCAGTATGCATCTTATGGGCGGCAATACTACGAGCTGCGGCTGCAGAAAGCAGGAAATAAAGGATACCATCAGAGACAGGTTGACGTTTGTTGATGGAACCTGTGTTGAATGGCTTCGTTCACGCAAACACCGCAGCGATAATACCAGCGGTTTCAGAGGGGTATGCAAAACCAAAGAAGGAAAATGGCGCGTGTCTATTGGATTCAAGCGAAAAAAATATAACATAGGCAAATATGATAATTTTGAGGCAGCAAAGGCAGCAAGACTTTGTGTCGAAAAGATCATACATGATGATTTTGTATTGGCGTGGGAAAAATGGTGTTCAATCGCGCAGGGAAACCAAGAATGGGCAGACGAGAACCCGTTTGTTTTTGAAGTTTACAAGAACAACGGCAAGTTTTGTGTGCATGCGCCGATTCTTGCTGATGATTACTTGCAGAGCGTTCCGGATTCAGAGAATGAGTAAAGATCTAACAGAGGAGACTGTTTATAATGAACAAGCGTGTTGTAACCATCCTTACAATCGTTGCAATAATAGCATTTTCCGGGATCCTTTTTTTATCGCCACCGATGCAAATCACAGAATCGAACTCATATTGTGCACTGTGGTTGCAGTATGTGCATGCATTTGTTTGTTTTTAAAAAGAAAATGATTGATTCGCCGGTGATATGGCGGAACGCGTTAAAAGCGAAAAAACAAAAGCAAGACAATCTATAACAATCGCTAAACAGAAGTGGAAGCGAAGTCATCTCGGTTTTTTTGCAGAATAATACGCAGCAACGTCAATACTATTATCCGCGGGGCGCCATATGTTGGTGCCCCGTTGGTCAATGCAGGTTATAATCTTCTTGCATTAAGAATGCATTCTGTTTGTTGAGCGAGGGAACGTATGACAGATAAAGAACTGAAACGACTGAATAGAAAAGATCTGCTGCAAATAATGATAATGCAGCAAAAGAAAGTGGATTCTCTTAATGCGGAACTTAAAGAAGCAAAAGAAGAACTTGAACGAAGGAGACTTCTGAGTGAGAACGCCGGATCCATCGCAGAAGCATCGCTGCGTTTGAATCAGGTTTTTGAAAACGCGCAAAAAGCTGCGGATGTGTATTTGGAAAACATATCCCTTATGAACGAAGGAGTAAAACAGGACTGCCTGAAACAGTGTTTGAATACGCGGAGTAGGTGTCGCGAACTGTTGCAGTCTACAAGGGAGCGAATACTCAATATAATTCTTGAAAGTCAAGAGAAACTTGACCCGAAATACGTTATTTCAACAGAGTTCGAACAACTTATGTTGGAAATAGAAAAGTTTGAATTATGAGCAAAATAAAATACGAGTTTGATGACACACAATTCAAAGAGCAATTAGAACGTGAACTGCACCGCGAAAAATTCAAAGCCAAGTACGTGAAAACCCTTAGAAGTACGTTTTTTGCTCTTATAATTTCAGCAGCATTTGCTGTCTTGATAGCAACCTTTGTTTTACCGGTCCTTCAGATTTACGGCTCATCAATGCAGCCAACATTACAGGAAGGAGACATAGCAGTATCAATTAAACTAAAAGAGTTTGAATACGGGGATGTTATCAGTTTCTATTATTCAAACAAAATACTCGTAAAGAGAGTTATTGGAAAACCTCTGGATTTGATTAACATTGATGCGGATGGAAATGTTTATGTAAACGGTGAGCTTCTAAATGAGCCATATATAAAAGAAAAAGCCCAAGGTGAAACAGATTTGGAATACCCTTTCAGAGTCCCTGAAGGTACATATTTCGTAGTGGGGGACCAGCGTGAATCATCAATTGATTCCAGATTGTCAACTATTGGCTGTATCTCTCACGAGGAGATCGTCGGTAGAATACTGTTTGTTGTCTGGCCGATTAAGCATTTAGGCGGGATCGATTAGCAGGATCATATTAATGAAGGAGGATGGAAGTTTAAGATTACAGGGCCCATTGCTATGCGCAAAGGAAGGAGTTACGATGCTATGCGCGAGGCTTGATGAATCGACAATGCAGCTTGTTTAAACATGGATAGTTAAAAACTAAAATAAAACAAAAAACGAAAGGAACTTAACTATGAAGGCAACCAAAATTCTTGCTGTGATCCTCACAGCAGCACTGTTCATCTGCTCCGCCACTGTATTTGCAGTTGCAGCAGCTGACGAAAACACGATTACCATCTCCGGTGGTAAAGCTGGTCATACGTATACTGCCTATCAGATTTTTGATGGTATATACGATTCGACCACCGACGAATTAAAGAATATCCAGTGGGGAGCAGGTTTTGATACTACAAAGCTTGCCGATCTTATTGCTTCTCTGAAAGCGTATGCCTGGACACTGGATGATCTTGACTCAACCGCAACTGATTATAATGAAACTGTTGCGGCAATCAGAGCAGCCATTAATGCTCTTGATCCTAATGTGCCTGAACAGTGCACGGCAGCAGCCGTTGCTGCAGCTGTCGCTCCGCTGACTTCCGCTGCCGATGCAGAACAGCTTGCAGACATTTTTGCGGTATACACTAAAAACCCCGGTGTTGATGCTACATACGATGGCACAACAGGAAACTACGTATGGGAAGACGTTGCTGACGGATACTGGCTTATCAAAGACAAAGGTCCCAATGTTGGCACTGATGACGTTATTTCTGACTATATCCTCTATGTGGTAGACGATGTAAATGTCTCAATAAAAGGCTCTGTGCCGACCGTGGACAAAAAGGTCAGCACCGATGGCGGTGACAATTATGAGGATGGGAAAGGAACTGCCTCATCTTCGGTAGTTAATGTTCAGATTGGAGATATTCTTGATTACGAAATAATCGGAACGCTTCCGACTAACTATGCGGACTACTCGACATACAAAATGATTTTCAAGGATACCGCCGAAACTGCTCTTAACTTAATTAGCGGTTCTGTTGAAGTCTATGCTGATGTACTTGGCGACGGAACTCTTACTAAAGTTAATTCCGGCTTTACTGCGACTGTAAATGATTCAAATCCCGATACATTGTCTGTTGAAATGCTGAACACGAAAGCTCTTAAGGATGCTAACGGAGATGTCATTTCGACGACGAGCGCAAGCAAGATAATCGTAAAGTATCAGGCTGAGGTTCTCAACACGACGATAGCTGATACCCCAGACGTGAACAGTGCAACGATTGTTTATTCTAACGATCCTAACAGTACGGGAACAGGCGAAACCACCTCCGATGAGGTTAAGACCGTCACACAAAGTTTCAAACTCGTCAAGTATGATGGCACTACGATGAACCTGCTTGCAGGAGCGAAGTTTGAGCTGTACAAAGAAAGTGTTGCGGCAGCCAATCTCATCACTCTTTACAAAGAAAGTGATACGGTTTACCACGTTGCAGATTCAGCTGAAATTGCAGCCGGAACGAATATTGTCACAAAAATTACAACGGTAAACGTTGAGTCAGCAATTATAATTAAAGGTCTTGATGAAGATATTACCTATAAACTGTTAGAGACAAAAGCGCCGACAGGGTACAATCTACTTTCGGATCCTGTGGACGTTAATGTCAACGGCGATACAACAGCTACAGCTGCAAATATCACCAACAGTGTTTATACGATAACCAACAACGTTATCGGAATTGCGAACAATTCGGGAACGATGCTTCCTGAAACCGGTTCGTTTGGAACCGCCATATTCATTGCTATTGGCTCTTTGCTCGTGATTGGTGCCGGTGTTTTCCTGGTAACTAATAAGAGAATGAAGAAAGAGTCGATATAAAACCTCCTCCAAATCCTATGGGGCTATGAACAGTTTCTCTGTTGTAAGCCCCATAGGAACACCCAATATTAACAATGACTCTAAAATAAGATATGACAATAAGCAAAGGGAGTTAGCTATGACAGGAGTTTTCTTCACATGAAAATGATGAGCAAAGTTGTTACTTTGATCCTTCTTCCTTTGTTTTTTATAGGGCTTTGCATATTATTATACCCCGCAATCTCGCAATACTGGAATTCGGTCACGCAATCAAAGATGCTGGTAAAATACGAACAAAACAAGAAAAACATTTCAGAGGAGGATTATTCGCTGCTTTTTGAGGGGGCTTATGAATATAACAAAGCGCTTTCAGAGTTGGAGTATCCTTTGAAAGAATATGACTCCGTAAGCGGATATAGTGAGGTGCTGAATTTGAGCGGCACTGGAATGATGGGCTATATAACAATAGACAAAATAAGAGTAGAACTGCCAATTTATCATGGTGTAGGAGTAGATGTACTGAATGTCGCCTGCGGACATTTGCCCGGCACCAGCATTCCGGTTGGAGGAAAAGGAACTCACGCAGTACTCTCTGCTCACAGAGGCCTGCCGACCGCAAAGCTGTTCACGAATCTAGATAAGCTTGAGACAGGTGATACTTTTACAATAACAATTTTAGATATCATTCTTACATATCAGGTTGACCNNAAATATATCAGACGGAGAGGATTATGTTACCCTGCTCACGTGTACTCCGTATGGAATTAATTCACATAGATTACTCGTGCGAGGGAAGAGGATAGAAACGAACGTGGTAAGAAATTATTATATTACAAGCGAAGCATACATCATCGACAAATTGATTGTTTCTCCACTTGTTGCACTTCCGATTATTCTTGCACTTATTATATATGTTCTGATAAAACCCGTTAAGCCAAAGGTTTATAGCGAGGAGGAATTACTTTGAGACCATCAGCAGACTTAAGTTCACATAAAGTTAGATCAATATTGGCCGCGCTTTTTGCCCTTTTAATTTTACTGATCACCTCAGTTACAGTAAAGGCAATGTCTACATCTGATGCGAAAGAAGTCATTGATTTAACCAGGCAATGCAATTTTAAACTTACATACAAGGACGCCAATAGCAATAGTGTCATCTCCGGTATGAATATTCAATTGTTTGAGATCGCAAAAGCAGAGAAGGACTTTCAATACTCGCTTTCCGAATCATTCTCTTCACACAATATTGAAATCAACAAAATTAAAGCACAATCCGAATGGGATTCAGTACTTTCTACTGTTAGTGCCTATATCATCGCGGATAGTATTCTGCCGACAAGAGAACAAACGACCGATGGTACAGGAGTGGTTTCCTTTGCCGGGTTGATCCCCGGAATCTATCTTGTTCGCTACGACAACAATTTACCCGAAACGGAAGTCAAAGGATTTGCTCCTTTTCTTGTGGCGTTGCCAAGACTTGGAGATGACGGAAGATGGGTATACGATGTTGATGTTTTTCCTAAGCCGGGTTTCAATCCTTCCCTTTATGACAACTATACAGTTGTAAAAGAGTGGCGCGACACGGGTTTGTCTGAATCAAGGCCGGAAGTTGTTAAACTGGATTTGTATAAAGATGGCGTTTTGGACAAATCAATAGAGTTGTCCAATTCAAACAACTGGACGTACTCGTGGGAATCGCAGAAATCTTCTGTGTGGACTGTAGTTGAACGCGAAATTTCGCGGGAATATACCGTCCTTGTTGAACAAAACAAAAGCACATTTATAGTAATTAACACACATTCTGATTATTCTCCTCCGGAGACCCCGCAAACCGGCGACTCACAGATAATTTACTACTTCATCATTATGTGTGTATCCGGAGGACTTTTGATAGTTATAGGGATGACCGGAAGAATAAGAAGACGTTCAGTTGCTTGATTGCGAACGCTAAGCTAGGAGACCGATAAAAATGAATATTGGGAGAGTAATAGAAAAAATAAATAAGGAGAATAAAACAAAGCGGGTGCTGCATCGCGTTATTGCGATGCTTATGTGCATTTCCGTTTTCTTCACCACATATGCTCTTATGCTTCCGGCGATTACTATGGATAAGGATTCGGGTGCTATGTGCGGTCTCCTTTCTCATAAACATTCGAATAAATGCTTGGATGAAAACGGCGTTTTGATCTGCAATATGCCGGAGCACGAACACGACATGGACTGTTTNNGTCTCGCCTTATCTTTGCTCTTACAATTATGAGCATATGCACCGTGAAAAATGTTACTCCAATCAAAAGCTGATTTGCTCGCTTTCGGAGCATACTCATGATTCAACTTGTCTTATAGATGCAGGGTTGCTTTGCGGATTGGAAGAGGGTGAAGAGCATTATCACAACGACTCATGTTTTCTTGATGAATTTGAACTGTCTTGCCGCAATGTCGACGAAGGCCATGTGCATAGCGAATTATGCTGGACGCTTTGTTCTCTACTTGTCTGCAAAAATAAGGAACAAAAGACTCATTATCATGACGAAACCTGCTATAACGCGTCTCAATTGCCTGCTCCGAATAATGAGGTGAAAAGTGTAAAAAGAGAAGTTTCAAGCGTTGATGGAGACAAACAAATAGGTTTCGCTTCATATGATAATGTTAAATCATCACCTCTGAGATCAAGTTCACAAAACATATCAATAGTATGGGATCCTCTTGGCGTGGACCATATATCTATAGTGCCAAATGCAAACAATTCTAACACATCGGTTACCATACTGCTTCATATTTCACAGTCAACCGGGAATTATAATGTGGGTGATATTGAAATAAGACTTCCCTTGCATTTTATCGAGGGGCGTGACGGCACATGGGCGGATCAGTTGACCATGAGCAGAATTCCTGAAGCTCCGGCAGTTAACTCACAGATACCGTTTTCGTACACTGTTGATTCGGCCAATAATGAGATAGTAATAAGAAACAACAGCGTTATTACAGACGCCATGGTTTTGGACGCTCAATTTATCTATTCCTTTACTCCGTCGACTGTCAGAGATGGCGAGACCGGAATAGTGGAAGCATCTTACAGGACCAGACAGAACGGAGTGTGGGGCGCATCGCAAACATGTCAGATAGACTATTCAATCGATACTGCAATGGAGCCTATTAAAGTTAAAAAGCTATTTTCGAGCCGTCATACTCAATGGAACCCGCTGTGGGGGACTGCTCCTGCAAACGTTAGTGATTTGTTTTTTATCAAATATCGCGGTTGGATTGAATATAACGTGATTGGAGGAACGCAACCGTCTGCAGTTTCTGTTGTAGATACCCCGGGGCAGACCGGACAGATCGTTTTCTGGGCGATGGGTGCTATCCCCGAGCCCTACAGTATGACTACTACTCTAACACCCGGAATGTATCTGGAATTTGGCTATGACTCTTCGTCGCTGGAAGCTTTGAATCTTCCTTTACATAACGACGTTATTGATTCAGAACATCAGTTGACCAGGGACTCATATGCTTTTGATATTATTGCTGCATATCCCAAAGATCCGTATATGGCGAACGGCCAGATCGTCGACAATGTTTTAAACGTTACCCAAGTTCCTCTGGATGGGATAGACGACCCTGTTGTGTATGAAGATACAGCATCCTATAAATACAGCCAACAGTCGTTCTCATACACTACAGGCAGCTCGCTTTATAAATACGGTAGAAGCAATCTCGGACGTCTCGCGTACGAAACCGAAAGGCCATCACTCAGTACGTACAATAAGTCGGGAGCGCTTGACAGCGGCTCTTTGACGCTGCTTGAAAATGATTTACCTGCACATTTTCTCTATAGCATAGATACCAAAGCCCAAGGCTATAATGCGACAGTTGACAATGGTTCCCCTTCATTTTCAACATGGACTTTACAGGCTGTAGACGATCAGATGTATCTTGAAGGAGAGTTACTTCTTCCAGGTGATTATGAGATAACTGAACTGTATACATATATAATATCTGAGACTGAATGGGAATATGATTTGGACTCCGGACAATGGAAACTCCATACGTACGGTACTCCATCTGGTGAGCGTTTGACGCATTTCTCAATTCTTACAAGATCCGGAGAAACCGGCGACTGGCAGCGCCAGCAGACAAGCAACAACGGGTGGCAGACTCTGCCGGCAGGCACACATCAGACGATGTTTCAATTCACCGGAAATGCGTTAGGCGTATCTATTCACTATTTTATTAAAATAAAATTGAATCCTACAGCTCATGTGAAATCTCTCATCAGTGGAAAGCTATCGGCATATTTTTCAAACGTTGGATCAATGATCATCCGCGACGCAGATGGGAGCATTTTGAATGAACAGGATGAATCCACTATCGGCGCTGGAACGCTACGCGATCAGATCATAGCGCACGATCAGAACGCAGGATATGGTCTTTCACCCGGTAAAGTGCTTTATCATAAACAGCAGACAGATGCCCTTGATTCCATGTATTTTGTGGGCTCTCTTCAGAAAAGCGCGACATCTTCATACGACAATGTCCAGAATACTACAAGACTTCAGTATACTGTAAAACCTGTTTCCAATCGTCTCGGTTTTTCAATGGGAATCTCTTCAACCATGGCTAGATCATTCCGCCGAAATCCGACAGCGTTACAGGACTTCGTCGATCAGATTATGAGCACAATAGGAATGCATCTTGACAGCTTTACCTTCTATGACCTAATGCCTATGGGTATGACTGTAGACCCGAACACGATTGTTGTGGATACACCCGGAAATGCTCAGGATCTGATAACCGAGCTCCAGGTAATTGAAAACTGGAGAAACAGCGGGAGAACGATGATAATTGCGGAAGTCGATACTTCGAACTCCTATACGGGGCAGTTATCAGGAATGTACGGTATTAATCCGGGAGCAAATCCTCAACTTGAGATTACTATTCCGATACAGTTAAAGTTTACAGCATACTATTCGGACGATGCGTTTTACGATTACGGCTCACGGCTTCATAACGTCTCGGCGTTGCAGGATAATTCGGTATCGGCCATTAATTTTGAGAGCGCCTACCCGGACGATCCGTCTTCATTGCCGAATTCATTTATGAACCAGGATGAAAAAGACGCGTTCTATGATTTGAACGGAGTTCCGGATGACCGTAATAACACGCTATACGCACACGCGGTTAATACTCTTCAAAAACCGGCAGGCGGTATTTCGGGATTTTTCAAGAGTGTAAAAAGTCAATCAGATTCTTCGTTCTCATCACAGACGATAACAACCCCGGATGGTATTTACACATATCGTCTAAGACTTGCAATTAGTGAACTTCAGACTATTAAAGATCTTGTCTTTTATGATGTTCTGGAAGAGGCCTACGGAGAAAATGAATTCTGGAAAGGAAGCTTTGCAGGCATTGACACCACGCAACTGTCTATGAAAGGCATAGCGCCTGTAGTCTATTACTCCACACAAACCGGGCTTGATCCGCACAATAATACTGGCGACAGAGACCTTACTGACACTACGATATGGACAACAGTAACTCCTGATGATCTGAGCACGGTGACCGCAATAGCAGTTGACGCAAGACGCAAAACTGATGACAGTATATATCAATCCGCCCCGGGAGCTTCGTTTGTTGTTCAAATACAAATGAAAGCGCCGGATGACGGGAGAATGTACCTTGATCCTGTAATATTTGCATGGAACAAAACGGCTGCTTCCTATTCTTCCCGTTCCGCAAGCAGCGGGGGAGCATGGTCAGCTGTATCAACGGAAGAATCAAATATTACAAAAGTCAGAATGACACAGACGTTTGATCTATCTATCAAAAAGATAGATGAATCAACCCGCGAAATACTCCCCGGTGTCAGCTTTGAACTTCGTAATGCGGCAAACGCTGTTGTAGCCCGTGGAACCACCGACAATAATGGTCAGCTGATGTTTTCCGGCTTGGAAGTAAGCACTACTTATTATCTCCGCGAAACAAGAGCGCTGCCTTATTATCTGCCTGCAGGACCGTGGACAGTAACCGTGAATAATATCGGCGATATTCAAGTAACGGATGATCAACTTGAGTTGTTGGATTGCTCTGAACTCAATTGGATCGTTCCGAACTCCGCTCAGGGGATGATTTTACCTTCCACAGGCAGTAACGGAGAAAGAATAGCTGTATATGTCGGTTCCGGTTTAATGTCAATCTCACTTCTTGGTATTTTGATTGTATGCACTGTACTTAAAAAGCGAAGGGTAAATAACATATAACGAAGGAAAACAAATGATAAAAAGAAAGCCAGTTAGTTTCGTATTTATAATTGTTGGAGTTGCCGTAATTTTGATTGCGCTGTTTCTGATGATCTCAGAAAGACAGCGGGTTAAATCGTCGGCTCCAGACAAAGACGAAACACTGGCTTTTCTTTGTCAAATACTCCCCGAGCCAATCAACGGGATCAAAGAAAACAGATATATAACAGCTATGCCTGTAGTCAATTACAAGGGCAGCGATTTCGCAGCAGTGATTGAATGTGAGAAATATGGCACTAAAAATCCTGTACTGGCTCAATGGAATGAACGCGCGATTTCACGACTTCCCTGCGTTTTTTNNAGATAAAGAAGGGCAATTTGATTTTATCTTCTCGCTCGACAAAGGAGACGAAATAACAATTACGGATATGAGCGGCTATCTTTTTAAATACTACGTTGCTGCAATCAAGCATTCTTCGAATGTAAACACGTCTTCTGTAATAAACCAAGAAGCTGATCTGACGCTTTTTGTTAAATCATCAAAGGACGGGCTCTATACTATTGTTAGTTGCTCTATGCATGGTTAAGCGGCGAAAGAATGTGTATTTCAAAACGACCAAATAATAAAGATCTACATATTGTGAAAAATGGGACTTATCGAATACAAACCAATCGATGACTTCATAAAACAGGATCTTCAGGAGGGGGATTTTGACGACTCGGACATCGAGTACGATCGCAGACGGGGACAACCGGATCCCCTGAAAACATACCTTATACACCGCTCACGCAGGGAAGCCGCAACACACGAAACAAGAACTATAAGGTGTCCATCATGCGGTTTTAGAATGGCAACGATAACCGCAGATATTCACGGCACTCAACAACTCAAGTGCCGAAAATGCGGATTAAACGAAAACCTGAATTTGGCATATTTCCGAAAAAGAGAACCTTCCTCGGAAAGATATGAACTGGCGAAATACAAAAAAACAAAGAGATGAATCATATGGAATACGAAAAAGACAACATATGGCAGACGCTGTCCAATGAAGAAAAGAAAAAGCGGCTCTATGAAAAACAGAAGGACGTGCTTGACAAGTTCCTCGAGCGAGGAGCCATATCCAAAGCCCAGTACGATAAGAGTCTCGGGGATCTGACCGAGAAAATGGGATACAAAAGATAATCTGATAAAACGATAATAACAAGTCAACCATGTCCATCTTTTTTGGTTCTTCATAATTTTGAGTGTTTGCCAAAAACAAGTCGGCGCATTTATTCCACGATCCACTTGACAATGAGCCTCTGGCAGCGCGGTTTTGTACAGGCACAGGCGGATAAAAATGCATTTTTGCCCGCCTGTACGGCAGGTTAGCCTACCGCGCCGCTCGCTCATTGTCAAGCGGCTTTCGCGGCATAAACGCTCAAACACACAAAAATATGGAAGAGCCTCTTTTTTTATCCGTTTTCGAATTTGCGAAAAATATTATACCTTATCGCGCTTTTTACTTTTTAATAAACAAAAATCGAACGAATCTTTGTTTACTCAAATTATATTGCATCATAGTGTGAAAAATGATATAATAGATGTACAATTCTCAAACAGGCAGCAACCTGACCGGACGTCTCTGCACACGAAACCTTGAGAAACTGCCTGTGGTTTCCGACATCACAAAAAAGGAGAAATCAATGTCTTTTACAGTTACCGCAACCGGCGACGCGCTCTTTACGGCGCCTTTTCCGAAAGAATATAAACGCGTCAGGCGGGAGCTCGACGCCTTTCTGTCGGGGATCGATCTTAAACTTACCAATCTGGAGACAAACGTCGTCGAGTACGGCGGATACGCGAACCAGTACAGCGGAGGATGCTATCTCGCGACGTCCGGGAGCATCTTTGACGACCTTGCCTCCTTCGGCTTCGATTTCTACGGGACGGCAAACAATCACTGCATGGATTTTTCCTATCCGGGGCTGATCTCGACCGTCGATTTTCTCGAAAGCCGGGGATACGCTCACGCCGGGACGGGGCGCAGTCTCGCGGACGCCGAGCGTCCTGCGGTCGTTACCCTTCCCGGGGGAGAACGCGCCGCCGTCTTTGCGGTGGACGCGATCTGGGAGCCGGCGTCGATGGCGGGAAAGCCGAATCAGGCGTTCGCCCCGCGCCCCGGAGTGAATTATCTGCGCCGTGAGACGGTCTATACCGTTTCGGAAAGGGATATTAACGAATTGAGGCGGATCGCCTCGGAGACCGGGATCAACTATACCCGCAACGTCGAGGTCGCGACCGGATTCGATCTTCCCGATCCTGAAGGGTGTTTTACCTTCGGCAAAACGGTTTTCACGACGAAAAAACAGCCGGCGACCCGCTGCTGCGAAGAAGACCTGCGGCGGCTGGTCGAGAACGTCAGAAAGGCAAAGGAGAAATACGAGTACGTCTTTGTGCTCATCCACTGCTACGACGACGACGGCAGGTCGACTTACGGACCGCCCGCCTTTCTCACCGAGTTCTGCCACGCCGTGATCGATGCCGGCGCGAACGCCGTTTTCGGCGGCGGGTGCCACGAAGTCAGGGGGATCGAAATCTATTCCGGCTGCCCGATTTTTTACTCGCTCGGGGATTTCGTGTTTCAGGAAACTTACGTCAAATACCTGCCGCCCGATTATCTCGAAAAGTACGGAGCCGCCCCCGACGCTACGGCAGAAGAGGGGTTCTTTGCCAGGTCGAAAGGCGGCAAGGTGGGTTTGCAGTACGACGAGATTTATTATTTTTCCTTCCTTCCGAAGATCACTTTCGACAAAGGGAAGATGACCGGTCTCTCGATCGTCCCGGTAAAACTCGGCTTCGGCGCGGGCGGGGAACAGTTTGACGGTCTGCCCTATATCGCGAAGGGGAAAGACGCGGAACGCATCTTTGAGTTGCTGCGATCACGTTCAGCCGAGTTCGGCACCGTCCTGACCCGCCGTCCCTCGGGCGAGGATCCGATACAATGCCTCATTAAGTGAGGCCGACGAGCCCCGGAAAATGAATCGCCTTGTTTCATTTCGCGGCTGTTTCGGTTTCGCAACGCACTTTTTTCGGAAAGTTGAATCCGATCGAAATAACAAAGGAGCTCACCACATGTTCGTCAAAGCGGATTTTTCGTCTCCCGTCGGGCCGATGCGGCCTGTGCACGGAGTAAACAACGGACCACGTACCGACGATTTTTTAATGGACGCGACAGAGCTGTTCCGCGAGATCGGCGTCCCCTATTCGCGTCTGCACGATACCGAGGGCTCGTACGGGTGCGGCGAGTTCGTAGACATCCCCGCGGTGTTCAAACGCTTCGACGCGGATCCTTCTGATCCCGCGAGCTACAACTTCGGCATGACCGATCACTACGTCCGCGCGATCCTTGACGCGGGCACGAAGGTGATCTATCGCCTCGGCGTCTCCATCGAGAACGGACCCTACAAAAAGTATATCTACCCGCCGAAGGACTATCTTCAGTGGGCGCGGATCTGCGAGGGCATAATCCGCCACTATACCGAGGGCTGGGCCGACGGGTTTATCGGCGGCGTCGAGTATTTCGAAATCTGGAACGAGCCGGAATTCAGAAATCATATGTGGATAGGTACGGACGAAGAATTCTTCCGCCTGTTCAAGGAAACGGTTATATATCTGAAAAAGCGCTTTCCGGACGTCAAGATCGGCGGTCCCGCCACCGGCTACACAAGGGAAGAGTTCACGACCGGATTTTTTGAATATATGTCGTCCGGCGAGAGGGCGCCTGTCGACTTTTTCTCCTTCCATACCTATTTCCGGAAGATCGACGATATCGCTGTGAGGATGCGGAAAACGCGGGAATTGTTTGAAAAATACGGATTTGAGGGCGCCGAAGTCTTCTGCACCGAGTGGAACCACGTTACAAACTGGACTCATATGGAGGAGCAGTACAGGCATATATCCGACTATACCGGCGCCGCGTTCTGCGCCTGCGCGCTCTGCGAGTTCCAGAAGTGCGGCTACGACAAGGCGACCTATTACGACGCGCAGTTCAGAAGCGGCTTTAACGGCCTGTTCAAACTGGCGCTCAACGAGGGGCACGACGCCGTTCAGAAGCTGTCGCCGAAACCGTCGTTTTACGCCTTCCGCATGTTCGGAGACCTCTACCGGCTTGGCACTGAGGTCCGCTCCGAGCGGGAGGGAGGCGTCTATGCCGCCGCCGCGACCGACGGCAGAACCGACGCGCTCCTTCTCGGCCGGTACGACGGCGGAGGAGATGAAACGACGGTCGGTCTGGAGATCGCAGGCACGCACGGCCGCCGCGCCGAAATCCGCCGGTACGACAGGGAGTCGGATACCGTCACAGTCGAGAAAACGGACGGCGCGATTGACGCGATCGAACTGAAACCCTATTCTTTCGCCGAAATCGTCTGGCTTCCATGAAACCGGAAGGAAAACAGCATGCGCGTAATCAATCATTATTATTTTAAGACGGGAACAAAAATACCATTTTCCGATCTTCCGGACATTATCCATGCTTTTTTTCGCGCTACCGGAACAAAAGAGAACAGATTCCTTTATTATTTCGGCGATGGCATTTTTGATAGTCGCGATCGGACAAAATGGGGCTGTTACAAATTTTCAAAAGACTGTCCTGCCGCCGGGCAAGTCAATTATTATGACGGAACAAGTGTCGGATTTTCAAAGCAATATTGGATAAGCAATATTCAAAACTATTTCGGCAATATTGAGTGCGATATTATTCCTTTGATGAGAAAGATCCATAAATACTATGGAATGAGCGACAACGATATCTATTACTATGACGTGAATTTCTTCGGCAAGGTGATCCCTTGGGAAAGAGACCTGCGTAAAGCTACGGAAAGATACGCTTATTTTCATGCCTTGTTCGCTGAAACATATTCGTTGAACGAACAGCCTCGCGGATCCGGAATTCGGATTCACCGTGATTGTCTGGAAACCTACTTACTGCTTTCAATAGATGTTTGGTATGATGAAATTGTGTATGATTCCGACGGATATGCCAAGGTTATGAAACAGCTGTTGCCCGGTATTAAATGTCAAAAGAGTCAGGAAATAATTCTTGCGAAAGACGAGTTGTCAGAGATAGAACTGGCAAACACAAATGCCGCTCCGTTGCTTGACGAGGTGCGTTCTTACTATGAAAGGGTTATGCCATCCAAGAAACTTCCAAACCGTGATTCATCCAATTATTCCATTGCGCCGATTTTGAAAAAAGCCGCAAAGAAACGTGGATATCAGTACAGCAATGTATTCGGCGGCACATATTGTCTGACAAAAAAGATTGATAACGGTCCTGTGATTTGTCTTGGAGTCGACAGCGGACCAAGTCATTTCAGCATTGACTATTTTATTTCGATACAGGGTATCGGTTATGATCATCGCTTGTTTTATTCCAGGCAAACGCCGACCGATCAGGAATCTTTGGAATCATGCTCCGATAAATTCTTTTCTGTTGTAGATGATTTTGAAAATAGATATTATAGGAGTTTAAAAAAGCATTTTCCCTCTGTGCCGGATTGGTTTGCGGCAAATTCGTTTTGATTTTTTCCATTAACCTTTACACCGTAAAACACCGAAATACGCCCGCGTCCGCGAGGACTCGGGCGCAAGCTTTTTCTTGTCAAATCGTCCTTATAACGAAACAGTAGCGAAATAAATCTTGCCAAAACGAAATCAAAACGAAATAATGCGCCTATAACGAAATCAAAACGAAATATTATTGACGATAACGAAATCGCTTCTTGACACATTTCGCTATTCGTGGTATAATAAGTAAACTTGAAATGAGGGGATCAAACCGATGAAATATATCACATGCAAGGAATACTCGGAAATAACCGGAGTTTCACTGAGACGCGTACAGCAGAAATGCCGCGCTGGGGAAATCCCGGGAACGGTTAAAAGCGGAAAAACGTGGCTTATTCCCGTCGAAGCGGTTGACGAAATAAACCGTGTATCAACCTCTGAAATAAAAAAACCGCTGCCTATAGGAATATCGGATTATAAGATTGCGTCGTCGGAATACTATTACGTTGACAAGACTCTGCTCATCAGGGATATTCTTGACAAAAAGCCGCTGGTCTCTCTTTTCACACGCCCGCGCAGGTTCGGAAAAACGCTGAATATGGATATGCTGCGCGTTTTTTTTGAAAAGACCGATACGGACAATTCAGCGTATTTTGCAGACAAGGCAATCTGGACCTGCGGAAATGCGTACACGTCTTATCAGGGACAGTATCCTGTCATTTTTATCTCTTTTAAAGACGTAAAATGCGCCGACTGGCAGGGAACCTATGAGATGATCACCATGTTGATCTCGTCGGAGTTCAGGCGGCATCCGGAACTTGCACAAAGCAGCCGGCTGAGCGAGTATGAAAAGGTTCAGTATCGCAATCTTTCGGAAGGCAAAGCGACTTTTGCGGAATATCAACTGTCATTGAAAACGCTTTCCCTGCTTCTGCATAAGCATTTCGGTAAAGAAGCGGTGATCATCATCGACGAATACGACACGCCGNNCGACACGCCGATACAGCAGGGGCATACAATCGGATTCTATAAAGAAATCATTGCGTTTATGAGGATTTTCTTCTCAGGCGGCCTCAAGGATAATTCACATCTGGCGTTCGGCTTTCTTACCGGTATTCTGCGCGTTGCCAAGGAAAGCATCTTCAGCGGGCTTAATAATCTGACGATCAATTCGATCCTTGACGAACAGTACAGTTCATATTTCGGATTCACGAAAGACGAGGTGCGCCGGATGCTTGAGTATTACGGTCGGGGAGATAAGTTCGATGAAGTCTGCGAGTGGTACGACGGGTATCTGTTCGGAAACACGGAAATATTCAACCCGTGGTCTGTCATCAACTACGTTTCCGAAAACTGCTTTCCGAAAGCTTTTTGGCAGTCTACGGGCAGCAACGACATCATCGGAGAGATTGTGGCGGCTGCGAACGACGAAATCAAAGACAATCTCTATAAACTGCTTTCAGGCGATACCGTCACGTCGTACGTTGACACAGGCGTTATCTATCCTGAGATTCAGAACAACCCTTACAGCATCTACAGCTTTCTGCTCGTCGCCGGATATCTGAAAGTGGCAAGGGTATACCCGCAGCACGACGGCAATTATATGTGCGACGTTGCCATTCCTAACAGGGAGATTGCGTTCGTATATAGTAAAGAAGTGCTTAACAGGACCGGGAAAACAAGCGTAGCCGTATCCGTTCAGCAGGCGCTGTTCTCAAACGATACCGGACAGCTGCAAAAGGTTCTTGAAGGATTTCTTCTGAACTCCGTTTCGGTTTTTGACGGAACAAACGAAAGCTTTTATCACGGGATGATGCTCGGCCTGTGCGCTGTGCTCAGCGACCGGTACAGAGTAAAATCCAATATCGAATCCGGATACGGACGGTTTGATATTGCACTTATACCGCTGAAAAAAACAGATCCCGGTTTCATTTTTGAATTCAAATATGCCGGCAGGGAGAGCGACGACGTTGAGACGCTGGCGGGCAGGGCTCTCTCGCAGATCGAAGAAAAGAAGTATGCCGCCGATCTGATTGACGTCGGAGTTTCCGATATCAGAATGATAGGTATCGCTTTCCGGGGCAAAAAAGCGGCGGTTAAGGATGCGCTGATAACGTTTTGAGTACAGATTAAACGACTTTCAGGATTCAGAAGGGAGAGGTTTATGATGCAAGAAGACAAGTGGTATAAAAAAGCACTGATAGACTTGATCATTGCCGTTTTCTCTCCGCTTTTATTGATTTCGTTGATTATCTACGGAATCGTTTCGTGGTTTAAGTCTCCGGCGTTGAAAAAGGAATACAAAAAATCGCGCTATTATTCCGACGTAAAACGCAAGTACAGTTTGTCTGTTATAAGCTCGCCGGAATACCGATTTTACAATTCCGCCGTCAGGCGGGGGCTTCCGATCGAGTATCACAGGCAGAAATCGAACGGGCTTGAGTATTTTATATACGACGGTACGCTGTTCTTTTTCCCTGATTTCTATGAGATCGAATATGATAAGGAAAAAGGGGAGTGGACGGTCGGATGGTATTCTGATGAGATAAAAACTTTTTCCGAAGATATGCAGTCTCTGAGGGCAAAACTGGACACGGCGGATAAATATCCTTCAAGAGTACTGTGCGAAAGACCATTGTTTGAGATTTCAGACCTGAGGAAAGAACAACTGCCTGAAGAGGTATATCTGACAAGCGGTTATGAACTGGCTTTTGACGCTAACGATTCTCCGCTTGATATTATTATCCCGCAGACGACGCGCGAGCTGTACAATATGATGATTCAGAACCCGGATCTGTGCGGGTCGTACGAAATGACGGCTGATGAAGACGGTTACGGCTCGATTTTCTGGACGCTCGGGGAGACGTGTCTTGAACTGTGCGTCGGACACGGACAGGGGTATATCAACGTAATCGCCGAAAAAAGCATAACTCACTGGCACCCCGATCCGGACGAAATATATGACGAGGTAAAAAAAATAGGGAAGCGGGGAAACGTAACCGTAGTTTGCTCTTACCGCGGCGCCGGAACGCTCCTTTATTCCGGAGAAAAAGAAGCATGCCCGTACCTGCCGATAAAGAAACGGCTGCTGAAGAAATACTATTATTTCGAAGCGGAATAGAAAACGCAACGTAATACCGCCGGGTTCGATATCGAGCCCGGCGGTATCGATTTGATCGAGAATTTACTAAATAATAAAAAAACCGCCGCGCGGGTATTGACCGGACGGCGGCGATAGTGTATAATATAGAATGTATAACAATGCGCCGGGCATGACCCGGGCAAACAAAAAGGAGAAAAACACATGAAAAAACTTTTAGCGGCACTGCTTGCCCTCGTTATGATCGTCGCGATCGCGTCCTGCGGCAAGACCGAGACTCCCGCCGAGCCTCTCGAGGACAAGGATCACGCGCTCTGGACTGCTCACGGACAGTATCTGCTCGCCGACGGCACCGAGAACGGCTGGAACGGCAAGAGCCAGGAGCTCTATGAGAAGGCCGCCCTCAAGGCGATCACTCTCGACGACGTCAAGGCCATCGACAACGACCTGTACACCGCTCTTTCCGGCAAGGAAGTGAAGTATCTGTACACGATCGACGTCATCTTCGGAACCAACGACGCCGGCTGGTCCTCCAAGTTCATCAAGGACGGCACCCTCTACAACGCCAACGGATCCTACTGCTTCAAGATCGCGTCCTGCACCGTCGACGTTGACGGCGACGCCAAGATCTACGCCGAAGACCAGTGGATCTCCAATCCTCACAACGCTTACGTCGAATCCCTGACTCCCGCCACCGTATTCTATCCTACGTGGCAGGAAGAAAAGGATGAGAACGGCTTCTCCTGGGCGGACAACCCTGTCTGCATCGGCGGAGCCGGCCTCTACACGATCGTTATCGCTCAGTACAAGACCGTCTCTGCCGCCGGCACTCCCGGCTACGGAGTAGGCCTCATCCTCAAGGAAGCCAAAGAAGGCAAGGCCTATGAGGAGATCAAAACCTGGATCCCGGGCGATCACACCTACGGAATCGTCGGAAGCTTTGAAGCCAGCGGCTGGGCCGACGGCAAGGATATCGCCATGACCAAGGGCGAAGGCAACGTCTGGACCGGCGAAGTCGAGCTGAAGGCCGACAACGAGCTGAAGGTCAGAGCCGACGGCAAGTGGGATTACAGCTGGGGCGACGGCGAAGGCAACTTCAAGGTCACCGCCGACGGAACCTACGTCGTAACCATTACCTTCGACGCCGAAGGAAACGGAACCGTTTCGGTTACCGCGAAACAGTAATAATCTTTAATTTGGCAATACCGCGCGATCCGCGCGTCCGTACGTAAAAATCCTTTTCCGCCCGGCGCTGCGGATAAACCGCGGAATTTCCGCGGTAATCCGGGACATATAAAGTCCCGTGCCGGAGCGGCGCGAACCCGGTTCGCGCCGCCGGACCGCGCGGTATCGCCGCAAAGGACGTATGACCCCCTCCGGAAGGCCGGGAGGGGTCAAACGTCCCTTTTTTGAACTACGCGGGCGCATAGGGCGAACCGCTCCCGGGAGGAAAAGAATCATGAAACAAATAAGACTGATCTGCGCGCTGCTTGCCGCTTTGATGCTTCTGTCACTCTTCTCCTGCGGGAAGAAAACGCCCGAATTCGAGGATTTTGAAGATACCTACGTCGACGCGCTGCCCGAAGACGCTTCGGACGGACTCACTCTTCACGCCTTCAACTGGACCTACAACGAGATCGCCTCAAATCTCGAGGCGATAAAGAACGCCGGCTTCAAAAACGTTCTTACCATGCCGGTACAGCAGCCCAAAGGGGGCGGCGCCTCCTGGTGGGCATTCTATCAGCCGCTTTCGATGTCGATCGGAGACAACTCGTCGCTCGGCACGAAGGAGGAACTCGCGCGGCTTTGCGAAAAAGCCGAAGAATTCGGCATCTGCATACTCGCGGATATCGTGGCAAATCATCTTGCAACCACCGACGACGAAGCGAAAGAGCCCGACGGAACTCCAACCGTCTCCCCGCTCGTCGAGGCTTATGAGCCGGTGCTCTACAACAACCGGAACGCCGACACCGACGGAAACGGCGTCACCTTCCACCACAACAAAAACGCCTCCGGCTCGGGGGCGGAAACGCAATACTACGCCTACGGGAATCTTCCCGACCTGAACACCTCGAACGCATACGTTCAGGAAAGAGTCCTGTCGCTGCTGAAAGAATGCGTGGACGTCGGGATCGACGGCTTCAGATTCGACGCGGCGAAGCATATAGAGACCTCATCCGACCCGAATTATCCTTCCGATTTCTGGGAAAACACGCTCGGGGAGGCAAAAAAATACTACCGTGAGAAAACAGGAAAAGAACTCTACGTCTACGGCGAGATACTGAATTCGCCGACGGGCAGGGATCTTTCATCATATACAGGGCTTATGCGGATAACCGACGACGGTTTCGTATCAAACTTCAAAAGCGTCTTCGCGACGGCAAATCCCTCTCTGATACCAGGCGCGCCGCTGAAGACGAACGACGCGACTCAGCTTGTCGCCTGGGTCGAGAGCCACGACGAATACGTTACGGCCGACACCCACTTCTCCGAGATCAGGATCGCGAAATTCTGGTCTGTCATCGCGGCGAAAAAAGGTCTCGGAGGGCTCTTCCTCGCCCGTCCGACCGCCGAACTGACAGTCGGAGCGGTCGGCTCCTACGGATTCGAGAGCGAATACGTAGCTGTCGGAAACCGCTTCCACAACCGCTTCTACGACGCCGAATCCTACGAATCGGTCGACGGGAGCTGCTACGTCGTCGAAAAGATAAAGGAAGGCGATTCGGGCGCGCTGATACTCAACTGCGGCCAGACCGACCCGTCCGCGACCGTCGAGATAGCCGTACCCCATCTTCCGGACGGCAATTACTACGATTCGCTCACCGGAGAGAAAGCCGTGGTTTACCGCGGCGTCGCCACCCTCAAATTCGAAGCCAACGGCATGGCGATACTGACCCGCTCGAGCGATCTTCATCCGCGGCTGACTGTATCCGACCGCGACTGCTCCTTCGCGGGGGAAAAGACGGTGACCGTCACCGTCAAGAACGCCTCCCGTGCCTTCTGGAAGGCGGGAGCCGCCACAGAGGAGCATCCGATTGACGGCAGCGCCGAGATCGAGCTTTCCGGGCTTGTCGAAAACGGCGTATGCGATCTGTATATCCATCTTGAAAACGGCAAAAACGTTTACGACCGCGTCTTCAGATACCGGCAGCTCGAGCTGATACCCGGAAAATTCAACGTGGTCAATCTCGATCCGAAATATCTCGGAGACGATTACGAGCTTTATATCTGGAGCTGGGAGCCAGGCCGCTGGAGCCGCGACTATACCGTCGAGGACGGAGTCCTGCTCGTCGACACGAACGGGATGACAGGCTTCCTTATCGCCGTGTTTGAAAAAGGATACGTTATCGGAAACCCCGGAAAGTGGGATCCGGGCGTGATAAAACAGAGCGCCGACGTAAAAGGCGAGATCCTCGCGTCGGGATTTATCGACATGAGCGGTTTCTGACCTGAAACCCGCTGTACACGCAGTTTTTTCGGAGAAAAGGATTATGATGAAAACGAAAAGAACGATCACTCTGCTCCTCTGCATCTCTCTCCTCGCGTCTCTTCTTCTCGTAGGATGCGGTAAAAAGGACGAAGGACCCGACGACGTCCCGCTGAAGCTTACGCCGGCGGGGAACGTGATTTCGAAATACGCAAAGGACGATACCGACTACTCCTCTCTTCCCGAAAAGAAGACCGAAAAGGTGCGTCTGCACTACCGACGCAACGACGACTCGAACAACGACCGCAGCTCCTATCAGGCGTGGAACGTCTGGGCGTGGGATATGACCAACGGCGGCAACGGCGCCGCGTACGAGTTCACAGGATACGACGATTACGGAGTCTACGCAGACCTCGATCTCAACGTTATTTCGGGCGGCAGGGGACTTGATAAGCTCGGATTCATCATCCGCACCGAAAGCTGGTCAAAGGACCCGGACGGCGACAGATCGATCGACGTGCCCGAGACCTCGCCCGGCGGACTCCACAGCGTCTGGGTCAGAACTACCGAGTCGACCGTCTTCGACAGCGAGGAGAACGCCTGCAAGTCGATAGTCAGCTATTCGATGCTCAAGGACTCGAAAACGATCAGCGTCTATTTCAAGCCGCTCGCAAACGATTTCAAATCCTACGAGCCGAGATTTTCGATCACCGTCAACGGCTCCGAATACACCCGGTTCCGGATGGGCGAATACGACGCGACCCTGAAAAAGACCGAACTGATCCTGTCGGACGAGGTCGATATAAAAGACGTCGTGTGCGTGGGATACCGTTTCGACCCGACCTGGACCTGCAAAGTTGATCTGATGTTTACAAACTATTTCGATACCGAAGAATTCGAACGGAAATACTCATACTCCGGGAACGATCTCGGAGCCACCTTCGACGACGAGTCGAACGTCACGAAGACCTTCTTCAAGGTCTGGGCGCCGACCAGCTCGAAGATAGTCCTCAATCTCTACAATACCGGAGATTATATGACCGAAACTTCGCCATACGCCTCCTACGAGATGACGCCGGGCGAGCGCGGGATATTCTCCTACACGGCTGACGGCGACCTCGACGGCAAATACTATACCTACACCGTAACCAATTCCAAGGGCGTGAACGAGGTCACCGACCCGTACGCGAAGAGCGCGGGAGTCAACGGCAGACGCGGCATGGTAGTAAACTTCACGCGGCTGAACGCCCGGATTGAGGGATGGAACTCAGACGTTCGTCCCTTCACCGGCAGCTATACCGACGCGTCGATATATGAAATACACGTCCGCGATATGACTATCAGCGAGACGAGCGGCGTTTCGCCGGAAAACCGCGGAAAATTCGCCGGACTCGCCGAGACCGGCACGGTATATACCGGGAACGGAGTCACCGTCAAGACGGGGCTCGATCACATAAAAGAGCTCGGCGTCACGCACGTACAGATCCAGCCCTTCTACGATTTCTCGTCGGTCGACGAGGCGACGTCCGGGACGGTAATGTCCGCCGACAACTACAACTGGGGCTACGATCCTCTGAACTACAACGTTCTCGAAGGCAGCTATTCGACCGATCCTTACGACGGATACTGCAGGATAATCGAGTTCAAAAAGATGGTGATGGCGCTCCACGGAGCCGGCGTATCGATCAACATGGACGTCGTCTACAACCACACGAGCTCCACCGAAAACTCAAATCTCAACCTGCTCGTTCCCTATTACTACTACCGCACCAAAGCCAACGGCGCCTTCTACAACGGTTCGGGCTGCGGCAACGAGCTGGCGTCCGAGAGATCCATGGTCAACAAGCTCATGAGAGACTCCTGCCGCTTCTGGATAGACGAATATCATCTCTCGGGATTCCGCTTCGACCTTATGGGTCTTATAGATAATCAGACGATGATAGACGTCGCCCGTGACTGCTCGGCGATCTATCCGAGCGTTATGATCTACGGCGAGCCCTGGACGGGCGGAGCCACCAAACTCAAGGGCGGGACGAGCGAGAGCAAGCTCAAGGAGCAGACCACGGTCCAGGAATCCCTCGCCCAGGATTACTTCTCGGGCAGCGGAGTCCTTGTCGGCGCCTTCAACGACGTGATCAGGAACGCGATCCGCGGAGAAAACAGTCCGCGCGCCGGCTTCGTGCAGGGCGATTCGTCAAACGCCTCGATAATCGCGATGTGCGCCGAGGGAGTCTTCTCGAAAGGGACCGTCAAGTCCTCGGCGATCGACCCCGATCTCGTGATCAACTACGCCTCCTGCCACGACAACTACACCCTTTACGATCAGCTGATACAGACGATGACCGGATCCGCCGAGAGCAGACTCGAAGCGGCGTACACCCAGGCCGACGCGATAGTCTTCCTCGCCGAGGGAGTCCCCTTCATTCAGGAGGGCGAAGACTTCATGCGCTCGAAATACGACGCGGCTACCGGAAGCTACGACGGCAACTCGTACAAATCCGGAGACTTCGTAAACGCGATGGACTACTCGCTGAAAGTGAAGAATCTCGGAGTGTTCGAAAAGGCCAAAGAGTTAATCGGGCTGAGAAAGGCCGAGGGCGCCCTCCGGCTCTCGTCGAGAAGCGAGATCGCGGATAAGTTCGGCGGCGCGAGCTTCAGCGGAGGCTTGATCAGATACACCGTCGGAGATCTCACCGTGATACACTCGCTCGCGGGCGGCACGGTCGAAATCGAAGGCGGATACGACCTGATCTATTCGAATATCCGTTCGGATTACGGAAGAGTCTCGGGAAGCGTCACGCTTTCGGCAAACGAGTCGGTCGTGCTCAGAAAGGCCGGCTGATATGCTCAAAAAGGGAGATCCCGGAACAGAGATAGACAAAGGCCCGTTCATCTTTACGCTGGTCGCCCTCGTCGCCGGACTGTGCGTCACTCTGCTCCTCTTCATCTTAGGCAAGGGCGACGGCCTCGCGATATTCGCGGGAATACTCTTCGCCGTCGTGACCTGCGCCGCGGCAGCCGTCATGTTCGCCCTCGTCACCGACCGGGCGTACGTATCGGACGGCGTCCTTCACATGAACTACCTTTTCAAAAGAAACTCGATAGCCGTCAGCGACATAGGAAAGATAACCTACGGCGACGACGTTTACCGCGTGTTCGACCGCAAAGGGAACGAGGCGGGAACCGTCAACGCAAAGCTGACCGGCATAGGTGAACTCATCTTCGCGCTCGAACAGCTGGGCGTGAACTTTGTCTGACAATAATACTGTAATTAATTCAAGATATCAATTTGGAGGTTCATATCAGATGGCCAATCTGAAGCTTTCCCACATCTACAAGGTCTACGACAACGGCCACAAAGCGGTGAACGATTTTTCGATCGACATCGCCGACCGTGAGTTCATCGTTTTCGTAGGTCCGTCCGGATGCGGAAAATCCACGACGCTGCGCATGATAGCGGGACTTGAAACGATAACCGCGGGCGACCTCTTCATAGGCGACACCCTGGTCAACGACATGGAACCGAAGGACCGCGACATCGCCATGGTTTTCCAGAGCTACGCTCTCTATCCGCACATGTCGGTTTACGAGAACATGGCTTTCGGGCTCCGGAACCGCAAAATGCCGGAGGACGAGATCCGCGCGCGGGTCACGAAAGCGGCGAAAATGCTCGACATCGAGGACTATCTCGAGCGCAAGCCCAAGGAGATGAGCGGCGGTCAGCGTCAGCGCGTAGCGCTCGGACGCGCGCTCGTCCGCGACCCCAAGGTCTTCCTGCTCGACGAGCCCCTCTCCAACCTCGACGCCAAACTCCGCGCCGCGATGCGCACCGAGATCACAGCTCTGCACAAGAGTCTCGGCACCACCTTCATCTACGTCACGCACGACCAGATCGAGGCGATGACGATGGGTACCCGGATCGTCGTCATGAAGAACGGATTCGTTCAGCAGATCGACACTCCGATGAACCTGTACAACACGCCGCACAACAAGTTCGTCGCCGGATTCATCGGAACTCCCCAGATGAACTTCTTCGACGTGAAGCTCGTACGCGACGGAGACAGCGTCGACGTACTCTTCGGCAACGGCGACCGCGTCCGCATCCCATACGGCTCGGTCGCAAAGATCGATCCCGCCTACCTAAGCGGAGACCGCGGCGTGATCTTCGGTATCCGTCCCGAGCATATCGAGATCAACCGCGACGGGAACGGTCTGAAATTCATAGTGACCAACGTTGAACGGCTCGGAAACGAGACGATAGTTTACGGCAAACTCGGCGATCATCTCGGCGAATTCACCGTAAAGGACGAAGGCAACAATATCGTGGTCAAGGTCACCGACCGCGACGACATACTCCCGGACGACGTTATGTACGCCGAACCGAAGCAGGGCAAACTCCACTTCTTCGACGCCGAAACCGAGATCACGCTCATCGAGAAAATTCCTTCCTTCAACAGCGTGTCGGCGGCCGCCGGAGGCGGATCGATCGCTCTGTTCGGAAAGAAAACCGCTCTTCCCCCCGTCTGGGCCGACGCGATCGAAGGAGTGTCCTCGGTCGAACTCGCGATCCCGCCCGAGGCGATTGTCCCCGGAGAGGATTACTCTCTGAAGGTCGCGAAGGTCGAAGACGCCGACGGACGGAAACTTGCGCATCTCGAATGCGGAGACCGTTATCTCTTCGCCGTCGTAGCCGACGGAGTCGAGCCGGGCTCGGATTACAGCTTCTCGCTGGAGTGCGAAAAGATCGGCATCTCGTCCGAAGGAAAGACGCTGCTCGAGCCGGTCGCGGACGAGGAAAGCCTGACCGGCGGATTCTCCAAAAAGGAGATCCGCGAGAACGGCGAACGCGTTCTGCACTTCTTCTACGATATCGGCGATTATTTGGTCGAGACGGCTGCCGAACAGGGATATAAGATCAACTCGATCGACGGAGACGCCTGCTATTCGAACGTCTACCGCTACGTCGTCAAACGCGACGCGCTCCGCGAGGCGGAGGAGGGAGAACCCGGTCTTACCGTGACCGTGGAGGAAGCTCTCGATTACGGCAACGTACGCTTCGCGCGCGTAAGAACGTCCGACGGCCAGAAGATCCTTATCAACGCCGGTGCGGATTTTGACAAACAGTCGCTGAAACTCGCTTTTGACAGCCGCGACGTCACCGTCCGCTCGACAAGGATCGATATGATCATCTGCTGAAATGAACGGCGGACAAACGGCCCCGGGCATCGACCTCGAACCCAACTCAAAGCCCTATCTTCTGAAAAGACTGATATCCGACGGATTCGACGTTTTTCTCATATTCGTCATATTCACTGCGGCGGCTTGGGCGCTTTTCTCCTCCCCGGCGGCAGCGGCGTACAACTCGCACCGCGAGGCCTGTCTGAAGATCGCCGAGGAGACGCGGGCTGAGTTCGGATCTGACGAGGCAGCGGCGGCCGACGCCCTGCGCGGGAACGCGCTCTACCGCGACGAGTTTTTCGCGGCCGACCTTCACTCGTATCTGTTGAAGGCGGCAGCGGCCCTCCCCGCGGAGATAATCGTGCTTCTCGTCTTCCCGCTCGCGTTCAAAGACCGCGCGACTCCGGGAAAACTGATGACGGGCCTTATGCCCTTCTGCGAAAGAAAGCAGACGCGCGCGACGCGCGGTCAGGTCTTCGGAAGATTTTTGTTTATCTTCGTAATAGACAGTTTGTTCCTCTATCTGTTCACAGGCAGATACACCTTCCTGCTCGTTCCGGTCCTGCGGCTTTGCGAAATGCTTCTCAACCGGAAAAACAGGACTCTCGCGGACGCCCTCTCGGGCGTGACCGTAATCGAAAAGAAATCATATAACGGGATCGATTGATCAAAGGAGATCACTATGAAAAAAGTTATTGCGCTGACTCTGCTCGCAATCATGACCCTCTCGCTCTTCGCCGGATGCGGAGCCGAGAAGGACACCGTCATCCGCGTTTGGGTGGGTGAAGAATCGGTTGACTACTATCAGAAACTCTGCAACGACTACGTCGCCGCTCACCCGGATTTCGGATACACCGTCGAAGTCAGGGGTATGGACACCGGATCGATAGCCGGAACCATTACCAACGACCCGTCCGCGGCCGCCGACATCTACACGGTCGCTCACGACAATATCGGCAAGCTCGCCGCCACTCAGTGCGCAAAGCCGATCACCGGCACCACGCTCATCGACCAGGTGCTCGCAGACAACCCGCAGTCCTTCCGCAACGTCATTTACTCGACGCTCAACGGACAGCAGTACCTTTACGCTGTACCCTACGTCTCTCAGGCGCTCTTCCTCTACTACAATAAATCGCTCGTGACCGAGGAGCAGGCCGCCTCATTCGAGGGCCTGCGCGAGGCCGCAGTTGCCGCCGGAACCAAGGCGGTCACCGTCACCGGCGACGACGGCTTCAATATGTCCTTCGCTCTCCTCGCCACCAAGGTATCCGATCACTCCACCACCGTAAAGATCTACGAGGGAGCCGAATCGGTATCGGGCGGCTCCAAGGGAGTCAGCAACTGCCAGGGCGACGACACCGTCGCCATCATGCGCTGGCTGCAGGCCTACGCCGCCGATCCCAACGGCTTCAAGTGGGCTTCTCCCGACGGCTGGGACGCCGACCTTGACAAGAGCAACAAGGGTGTTCTCGCGGTGATCGGAGGCGCGTGGCACTACAACACCGCCAAGGCCGCTCTCGGCGAGACCAATCTCGGTATCGCCCTCATCCCGACCTTCACTCTTACTGCCGAAGCCACCGAAGGCCTCACCGGCGTCAGCGCCGGCGACGTCTACAGAGGCGGCACCTTCGCCGACTGCAAGTGCTTCATGATCAACGCGAACTCGGCTGCCGCGAAGTACCAGAAGGAGCAGGAGCTTATCGCCTGGATGTCGAACAAGGAAGCCCAGAACAACTCCTATCTCGAATGCATGAACGTTCCCGCCTACGTCGGAGCCGCCGACTTTATCAAGACCTGCTATGAAGAAGGAAAGGTCACCGAAAGCCAGTACAACCTCGCCGCCATGCAGGTCGCTATGGCAGAGTGGGGCATCCCGCAGCCCTTCGTGACCGGAACTCTCAATACATATTACNNACATATTACTATTCCAAGAACGCTCCCGCCGTATTCCGCGCCATAATCGACAAGACCGCCTATCCGACCACCGGAGACCAGATCCTGTCCGAGACCGAGTCGCTCGAAGGGATCCGCAAGGGGCTCTACCTCATAGAGTACGTCTGGATGCACGGAGCCGCTCCCAAGGAGTTCCCCGTCTCCCTTCCCAACCCCGCCTGACAAGATCTTGTAATCTGCTCTAATCTCTTTTTCGGAGGAAAAAATGGGTTCTGAAAAGAAAGGTTCCCGGAAAAACAGAGGACCCGGCTTCTTTTCGAAGATCGGAAACGCCTGTTCCGCCTTCTTCAAAAGATTTGCGGACGGTTCTCCCGGAACGAAGCTCTCTCATCTGATTTTCGGCGCCGGAAACATCTACCACGGCCAGATAATCAAGGGCATACTGTTTTTCCTGATACAGGCTGGGATCCTCGCGGTCATGATCCTCTGCCCCTCGGTCAACAACACTCCCTACGGCTGGAAAGCGCTCGCCAACCTCTCGCTCAAGCGGGTAACCGAAGGCGGCGAATTCGATCCGAACACCGGAGAGATAGCCGTAGGCTCCGACTGCAAACTGATGATCCTCTTCGGATTCGTCACGATAGCTCTCATTATCATCTATTTCATCGTCTGGAATCTCAATATCGCCTCGTCCTTTAAGGCCGACTGCGACAAAAAGGTCGGCAAGAAGCCGACCACCTTCAAAGAGGATCTGCACGAGCTGCTCGACGGAAAATTCCACGTGCTCATGCTCACTCCGACCTGCATCGCCGCCGCCGTTTTCACCATCCTGCCCACGGTGTTCATGATCGCGCTCGCCTTCACCACCTACAACACGCAGGATATGAACGACCTCGGCACGAATCTCTTCCACTGGAACGGATTCGATAACTTTGCGCACGTCTTCACCGGCGAGGGACTGCTTGGAATCGAGATCCACAACCGCTTCCTGCCCGTCCTCGGCTGGACATTCATCTGGGCGATCTTCGCGACGGTCACCTGCTATTTCGGCGGCATCATCCTCGCGCTCCTCATCAACAAGAAGGGGCTGCGCGGAAAGAAGATCTTCCGCACCCTCTTCATTCTCACGATAGCCGTACCGCAGTTCATCTCGCTTCTCGCCGTCCGCAACCTGCTCGGCGAGTACGGACCGGTCAACTCGCTTCTGCAGAATCTCGGCTGGATCGCAAAGCCGATCGGCTTCCTGGGACTCAAGGCGGGCGACAGCGAGATCCTCGCGAAGGTGATGGTCATACTGATCAATATGTGGGTCGGCATACCGTACACCATGCTCATGACCTCGGGCATACTGATGAACATCCCGACCGACCTTTACGAAGCCGCGAAGGTCGACGGAGCGTCGACGGTCAAGACGTTCTTCAAGATCACGATGCCCTACGTCATATTCATCACGACGCCCTATCTGATCTCGAGCTTCATCGGCAACATCAACTCCTTCAACACGATCTTCCTTCTGACCGGAGGAGGCCCGGTCTACACCGGCTACCAGGCGGGCGGAACCGATCTGCTCGTCACCTGGCTCTATAAAGTCACGATAGATCAGGGATGGTTCAACACAGGCGCCGTCATAGGCATCTTCACCTTCCTGATCACCTCTACGATCACCCTCGTCACCTACCGGCGAAGCAAAGCCTACAATGAGGAGGACACTTTCCAATGAGCGATCTTCGAAAGAAAAAATACAGAAGCCAGTCGAGGAACCGCCGGATCAGTCTCACCGTTACCTACGCGATACTGATCGTCATGGCGCTGATCTGGCTCATCCCGCTGCTCTGGATAGTCCTGTCCGCCTTCCGCTGCGAGTACCAGCCCGACGGGACCTTCATCGGCCGAGTAACAAGCAACTTCTTCCCGAAATCCTTCGGGCTCGAGAACTTCAAGAAGCTTTTCAGCGCCACCTATTACGGCGTTGAGGGCGCCTTCCTGAAATGGATCGGCAATACGCTGCTCATCTCGGTGATCGACTGCCTTATCTCGACCTTCCTTGTGCTCTCGGTCGCCTACTGCATGTCCAAGCTCAAGTTCAAGCTGAGAAAGACTTTCATGAACGTCACGATGATCCTGGGCCTTTTCCCCGGATTCATGAGCATGATAGCCATCTACTTCCTGCTCAAGTCGGTCGGCCTGTCGGGCAACCCGGCTCACCCGGAATACTCTGTCATCGGACTCATCCTCGCGTACAGCGCCGGAGCCGGCCTCGGCTTCCAGATAGCCAAGGGCTTCTTCGACGTCATCCCGAACGCGCTTGTCGAATCGGCAAAGCTTGACGGCTGCACCAACTTTAAGGTCTTCCGGAAGATCATCCTGCCGCTTGCGAAACCGATAATCATCTATCAGGCGCTGATGAGCTTCACCGGCCCCTGGATGGACTTCATATTCGCGAAGGTCATTATAGGCGCCGATAACGCCGCGTACTGGACCGTCTCGGTAGGACTCTACTCGATGCTCTTCGGAACGCACCCCGACACGAACCTGTTCACTCAGTTCGCCGCAGGATGCGTCATAGTGGCCATACCGATAGTCACGCTGTTCATGTTCCTGCAGAAGTATTACGTGGAGGGCGTCACCGCCGGAGCGGTCAAAGGATAATAATCCTTCGCTTCCGGACGGAACCGCCGTCCGCAAAAAGAGGCGATGTAAAAAAACTCGTTTCACGAGTTTTTCCATCGCCGTCGAGCGTTTGCTCGGCGCGAGACCGCGCCGTTTTTGCCCGATAATTATGCGTTTTATACTGTTTTTACAGCAAAAAACGCAAAGCTCGCGCAAAAATCGCGGTTTCCCGTCCGCGATTTTTGCGGGGCAGTCAAAAAGTCTGACTTTTTGACTGCCCCGGAATTATAATAATTCAGTTTTTTCCTCTTCCGCTCTTTTCGTTCAGCCGGCGGATCTTAGCCGCGATCTTTGCGTAATCCGTCCTGGGCATCCGCCACGTCCAGTTGCAGCCGACAGTCCCGGGCGTATTCATTCTGCATTCTCCGCCGAGCCCCAGCACGTCCTGCATGGGAAGGATAACGGTATCTGCGACCGACGCGAACGCCGCCTTCGTGAGTGCCGGAACGATCCTGCCCGACCCCGGTTTCATACCGAGCTCGCGGCGGGCGCGCTCCTTCGTCTCCCGCGGAGCTCCGTCCCACCATCCCCGCGTCGTGTTGTTGTCGTGGGTACCTGTGTAGACGAAACAGTTTTTCGCGTGATGTGCCGGAAGATGCGCGCTGTCCTCGCCGTCGAACGCGAACTGCATGACCTTCATTCCGGGATATCCGCAATAGGCGAGAAGGTCGAGCACCGTCTGATTGACGACTCCGAGGTCCTCAGCGACTATCTCAAGCCGCGGCAGTTTTTTCTTTATCACGTCGAAGAGCTTCCTGCCCGGTCCCGGCTCGTACTTTCCGACGAGCGCAGTCGGCTCGGACGCAGGTATCGCGTAATAATTCGCAAAACCGATAAAATGATCTATCCTGACGATATCGAACAGCTCGGCTATCGCGCGCAGACGCCCGAGCCACCAGCCGAAGCCCGTCTGCTCCTGCCTGTCCCAGGCGTAGAGCGGATTGCCCCAGCGCTGTCCCTCGGCGGAAAAATAATCCGGCGGAACTCCGGCGACCCTTACCGGTCTGTAATCGGCGTCGAGTTCGAACATGCCTGGATTTCTCCAGACGTCGGCCGAATCCTCCGCGACGTAGATCGGGATGTCGCCCATCAGCTTGACGCCGGCCGCGCGCGCGTATGCGCGAAGCTTCGCCCACTGCATAAAGAAGACGTACTGCTCGTAAACGTAATAATCTATCTCTTTCGCGAGCAGTTTTTTATACTTTCCGACCGTCGCGGGCTTGCGCAGACGGATGTTTTCGTCCGGCCACTCCATCCAGGAGCGTTCTCCGAAATACGCCTTGACCGCGCAGAATAGAGCGTAGTCTCTGACCCAGCGGTGCTTTTTCTCGAAAGCCGCGATCGCATCGCGGAGACGCTCGAAATTCTGCTCGAACGAAAGCTTCAAAAGTCTCCGGTTCTGCTTTTTTACCGCCTCGAAATTCACAGTCGTCCGCCTTGCGAGCGACTTCCAGGCTCCGGGAGGAAGAAGACCGTCCTCCTCGAGCGTTTCAAAATCTATCACAAGCGGGTTTCCGGCGTAGGTCGACGTGCTCTGATAGGGCGACTCGGCAAAGCCGGTCGGCCCGATCGGAAGCATCTGCCAGACCGTCATACCCGAATCCTTTATAAAATCGATAAACTCGTAAGCCGCCTTGCCGAGAGTCCCGACGCCGCCGCGCGACGGCAGCGAAGTTATATGAAGAAGTATTCCGCTTTGTCTCATTCCGGTTCATCCTCCTTTTGAAAATATTATACCATTCGCGCGCGCGGTTGTCAAGCGGGAAAAAACGTATGATGAGCAGGGTATGCAACTTACTTTGAGAGTTTACTCTCAACTAATGGGTGACCTCCTACCCGATTGTGGGGGTTGCGTTCCTGCGCTAAATGTGATATAATACTGTTTAACGTGTCAACGATCTGTCAGGAGTTTCAATACAATGAGCAATTCCATTAAATACGGCTTTTTTGACAGTTCATACGATCTGATCGCAAAAGGCTATTCCGGCCAGGACAGAATGTCGCCAAAGCAGTTTATTGTGATGGGGACGGTTTTTGTGCTTATCATCGTTTTGTCGCTGCTTTTGAGAAAGGCCGGGAAAGAGAAGCTTTTCACCGTTTACAAGGCCCTTGCGGTTCTGATGCCGGTACTTGAAATATCAAAAATCGCTTTCTCGACCTATCATGATCTGAAGCACGGAGAACCATTCAATCTCGGAGGAATTCTCCCGCTGTACACCTGTTCGATGATTTTGTATTTTCTCCCGCTTCTGGCGTGGGGAAAGGGCTGGATACAAAGGACGTCTGCCGCGTTCTTCGTCTCGATAGGGATGGCGGCGGGACTTACGAACTTCGTATATCTCAGCGCTGCCGGATGGTATCCGATTTTCACTTTCGGCGGATTGTATTCAGTCGTTTTTCACGGCGTGCTCGTCTTTGTCGGGGTGTCGCTGCTTATTACCGGGCAGTATATTTCTTCTTTGAAAACGATTTTTGAGGGAATGATTCCGGTTCTGATTTTCGGAGCGCTCGTGATACCCGCGAACTTTTTGATTAAAAACGTTCCCGGGTTCGGCAACGTGGATTATATGATGCTGATGAACGCAAACGGCTTTATCCACGCCCTGTCCGGCTTTTTTGCCGAGCGTCATTTGCAGCTGCTGTTCTCGCTTCTCATGCTTTTCGTCGCTTATCCGCTTGCAGCCGCGGCTGTCGTGATGATTGAAATGGGGGTACGCAGGTTAACAAATCTGTTCACGGGCAGGAACGCAGGCAAGAATCATTCCGAAGGCGCGGAAGAATCTCCGCTGCTTTCATAGGAGGTCAGGATGGAAAACGCAAAATTCAGTATGAATGCCTTCGTTCTTATTCTCATAATATTCACGGCGATAACGCTCGTTTTTTCGGTTACCGTCGTGAATATGGCGTTCCGCGCTCCGGTGGACAAGACCTTCCCGGTCGAAGGCACCGACGTGTTCGTGCGCTATTCTTCGGTAATGGATTCGGGCATTTACGAAGGTTACGTAAGCTCGGGCATTCTCAGAGTCAAAGGGCAGTTCGGGTACGAATGGGGCGCCGTCGCAGAAGGGAATACGCTGCTTATAAACGAATACATCTGGACCGATCTCGGAATCGTCCGCTGCGATCTCGTGCGGATCGATCTTGAAACCTACGAAAAGACGGTCGTTATGCGCGACGCGATACTGCGAGGCAGATGTCAGTCGGGCGAGGCGGTATGCGTTACCGGGATTCCGCTCATTTCAAGCGTGCCGGCGGACAATCCGCTCTGGAAATTCTACGCGATCTCGGCGCCCGACGTCAACCCGACGAAAAAGGGCGCGTCGGTCGTATTCGTGGATCCTGCCACCTGCGGCGCGGTATACGGCGTCTGGGAGCCCGACGCGCTTGAAGACGACGTGATTGAGTCCCGATATCTCGCAAAGACGCTCGACGAGGTGAGAAAATGAAACCGTTAAAGACGTTTTTCGCCGAAAAGACGGGCGCCGGCGTGTATCTGACCGCCTTTCAGGCGTCGTCGCTGATCGCGCCCCTTTTCATAATAGGCATTTCATTTTTTCCCGATCTGCTCCTGCTCAGAGGATTTGCGTCCTTTATCTGTGAGTTCGGCATTTGCGTGCTCCCGAGGTGGGAGGCGCTGCTGCTCTCGCTGCTTTACCGCGCGACGTCGGGCGAGATCGTCGTAGCACTCGTAATACTGTCTGCGGCTCTCGCGGCGGGGCTTATTATCGGCCGGCTGATACGCGGAAAAGAGAAGACGGCGCGAGTTGCAAGAATCCTTCTTGCGTGCCTTATCGCCGGGGATCTCATATTCCGCCTGCTGCCTCTGCACGCGAGCCGGGTTTTCGGACTTCCGGCTGAGATCTGCGCGTTTGTTTTCAGGGCGGGATGCCTTGCGCTTGTAGTGTGGGACCTTGTGCGGGAGAAAGTGAAAAATTAAATCTGAGCCGTCGGCGATGGTCGAGATCAAGATTTTCGGCACGGCGCCGAGGTCGGCATACGACGCGATGACTCGCGACGTATGCGCCATACTCGAGCGCGAACTCGGCGTACCAGGCGACCGCATATACGTGAAGTACGAGGAATGCGACAAGTGGGGCTGGAACGGCTCGAACTTCTGACGCGAGATGAATAACAAACCCGTAAACGTAAATAAACTCTGCCCCGACGCGGCGATCAGCCGCGAGCTCGGGAGCTTTCCCGCGCTCGGATACCACGGCTGGCCGTCTGTCGCCGTCGACGAGAGGGGCGTCACATACGTCGTCGCGTCGAAGCGCCTCCTTCACATCGATCCCTACGGCTGCGTGATGATCTGGCGCAGCCGCGATCAGGGCCGGACGTGGGACGAGGGCAAATGCATAATCGACACGGTTCTCGACGACCGCGACGCGGGAATCGTATATATGGGGCAGGGAAGGATGCTCGTGACGACCTTCTCGCACGACTCCTCAAACTACGTGACGAATCCCCGCGACGGCTGGGTCGCCTGGCAGAGAGAGGTCGGCGAGGCGGAAACGAAGCGAGTTTTCGATCTCTGGGACGCGTCGTCGCCCGAAGACCTGACCGGATGCTCATCCTATATTATTTCCGACGACTACGGAGAGACCTGGTCGGAGAGGCGCCTGATGCCGATAACCGCGCCGCACGGTCCGTCGTTTATGCGCGAAGGCACGCTTATGTATCTCGGCATTCCGAAGGCGCCGGTTTTCGCAACGGGCAGAGATCTCGCGGACGGCGTTTACTGCTTCGTCAGCACCGATCGCGGAGAGAGTTTCAGGGTGCGTTCGAAAATTGAAATCGATCCCGCTTTCCGCCCCTGCGAGGCGTACGGAGTCGAGCTTGAGAGCGGCAGGATTGTCGGGACGGTGCGTACCGGAGACTTGCATACTCTCGTATTTACGTCGGACGACGGAGGGTTTACCTGGTCCGCGGCGCGCGAGCTGACATACGGAGCCCCGGCGCATCTTCTCGAAACTCCGTCAGGCATTCTTTGCACCTATTCCAAGCGCCGTGACGGTACGGGCCAGTGCGTCAGAATCTCCCGCGACGGCGGCGACACCTGGAGCGATGAGACCTATATTTCGTCGCCATGCAATCCCGACGACCCCGATCTCGGCTATCCTGCGACTGCACAATTTGCTGACGGAAGCTTCATTACCGTTTACTACCAGAGAGTCGGTACCGACCGCAAGACGTCGCTTTTGCGGACGCTTTGGAGGGAATGAAACAAAATATATCACCACAGTGATACAAAAAGTGAGCAAACGCTTGACAAAGTATCACTGTGGTGATATATTATTGCTATTAGATGAGGAGTAAAAAATGATTATCCGCTCATACAACGAAATATACCTGAATAAAGCGCAATCGAGGCTGGGACAGGCGTTTGACTATGCGGTAAACGACTGTCGTATACCCGGCGAGGATTTTGTGCAGCTGTTTTCAGCGAGCTCAATCAGCCGCCGGATGGAGAACGGCGAGCCGGCTGTCATTTCGGGAAAAAGCGGAATAGAAATTGCCATCGACGTTCTTCTTGAAACCACGGGAAAGCAGCCCGATGCGACTCCATCGGAGCGCATCGACCGTTCGGCTGAGTACTGGATCGGCTGGGCGGTGGCGTATTATCAGTGGTACTCGTCGAGGCGTTTCGGCGATATTTTCAAAGCGCTGCCGTTTGACGATTTGCGTAAGATGTATTTCACTTTACACGAAGCGGACGTCACAAAGTTTGTCGACGTCGCGGATGAGAGAATCAGAGAGTATTTCAAAGATACCAATCTGAAGCGGATCCGGACGGCGTACGGCTGCTCGCAGTCGGAGCTTGCGAAACTGTCGGGCGTGAGTTTGCGTTCGATTCAGATGTACGAACAGCGGCGCAAGGATATCAATAAAGCAAACGCGGAATCGCTGTACGCCATCGCAAAAGCGCTCGGGTGTACGATAGAAGATTTGATAGAAAAATGATTTTGCAAGCCGCAAAGTTGCGCAAATTGAAATGGTCTTTATTACATAAAAATTCCGCCGGAATCGGCGGAATTTTTATGTCAGGCGTGTTCGCGTGATCGGGCAGCGCGTCTGATTTTTGTTATGATAACCACGAAAACGACGATTGCGGCTCCGACGGCAGCGCAGATGATTATTCCGTAGATTACAGTATCATCCAACGATAATTCGTATCTTTTTACATTCCCGACGTCTTCGAATCGTACGCTTGCGCCTTTGCGCACCTCGCCGTTTTTATCATACAGCGTCGTCATCTTTAATTCATAATAGTCTTTTGCGACGTCGTAGAAATCTCCGAGAGGGAAGAAGTAAACTTTTTCTGCCGTGGCGTACTCTTTGTAGAGAATGTAATCCCCGTTGTCCGTCTGATAGCAAATAAATATGCCGTCGTGCGAGCTTTCCCCGCTCAAGCAGACAATGCTTTGAATTTTTGATTTCGTTTTTTGCTCAAGTTTATCGATCGTTCGCTCATCCGTGTATTGAGCGAAAACCGCCGCCTCGCTTTCAAGCCCGTCGAGCTTCTCAGCAACGGAATCTTTCAGTCTGTAGCAGGCCACCGAACCGTAATCATCACTGCGGAAAGAAACGAGTATTTCTTCGAGAACGAAATCGGAACCGGTCAAAACTTCGACGCGGTCGCCGTTCGCGAAGCCGTGCAGAAAAGAGCCGTTATAAAACCGGATCACCGAATCCGTTTCATTAGCTCCGACGGCGTCTCTTTCTTCTTTTGATACGTCGCGGCAATCGATTACGCCCGCAAAAGCGGGGAGGATTAGCGAGAGGATCATCAAGGCGGAGAAAAGAATGATAGTGGCTTGTCTCGTAGCTTTCATAATTCACCAATTGGTTTGAAGATAATTGATAATTTGCTTTGAATAGATTATTCTCCCTCAAAGTGTTAACTATAAATCAGCTAAACAATGCTATCGCTATAAAATGCGGGAATCAAAAGAAACTTTATTCATGTTGGGCTTTGTGCGTTCAATGCCCCCATCATTCGATAAACTCGCTTCTGTTTTTCTCAAAAAAATCAAACAGCAGTCTGACGTTTTCCAGTTCAGTCCACTTTTTTGTTTTTACAGGTTTTTCGTCAAGATCGTATATTATTGCGTCTGCAATTGACAGTATAATCGGTGAGTGGGACGCTATAATAAACTGACACCCGAAATACTTCGCCGAATCGGAAATAAATTTCGCAAGTTCTTCTTGCAGAGAGTATGAAAGACTGTTTTCAGGTTCGTCCAGAAGATAAAGCGCGTTTTCGGAGATGTGGTCGGTGAAGTATTTCATGGCACTTTCGCCGTTGGAATACATCTCGACATTTCGAGAAAGCCTGTTATTTACGAACTGAGACTGAGTTTTCGATTTGGAATCGTATATTTCTTTCCAGTTATCGTAGTCCTTAAGGCCGGTGAATCTTAAATCGCCGTCCATCCTTTTTTTCAGCCAGACGCCGAACAGTTCTTCTCGCTTTGAATCGATACCGTCGTTGATGCAACGGACGTTTAGCATATAGTCAAAAACGTCGTCACTTGTAAGTATCTGCTTCTCTTCGGGTAATGAAACGCCGTCATATGAGCACATAGACACGTATGATTTGAAAAACGCGCTTCCGTTAAACGCAGAATGCCTTTCAGCGTTGAGCTTTTCGGCAATTACGTTCAAAATCGTGGACTTGCCCGAGCCGTTTCCACCGCAAAGGATAGTAACGGGGCGGAGCTTGAGATCCGTCAATCCCTTGTCCGGAAGGATTTTGAACGGATAATTGCTGCTGTAACACGTTCTCTTCTGGGATTCGAAAAAATCAAATTCCTGATCTTCCCCGGGAAAATGGAATGCTGTCAAGTAAGTTTTTTGTAACATCTTCCTGCCTCGCTCATTTATACTTTTCCAGCCCCTTCTCAAGGAACTCCTTTACGCTTTCGCGTACGTGTTCCGGAGAGATTATTTCGACGAAATCCGCGTACTGGACCGCCCAGAAGGTCATCGCGGTCGGGCTGGAGACGACCGACGCGACGAGGCGGTCGCCTTCGCGGGTGAAGCTCACGCCGTCGCCGAGCCAGTCGATTATCTGATCGACGCCCTGCTCGTCGGCGTAAAAGGTAATCCGCTCGGGCTCGTCCGAATACATATAGGGCATTGTGGATATCTTGGAGTAGTCGATGCCGTTTTCATACCCCTTTATCGACCTCAGCGGAACCGAGTCGCGGCTTGATTCGCCGATGCCGGTGATCCTGTCGAGGCGGTGGAAAATCATATGCTCGTAGTAAGGGTTGTACCCCATCAGATAGTATCTCTGATTGTGCAGGATCAGCTGGTAGGGGCAGACGCGCTGGTAGGCGGTCTGATGTAGCTTCTTGTCGGTACCGTATTTGCTGTAGTGGTACCTGACCATCCTGCCGTGTTCGATCGCATCGTCGATTACGCTGATATTGTAAAAGAGTTCCTTGTTTCCCGTCTTGCTCCAGTCGTCTGCGGTGTGGACGTTCTTTATATGCTTTTTGAAATAGACGTTCGACGTCGCGCAGAGTCGCTCGATCAGGTCCTTCGACTGCGCGGCCGGGATATGGCGGCTGCCGAGGACCGAGTCGATAAGCAGCCGCAGCTCCGAATCGTCGAAGGTCCGCGAGGAAAGATAGCAGCCGGTGCGGCCGATTTCGATATCGTATCCCGCCTCTTTGAGCAGCGAGACGTTTCTGCCTACCGCTTTGCGTTCTATGACGATGCCGTATTCCTTATCAAGACGACCGAGAATGTCCTCCTGCGTCAGCGGATGGTCGCAGTCGCTGTATTTTTCGAGAATCTGAAGGATGCGCAGAAGCGCGAGCTTTTTCGGTTCGGGGCCGGACATGGTATTCCTCACATATCTGTTTATGTGAATATTGTACCATAAACGGTACGTTGTGTCAATCGTCGGAATCAAAATCGTACGTCAGATAACGCATAATATCGAAGGCGCATTCACGCGTCGCGTTTTCGACACTATCGGCTTCGATAGTGATCGATCTGTCGCAGCCGGGAACGGTAAGCGCGCAGGTGAACGGAAGATTCCCGCCCTTCTGTGAAAGAGTAAAAACCGGTTCTCCGATAAGGCCGAGAGACGCGAGATTGTAGAGCTGGCCGACGGGATCTTCGGGATCGGGGGCGCCGACTGCGTCGCGGAAGGCATTTTTGATTTTGCCTGATTCAATGAGAGTGAAATACGCCTCGCGCGCGGCCGCACGCCTTGCTGTAATCCCGCGGCGGCCTTCGTCGCGGAAGGCCAGCCTTGTTCCTGGGAGCGTCAGTTCGCAAAGGCAGCGGCCCGCATCGTCGAATTCGTATGAGTAAACCGGAAGCGGGGCGCCGTTTTGCAAAGCATGATCGCGCAGGGAGGAGATATACTTTTCTCCGTCGGCGCAGCTTTGAAACATGAACGCATCGAAATCGATAAGCAGGTCCGCCGTGCGGAATACTGCTTCCATATCATAACCCGAATCGATTGTCACCGCGCAGAGGATCGCTTCGAGCAGTCTTTCGACGTTTTCGTATGAGGAGACTTCCTCGCCCGGCGAGGCGTTCAGATATTCGTGAAAGCCGAGAGAGCGCAGACAGAGCGTGAGAAATCCGCAGTCCGACATTCTCTTGCGTATCGTTCGAACGTCTCCGCCGCAGAGCTTGCTCTTCAGCCACTCGGGGTGTTTCAGCCCGAGGCAGTCGAAGCCGCCGATCTGCGCTTTACCGCCGTAGACCGAGCAGAAGACGGAAGCGATTGCGAGATCGAGCGCCGCTCCGCCGACAAGCTCCGGGAGCGTGCAGTCGGGCTCGTCCGCGCCGGGACGAGCGAACGCCTGCAGCAGAATCCCCGGTTTGCGGAATTCATATCCGATTGTGCTTTGTATTCCGTTAAGGTCAGGTTTCATGGCGGTTCTCCTTTCTTTGAGGATATTATATCACAAATTATGTACCGAAAATGGGACAATTGCCTGACAATAACTCTGTGCACCCGTAGGGGCCGAAGCCTGACATTTCGCCTAAGAGAAATGTCAGGTTCGGCCCGCAACAAACAAATTCCGCGACTTGTAATTGGTGTCAGACAAGGGGCTTTTTTGCCGTCGCTTTACCATTATTGTTCGTGCGTACCGATTATTGCGGGCCGAACCCTTCCGCTGCGCGAAACGGATCGGCCCCTACGGGAGGTTACTATTTTTGCAAGCGGGTATCGTTTTAAGCCGGGATGTTAAAAAAGTCCGGCTTTTTAACATCCCCCTACGGTATCAAATAATGCATACAGCGTAACGTTTATTACACTGTATGCATCATTGGCTATTTGATTTTTATGCGCCGCAGCGCAATTCATGCCGCGCAGCGGCAATTCATGCAACGCAGTTGCAATTCATGCGCAAAGCGCAATTCATGCCGCGAAGCGGCAAATCATGCAGGCGCAGCCTGCCATTTATCCAGTGCGAAGCTCACTCTATCCTGATACCTATGCTTCCCGTCGTCGTCGTGATCTCGCAGAGTCCTCCTCCCGACGTTGAATGCGGGACCGATACCGATCCGGTTGTCGTCGAGGTTCTGAACTCTTTACCCGACCTCAGCGTTCCTTTTACGCTGCCGGTCGACGTATGAATCGAGAGACTGCCGGCGTCGGTTTTGTCGAGCGTCACGCTGCCGGTGGTGAGACGGACGTCGATCGCTCCGGAGACTGTCACGTTCGAAAGCTTCGCGCTTCCGGTCTTGCCCGATACCGCGAGCTCGGCGCAGTTGACGTCTTTGAGCGTAATACTCCCGGTGTTGGATCCAACCGAGATTTTTCCCGAGCATTCTACGTTTTCCGCCCTGACGCTGCCGGTTGACTCGGAGACGTCGACCGCGTCGGCTTTGACGCCTTTCAGACGCGCGGATCCGGTCGAATTCGCGAGTTTCAGGGTTCCGGTTTCGACGCCGGTCAGTTCGACGCCGCCGGTCGTCGCGGAGATATCTACTGAATCGAGCAGGCGCTCGGGAATCATGATTGTGACCGACAGATTTTTTCCGAGCAGCGAGAGTTTGCCCCTAAGAGAACCGTCGTCAGCGGACGTGACGGACAGTACGCCGTCCTTCACTTCGACGGTATGTTTCATTGAGGGGATCTCCTCGCATATTACGTGCGTTACGCCGTCGTCGGACGGTTTGACCGTCACGTCGCTGATGGTAGTTGAAACCGAAACCGCCTTTATTTCTTCGCTGAAATCATAAGTATGCGTTTCGATTTCCCGACTTGCGATTTTCGGCAGATTGAATCCGTTTGCCGCGAGGACGCCTGCGATAACGGCGGCGCCGGCAAGAACCAAAAGAATTCCCGCGATTACGTATCCGATTTTCATAACGTTTATTTACCTTCCTTTCCTATGAAAAGACGTTTTATTTTCCTGATGACGAGCGCTGTGAGACGTATCATTCCCTTGACCGCCGCGCGGCAGCCGAAGAAGAGAAATATCGAGAGTCCGGCGAGTACCAGCAGAGCGCCGGCTGCGAGGGCCGCGGTTGCGGGATAACCCGAGAACGCATAGTATACTGCGAGACCGACGCATCCGAGCGCCGAAACAAGCAGCGACAGTTCGACGGCGAGAAGAGAAACGACAAGCGTCCAGAGGGTAAAATACAGCGAGAGTAAAACGGCAGCCGCCGCGCAGAGAAGCGGGAACCAGACGGGGAAGCCGAGTATTATCAGGACTATCGCGCCCGCGCCGGGCTTTTCGCGTGCCGCTATGTTTTCTTTCACGATTTTCGAGATGGGCGTCTCGTCGAGAATTTGTGTGACGATCGATTCGACGGTTCCCGCGGCGGCGACTGCCTCCTCTTCGGACATGCCTTCCTCGATTCTGTCGTCAATCATTTCGCTGTAAAAGGCGCAGCGTTCGTCGACGTCGCTCTGCGGCAGTCCGCGAAGGCCCTTGCGCAGATTTTCAAGAAATTCACTTTTGCTCATCTTCTTCCTCCGAGCAGACAAATTGGTATATTGTTGCGACTTCCTTCCATTCTTCGAGGAAGGTTCTGATGCGGCGGACGCCGGCTTCGGTTATGCTGTAGTATTTTCGCAGCCGGCCGTCGTGCTCCGCCGATCTGACGGTCAGACATCCGGCGGCGTCGAGGCGCTTCAGTATCGTGTAGAGCGTTGATTCGGAGAGCTCGACGTAGGGACGGAGATCCTTGATGATTTTGTACCCGTAGGATTCGCCTTTCCTTATCGCCGCAAGAACGCAGACGTCGAGCAGCCCGCGCTTGAGCTGGAGATCCATTTGCGCATACCCCCTTTCGTGTAATACATCATATCACGAAGTATTGATTTTGTCAAGAGGATTTGAGAAAAAAGTGAGGAGAAAAACGACACGCATATTTGAAAACGAAACCGCACTTGAAAAATCCATAATTATATGCTATACTATATTTTATATAATTAGGAGGATGAGCGGGATGGCCGGACTGTTCGGAAAGAAAGATAAAAACGACGACGGGATCGTCGTTCTGAAGAAGACGTCTCCGAAGGAATGCGGAGGCACAGACGCCTGGCGCGACACTCGCGCGCCGCGCGAGATTCAGTCGCACGATATTATACTCTTCGAGGCCGGATCGGCTCTTTCTCCGCATTTCGGACCGTGGAATGCCGGAGTGCCGGTACTCTTGTCCGTTTCGGCGTTCGCGGCGCCTTCGGGAGAGGGATTTTTCCTTTATCTCGAAAGGAATTACGCGCGTTCGGACGACGAAGGTCCTCAAAAATCATGGGCGTTTGTCGGAAAGAGCGTCTTCCCGGCGCTCGACGCGTTCGTGAGAGAATTCGATCTGGCAAAAGATAACGGATATCATTCGAGAACGCACGGTCTGCCCGAGAATTTCGGGGGAGAAGTCAGCGTCTTGTACGCCGGCGGCGAAAAGATCAGCTTTTCCGACAACCAGGGCCCGGTTCTGAGCCGCGAAGCGGCGTCGCGTCTCGGCGAATTATTCGAAGAGGCGATGGCCGGAGAAAGAATACCGCTGCCGTCGACGGATGAACTGGCGGCGATACGCTTCGAGGAAACGCGCGGGGGCGGCGGATACACGAGAGCCGAGCTGACGATAAACGCGGACGGTACCGCAACGAACAGAAAAAAAGCGAAATACGACGGACCGACAGTTTACGAGAGCGAAAAAACGTTGGGCGCGGAGACCGTCGGGAAGATAAAGGCGCTGGCGTCAGAATCGGGAATCTTCGCCTGGGCGGGACTGCCCGAGAACGGCTTTCCCGAGAGCGCTCCGCGCAAACTGACGTTCGTCTTCGCAGACGGCAGAGAAATCACCGTTTCGGGTTCGAAACGTCTGCCCGGGGATCTCGGGCGCGCGTTTTTCAATATCGCGCTTGAAATAAACTGAGGTGAAGTCATGACGGGATATCATATAGCAGGAATAATACTTATAGCGGTCTCGGCGCTTTTTGTGGCTGCAGCCGGAGTTTTTGAGAAACGCGGCGCGAAAAAGAAAGCCGCGGCGCCTGACACGCAGGCGGCGCCGGAGTCCGAACCCGACTTCGGAGGCTATGTACCGCCGTGTCCCGCGCTTTTCATCGATGCGGACGGGGAAAGATATCATCTTCCGCTTGAAAAAGGAGAAACCGCGGCAGCGTTTGTCTCCGGGTTGAGCCGCGGAGAATTGACAGCTGTACTCGACGGAACCGACGGACGTCTCGCGCTCGGGCCGAAGCCCGATCTTCCGGGCGCGGCGGCTGCCATTGAGGCGCTTCCGGGCGATATTGTGATTACCGAAGAGGGATCCGTCGCCGTCTGCCTGACAGCGGAAACGCTGAACGCCATCCGCGTCGCGCGCTGCGGAAATGACGGGGAGAAACTCGCCGCCGCTCTTTCAGGAAAGACGACGGATGCGCGCTTCTTTGTCGAATGGAGCGAATGAAATACCGCCGCACGACGGGCGGAGAGGAGGACGCGGAATGACGGATATTTCCTGTGAGCGCGACAGATTTTTTGCCGGAACGTCGCCTTCCGCCTACCGTTTTCTCGGCTGTCACCGCGACGGCCGCGGATTCGTTTTCAGAGTCTGGGCGCCGAACGCCCGCGCCGTTTATCTCACCGGAGATTTCAACGGCTGGAGCAGGGAGCCGATGGAGCGGAAGGACGGAATCTTCGAGATACGCTCTGACTCCGCGAAAGAATTCGACTGCTACAAATTTGCTGTAGAGGGCGCCGACGGCGTCGTCCGCGAGAAATGCGACCCCTACGCCTTCCATTCGGAAACGCGGCCGCGCACCGCGTCGAAGGTTTTCGATATCGAAAGGATAACGAAGGCGCGCAGAGCGCCGTCGCCTTTCGGGGAAGGGTATAATCCGATATCCTCGCCCGTCAGCATATACGAGGTGCACGCCGGTTCCTGGAGAAAATACGCCGACGGCAGTTCGTTTTCATACGAAAAACTGGCCGAAGAACTCGTTCCATACGTCAGGGACATGGGCTTTACGCACGTCGAGTTTCTTCCCTTAACCGAATATCCTCTCGATGATTCCTGGGGATATCAGGTGACCGGCTGGTTCGCTCCGACGTCGAGATACGGTACGCCCGAGGGCTTTTGCAGGCTCGTCGACGCCTTCCACGAGGCGGGAATCGGCGTGATAATCGACTGGGTCGGGGCGCATTTTCCGAAGGACGGTCACGGCCTTGCGAACTTCGACGGAACGCCCTGCTACGAATCGGCAGACCCGCTGATGTCCGAACATCCCGAATGGGGAACGAAGATATTCGACTACACCCGCAACGAGGTCAGGTCCTTCCTGATTTCCTCCGCCTGCTTCTGGACGGACGTATACGGGATTGACGGAATCAGGGCCGACGCGGTTGCGTCGATGCTCTATCTCGATTACGCGAGAAAGCCGGGGCAGTGGCGTCCGGCGCCCGACGGAGGCAATATAAACCTCGCGGCTGTCACGCTTTTGCGCGACGTCAACCGCGAGGTGTTCGCGATAAACCCGCGCGCGATAACCGCCGCGGAGGAGAGCACCTCCTTCCCGATGGTGACGAAGCCGGGATACGACGGCGGACTCGGGTTCGGGTTCAAGTGGGATATGGGCTGGATGCACGACACCCTCGACTATATGTCGGCGGATCCGATCATGAGGCGGGGCATGCACGAAAAACTGACCTTCGGCATGACCTACGCCTTCGGTGAAAACTATATACTGCCCTTCTCGCACGACGAGGTCGTGCACGGCAAGAAATCGATAATCGGGCGGATGCCGGGCGAATACCATGACAAATTCCGCTCGCTCCGGCTGACATACGCGTATATGTTCGCGCGTCCCGGCAAAAAGCTGAATTTCATGGGCAACGAATTCGGCCAGTTCATCGAATGGGACTTCAAAAGGGAGATCGACTGGCTGCTGCTCGCCTGGGACGAGCACAGAGAACTGCTCGAATATTTCAAGCAGCTCAACAGATTCTATTCGAACTGCCCGCCGCTCTGGGAGATCGACTGCGGCTGGGAGGGATTCTCCTGGCTGACGGTCGACGACCGCGACAGCAACGTGATCGCCTTCACGCGCACGGCGAAATCGGGGAAAAAGATTGCCGCCGTATTCAATTTCTCGCCTGTCGAGAGAAAAAAATACGGCATAGGGCTCGACGGAGATATGCTCTTGACTCCCGTCTTCTCGTCGGACGGTGAAAAAAGAGAGCCTGTCCGCGCAAAGAGCGGAATACTCGGATATTACGCGGAGGCGGACCTTAAACCGCTCTCGGCTGTATTTTACGAAATAAAAACAATAAAGCATAAAAGGGAAAGGACTGTAAAAGCGGAATGAAGCGCAAAATTGAATGCGTCGCGATGCTTCTCGCCGGAGGGCAGGGAAGCCGCCTCTACGTGCTGACCGAAAACACCGCGAAGCCGGCCGTCCCGTTCGGGGGCAAATACCGGATAATCGACTATTCACTTTCGAACTGCGTCAATTCGGGCATCGATACGGTCGGAATTCTGACTCAGTATCAGCCGCTCGAACTCAACGACTACATCGGGAACGGAATGCCCTGGGACCTCAACCGCAACCGCGGAGGCGTCCACGTGCTTCCGCCATATACGACGTCGGGCAGCAGCAACTGGTTCAAGGGAACCGCCAACGCGATCTATCAGAACATTCCCTTTATCGAGAGATACGATCCCGATTACGTGCTGATACTCTCGGGCGACCACATCTACAAGATGGATTACTCGGAGATGATCGAATATCATAAACGCAGCCGCGCCGCCTGCACGATAGCCGTGCGCGAGGTGCCGCTCGCAGACGCTTCGAGAATGGGTATCATGAGTGCGGACGAGGACGGCAGAATCACCGAGTTTGAAGAAAAACCGAAGGTGCCGAAGAGCAATCTCGCTTCGATGGGCGTCTACGTTTTCGACTGGAAGACGCTGAGAGAATACCTTATTGCCGACGAAAAGGACGAAAAGTCGGACAACGATTTCGGCAAGAACGTCATTCCGGCGATGCTCGATGCGGGAGAGCGGATGTTCGCCTTCCCGTTTGCCGGATACTGGCGGGACGTCGGCACGCTCGACTCGCTCTGGCAGGCGAATATGGACCTGCTCGATCCGGCAAGACCGATCGAACAGAACGCGCCCGACGGCTTCAGAATCTACTCGCGGAACGACGGCCATCCGTCGACGGTAATTACCCCCGACGCAGAGATCGTCAATTCCTACGCCGCCGAGGGCTGCGTGATAGCCGGCGGCGTTTCGGGATCGATTATATCGGTCGGCACGAAAATCGGCAAAGGCTCCGTGGTACGCGACTCGGTAATTATGCCGGGCGCATCTGTCAGGCCGGGCGCAGAAGTATACAAGGCGATAATCGGAGAGGGAACGGTAATCGGCGAGGACGCGAAGGTCGGACAGCCGGACGCCGCCGAACTCACGGTTATCGGACACAGGGAAAGGATAGAATCCGGAGCGGCAATCCTTCCGGGGACGGTAATGTGAGGGCAGACAGATGAACGCAGCAGGACTTATTCTTTCGGGAATATACAGCGACCGGCTCGACCCGATTGCCGGACACCGCACGGTCGCGTCGCTTCCTTTCGGAGGCAGATACCGCCATATCGACTTCATACTGTCGAGCATGGTCAACTCGGGAATTACCGACGTCGGAATAATCACCAAGAACAATTACCAGTCGCTGATAGATCATCTCGGATCCTTCCAGGACTGGGACCTCAACCGCAGACGCGGAGGCGCCAAACTAATCCCGCCGCACGCCGCGAAAGACCTCGGCGACTACCGCGGAAAAATCGAGGAGCTGCGAGCCGGCATACCGTTTCTGCACGGGCTTGACGACGATTACGTAGTCATAGCCGACACCGTCGCGCTCTGCTCAATCGATCTGCGCCGCGTGGTTGACGCGCACGCGAAATCGCTGAACGATATAACGATCGTCGTGTCGGAATTGAAGAAGGACGAGGAAGATCTGTCAGAACTTGTCTTCGACCCGGGAGAGGGAGATACGCCTGAACGGATATACCTGAACCGCAGCGGCGTCGTCGGGCAGTATTCGAGCGACGGCATTTACGTCACGTCGAGAAGCTTTCTTATAGACCGGATCGAGAAATTCGCGTCGGCCGGATACTTCCATCTCGAGCGCGATCTGATCCTTCAGGGATTCAATACCGGCGAAATGAAGGTCGGTCTTTACAAATTCGGCGGGACGGTGCTCAAGAACCGCTCGATACCCGAATATTTTGAAAACTCCTTCTCGCTGCTCGATCCCGCCGTCGGAGAGGGACTCTTCCGTCCCGACCGTCCGGTATATACGGCGGTCAGAGACGAGCAGCCGACGAGATACGGCGCAGGATGCCGGGTCGTCGGATGCATTGTCGCCGACGGTTCAAGAATCGACGGAGAGGCGCGCAGATCCGTTATCTCGCGCGGAGTCGTCATCGAAAAGGGCGCCTGCGTCGCAAACTCGGTAATAATGGACGGCTGCACTATCAGAAGCGGAGCGAGCGTCGAAAACGCGATCCTCGACAGATACGTGGACGTCGGATCGGCCTGCATCCTCCGCGGCTCGCCGCAGGCGCCGGTCGTAATTGAGAAGAACAAGGTGCTGACTCACTGATGAAGATACTGTTTGCCGCATCCGAAGCGGCCCCGTTTGTCAAGACAGGAGGGCTCGGAGACGTCGCGTCGGCTCTCCCCGCCGCGCTCGCCGCCGCCGGACACGACGTTTCGGTTTTTCTGCCGCTTTACGGTCAGATAAAGTCCGGACCCTTCTTCAAAAAGATGAAGAAGATCGCCGAGTTCGAGACGCCTCTCTCCTGGAGACGCCAGTATACCGGGGTTTATCGGCTCGCGAAGAAAGCCGGAAGTCCTTCGTATTACTTCCTTGACAACGAATACTATTTCAAAAGAGACTGCCGCGGCATATACGGAGAATACGACGACGGCGAAAGGTTCGTATTCTTCTCCCGCGCGATTCTCGAAACGGTGAAGAGAACGGGGATGAATCCCGATCTGATTCACTGCAACGACTGGCAGACAGCCGCGCTGCCCGTGTTCAAACAGGTGTTTTATCCCGAGCTGTCGCGCACGGGGACACTGTTCACGATACACAATATCGAATATCAGGGTAAGATGCCGCCCGATTTTGCAGGCGACGTGATGGGCCTTGACGGAGACGCGGCGAAGCTCGTCGAATACGGCGGATGCGTCAATCTGATGAAGGGCGCCGCAACGTGCGCCGGAGCCGTCAGCACCGTTTCGCGCAGATACGCGGGGGAGATACTCAACTCCTGGTACGGGCAGGGGCTCGAGGGCGTGCTCTCCGAACGCGCGCGCAGAGGCGAGCTCTACGGCATCGTCAACGGAATCGATACGGAACTTTACAATCCCGCAACGGACAAATCAATCGCGGCGAACTACTCTGCCGCAGACCTTTCGGGCAAGGAGACAAACAAGCGCGAGCTCCGCAAGAAACTCGGCCTTCGCGACGACCCGGATATTCCTCTCTGCGGCATAGTGACCCGCCTTGCGTCTCACAAGGGGATCGATCTTGTCGAGTGCGTGATAGAGGAAACGGCAAATGCCGGAGTCCAGTTCGCGATACTCGGCACGGGCGAAGCGAGGTTCGAGGAGTTCTTCAGACGCCTCTCCGCGAGAAGGCCGGATATGATCTCGGCGACCATCGGATTTTCGGGCAGTCTCGCGTCGGAGATATACGCGGGCAGCGATTTATTCCTTATGCCGTCGAAGAGCGAGCCCTGCGGATTGTCGCAGCTCGTCGCCATGAGATACGGCGCGGTGCCGGTCGTGCGCGAGACGGGAGGTCTTGCCGACACGGTGCCCGCTTACAATCCGCAGACCCGCGAAGGGCGCGGATTCACCTTCGTAAGCTACAACGCTCACGATATGAAGGACGCAATTCTCAGATGCGCGTCATTCTACCGCACCGACAGGGCGGGATTCGACGAACTGCGCAGAAACGATATGCTCGCCGATTTCTCCTGGAACGCGGCCACCGGAGAGTACCTCCGGATTTACAATAAACTTATTTCACGGGACTGAAACGATAAATGACAAACAAACCGAACACAGATTTCGCAGAGAAAATCGAAACGGCCTGCCTGCAGAACTTCGGCTGCACGCTCGCACAGGCCACAGACTCCGAAGCATACCGCGCGGTCTGCATCGCGCTGCGCGACGTACTCGTCGCAAAGAATCACGACTTCCGCAAGAATATCAGAGAGACGAACGCCAAGAGAGTTTACTACTTCTCGATGGAGTTCCTTGTCGGAACCTCGCTCCGGAACAACCTCTTCAATCTCGGTCTGACCGACGAGGCAGCGGCAGCGCTTGCCGCCGCAGGGAAGGATCTGCACCGCCTTGAGGAAATCGAGCCCGACGCCGGACTCGGTAACGGAGGCCTCGGGCGCCTCGCGTCCTGCTATCTCGACGCCGCGTCGTCGCTCGGCATTTCCTGCACCGGATTCTCGATCAGATACGAATTCGGAATATTCCGCCAGAAGCTTGTCGACGGCTGGCAGACCGAACTGCCCGACGACTGGCTCGGACTCGGAGGAGTCTGGCTTGTGCCGCGCTACGACGACGCGATGAAGGTGCGTCTCGGAGGCAGGACCGAAGGGTATTTCGACTTCGACGGCAGATATCACGCCGAGCACAAAGATTATTCGACCGTCATCGCCGTGCCTTACGACATGTATATCTCGGGCTACGGCGGAGCCGTGAACAAGCTCACCCTCTGGGAGGCGAAGAGCGATTCCTCGATCGATATGGCGGCATTCGCGCGCGGAGACTATGCGAAGGCGCTCGAGAGAGAGACGATGGCCGAAGTTATATCGAAGGTCCTCTATCCCGCAGACGACCATATCGAAGGCAAGCGGCTGCGCCTGAGACAGCAGTATTTCTTCGTATCGGCGTCGCTTCAGCAGATAATCCGCGACCATCTCAACAGAGGAGACTCGCTCGAATCTCTTCCCGACAGAGTAGCGATACATATCAACGACACGCACCCGGCGCTCTGCGTGCCGGAACTGATGCGTCTGCTGATGGACGAGCACGGAATGGGCTGGGACGCCGCGTGGGATATCTGCTGCCGGACGCTCTCGTACACGAACCACACCGTAATGAGCGAGGCCCTGGAACGCTGGTCAACCTCTCTGTTTGAGGAGCAGCTGCCGAGGGTGTATCAGATAGTCTGCGAGATCGATCGTCGCTTTACGGCCTCTCTGCGGGGCTTCTGCGGCGACGATCTGCCGAAGCTCAACTATATGGCCGTAATCTCGGGCGGCGAGATCAGGATGGCGAACCTCTGCCTCGCCTGCTGCCACAGCGTCAACGGCGTATCGAAGCTTCACAGCGGAATACTCGCGGGCAGTCTCTTCCGCGACTGGGCGGTTATGACTCCCTCGAAATTCACGAACGTCACGAACGGGATCGCATACCGCCGCTGGCTATGCCAGGCCAATCCCGGACTTGCGTCTCTCATAACCGAGCTTATCGGCGACGGTTATCTGAAGGACGCATCGCGCCTGTCTGATCTCGCGCCTTTTATCGGCGACAGAAGCGTCGCCGACCGGCTCTTTGACGTCAGGAAGGCAAACAAGGAGCGTCTTTCCCGGTACGTTGAATCGACGGGCGGCGCGCCGCTCGATACGAACGCGATTTTCGACGTTCAGGTCAAGCGCCTGCACGAATACAAGCGCCAGCTGCTCAACGTTCTTCAGATTCTGCGCATGTACGTCAGGCTGAAGAACGATCCTTCGTTCGATATGCCGCCCCGCGTCTTCGTCTTCGCGGCGAAGGCGTCGCCCGGATACACGATGGCGAAGCATATAATCAGACTTGTCTGCGGCGTCTCGAAACTGATCGATTCGGATCCGGCGGTAAGAGGAAAGCTCCGCGTCATATTCGTCGAGGATTACAAGGTCTCGCTCGCCGAGATCATTATTCCCTCCGCCGATATTTCGGAACAGATCTCGGTCGCCGGCAAGGAAGCTTCGGGAACGGGTAATATGAAGTTCATGATCAACGGAGCCGTTACCGTCGGAACGCTCGACGGCGCGAACGTTGAGATACGAGAGCAGGTCGGAGACGACGGAATGTTCCTCTTCGGAATGACGGCCGACGAAGTCGAGGCGCTCTGGAGACGCGGATACAATCCGCGCGAGTTCCTCGACAGGGATCCCGAACTGCGCGAGGTCATATCGCTTCTTATGAACGGAATCTGCGGCGAGAGATACGACGCCGTGCTGACGTCTCTCCTGCAGGGCGGTTACGGTCCTGCAGACGCCTATATGACGATGGCGGACTTCACCGATTACTGCCGCGCGCAGGACGAGGTATCGCGCGTCTACCGCGACCGTGACGCCTTCGGCAGAATGGCGCTGAAGAATATCGCCGGAGCCGGGATATTCTCGGCCGACCGGGCAGTTTCGGAATACGCTCGGAATATCTGGCATGTCTGACAGAATCCTGCACGACAGCACGCAGGGACTTTACCGTACGCCCTTCGGAGCAGTCCCGGCAGGAAGGGCGGTGACGCTCAGAGTCCGCGTCCCGCTCTCCTGTCCCGCGACGGGAGCCGAGGCGGTCCTGCGCCGCGACGGCGGCGTCCCCCTGCATCTTCCTCTCGGGAGAGAGGCGGACTATGACGGATACGCGTCGTTTGCGGGAAGTTTTACGCCCTCGCTGCCCGGACTATATTTCTACTATTTCGTCATAAAAAAAGCCGGAGGCGATTTCCGGCTTTTCAGATACGGCCTGCGCGACACGAATATGGAGGCCGGGGACGAGTGGCAGATCACGGTTTACGACCGTGATTTCCGCGTGCCCGAAGATTTCCGCGGCGGTATCATGTACCAGATTTTCCCCGACCGCTTCGCAATCGGCGGGGAGATTCTGACGGAAGGCAAGATGCAGCCTTTCAGGGTGCACAAGTCGACGTCCGAGCAGCCCGATCCGCAACCCGATCCCGACGGGACCTGGAACGCCGACTTCTTCGGCGGAAACTTCAGAGGGATCGAAGAAAAGCTCGATTACCTGAAAGGCCTCGGCGTCGGGATTATCTATCTCAACCCGATTTTCAAGGCGCGCTCGAACCACCGCTACGACACCTGCGACTATTTGTCCCCCGATCCGATGCTCGGGACGGAGGAGGATTTCTCACGACTCTGCCTCGCCGCGAAAGAGCGGGGAATAGCCGTAATACTTGACGGCGCCTTTTCGCACACGGGGAGCGATTCGATCTATTTTAAGGACGCCGTCCGCAATCCCGATTCGAAATACAGGGCCTGGTATAAATTCAAAAAATATCCCGATGATTACGAATGCTGGTGGGACGTGAAGAGCCTGCCATGCGTTGAAGAGACCGAACCCTCGTTCGCCGGTTTCATCATGAACGGCGAAGATTCGGTGCTCGCGAAGTGGCTCTCTCTCGGCGCTTCGGGGTTCCGCCTCGACGTAGCCGACGAACTGCCGGATTCCTTCATTTCGTCATTCCGCGCCGCGCTGAAGGAAAGAAACCCTGAGGCGCTTCTTATCGGCGAGGTCTGGGAGGACGCGTCGAACAAGATAAGCTACGGAGAGCGCAGACGGTATTTTACTCAGGGAGAGCTCGACGGAGTTATGAATTATCCTTTCCGGAACGCAGTCGTCGGTTTCGCGTCGGGCCGCGTCGGAGGACGGGAGTTCGAAGAGACGGTTATGAAGATCGTCGAGAACTATCCCCGCGACGCTCTGCTCTGCTCGACGATGTTTCTTTCGTCGCACGATACGGCGCGGCTTCGCACAGTGCTTGAAGGCGATATCGCCGCCATAGAGAAGGCTGTCGCGCTCGCCTGCTTCCTGCCGGGCATATTCTGCGTCTATTACGGAGACGAAACGGGTATGGCGGGAGGCCCGGACCCGTACAACCGCGCTTTCTTCAGCGAACCCGCGGACGGAGAAGAGATACGCCGGATTTTCCGTAAGTATCTTTCGCTCAGAGCCGGGCGCGAAGAGCTGAAAACCGGCGACGTTTCAGTGACGTACGAAGACGGAAAGCTGACGGTTGAGAGAACGCTGGGAGATAAATCGATACGGCTGAGGGTAGATTGTGACGCAGGCGTTAAGATTGAAGAAACGTGAAGTTTGCACGCAATGCGATGAAAGCTTTATTGTTTTTGGCAATTTGAATCCGGCGCGACCGTAGGGGCGCAACATTTTCTTCGAAAATGAAGCGCCCCTACAGTATCACTAATAGATTGCATAAAGAAGTGAAAAAAAGTTGCCGATTATCTTTTCAGTTTTCATTATATGATTCACCTCCTTTACATAAAGAAACCGCCCGACTATTTCATCGGGCGGACTGTTTTGTTGATGTATTTTTGCTTATTCTTAGCTTACCATATTCGCGATTTCAAGGCACTTCTCGGCAATCCTGATTTCATTTGTGCCTCCGTCTGTTCTTGCGAAATCAAGGAGCCTTTCGGCGTCGCACACGACTTTATCATGATCTGACGCATTGATCTCGCATTCACGCCTCGGAGCTTCAGAGCCGTACTGGTCTTCAAGGAAACGCAGATAATCGAGCGGAAAATTCAACGGAAACCATAGCTGTTTTAACAGATTGGCGGGATCCGCCGCGTCGAGGAAGGCAAGAATGCGCCGATTCAGTTCGTCCCGGTAATCCGCGTCCTTGCGGTATTCAGGATTCGAATCGAAGAGATAATAGTGAATATTCGCGTTGTAAAAACCGAGTTCGGGGCAATTGTACAACTTGAAAGACGATACCGCGGCGTACTCTTCGTCGGTCGGCACCCGCCCGCTGTTCTGGACGTCTCTGATATGAAGCAGCGATTCGTAGTAGTGATCGCTGTTTTTGTTTCCGCCCGATTGCCTGTTGCGCTCGATCTCGGGGTCGAGGAAGAGCATTTGGGGGAAGGGACAACTTTTAATCTTCATAATCTCATCATTCTTCACAATTGTCAATTGATTGCTTTTCTAATCTTTTTCAAACAGTCTACTGCTTTTTGAATGAACTTGTCTTTTTTTTGAGCATCAAACAGTGATATATAATCAGTATTATTCATGTTTTTGAAGTTGGGACCTGCTGATTCTTCCTCTTCAATCCAGTTATTAGAGGCAACATACTCCCAATAGAGCCACCAATCTTTAGCGATCCGGATCTGGTGAGGATTATCAAGGCGGGATCTTATTGAGCGTAGCATTATTTCATCTGGATTGCATAATTGACCGAGGTTGCCTTCTTTGTCGACTGTCCAAATCCCGTAACCGGCAAATCCTCTGTAATCGATTTCGAATCTTAGGACGAAATAATAATGCATACCGTTAACATCAGTGTCTATTAATCCAAGATTGTAGTTTAACCCGGGATAGGAAGACTTCTTTTGGGAATAATAATCTCTAATCCTATCGTCATTCTTCCAATTGTTATTGAGGATGGGATCAAATAAGAAATCCGGATCTCCGGCTAAAGCTTCGCGTATTCCATTAAAAATGTCAAATAGTAATTCAATTCTTTTTCTTTCAATGGATTCGCTAATAATCAGAGCTGCCTTTATATCTTCCGAAGAACTGATAAGGTTATCAATCATGTCGAAATAATCCTTTCTTGGATTGAGTAGAACAAACAGTGCCTTGCATAATTGTCCTATCAATTCGCTGTACTCGTGATGAGTATACTTTACATTTGTCAGCCATTCTTTAACGTCTTTCCAGGATATGCACTTTATGCGGTCGTTTATCTCGCGATAAGCCTGGGTGTCACTTTCCGCAGGTTTTTGGCCGTCCAGCGTAAGAAACCAAACAAGCGCATTGCCAGGATTGCTGCCGTAAACCCCCTCGGCAAATTTCAAATAATCTGCACACTGTCCACCGTGTTCGTCTGAATAAATCTTTGCCTCAATTGGAAGAAAATGGTTTTTTGTCCTAATAACAAGATCTATCCTTCGCCCGGTTTCAGGTATGTAGTATTCCCTGTAAACAGACGCACTTTCGATCTCGGAATCAATTCCGTTTATCCTCAGAACGGTTTTTACAAATTCGGCGAGATATTCTTTTTTCCCGTTAACAGACAGATTAAGGATGTACCACAAAATCTTGCAGAACGATACCTCGTCGTGCCCCTTGCCGAGAAGCCCGATTATGTTTTGATTTTCTGCGAATTCGCGGTCGATTTCGTCAAGTTCTCCAAGTTTGGACTTGACTTCTTTAATAAGGTCTTCTGATGTTTTCATTTTCCCGGATCATCTTTGGATTATATTAATAGTTCGTAAAGGTATCCGTCAATATATATTCCACGCAGTTTATGCAAAAATGGGACTTTGCCATACAATTCAAACCCTTGAGATTTGAGCAAGGCAATCGAAGCATCGTTATTTGTCCGAACCTGAGCCTCTATACACTTAATAGTGGCAGGAGCAATATTGAAAACTCCTTCCCTGATTGTTTCCTCTCGTAGAACCAGTGTGCGCGTTCTTGCCGCTTCGATGATGGCTCCTACGGCCTCTTTCGCATATCCGCACTTTCTGAACTGAGGAAAAACATAGTATTCAATATTGTATACCGCATCATTTCTTTTCAAATGCAATGCTATTGATCCAACATATTGATTAGTTTCTTTTAGGATTATTGCGAAAGAAAGTTCCCTGAACTGCTGATTGCAGAATCTTTCCAAATACGTTTTACTAAATTCATCTCCATAATAAGACTCGTATTCCTCTTTATTGTTGTTGAAAAAATCAATATAGCCAGTGGCTAATTCTTCCGTATACGGGCAGAGTTTCAATCTGAGAGTTGAGATTGGCGCATTGATGTTCTGTTCAGTAGAATAAGACTCGCCAAACTTTTTAACGGTTTGGGCATATTTGGCGTGCATTTTTTCCAAAAAAGCTAATTCATCAATACTGAAATCGCTTTTATCAACATTGTCCCAATTTGACCATTTAAATTGATAAAAAAGGCGATTCCACAAATAAATGCGGGCATTTTCATCAAGTGAGAACAGAAAACTAAAAACTTTCAATGCTTCGTCGTGGTCAGCTTTCCTTTCTGGAGTATTATCAAATAATGCATTGCCCCAAAGCGGAAGGAGATTGTTTTTTTCAAGAATCGAATCGATTTCTGTTTCAATATTTTCTCTAAGTCGTTCAATATTCATTTGATTGTCTCCCCTTTATTCGTTTTTATCGTAGTTTTTCAGCCCTTTATTCAAATACTCCACCACCTGCTCCCGCAGATAAGAAGGTGAAATAATCTCGACGCAGTCGGCGTACTGGACTGCCCACCAGAGCATCGCACGGGGGCTGGCGCGGAGAGATGCGACGAGGCGGTCGCCTTCGCGGGAAAACTCGACGTTTTTTCCGAACCAGTCGACGATCTGGTCGACGGCGCCCTCGTCGGCGTAAAAGGTTATCCGCTCGGGCGGATCCGAATACATATAGGGCATCCCGGTCGACAGATGCGAATAATCGATACCGCTTTCAAAGCCCTTGACGGTTCTGATCGGCACGAGAGGACGGTCGTAGATCCTGATATTCGTAATCCGGTCGAGCCGGTGGTATCTCATCTCGCCCCAGTAACTGCTGTATCCCATCAAATAATAACGCTGATTGTGGATTATCATCTGATAGGGACTGACCCGCTGGAAGGAGGTCTTGTGTAGCTTTTTGTCGGTGCCGTATCTGTTGAAATCGTACTCGACCATCCTGCCCGACTCGATCGCGTCGTCAATAACGGCGATGTTGTAAAACAGGTTTTTGTATTCGGTCTTGTCCCGCTGGTTTATCGAGTGTATATTTCTGATATGGCGGCGGAAGTATTTGTTTGACAGAGAACAGAGACGATCGATCAAATCGCGCGACTGTTTGACCGGAATATACTTGCTCGAAAGGACGGAGTCGATCATCAGCTGAAGCTCGGTATCGTCAAACGTCCTTGACGCAAGATAGCTCCCGCTTTTTCCGGATTCAATATCGATACCTGCTTCTTTGAGCAGCGAAAGGTTTCGTCCAACCGCCTTACGTTCTATTACTATACCAAAGTCAGTCTCGAGATAATTCAGAATATCTTCCTGGGTAAGCGGATGATCGCAGTCACTTTGCTTTTCCAAAATCTGCATAATTCGCAGAAGAGCCAGCTTTTTAGGTTCAAGTCCCGGCATCATTTCACCTCCATGCAACGATGCCTTATTGTACCATAAATGGGACATTTTGTCAATGGTATTTGCCATTCCTCTGCAAATCAGTCTTTCAAATTCCAGAATTCACATTGTCTGAACGATACAATCAATATCTTCATATGTTAGGTATGTTCTTTTAGAGAGTTCCGTGGATATTGCTTTAACCAATTCTTTGTTTTCTTCAATAATTCTGCATACTTTTTTATAGTATTCGCCTAGAAGGGAATAGATTTTTACGCAGACATCATCTTTACGGTTATTAGATCCCCGACGATCCCAATCATCGAGATCATATCCAAACTCAAAACCGTAGGACAGATACTTCTCACAGCTTTTTCTCAGCATGTTTGTCGCTTCTTCGAAATCCTGTACAACACCGTTTTCTTTTTCGTCCAATAGTGTTTCAACAGCCGCTCTTCCTCCTAAGTTGATCATGATTTCCTCTTCTGTATTTCGAAGTGTAGTGATTTTTTTTCTTTTTTCGGAAGTCACACACACGCCGCCTGTTTTCCCAGAGCCGATTATCGAAATTATTGACAACGGCCGTTTCATTGCCATCGCCACAACCGCATGTCCTGCTTCATGATAAGCAACCAGTTTTCTTTCGTCGGCATCTTCAGAAGGACCATCAGAGTAACACTGTTCGCGCATGTTAAAAACAACATTAAGAACGGCACTGGTTATATCGGCCTTGGTAATTGATTCATCGCTACGAAACGCGGCGGATATACCCGCTTCATTAACCACTTCCTTCAAGAGGGCCGGAGATCTTCCGCCGATCAGACGAGTTATGTATTGTGCCAGATCCTTTTCTTTGGTTTTCACGCCGGACAAAAGGTGTTCGGCTATCAGAAGGAAATCATCAAAGGAAGGAAGATCGACGAATATTTTTCGTCCGAATCGTCCGGGACGCATAAGAGATTCAGGCAGGTTGTGAATATCGTTGGCGGTTGCAATTACGAACACATCAACATCAGAGACATCTTCTAGACATGCCTGAATTGTCGCAAACTCTTCTTTGTTGCTGTCTGAACGGAGATTATCCTCGGCAAATTTGTCCATATCATCCAGAAAGACAATTGATGGGGCTTCGGCTATTGCCCTTTCAAATGTATCTTTGATATCCTGATTGAAATCAGTTTTCCCTTTGCTCTTTTTACAACTGAAGCATTTTCTTCCGCTTTCGTCGATTAGGGCTTTTGCCATTAGAGTTTTCCCAAGTCCGGGATTCCCATGGAGCATTATTGCGTGCGGCGGACGCACTCCCATCGCTTGGTATTTTTCTGGATATTTAAGAATGTCGCAGATTGTTCTAAGTTCCTGTTTTTGGGTTTCATAACCGATTATGTCATCAAAAGTGTGCATAGCGGGTTTCTCCTTTATTATGTTTTCTGGCAATATTATATCGCAACTAATGTACCAAAAAGAGGACAACACTTATTCATCATCTTCATCAATAACGTCTCCGTCGATTGAAACTGTACCGTCTTTGCAGATAACAATCAGTCTCCCAGAACCTTTAATCCAGTCCTCTCCTTTGATAATACTGTTCCATTGTTCAATTGAACCCTCGAAATGGATTGTGCTTAGAGCAGGACAATAGGCAAGGCATTCCCATCCTATCCTCTGAACTCCTTGAGGAATCTTTATTGCCCGCAATGATTCACATTGGGAAAAAGCAAGATCTCCAATTCCTTTAACTGAATCCGGAATGACAATATCGTATAATCCGGAACAGTGAAACGAGAAGTCATCAATAATCGTTATATCGCCGGGAAGAACCACTTCTTCCAATGATGTACAGCCTAGAAACACATTGTAACCAAGTTTGAGAATGCTGTTAGGCAAAACAAGGCTACGAAGGGAAGTGCAGCCGTCAAATGCGTGTTCTTCAACGGATTTAACACTATCCGGAAATACAACGGTTTTAAGGTTTTTACAGTTTTGGAATGCAGAAGTACCTATTGTTTCAACTCCATCTGGAATTATTAGTTCATCTATAGACTGATTGTTCGTCATTGCATAAGCTGGGATGCCTGTTTTCCACATTATTAAGTTCTGTTCAAAACATAACGCGTCCATTTTTCTCAGTACAAAGTCGTAATCTGGGATGCTATTGATCCATTTTGGGTTGTTTTCCTCATTCGAGATCAACACTTTTGATTCAATGCTGGAAATACGTGCTTCGCCCTGGTTGTTTGTATGAACCGTCCAGGAGTACTGTTCTTTGAAGCCCTGGTCTCCAAAGCAAGTGATTTCAAATTCCGAATTCTTTTTCCATTGCGGGAAAAACCTTCTGAATAGAAGGCCATTAAGACGGGCAACATCCTTATCATTTGCAATTCGAATGATTCCCGTCAAAACAGAAGTCTCAGATTTTGCCCAATCAAGGCAATCATTTTTTTGTACTTTTATGTCTCTTTCGATTAGCACTCTCAGTCTTTGGTTTAGTATGGACCCGATTCTGAATGCACTTCTTGTACACATAAGATAGTGCCACTCTGTCCAGGGAATAGTTATTGTTTGATCAATGCACATAACGGTACCGTCGTCCTTTTTTTCGATATAGCAATAGCGAATGGATTCGAAATCATTCTCATTCATGGTTGTTTTCCCCCCTGCCGGTTTTTCTATTCGCAATTATACTATGAGCAATGTACCAAAAAGGGGACGTCAGCATTGCCATCTAATAGGTTTGAAAAACAGGATGCCCTGCAGAAGCAATTCCGCAGGGCATTTTGGCTTCTTTCCATGCGTTGGAAGACTTTACACTCCAACAATCAGAGCCCAATAATTTGCAAAATGACGCGCGGATTGTAATAATTCTTACCATCCACGCGTCATTTGCTATTAATTCAGTCTTAAGTCTTCAGTATTCATTTAGCCGTCAAGCGGCGCTTTGCGCCGCGCGATTTATACCGCTGATGCGGTATGCGATATGTCCGGCGGAGCCGGACGAGAAAAGCGCCTGCGGCGCAAATCAAATAAACAAATGACGCGCACTTCGTAACATTCGTTACGCTGTACGCGTCATTTGCCATAAATTATTAATTCTTAAGTCTTAAGTCTTAAGTATTCATTTAGCCGCGTCAGCGGCGCCGCGGCGGGCCGGGTGAGCGTAATATCGAATCGTGCAATGAATATTACCCTTCACCCTTCCGGAGCGGATTCGGTTTTCGGGTGCGGGCGGAAGCCTGCTGGGCAGGTCTCCGTCCACACCGTTTTACTCAGTCAGGAGCGACCGAAGATCACTTCTGGATGTTGAGCGTGTAGTACTACTCAGTCAGGAGCGACCGAAGATCACTTCTGGACGTTGAGCGTGTAGTACTTCTGGAGGATTTCGACGGCCTTGTTTACGTTGCCTTCGAAAGCGTCCTTGGATACGTTGTAGTATCCGTCAAATCCCGCGTTGTTGCCCGCAGTCTTGTAGAACTGGGTTCCGTCGGGGTTGACCATTCCCATCGCTACGAACGAGGAGGCAGGAACCTGTCCGCCCTGAGCAATGTTCTCAACGATGTGGTTGCGGTCGAAGAGCAGGCCGATGGCCTTGCGGATTTCCTGGTTGGCCTTCTCAGCCTCGACGCCGGTAAGGGTGGAGGTGGAGGGAAGGAGCTTCTCGTTGATGTTGAAGCAGACGTAGTAGGTACCGATCTGGCCGGCAACGACGAACTCATCGGGATAATCCTTCTTGAGGTTGGCGATCTCGTTGGTCGGAACGTCGTCGATCAGCTGCCAGGTCTTGTTCTTGAAGTTGGTGAGCATGTTGTTGGAGTCGTCCGACAGATAGAACTTGATCTCGTTCATCGTGACCGAAGCGGCGTCGTAGTAGTTGGCGTTCTTGGTCAGGGTGATCAGGCTGTCGTGAGTCCATCCGGTGATGGTGTAGGGACCGTTGCACACGTAGGTGGAGGGATCGGTGGCCCAGTTCTCGTTGGCGACTACGTCTTCACGTACCGGGAAGTAGGTCGGGAAGGCGAGCAGCTCGTTCCAGTAGGAGATGGCGCTGGCAAGGGTGACCTTGAGCGTCTTGGCGTCGACGGCCTCAACGTTGAGTTTGGCGTCGGCAGCGGGGTTCTCGGCCCAGATATCGTCGTATCCGTCAACAACCTCGAACATGTAGCCGTAGTCGGCCGCGAGGGCGACGGAAGCGGCTCTCTGCCATGCGAAGGCAAAATCGGCGGCGGTGAGATCTCTGCCGTCCGACCACTTCAGGCCGTCCTTGAGGGTGTAGGTGTAGGTGACGGTTCCGTCGGCGTTGACGACGCCTTCGGGAAGCTCGGTGGCGCAGTCAGCAACGATCTGGAGTTTGCCGTTGGCGTCCATCGACCACTTGGCAAGGCCGGAGAAGAGGTGAGCGGCGAGAGTCGCTCCGTCAACGGCCGAGTTGAGGGCGGGATCAAGCGTGTCGGGCTCGGAGGCAAGGCAGACGGCGATGGAGCTGTTGTCCTTGTAGTTGGCGCCCATGAAGTACTTGTATCCGAGAGGGCTGGAGAAGAAGCCGGTGACTTCCTTGTCGATCATGTAAAGATCGGTGTAGTAGTAGATCGGAACGATGCATCCGGTGTCCATGAGCATATCTTCAGCAACGTGCATGAGCTGATATCTCTTTTCGTTGTCGGTGCAGCCCTTGATCTTGGCGATGAGCACGTCGTAGGTCTCGGCCCAGGTTCCGTTCGTAACCTTTACGTCGAAGCCGTAGGAGGTGAGGTCAAGATTGTACATCTTGAGATCCTTGTGCGCGCCTTTGCCGAACTGTACGTCGTTGTTGCCCGAGTTGGACGTCCACATATCGAGGAAGCAGATCGGGTCGGTGTAGTCGGCAACCCATCCGTTGCGGGCGATAGAGTAATCGCCGTTCTTACGGGTGTTCAGGAAGGTCGCCCAGTCCTGGTTCTCGAGCGTCATCGTGATTCCGACGCTGGCAAGAGCCTGCTGGAGGTATTCGCCTATCGCCTTGTGTCCTTCGCTCGTGTTATAGAGGTACTTGAGCGTAGGAGCGGCGCCGGTCTCGTTCTTCTTGCCGCAGGAGGCAAGAACGCAGAGGCAGAGCATAGTGACCGCGAGGATCACTGCCATGATTTTTTTCTTCATAACTTACTCCTTGTTTTTGAGTTTTATGATTTTGTTAGTTTCCGGGAAAGCATTGCACGACTTTCCGTGAAACCTTGTTTGACTTGGTTAATGGTAACGCGCGTGCGTCAGTTGATTTCTTCGGTGCGGTGGCAGGCGACGAAGTGACCGCTCGACACCTCTTTGAATTCGGGCATCGACGCCGCGCACTGTTCGGTGGCGTAGGGGCAGCGGGTGCGGAAGGGGCATCCCGACGGCGCGTTGAGCGGGGAGGGGATGTCGCCCGTCAGCGGGATTCGCTGATTCGCTCTCGCGACCTGAGGATCGGGCAGCGGAACCGCCGACATCAGCGCCTTGGAATAGGGGTGAAGCGGATGGTCGTATATCTCGTTCGCTTCTGCCAGCTCGACCATCTTGCCGAGATACATAACGGCGATGCGGTCGGAGATATGTCTTACGACGAGCAGGTCGTGCGCGATGAAGAGGTAGGTAAGTCCGAGCTTGTCCTGCAGTTCGTCGAACATATTGATGACCTGCGCCTGAATCGAGACGTCAAGCGCCGAAACGGGTTCGTCGCAGACGATGAACTCGGGATTGACGGCGAGCGATCTCGCGATGCCGATACGCTGTCTCTGGCCTCCCGAGAACTCGTGCGCGTAGCGCGACGCGTGCTCGCTGTTGAGTCCGACGTGCGACATCAGTTCGAGTATCCTGTCGCGTCTCTCTTCCTTCGTTTTGCACATATCGTGCACGTCGAGCGGCTCCCCGATTATGTCGGAAACCGTCATTCTCGGGTTGAGCGACGAGTAAGGATCCTGGAAGACCATCGCGGCCTTCGTATGGAGCATCGCGATATCTTCTTTCGTGGAGATCTCGCGGCCGTCGTAGACGATCTTTCCGGCCGTCGGCTTGTAGAGGTGGAGGATCGTGCGTCCTACGGTCGTCTTGCCGCAGCCCGATTCTCCGACGAGTCCGAGCGTTTCTCCCTTTTTAATCGAGAAGGAGACGTCGTCGACCGCCTTGAGCGGCTTCGTTCTGAAGAGTCCGACGTTTATGTCGAAATATTCCTTCAGGTGGCTGACTTCAACCAGAGGCCGGTTCTTTTCTTCGCTCATTGCTCTTCCTCCTCTCCTGTCGCAATCGTTCCGTCCGCGATGCCGTCCTTGACGTTCATCCAGCAGGCGGCCCTGTGGTTTTCGTTGATGTCGAGAGGATATGCGCAGTGATTGATGCAGATCTTCATCGCCGCGTCGCATCTCGGAGCAAAGGGACAGCCCTTCGGCATATTGAGCAGGTCGATAGGCGTTCCGGCAATCGGCTGCAGCTTCTTTCCGTCGTTCGAGGTCGTCGGAATCGAGCGCATAAGGCCCTTCGTGTATTCGTGTTTCGGGTTGTAGAATATCTCGTCCGCCGTGCCCTGCTCGCAGATCGATCCGGCGTACATGACGATTACCTCGTCGCACATCTGAGCGACGACGCCGAGGTCGTGCGTGATCATTATTATCGCCATTCCGAGTTTCTTCTGGAGCGACGACATGAGTTCGAGTATCTGCGCCTGAATCGTGACGTCGAGAGCCGTCGTCGGCTCGTCGGCAATCAGTATATCCGGCTCGCAGGCAAGCGCCATAGCGATCATAACGCGCTGACGCATACCTCCCGAAAACTCGTACGGGTACTGCTTCATACGCTTCTCGGGTTCGTTGACGTTGACGAGCTTCAGCATCTCGACCGCGCGGTCGTAGGCCTGTTTTTTGTCGCGGTCGGTGTGAAGAACGATCGCTTCGATCAGCTGGCTGCCTATTGTGTAGGTCGGGTTGAGCGACGTCATCGGGTCCTGGAAGATGATTGAAATCCGATTTCCGCGGATTGCCTTCATCTCCTTCTCGGAGGCTCCGACGAGTTCCTTGCCGTCGAATTTAATCGATCCGCCGACGATCTTTCCGGTCCCCGCGAGTATCTGCATTATCGAATAGGCGGTGACCGATTTTCCCGATCCCGATTCTCCGACGATGCCGAGCACCTTGCCGTGATCGAGGAAGAAGGATATTCCGTTGACTGCTTTGACCTCTCCTGCGTCGGTGAAGAAGGAGGTTCTCAGATCTTTTACTTCAAGAAGTGACATGTCCGTCTCCTTTCGTCAGCCGTTGAGCTTGGGGTCGAACGCGTCGCGCAGACCGTCGCCGAACAGGTTGAGGGAGAGCACGATCAGCGAAATCACGATAGCCGGAATAATCAGCCGGTAGGAATATGAGTTTATTCCGTTCAGCGCGTCGGACGCGAGCGAGCCGAGCGAGGGCATCGGAGCGTTGACGCCGAGTCCGAGGAAGGACAGGTAGCTTTCGGTGAAGATCGCGTTCGGAATCTGAAGCGCAGTCGAAATGATTATAACGCTTATGCAGTTCGGAATCAGGTGCTTTTTGATAATCCAGCCGCTCTTGGCGCCGGTGGATTTTGCCGCGAGAACGTATTCCTGCTCGCGCAGCGAGAGGATCTGTCCGCGGATGAGCCTCGACATCGAGACCCAGTAGAGCAGTCCGAAAACGATGAACAGACTGATGATGTTGCTTCCGATCTTTTCAAGCGACGTGCCTTCGATCGCACTGCCGAGCGTCTGCTTGAGAACCGACGCGAGCAGAATGACCATCAGCATATCGGGAAGAGAATAGATGATATCGACTATCCTCATTATAACAAGGTCGACTTTGCCGCCGATATATCCGGAGATCGATCCGACGAGCATTCCGATGATCAGAACGATTATGCTCGCGAAGAATCCGACGGCGAGCGAAATTCTCGTGCCGTAGACGACGCGGATGAAATAGTCGCGTCCCTGAGCGTCGGTCCCGAAGATGTGCGGGAATACCTTCTCTCCGGCTTCGATCTTAGCTTTTTCTGTCTCTCCGTATTCAAAGGGACGAAGGTTGCTATAGCTCGGGTCGACCGGCTTGCCGAGCGAAACGCCGAGCTGCTTCTCGTAGGAATATGGCCATACCGAGGGGAGGATGATCGAGGAAAGCGTAATGATGATTATGATAATCAGACTGACGGTCGCCACTCTGTTCTTCAGAAGGCGCTTTACGCCGTCGCGGAAGAAGGTGGAGGAGGGGCGCATCTGCACCATGTATTCCTTCTCCTCGCTGCTCGCCGGCAGGAAGGAATCGACGTCGATCTGAATGTTGAAAGGAATTTTCTTCTTTGCCATTGCCGCTCTCCTTATTCAAAGCTGATCCGCGGGTCGACGACCTTGTACATGATGTCGCCGATCAGGTTCATGATAACGATAAGCGAGGCGAGAATGATCGTCGTGCCCATGATAAGCGGATAGTCGCGGCCGGTGATGCTCTTGACGAAGGCGCGTCCGACGCCCGGGACCGAGAAGATCTGTTCGACCACGAGTGAGCCGGTTACGATGTATGCGAGCATCGGCCCGAAGTAGGTGATTACCGGAATCAGCGAATTCTTAAGCGCGTGACCGAATATGATCTTCGGACCCGAAACGCCCTTCGCTTTCGCCGTGCGGATGTAATCCTGGCCGAGGACGTCGAGCATCGACGAGCGGGTAAGACGCGTGATGTAGGACATCGGGTAGAGCGAGAGGGTGATTACCGGGAGAACGAGTCCCTGCCAGGTCTCGCCGTTGGCGGGGAAGAGATGCAGCTTTTCCGAGAGGAAGAGCAGAAGCAGGGTCCCCATAATAAACGACGGCATCGAGACGAAGGCGGTGGTTATCACCATTATGATTCTGTCGATGAGGCGGTTTCTGCGCAGAGCGGCGACCGATCCGAGAACGACTCCGATGATGAGGGCGACGAATGCGGCGATGAGACCGAGCTTTGCCGAGGTCTTCATTCCCTCGAAAATGATGTCTGTGACCTGGCGTCCGCGCTGCTTGAGCGACGGCCCGAAATCGAATTTCGTCACGATATCCTTGAGGTAGGTCACGTACTGAACCATCACCGGCTTGTCGAGGCCGTATTTCGCCTCCATGGCCGCCTGAACCTCGGGCGTCGTCGCCTTTTCTCCGATGAATGGTCCGCCCGGAACGGCGTGCATTACGAAGAAGGTGACTGTTATGACTACCCAGATTGTGAGCAGAGCGAGCCCGACGCGCTTCAGTATGTATGCGAGCGTTTTCGTGTTCATAAGGGGTCCCTTCCGGGCGGACTTTGCTCCGGAAACCCTTCCGGACGGTCCGCCATTGGATATAATTAAAAAATAGTGCATATAATTATAGCAAAAAAGTGCCCGTATGTCAATCATTATTACGCGAATATGGCGAAAAAATGAAAGTTTTTTTCGACAAAGCGCCGTTTTTTGCGTCTCACGCGCGCAAGAATACTTGATTATATATATTTTTCTTTTAGATTTTCTTTTTTATTCCCGCCGCGGCTCCTGCATTTTTGCAACCCGGCGCCCGCATTCCGTCAAAAATCGTTTGCGCGCCTCAGGGCAGAAATCTCAGGCGTTTTTCGAAACAAAGCGCGTTTTTGGATAAATATTCAACCGGCAATCCGGTGTCGTCCGGGCAAAGTACGTGAGCAGTCCTCCGCCGGGAACGCCTTGCACGCTTCGCGTGCTCGATATGTTCGCTTCGCGAACTCGATATGCACGCTGCGCGTGCTCGATATGTTCGCTTCGCGAACTCGATATGCACGCTGCGCGTGCTCGATATGTGCCGCACTGCGGCACAAAATACGTCCGGCTGCGCCGGACGAGAGAAGGCGCCTGCGGCGCATGAATTGCCGCTGCGCGGCATGAATTGCAGACTGCGTCTGCATGAATTGCGCTTCGCGCATGAATTGCCGCTGCGCGGCATGAATTGCGCTGCGGCACATTAATGAATTGACGCATACAGTGTAATGGTTGTTACACTGTATGCGTTGTTCATATTTTTTTCAATCTTAATCTCTTGGATTTCAGCATGTTTATTTCCGCAATTGGAGCCTGGCGCGACCGTAGGGGCGCCTCAGCGGGCGCCCGCCCCGAGGGGTAGGCAGGAACGATTGCAAAGATTGAGTATTGTACTGCAATATCTCTATTCAACGATAAGAAAGCCCGTTCCGTATTTGTTATCAATTATGCGTACCTGCGGGGCGGGCGCCCGCTGAGGCGCCCCTACAGTATCAAATGACGCGTACAGCGTAATAACCATTACGATGTACGCGTCATTTTAATTCGTCCGGCGGGGCCGGACGAATTTCGCCGGCTTTGCCGCTCATATCGTGAGGCTGTTAAAAACTCGCTACGCGTTTTTTTACGAGCCGTCGAGAAATTGCTCGTCGCGAGACCGCGACGTTTTTGCCCGTTTTTGAGGCAAAAATCGAACTTTAGAGCCGCAAAAAACGCAATTCTCACGCAGAATCGGCGGCATCCCGACCGCCGATTCTGCCGGGGCGTTAAAAAAGCCGGACTTTTTTAACACCCCGTTTAATTTTACATTTTTAACTTTTAATTCTTAATTTCTTCCATCACGAATTCTTTTCGCAAACCGAACGACAGCGTCATCGCGGCGAAGAGCAGCACGGAGAAAACGATGAAAATGACGTCGTTCATCGTGACCGGTCTCGTTTCGACGCCGGTCGCTTTGAGGATTGACGCCACGATTATCCCGACGAGATTAACGCCCGAGAAAAGCATTCCGAGGAATGTGGTCTTCGCAATCCGGTCGCCCGTCTTGTCCTTCTGTTCGCGGGTGTATTTCTCCCTCGGCCGGAAGAGAGAATAAACGGCGAGAAACAGGAAAATCAGCGGAAAGGCGCAGACGAGAAACGGAGTGCTCGTATAATACTGCGCCGAGAAGCCGGTGTTTGCGTAAAAGGACAGCCCGGCCGCGAGAAAAAGCGCGGCGCATCCGGCAAGTACCGCAAGGCGCAGTGAGGCCTTTCTCACTTCTTCGGGCGTCTTTACAAAGCAGAAATCCGGCCCCTGGTAAATCGCCTTCGTGACGGTGCGTCCCTTTGAGTCGAGAACGTTTTCGAGTTTATAGTCGTTTGCGTATTTGTTGTGGATCATATTATGCTCCGGTTAAAAGTTTCTATAAATATTATACCAAACGCCGAACGGCATGTCAAGCAAAGAAAAAAGCGTCTCCCCGCAAACCGCGGATGCGGTTTGCGGGGAGACGTATGTTTCAAACCTTGAACCAGACGTACCGGCAGAAGAGAATGAACAGCAGATACCCTACGGCGAATACCGCGGCGACCGTGAGCGCGGCGCCGAGAACGCCGAGTATCATATGGAAGGTTTCGCCTTTCGAGAGCTTGCGCAGCTCGGAAGCGTTCCTTTCGGCGTCTTCGGGCTTTGTTCCGGGCGTCTGCGGCGCGTACCAGGGCATACCGTCGACGTTCATCCTCGCGATTACCCTGCCGTCGTCCTCGGCGTCTGTTTTCTTTTCCTTGCGTGACATCGGGTTCACCGTCCTTTGTCAGGACTTTTTCTTTCCGGGTTTGTTTGCCGCCTTTTCGGTGTTTTCGGCTTCAACTCTCTTCGCCTCGGCGGTTTCGGCTTCAGCCGCCGCGTTTTCCTCGGGCGAATTGTAGAGGTGGCAGGCGCAGAAGTGGCCGGGCTCGACTTCCTTGTAGTTCGGGCAGGCGTACTTGCAGATTTCCTTGCAGTCTCTGCATCTTGTGTGGAATTTGCAACCTTTCGGCGGGTTCGCCGGAGAAGGAATGCTTCCTTCGAGAATGACGCGGTTCATCTTGTAGTCGGGATCGGGTACCGGAATCGCCGAGAAGAGCGCCTGCGTGTAGGGATGCAGGGGCTTGTCGAAAATCTTCTCGGTCTCGGAGTACTCGACAAGGCTCCCGAGGTACATGACGCCGACCGTGTCGGAGATGTGCTCGACGACCGAAAGGTCGTGCGAGATGAAGAGATAGGTCAGGTTGAATTCTTTCTGCAGCTGCTTGAGCAGGTTGATGATCTGCGCCTGAATCGAAACGTCAAGCGCCGAAACCGGCTCGTCGCAGACGATGAAGTCGGGGTTGAGCGCAAGCGCGCGGGCGATGCAGATTCTTTGACGCTGTCCGCCCGAAAACTCGTGCGGATATCTGTCCTTGTAATACTCCTGCAGACCGCAGGCGTGCATGATGCGGGAGATGTAGTTTTCGTATTCCTCTTTCGGAACGATGCCGTGCTCTCTGACCGCTTCGCCGATAATCTCGCCTATCGGCATACGGGGCGACAGGCTGGAATAGGGGTCCTGGAAGATTATCTGGATCTTCGGGCGGATCTTTCTGAGCTCTGATTTGGAGAGCTTGAAGATGTCGGTCCCGTCGAAGATGACCTCTCCATCGGTCTTGCTCTGAAGACGGAGAAGAGTTCTTCCGACGGTCGATTTGCCGCATCCGGACTCGCCGACGAGGCCCATCGTGGTGCCGCGCTTGATCGAGAAGGATATTCCGTCGACCGCCTTTACGTTTCCGGTGACGAGGCGGAGGAAGCTCGATTTGATCGGGAAGTATTTCTTGAGATTGCGTACCTCGAGCACGTTTTCACTGACGTTCCGGCTGCTTTTTACTTCATCCATCTTACAGTTCCTCCGTGTCGATGATCTTCGGGTATCCCATTATCTCGCCTTCTTCGCTGAAGCGCCAGCAGGATACGACGTGCGTGTCGCTGATCTTGATCTCGGGCGGATAGCAGCCGGAGCACTTTTCCGCGTCGCAGTATTCGCATCTGTCGCGGAAGTAGCAGTAGTTCGGCATGTTGACCGGGTTCGGTACGTTGCCCGGGATGTTGTAGAGCTCGTCGACCTTCTTGCCGACGACCGGCTTGGAGTTCATAAGACCGATCGTGTAGGGGTGACGCGGGTCGTGGAAGATATCCTGAGCCGTGCCCTTTTCGACGACGCGTCCGGCGTACATAACGACGACGTAGTCGGCCATCTCGGCGATGACTCCGAGGTCGTGCGTGATGAGCATGATCGAGGAGTTGATCTTGTCCTTGAGGTTGCGGAGAAGGTCGAGTATCTGCGCCTGAATCGTAACGTCGAGTGCCGTCGTCGGCTCGTCGGCGATGATCAGCTGCGGGTTGCAGGCAAGCGCTATGGCGATCATAACGCGCTGACGCATACCGCCCGAGAGTTCGTGCGGGTACATATTGTACACGCCTTCGGCGTTTGCGATTCCGACCATCTTGAGCATCTCAAGCGTACGCGCGTTGATCTCTTCCTTTGTCATCTCCTTGTTGTGGAGTTCGAGAACCTCGTTGATCTGCGCGCCGATCTTGAAGACCGGGTTGAGACTCGTCATCGGCTCCTGGAAGATCATCGAGACCTTGTTTCCTCTGATCTCCTGCATAATAGACGTCGGAGTGTTGACGATGTTGTAGGCGGTTCCGTCGCCGTTGTTGAGGCGGATCTCGCCTCCGACGACCTGGCCGGTCGGACGCTGTACGAGCTGCATTATCGAGAGCGAGGTTACGCTCTTGCCGCAGCCCGATTCGCCGACGACGCCGACCGTCGAGCACTTCGGAATGTCGAAGGAGGCTCCGTCGACGGCTCTGATGACGCCGATATCGGTGAAGAAGTAGGTGCAGACGTTATCAAGTTCGACGACGTTGTTTTCGTCGCGCATCTTCGTCATGTACTGAGATCTGTCGCGGTTCGAGTCGTTGCGCTGTTTTTCAAGCTTCTTCGTGATCTGTCTGTTTCTCTTCGAGATCGATCTCGACTCTTTTCCGGAGATGTAGTTAACGTTTTTTCTTTTTGCCATGACCGTATCCTCCCTCAGCGTTTCATTTTCGGGTCGAATGCGTCGCGCAGGCCGTCGCCGACGAAGTTAAACGCGATAACGGCAAGGCAGATCAGGACGCCGACGGGGAGCCAGATGTAAACGTAGCTCTTCATCGCCTCAATCGAGGATACCGAGTTGATGATGTTGCCCCAGGTTGCGAGCGGGTGTTTGACGCCGAGACCGAGATAGGAGAGCGTCGACTCGAGGAGTATGACGCTTCCGAGACCCATGGTCATCGAAACGATAAGCTGAGGCATAACGTTCGGAACGAGGTGTTTGTAGATTCGCTTGCTGGTCTTCAGACCGGTGGCTTCGGCCGCGATCATGAATTCCTGCTCGCGGAGCGAGAGGATCTGTCCTCTGACGAGACGGGCGATTCCCGACCAGCCGAGGATTCCGAGCAGCGCCATCATCCACATAAGACGGTCGTAAGGCGGCATCTTCAGCTTGTCGAAGACCGACGCGATGATGATCATGATAGGCATTGTCGGTATGCAGTAGAAGATATCGACGAGTCTCATGATCAGCGTGTCGACCCAGCCGCCGAAGAATCCGGCGATGCCTCCCAAAATGACGCCGAGGATCGTCTCGAGAATAACGACGACGAAACCGACGATAAGGGAGATGCGGCCGCCGTACATGATTCTGGCGAATACGTCGTAGCCGTCGCCGTCGGTGCCGAGGATGTGCTCGGCGGAGGGGGGAGAATAAATGTCGTAAAGTTCGCGCCTTACCTGGTAGCTCGCGTAGTATCTGACCTCACCGGCAACCTCCTTGCGGGCGATGCGGAGAGTTTCGCTCTCGAGCTTCATATTGCCGTTCTCATCGTAGAGATACTGCTTCGTGTCGACGTCGAGCTGAGGAACGTCGTGTACGAATGAACCCTCGCGTGAGTTGGCGCTCTTCATCTCGAGCACGGCAGCGACAAAGGCTTCCTTGAAACCGGCTCCGAGGCTGTCCTTGCCGTCCCTGTCGCGGATCGAGAAGGGCATAACTTCGATTACGTCTTTTCCGGACGCCGAGCGGATTTTCGTGTTCGCTCCGGCTTCCTTGACTATTGAGTATTCTGCCGAACCGTAGGTGAACAGTCCGCCTTTTTCAAGATTCTGCAGAACTGCGACGGCGAATCCGGGCTCGATTATGAAATCGGGCTCTATGACGTCGAGCGTCAGTTTGGTGGCGAGGATTGCGTCGGGTTCGGATCCGTCGGGATAGTTCGCGACGATCGAAGCCGACGTCTTGGACTTCTTCATTACCTCGTATTTAATTCCGTCGACCTCTGTCGAAGCCGCAGACGATTCGAGCGCTGCTTTGATGGCCGCGTCGACCGCCTCCGAGGGAGTCCCGCGGGTTGCGTTGCGTGAAATCGCGTCGTAGGTGAATACTTCGGCGCGCTTGATCTTCAGAAGATAGGTCTGATCGGCGATCTTCGATACGACGAATGTCGCCGTCTTGTCGCGCGTGTCGACGCTTCCTCCATCGCTGCCGTTCTTTGTCGCCTCCGCTATGTAGGAGTCGGTCATGTTCTTGGCGTCCTCCGCGGCGACGCTGTCGACGAGAAGATACTTGGTGAAGGAGCTTGGCTCGCCGCATACGGCGTATTCAAGTTCGAGCGCCTTGACGGCAGTGAACTTGTCGAGCTGCCCGTAGGGATAGAAGATCGGGCCTAAGAAAGAGAGCGAAAAGAGGGAGATGAGCAGGATCATGCCGACGATGGCGAGCTTGTTCCTGAAAAATCTTTTTGCCACAAGGCGTGCGGGGCTGAGCACTTTGACGCGCGACGCGTCGTCGAGAGCGACGGGAGCGTCGTCCTTCTGCGCGCCGTTTGCCGCCTCGGCGGCCTCTTTCGCCTTGAGTTTCTCGTTGAGAAGATTCTTGTTGTTATCTGCCATATCCGTCACCTCAGTTAACCCTTACGCGGGGATCCACGACGGCGTAGAGAACGTCGGCGATGAGATTTCCCAGCAGCGTCAGAACAGACATAAGAGAGAGATAAAACATTGTAAAGGGAATGTCTCCGCTTATCATCGAGTTGTAGGAGACGTACCCGATTCCTTCAATGGAGAAGAGCGTTTCGGTAATCAGGGCTCCCGAGAAGAGTCCGGGGAGCGTGCCGCCCAGAAGGGTGACGATCGGAATAAGCGTATTCCGGAACGCATGATAACCTATGACGCGTTTTTCGGGAAGGCCTTTGGCCCTCGCCGTGCGGATGTAGTCCGCGTTGAGAACCTCGAGCATATTGGTTCTCGTGTAGCGCATAAGACCGCCGATGCTGATGAAGATCAGCGTCATTGCGGGCAGGACGAAGTGCCCCGCAAGATCGAAGAATGATTCAATCGGGGTTGCCTGCGCAGCAATGAAGTACTTGCTGTGCATTCCGCCGATGTCAAACCATCCCAAATTGATGGCGAAAATCAGTTTCAATACCGTCGCCATAAAGAAGGTAGGCAAAGATATGCCTATAAGAGCGATACAGGTTATCGTGTAGTCGGTCATGCTGTACTGCTTTTTCGCAGCGACGACTCCGAGCGGTATCGCTATGATTATTTCAAAAACAAAAGCTACGAGTCCGAGCGCGAAACTGTTCCAGATGCAGGAAGCGAATTTCGCGGTGCAGGACATATTCCATTTCCAGCTGTCGCCGAAATCGCCCTTGAGAGCGTTTCCGAGCCAGGTGAAATATCCGGCAACGACGCCCTTGTTCATACCGTACTGTTCGTTGAGCTGTTCCAGCCATTCCTGATAGTTCTTTCCGCCCATCTTCGAGGTAGCGGCCGCGAGTTCGCGGGCTGTCGTTTCTACGTAGCTGGAGGGCAGGTTGTAGATCAGTGTGTAGATAAGAAACATCGCGAAGAAGAATATTACAACACAGAGCAGCAACCTTTTTACTATAAATTTTCCCATTCCTGACTCCTGAGTATGCCGTATAGTGCAAAAACGGCGCTTGCCGCGCCGACTTTTGCTTTCGCCCGGCGGGAAGCCGCGATCGGCTTCCCGCCGGGCCTGAAGATCAGACTGAGTTACGGCGCAAGGCCGCAATCATCAGTTCATCTCGAGCAGTTCGATATCGTTCATCCAGCCCCAGAAAGTGGTGATGTCCGGAGTTACGGTCTTCATATTGACTCTCTCGGTGCTGAAGATGATGGCGTTCTGTCTCTGGTAGGTCGGGATTTCGACGCCCCAGTCAAGAATGATGTCGAGGCACTCTTTGTAGACAGACTTTCTGTAAGCGTGGTCGGCGCTGGTTCTGGCGGCCATGATCTTCTGGTCAAGGGCGTCAGACTGAATTCTGTAGTGGTTGGAACCGGTCGATCCCTCGAGTCCGACTACGTTCTGGCTGTAGTAAACCTGATACATATCCGGGTCAACGGTAGCGCCCCAGGCGGCGGTCCAGAAGTTCTGGGTTCCGGCGTCGAGAGCATCCCAGAGGATGTTCGAGTCGGCGGGGTCGTTGATCGACAGCGTGATGCCGATGGTCTCGAGCTGCGCCTTGGTGTCGGTGAGGATACCGTAAGCCGGGTGATCTCCGACACCGTCGCCGGGAACGATTACTTCGTAATCCATCTTGGCTCCGTCGGGAGCGGCGGTGAATTTCTTGGAAGCTTCATCCCAGGTGTAGCCGGCCTTCTTGAAGAAGCCGATAGCAGCCTGGAGGGCAGCTTCTTTTCTCTCATCCTCGCTCATGTTGGCCGTGTAGATGTCTTTGCCGTCGACGTCCTTGGAGTAGGCGATGGCATAACCTTCATCGTTCGGCTTCGGAGCAGCCCAGGATGTGTTGGAAATCGGGTACTGAATGACGGAAGCTCTCTCTCCGTAGTAGGAGAAGACGTTCTTTTCTCTGTTCACGGCGAAGAGGGTCGCGAAGGCTTTGCGGAGGGCCTTGGACTGTTCGCTGGAAGGTTCGTCGCCTACGAGAACGGTGCTGGCGTTGGCGCCGATGTAGCCGTAGCCGAGGTTGTCGACGGTGCTGGTGGTAACGACGTTGCCGGTGAGCTCGCCGTTGGAGTTGGCTTTCTTGATGTTTTCAACAGCGGTGTTGTTGAAGGACGGATCGGTCACGTCGAAGAGTCCGGAAGTAACGCCCGGAACCTTGTCGGCGTCGCCGGTTTCCTGGAATTTGATGTAGGTGATCTTCGGAGATCCCTTGTAGTACTTCTCGTTCTTCTCGAAGGTTACGACGCCGTTCTCATAGCTGACGAACTTGTAGGGGCCGGCGCCCATGGGAGCGGAGGTCTTGGACTTGACGCCCGAGAGGTCGCCCTTGTCGAAGCCGAACTGGTTCTTGGAAACGTCGAACTTGGCGGCGTCTCCATAGTAGTGAAGCGGAGCGACGGTGATGCCGACCTGATAGATGGCGGTAGCGTCGAACTTCGTCATTTTGATGGTGAGGTTGTAGTCGTCAACCTTCTTGATGCCGGCGATGCTGGCAGCGGTGTCGCCGATGACGACGCCGGCCTGATACTCGGCGCCGAGAGCAACCTGAGTGAGGTCGAAGCGGCTGGATCCGGCGGATTCGGTGGCTTCAGCCTGTTCGGTCGTCGGATAAGCGGCAACGATAGCGTTCCAGAAATCCTGGGCGGTAGCGTTGTCCTCAAGAGCGAAGCCCCAGTTCTTGGCGCAGGCGGCTACGCTGTCGGAAGCGGCGTTGTAGCCCTTGGACTTGCAGTAGTCGACTATTTCCTGAGCGAAGTCAGCTCCGGCCTTGTCGTTGTAGTACGCCCAGAAAGCGTCGTACTGAGCCTGGGTGTACTTGTCGTTGGCCTTGTAGCCCTCGTTTCCGTCGTCAAAGATGACCTTTCCGCGGGGAGCCATACCTGCCTGGTAGGCGGCCATGCCTTCGATCGGCAGAGCGCCGAAGGAAGAGGATCCGTCATAGGTCGGGTCGGACAGGACGTACATCGAGAAGAGTACGTCGTTGACGGTCAGTTCTTTTCCGTCGCTGAACTTGACGCCCTTCTTGAGCTTGATGGTGTAGTCAACGGTTCCGTCGGTGTTAACCGTTTCGGTTACGTCGGCGATTCCGGTATAGGTATACTCGGTTCCGTTGTACGTTCTCTTTTCGCCCTTAATTCCGTTGTAGACGACGTTTCCTTCACGGTCTGTGGAAATAAGGCCCACCTGTGTCATACCTGCGACGTCCTGGTCATAGGCAGTGGTTGCGAAGAAGGGGCTGAATTTGCCCGAGAAGTTCGCGTAGCCGACGACCATGGTGTCTTTACCAGTGTACTTCTTTCCGCATCCGGCGGCGAGGCTGACGATCATGGTCAGAAGAAGAACAAAGGCCAGTACACGGCTGATCTTTTTCATTTTTGGTATTCCTCCAATACTGATTTGATAGGCCTTTCGGCGCTGCCCGGTGAATGAAAAAAATTAGACAGACGTCATATGAGCCAATCTTTGTAATATAATACACGAAAAAGTGCAATTTGTCAAGATAAAAATGCAAAAAACGGCCGTTTTTTTGTATTTCATACCTAATTTATACATATATGCGCGCGAAAAACGCAGGAATCCGCTTGACAAAATGCCGCGGCGGGTGTATAATATCCGCAGAAAGTAAGAAAAGTAAGAAAGGTAAGGCTGTATGAAGGTGATCGAAAACGACAGATTCATCGTCAGCGTCAGGGTCGGACCGAAAGGGCAGATAACGATTCCCGTGCAGGCGAGAAAAATGTTTGACATCAAAGAAGGCGATACCCTGATGGTCCTCGGAGACAGGCAGCGGGGAGGAATCGCCCTGATGAAAGACGACGCGTTTTACGCGCTGAGCGGAGGTGTGATTCCGGATGGAAGCAATAAAAATTGAGAATCTGAGGAAAGAATACAAGGATACCGTTGCGGTCGAGGGACTGAATCTCGAAATAAACGAAGGCGAACTTTTCGCGCTTCTCGGCGTCAACGGAGCCGGGAAGACCACGACGGTTAAGATGCTCACGACGCTGACGCAGCCGACCTCGGGCGACGCGAGGATTTTCGGCGCGTCGGTGAAAACAGACGCGGCGAAGGTGAAAGAATACGTCGACGTCTCGATGCAGGAAACTGCCGTCGCAAGGATGCTGACGGTCGAAGAGAACGTCGAATTCTATTCGCGTCTTTCGGGACAGAGCAGAGAAGAGGCCGAAGAGACGAAAAAATACGTATACGAGGCGTTCGGGCTCGGCGGCTTCGCAAAAAAGCAGGCGTCGAAGCTCTCGGGCGGCTGGCAGCGCAAACTGTCGATTGCTCTGGCGCTCGTCACAAAGCCGAAGGTGCTCTTCCTCGACGAACCGACGCTCGGACTCGACGTCATAGCGCGGCGCGAGCTCTGGACCGTAATCCGCAAACTCAAATCGGACATGACGATCATCCTGACAACGCACTATATGGAGGAAGCGGAGGCGCTCGCCGACCGCATCGGAATCATGAAGGACGGGCGGCTGTTCTTTGTCGGAACGAAAGAGGAGCTTTTCACGGCTACCGGTAAAACCAACGTCGAGGACGCCTTTATCGAGATCGTTTCGGGAGGTGGAGCCAATGCGTAAATCGCTTTCGAGAACCCTTATAATGACGGGCAGAAATCTGAAGGAAATTATCAGAGATCCCCTTTCCCTGATATTCACTATCCTTATGCCTCTCTTTCTGGAGATTCTGTTTTATTTCATCTTCCACGGGATGACCGATCAGTTCGAGATGAAGTATCTGGCCCCGGGAATCGTCGTATTCTCACAGGCCTTCCTGACGCTTTTCACCGGAATGCTGATTTCGGTCGACAGGGAAACCTCTTTCCTGACGCGCCTCTGCGTATCGCCCGCTAAATCTTACGAATTCATTTTCTCATACGCGCTGGCGGTGCTTCCGATAACGCTTGTTCAGTCGGTGCTCTTCTTTTCCGTCGGCGTGATAATCGAACCGTCGCTTTTCAGCGCGGGAATAATCTGTGCGGTTCCGCTGAGCCTCGTCACGTCGCTCTTCTTCATAGCGGCCGGAATCCTTTTCGGATCTTTGTGCGGCGGGAAGGCGATCGGAGGCGTCGCCTCGATCGTCATCGCGGGCCAGTCGGTGCTGTCGGGTATGTGGTTCCCGGTCGAGGGCCTGAACCCGACGATATTGAAACTGATGAACGTTCTGCCTTTCAAAAACGCGACGATGCTGATACAGAACACGGTTATCGGCGTCGGCGTGAGCTTTGACAGCTTCTGGAAGCCGCTGCTCATCCTGGCGGCATACACGGTCGTCGTTTTCGCTTCAGCGATCCTCGCCTTCCGCGCAAAGATGAAGGAACAGTAAAAAGACAACAAAATAACACCTGCGCGTACAGCGTAACAACCGTTACACTGTACGCGCAGGTGTGTATTTTTGCGGTATCTTTCTCGTCCGGCGCAGCCGGACATATCGCGTGCCGCGAAAGCGGCACATATCGAATACCGCGAAGCGGTATATATCGAACGGCGCAGAGCTTCGGCTGAAGCTCTGCGCCGTATCTCGATGCGAGCGCCGACGCTTCGCGACTTGTCGCGAAGCGTCGGCGTGAAGCACCTTACTGTGCCGCTTCTACAATCGCAGCGAACTTCTCGGGAACGAGCGACGCTCCTCCGATGAGTCCTCCGTCGACGTTCTTCTTGGCGAGCAGTTCGGCGGCGTTCTTGTCGTTCATCGATCCGCCGTACTGGATCGTGATCTCCTCGGCGGCCTTTTTGCCGTAGAGCTTCGCGACGACCTTGCGGATGACGCCGCAGGTTTCGTCGGCCTGCGCGGGAGTGGCGGTAAGTCCGGTTCCGATGGCCCAGACGGGCTCGTAGGCGATGATGACGTTCTTCAGCTCCTCGGCGGTGATTCCGGCGAGATCGAGCTTGGTCTGCATTCCGACGACTTCGTCGGTAATGCCGGACAGGCGCTGCTCCTTGACTTCGCCGAGGCAGAGGATGACCTTGAGTCCGGCGGCGAGAGCGGCTCTCGTGCGCTTGTTGACCGTTTCATCGGTCTCGGCGAAATACTGGCGTCTTTCGCTGTGGCCGACGATGACGTACTCAACGCCGACTTCTTTCAGCATTCTCGCCGAAACTTCGCCGGTGAAGGCGCCGTGATCCTCGAAGTGGACGTTTTCGGCTCCGATGTGGACGTTGGTGCCCTTCGCGGCCTTGACGGCGGCGTCGATGCTGACGTAGGGAGCGCAGAAAACTATATCGCAGTTATCTTTGCCGGCGAGCAGCGGAGCCGCCTTCTTTATGAATTTCTTCGCTTCGGAGGGAGCGAAATTCATCTTCCAGTTGCCGGCTATAACGGTTCTTCTCGTTTCGGGATTCATGTTTTTCCCCCGTATTATTTATCCTGCAGGCAGGAGATTCCGGGAAGGTCGCGGCCTTCGAGGAATTCGAGCGAAGCTCCGCCTCCGGTGGAGACGTGCGTCATCTTGTCGGCAAATCCGAGCTTTTCGACCGCTGCGGCCGAATCGCCTCCGCCGATGATCGAGACGGCGTTGCTGTCGGCAACAGCCTTCGCGACCGCGAAGGTACCGCCGGCAAACTTCGGCCATTCGGAAACGCCCATCGGGCCGTTCCAGACGATCGTTCCGGCGCCCTCAAGCGACTTGGAGAAGAGTTCCTGAGTCTTTTCGCCGATGTCGAGTCCCATCCAGCCGTCCGGAATCGAGTCGGAGTAAATCCGCATGTAAACGGTGTCTTCCTTGTACTCTCTGCCGATGATGTTGTCGACGGGGAGCAGGAAATTGACCTTGCGCTCGCGGGCCTTCTTCATCATGCTGAGAGCGAGGTCGAGTTTGTCGTATTCGCAGATCGAGGAGCCGATATCGTTGCCCATCGCCTTGAAGAAGGTGTAGGCCATTCCGCCGCCGATGATGATGGTGTCGACCTTTTCGATCAGGTTGTTGATGACGCCGATCTTGTCGGAGACCTTGGCGCCGCCGAGGATGGCGACGAAGGGACGCGCCGGATCTTCAAGCGCCTTGCCCATTACCGAGATTTCCTTCTGGATAAGGTATCCGCAGACGGCGGGCAGTCCGCCGTACATCGCGACGCCGGCAGTCGAGGCGTGAGCTCTGTGAGCCGCGCCGAAAGCGTCGTTGACGAAAATTTCGGCCATCGAGGCGAGTTCCTTGGCAAACTCGGGATCGTTGGCTTCTTCGCGCTTGTCGAATCTGGTGTTTTCGAGAAGCAGAGCTTCGCCCGGCTTGAGAGCGGCGGCAAGCTTCTTGGTCTCGGGGCCGATCGTATCGGGAGCGAGCGGGACCTTCTGTCCGAGCAGCTCGGTGAGTCTTGCGGCGACGGGAGCCAGCGTGTACTTCATATTGACTTCGCCCTTCGGCTTGCCCATATGAGAGCAGAGAATTACGGCCGCCTTGTGCTCGAGAAGATACTTGATGGTCGGAATCGCTTCGACGATTCTCTTGTCGGAGGTGATAACGCCGTCCTTGAGGGGTACGTTGAAATCGCAGCGGACAAGAACTTTTTTGCCGCTTACTTCGACGTCTTCAATCGTTTTCTTGTTGTAGGTCATTTTTTGTCTGCCTTTCGGTATGATGAATTTATTGTTCTTACTTTTTCAGATTGTCGTTGATCTTCTTTATCAGCGCGTCTGCGTCGGTGTCGTGGACGGCGCAGGCCTCCTCGATCGTCTCCCCGCGCGATACGGGGCAGCCGAGGCAGTGCATGCCGATCTCAAAGAAGAATTCGGCGCATTCGGGATGCTCGTCGAGCAGATCGCCGATAACTGTATTCTTTGTAACTTCCATTGTTTATTACCTCTTATTCGAGTTTACGCCTTGAGGGCGATCGCCTCTTTCGCCTTCGCGGCGACGTTGGCGGCGGTGAGTCCGTACTCTTCGAGCAGAGCCGGAACCTTGCCCGATTTTCCGAATACGTCGTTCGTTCCTACGCGGACGACGGGAACGGGACGGACCGACGCGGCTGCTGCGGCGACGGCTTCTCCGAGGCCGCCGATCACGTTGTGCTCTTCGACGGTTACGAAGGCGCCGGTCTCGGCGGCCGATTTCGCGATCTCATCGACGTCGAGCGGCTTGATCGTCGCGACGTTGACGACGCGGGCGGAAACGCCTTCGGACGCGAGGATTTCGGCGGCCTCGAGCGCGATTCCGACGGTGAAGCCGGAGGCGTAAATCGTGACGTCTTTGCCTTCGCGGAGCGTGCGGTTTTTACCGAGCTCGAATTTATAGGTTTCCTTGTCGAAAATGACCGGAACGGCGGCGCGGCCGAATCTGATGTAGGCCGGGCCCTTGTATCCCAGCGCCCACTCGACGACGGCTCTCGCCTCGACGGCGTCGGCCGGGTTGATGACGACCATGCCCGGGATCGTACGCATCAGGGCGATATCCTCGAGGCACTGGTGAGTGGCTCCGTCCTCGCCGACGGTGATGCCGGCGTGAGTCGCGCCGATCTTGACGTTGAGGTGAGGATATCCGATCGAGTTGCTGATCTGCTCGAAGGCGCGTCCGGCCGCGAACATCGCGAAAGAGGACGCGAAAACGTTCATTCCGGTCGTCGCGATTCCGGCGGCCACCGAGATCATGTTGCCCTCGGCGATTCCGCAGTCAAAGAATCTGTTCGGAAATTTCTTTTTGAAAGTGCCGGTTTTCGTGGCGGCGGCAAGGTCCGCGTCGAGCACCACGAAATCGTATTTGTCTCCGAATTCGGCAAGCGCCGCTCCGTAGGCTTCTCTTGTTGCAATCTTATCTGCCATTGTCTTTTACCGTCCTTTCGCTTACATCGCCGCTTTGATTTCGGCGACGGCGGCGGCATACTGTTCGTCGTTCGGCGCGGCGCCGTGCCAGCCGACCTGGTTCTCCATAAAGGAAACGCCTTTGCCCTTTACCGAATGCGCGATAATGATAGTCGGGCGTCCTTTGCAGGCGCGTGCGGCGTTGAACGCGGCTTCGAGCGACTCGAAGTCGTGTGCGTTCGCTTCGACTACGTTCCAGCCGAAGGCGCGGAACTTCTCGTCGTGGGGCGTCGGGTTCATAACTTCGGTGATCGGGCCGTCGATCTGCAGTCCGTTGAGGTCGAGTACGTAGCAGAGGTTGTCAAGCTTGTAGTGAGCGGCGAACATGGCCGACTCCCAGACCTGACCTTCCTGCGATTCGCCGTCGCCGACGATCGCGTACACGCGGTAGTCTTTTCCGCGGATCTTTCCCGAGAGCGCCATGCCGCAGGCGGCGGAGACTCCGAGTCCGAGCGAACCGGTCGTCATATCGCAGCCGGGGGTGTGCTTCATATCCGGGTGACCCTGGAGATATGAGTTGATATTGCGGAATCCGGCGAGGTCTTCCTTCGGGATGAATCCCTTTTCGGCGAGAGCGGCGTAGAGAGCCGGAGCCGTGTGTCCCTTCGAGAGGACGAGACGGTCGCGGTCTGCTTTGTCCGGATCCTTCGGGTCTACTCTCAGTTCGGAGAAGTAGAGGTATGAGAGGATATCCGCTATCGAGAGCGATCCGCCCGGATGTCCCGAACTCGCGGCGTGAACCTCTTCGAGGATGCCGAGACGGATGTTCGCGGCGTGCTCTTTGAGCATGCTGATTTTTTTCTGGTCCATATTCGTTTCCTTCCGAGAAAATAAATTACTGTCTGAACGGCGCGCGTGCGCCTGCAAGATAAATATTATATCATTTCTAATGAGAAAATGTCAAGTATTTTAATTCTCGCCCGATTTGAGTTTTCTTCCTTTTTTCGGGCGTAGAAATTTCAAAAAATCGCGAAAAAATGAGTTTCCTCTCCGAGTAATTTCAAAAAACGTTGATTTTTTGAGTTTTCTATGCTAAAATAAACGTTGAAAGTTCAAAAACGAGGTGATGAACCATGCAAAACCGTTCGGGCTCTTACGTGACAAATCTTTCGGGCGAAGCGGCATACCGTTCGTTCCGTCCCGCGCCTCTTCCGCCTTCGCCGCCTGTCGCGCCTGATGAAGAAACCTCGGCGCTGCTGATCGAGGCCAACAGAAGAGTCGCTCTTCTGAACGGACTGTCCGCGCGCATCCCGGATATAGATCTTTTCGTTGCCATGTATATCCGGAAGGAGGCGCTCGTTTCGTCTCAGATCGAGGGCACGCAGTGTACGCTTGACGACGTTCTCGATCCTAATATCGAAACGAATATCAACGGCGACGTTTCCGACGTTATCAACTATATCAAAGCAACGGAATATGCAATAAACCGTCTTAGCGAACTTCCGCTTTGCAGCCGTCTTATCAAAGAAACTCACGCCGTTCTGCTTTCGGGAGTCCGCGGCGGAGAGAAAACGCCGGGAGAGTTCCGCGTTTCGCAGAACTGGATCGGAGGGCAGGGAAGCACGCTGAAAAACGCGAGATACATTCCGCCGAATCCGCAGGATATGATCGAGGGAATGTCGGACCTTGAAAAGTATATCAACTCAGGCGACAGCCTTGATCCTCTTATCCGAGCCGCACTTATCCATTATCAGTTTGAGACAATTCATCCTTTTCTTGACGGAAACGGGAGAATCGGACGGCTGCTTATCATTCTGTTTCTGATGCAGACGGGGCTTCTTTCGACGCACGCTCTGTATATTTCGTGCTATCTCAAATCCAACCGCGTAGAGTATTACGACAGAATGACGGAAGTGAGAAAAAGCGGAAACTACGAACAGTGGATAGCGTTTTTCCTTCGCGCCGTTGCCGAATCCGCGCAGGACGCGACGGATACGATCGATAAGCTGACGGCAATCCATAAAAGAAGTCTGTCGGCGTTTGCGGACGAGGCGCCGAGAGTCAGAGGGAAGCTTGAACCTCTCCTCGCATACGTCGAAAAACATCCGATCATCGACGTTAAAAAAACGTCCGACGCGCTCGGTTTTTCGTACAACACTGCCGCCAAGTACGTGGATATTTTTTGCGAAAAAGGAATCCTGCGTCAAACGTCGAAAGCGGGAAAGGCAAAGATATACTCCTACACAGACTACCTTGCCGTTCTCCGCAAGGATACCTGACGGGGGTGCAGGGCCGGACAGGGCCGCCAAGCACTTTATTCTTGACATTTTGTCGAAAAAAGTATATAATTTTTGGCAGTGTTTACAAAAACCGGCGGGAACTGACGGAAAAACCGTCCGTCAGCCGGGCGGGAAAGGAGAAAACGGTGAGAAGCAGGGGATGCCGCGAAGCCATAAAGACGCGAATCGCAGAGATGCCCGACGGCGCCGTTTTTTCGCTTGCCGATTTTTCTGACGTCGCCGAACTGAAGACGGTTTCGAAGATCGTCGGACGCCTGTCTCACGACGGTCTTATTGAAAAGATAGCGAGAGGGATTTTCTGGAAACCGCTTCCCGGCGGAGGCGAGCCCGATCCCGACGGTATCGCGCGCGCGCTGGCGAGAGGCAACAGCTGGTCATGCGTCCCGGCGGGGGACACTGCGAAGCACGTCGTCGGACTCGACGAATCGAAGCCGGAGGTCTGGACCTATCTTACCGAGGGTTCCAACCGTGTCTACAGATTCGACGGTTTCGTCATTTCCTTCAAACACGCCTCGGCGCGTTTTCTGCGCGGCATTTCATACCGGACGGCGCTGCTTATCCAGGTGGTAAGGGCGTACGGCAAGGATATGATGAGTTCGGACGTGATATCCTATCTTGTGAGATATTTTGGCAGGGATTTCCGCACGATCGTCGACGAGAGCCGCAAAACGACGGTCTGGATCTACCGCGCCATCGCGGATATGTTCAGAAAGCACCGCGCCGAACTCTCAGACGCGCGCAACTGATAAACAGAAAATATAAACTCCTTAACGGGCATTATCGAAAACAGAAAAGGGACGGCGTTTCGGCCGTTTTGGTAAAAACACGTAATGAGCAGCACTTACTCGATTGACGGACGCCTTTATTCATTCATGATCGACAACGGCGCCGCCGGTCTGGGCAGACACCGCGATACGGTAAACAGACTTAACGTTTTTCCGATCCCCGACGGGGACACCGGAGACAATATGTACCTGACGATAAGGTCGGGAGCCGCGGCGAGCGGCGAAGGCGCCGATCTCGGACAGACCGCCGCGAATATTTCGGGCGGCATGCTGCCCGGAGCTCACGGAAACTCGGGAGTCATTCTCTCGCGCATCTTTTACGGAATCGCGCGCGGACTCGAAGGAGTCACGAACGCCGACGTCGGCGTTTTCGGACAGGCGATGCTGTCGGGCGTCAAAGAGGCGTACGGAGCCGTCGACACGCCGGTAGAGGGAACGATTCTTACCGTCTGCCGCGAATCGGTCGAGGCGGCCGTCGGAAAATCCGGCCCCGAAACAACCTTTGAAGAATTCTTCAGAGCGCTCGTTGAGGAGTCGAGAAAGTCGCTCGAGCGCACGCCGGAATTGCTTGAAACTCTGAAAGAGGCGGGCGTCGTCGACAGCGGCGGAGCCGGACTTATGTACATATTCGAAGGCATGCTCGGCGCCGTCGAGGGGAAAAAGATCGAGTACTCCGACGAATCGCATACCAATGCGGCAGCGCTCGATTTTTCCACCTTCGACGAAAACAGCGTACTCGAATTCGGATACTGCACCGAATTCATTCTCCGCCTTACGAAAGCTAAAACGGATATTGACAGTTTCGACGACGCCCTGCTTTTCAAGTGGCTCAGCGAAAACGGCGAATCGGTCGTATGCTTCAGGGACGGGACGCTCGTCAAGGTTCACGTCCATACTTTCAGGCCCGGGCAGATTCTTGAATACGCCGGGCAGTTCGGAGAGTTTCTTACCGTAAAGATTGAAAATATGTCGCTCCAGCACAGCGAGAACATCGGCCGCGGCGGACACGAAGACGCTCCCGACGTCGACGAAAACGGCGTCAGACTCAAGCTCGACAGGCGGAAGCACCACGGCATCGTCGCCGTCGCCAACGGAGAGGGAGTCCGCGGGATGTTCATGGATCTCGGCTGCGACGCGGTCGTCGACGGCGGTCAGAGCATGAACCCGTCTGCCGGGGATTTCGTCGACGCGTTCAAAAAGATAAACGCCGAAACGATATACGTTTTCCCGAACAACTCGAACATCATTCTTGCCGCGAAACAGGCGGCGGAGCTTTACAGCGGCTCCAGGATCGAGGTGATTCCCTCGAAGACCGTCGGAGAGGGATACGCCGCCGTTTCGATGATCGATTTCGAAAACGGAGACGCCGAATCGGTTGCCGCCGAAGCTGCCGAAATAATGGACGGCGTCGACACCGGATTTGTAAGCCGCGCCTCGCGCGACGCCTCGGGCGAGGTTGCCGTGACCGAGGGCGACTATATCGGTTTCTCCGGAAAGAAGATACTCACCGACAATCCCTCCCGCGAGGAGGCCGCGCTCGCGCTGGCAGACGCGCTTGACGCCGGGACGCGCGACGTGCTGATTGTCATACGCGGCGCGGACGTCGCGGAGAGCGAATCAGAACGTCTTTGCGGGCTGCTCGCGTCCCGCTATCCGCGCACCGAAATCGTCCCGACTTTCGGCGGTCAACCGGTTCACGACTATATTCTCGTGTTCGAATAATCCTGTTGTAAACATCAATAAATATTAATAATTATCGCAAGTACGAAAGGAATTGAATCAGATGATCAGACTCTTCACCGACAGCGACTGCGACGTAACCCCCGGGTTCGCGAAAGAGTACGGCTACTCGCTTATCAGTATGCCCTATTCGATCGACGACAAAACGATTTACCCCTACGTTGACTTCGACGTTTTCGACGACAAAACCTTCTATCAGGGACTGCGCGACGGAATCATGCCGACGACCTCAGCGATCAGCGTAGAGAAGTATCTCGAATACTTCGAACCCGTATTCGCCTCCGGCGACGACGTGCTCTACGTCCACTTCTCGAGAGCGATGTCGGCGACTTTCGCCAATATGGACAAGGCCGAAGAGATACTCGCAGAGAAGTATCCCGAAAGAAAGCTTTATTGCGTCGACACGATGGGTATTTCGCTGCCCGGACTCGCCATAGCCCGCGAGGTCGGCGAAATGATCCGCGCGGGAAAGAGCGTCGAAGAGATTCTCGAATGGGCGAAGACCGGCGTCTTCACATGGGCCGTCTATTTCATGGCAGACGACCTTCGCTTCTTCAAGCGCAGCGGACGCGTCAGCGGACTCGCCGCAACGATGGGAACGCTGCTCGGCGTCCGTCCGATCATCTATATGAACGCCGAAGGCAAGATGGTCAGCATCGGCAAGGAGCGCGGAAGAGAAAAGGCGCTCGCGCGTCTTGTCGAATACGCGAAGGAAATCGGCGACGACGTTGCCGGGCATAAGATTTTCATCGCTCACTCGGATTCGCCCGAGATCGCCGCGAGACTTGAAGAGCTCGTCAGAGCCGAGTTCGGCGAGAAGGTCGATATTGAAGTCGTCAAGGTCAACCCTACCGCCGGCAGCCACTGCGGCCCCGACGCCATCGGACTCTGCTTCCACGCTTTCCACAGATAAAGCTCAATAATGATTACAATCAGCGAAGTCAGGACCCGGAAGCAGCGCCGGGAATTCATTGAGTTCCCGCTGCGTCTCTACCGGGACAATCCCTGTTTCGTTCCGCCGCTTTATTCGGACGAAAAGAAACTCTTCCGGGACGATTACGTATACAACGACTGCTGCGAATCGGTCTATTATCTCGCGACCGACGAGTCGGGAAAAACCGTCGGAAGGATCCACGGAATAATCCAGAAGGCGGCGAACGAAAAGAATTCCGAGAAGCGCGCAAGGTTCACAAGATTCGACTCGTACGACGATCCGACAGTCGCCGCGGCGCTCTTCGGAGCTGTTGAAAACTGGGCCTTATCGAAGGGAATGGACACGATCTGCGGTCCGCTCGGATTCTCGGATCTTGAGAGAGAGGGACTGCTGATAGAGGGATTCGATCAGCTCTCGACCTTCGAGGAGCAGTACAACGCGCCCTACTATCAGAAGCTTATCGAGGATCTTGGATACGTAAAAGAAGTCGACTGGTTCGAGTCTCAGCTTCGCGTTCCGGATCCCGAAAAAGTCGAGGAGATGGAGCGGGCGGCGAAACTTGTCGAAAAGCGTTTCGGACTTCATTTCGGCACCGCGAAGAACATCAATGATTTCATAAAGAAATACGGCGACGACATCTTTCATCTGATCGACGTCTGCTACGAAGGTCTGTACGGAACGGTTCCATTCACCGACGGAATGAAGAAGATGACGATCGAGAACTTCAAGCTCCTGCTCGATATGCGGTTCGTGTCAATAATTCTTGACGAAAACGAACGCCCCGTCTGCTTCGGACTCTGCATGCCGTCGATAGGAGAGGCAGTGCGTCCGTCGGGCGGAAGACTGACCCCGGCGACGCTCGTCCGCGTCCTGCGGGCGGTGAAAAAGCCGAAGGTCATCGATCTTGCGCTCGTCGGCGTCGATCCCGAATACGCCAACCGCGGCATACCGATCATGATGATAGCCGGGATGACGCGGATGCTGATAAACACCGGCGTCGAATACGCCGAAACGAACCTCAATCTCGAAGATAACTACGCGATAAGAAATATGTGGCACCGCTTCGACCGGAAGGAGCACAAGAAGCGCCGCTCATTCGTGAAAAAACTGACGCCGGAGGAAACCGCGGAAGATGATAAAGATAATCGTTGACTGCCAGGGCGGAGACAAATCTCCGGGCGCGAACGTCGACGGAGCGCTGCTGGCGCTTGAAAGATTCCCCGATCTGTCGGTCGTTCTGACCGGCGACGAGGGAATTCTCGCCGGCTGTCTCGAAGGAAAGAAATACGACGCGGCGCGCGTCGAATGCGTACACGCTCCCGAGATTATCGGCTGCGACGAAAAGCCGACAGACGCGATCCGCTTAAAGAGAGAAAGCTCGATGATGAAGGCGGTGTCGCTCCTTCGCACCGACGACGTCGGCGAATACGCCGGAATGGTGTCGACCGGTTCGACCGGGGCGCTCGTCGCCGCGTCTACGCTGCGAATAGGACGGATTCCGGGCGTGATAAGGCCCGCATTCTGCCCGATTCTGCCGACAATGAAGGGCGGAATCGTCGGAATCTGCGACAGCGGAGCCAATATCGACATCACTCCCGATTACCTTCAGCAGTTCGCAGTTATGGGCACGCTCTACCTGAAATCTGTCTGGAATATCGAGAATCCGAGAGTCGGCCTTCTCAACATCGGAGCCGAGGCCGAAAAGGGCGACTCGCTCCGCAGAGAGGCCTATCCTTTGCTCGAATCGACGCCGGGCATCAATTTCTGCGGAAATATGGAAGCCCGCGAGCTGCTCGCCGGAGACTTCGACCTCGTCGTCTGCGACGGGTTCGCCGGAAACGTGCTCGTCAAGGCGACCGAGGGCGCCTGCCTGCAGATGCTGAAGAAGCTGAAACGCGACATTATGTCGAGCTTCATAAACAAGATCGGCGCGCTCATAATGTCGGGTATGTTCAAACGCGAAAAGGAGTTTATGAACTACCAGAACTACGGAGGGAGCGTACTGCTCGGCACAGGCCGGACTGTTGTCAAGGGCCACGGAAGCAGCGACGCGTCCGCCGTCGCCAAGTGCATCGAGCAGGTCTATATGACCGAAACCGGAGATCTCAACCGCCGGATAGGAGAGGCGCTCGCCTCGCTCAACCGGGAAGATCAATAACAAAAATCTCATATTTGAAGGGGTTCATAAAATGTTTGAAAAAATCAGAGCGCTGCTCGCGAAGCAGCTGCGCGTTCCCGAAGAAAAAATCACTCTCGACGCAAGCATAAAAAAGGATCTCGGAGCCGATTCGCTCGACATTCTCACGCTGCTTCTCAACGTTGAGGAGGAGTACGGAATCGTCATTCCCGACGAAAAGCTCGCGACGTTCGACAAGGTCGGAGACGTCGTGGGATACCTCGAGTCGCTGGGAAAGTGAGCGCCTTCGGCCCCTACGGGTGCACAGAGTTATTGTAAGGCAATTGTCTTTCATTTTCGAAATAATCGGCAGTACATTCCCAATCGTTTTTTATCGCACGATCAACCCTTTATCCCGTAGGGGCCAATCCGTTTCGCGCGAGCGAAAGGGTTCGGCCCGCAATGATCGGTACGCACGAACAATAATGGTAAAGCGACGGCAAAAAAGCCTCTTGTCTGATACCAATTACAAGTCGCGGTATTCGTTTCCTGCGGGCCGAACCTGACATTCCTCTTCGCGAAATGTCAGGCTTCGGCCCCTACGGGTGCATAAAAATTATGTCAGGCAATTGTCTTTCGTTTTCGAAATAATCGGCAGTAAATTCCAAATCGTTTTTTATCGCACGATCAACCCTTTATCCCGTAGGGGCCGATCCGTTTCGCGCAGCGAAAGGGTTCGGCCCGCAATGATCGGTACGCACGAACAATAATGGTAAAGCGACGGCAAAAAAGTCCCTTGTCTGATACCAATTACAAGTCGCGGTATTCGTTTCCTGCGGGCCGAAGCCTGACATTCCTCTTCGCGAAATGTCAGGCTTCGGCCCCTACGGGTGCACAGAGTTATTGTCAGGCAATTGTCTTTCGTTTTCGAAATAATCGGCAGTAAATTCCCAATCGTTTTTTATCGCACGACCGACCTCTTATCCCGTAGGGGCCGATCCGTTTCGCGCAGCGGAAGGGTTCGGCCCGCTATAACCGGTGCGCAGGAACAATAATGGTAAAGCCACGGCAAAAAAGTAGGTTTTTGAATGAAGACGCACGCGAAGCGGTGCTAATGAAGACGCGGCGCTGATGAAATCGCGCCCGCATGAATTGCGGCGTTCCGCTGCGGGGCGGAAACTGCGGTCGATTAAATGATATGAACGGAAGTGCGGGAAAGAAAATGAAGAGAAACAAAGTCGTTGCCTTGTGCATATCAGTTGCGCTTCTCATCGCGGGTGCAGTTCTTATCTGCGTTTTTTCTCAGACGGATAAAAGCGCGAGGATTCTGAACGACGATGCGGCGGATTCGGTCAGCCGGGATTTCTATGATAACAACCGCGTAAGCGGCGCCTATTACGACGGTACTGCATCGGTCGATTCGGAATATCCGTCCTCACGGACTTTTCTTATCGGTTCGGCGGAGGAATACGAAGAAATCTTTTCGCAGGCGACCGATCAGGCAATTGATTTTCAGAGTTCAGCGATCGTGGTCTATACTTTTGCGGATATCTGCAAAAGAGAGGTGCGGATTAAAAAGATTTCGACGTCCGAAGACTCGATAACGATAGTTCTCACACACAAAAAAGCTCCGTCCGGCGTCGGCGACGCCTGTATTCCGTATCAGAGATACGTTGTAATTGAGCTGAGTGAAAATAATTATACCGAAATATCGATTTCCGCGGAAGATTAGCCGTCAGGAATCAAGTGACGCATAGAACGTAATTATTGTTGCGTTCTATGCGTTTTTATATGCGCCGCAGCGCAATTCATGCAACGCAGTTGCAATTCATGCGCGAAGCGCAATTCATGCAACGCAGTTGCAATTCATGCGCGAAGCGCAATTCATGCGGGCGCAGTTGCAATTCATGCCGCGCAGCGGCAATTCATGCGGGCGCAGTTGCAATTCATGCCGCGCAGCGGCCTTTTCACGTACGGTTGAGCCGGACATATCGCGCTGCGCGGAGCGCAGTATATCGCATGCCGCGAAAGCGGCATATATCGCGTGCAAAGCACATTTCGCGCGAGCGTAAGCGAGCATTTCTATTGACATACACATATTTTTTTGATATAATTTAATATGCTATATTGTTTTCAACACAAGGGACAAAATATTATGCTTCTGTACAACACGCTCACGCATACAAGAGACGAATTCAAAACCGTCGAGCCGGGGAAGGTATCGATGTATACCTGCGGGCCGACGGTCTATCATTACGCACATATCGGCAACCTCCGCACCTATATCATGGAGGACGTGCTCGACCGCTATCTGCGCTATTCGGGATACAAGGTAAAGCGCGTTATGAACATAACAGACGTCGGACATCTGACGAGCGACGGCGACACCGGCGACGACAAGATGCTCAAGGGCGCGAAGCGCGAGCACAAGACGGTGATGGAGATTGCGAAGTTCTACACCGACGCCTTCTTCGCAGACTGCGAAAAGCTGAATATCCGCCGTCCCGAGGTCGTTCAGCCGGCCACCGGATGCATCGGGGACTTCATCCGCGTGATTCAGTCGCTGATTGAGAAGGGATACGCATACGAAGCGGGCGGAAACGTATATTTCGACACGTCGAAGCTCGACAATTACTACGTTTTCCACGGATTCAACGAGGAGGACCTCGAAGTCGGCGTCCGTGAAGGCGTCGAAGCCGATTCGAACAAGCGCAACAAGGCGGACTTCGTCCTCTGGTTCACAAAGTCGAAATTCGAGGATCAGGAGCTTAAGTGGGAGAGCCCGTGGGGCCTCGGCTACCCCGGATGGCACATCGAGTGCTCCTGCATCGCGATGAAATATCTCGGCGAACGCGTCGACATCCACTGCGGCGGAATCGACAACGCCTTCCCGCACCACACAAACGAAATCGCACAAAGCGAAGCATATCTCGGGCACAAATGGTGCAACTGGTGGGTGCACGTGCTGCATCTGAACACCGCTTCGGGCAAGATGAGCAAATCGAGCGGCGAGTTTCTCACGCTGTCGCTGCTTGAATCGAAGGGTTATTCGCCCCTCGAATACAGATTCTTCTGCCTGCAGTCGCACTACAGACGCAATCTTGTATTCACATATGAAAATCTCGACAACGCGAAGGGCGCCTACCGCAAGCTGGTTTCGCGCGTCGCGGCTCTTGTCAGAGAGAAGGATTCGTCGCCCGTCGACGAAGCGGCGCTTGCGGAGCTGAAATCCCGCTTCACGTCCGCGATGGACAACGATTTGAACACCTCGCTCGCCGTGACGGCGCTTTACGACGCCCTCAAATCGCCGGCGTCGGCTTCAACCCGTCTTGCCGCCGTGCGCGATTTCGATACCGTGCTTCAGCTCGGTCTTATCGACGAGGCGAAAAAGCTGATCGCCGCCGAGGACGAAAAGGCGAAGACTGCGTCGGCCGAAAGAGTTTATTCGGACGATCCGGTCATCCGATCGATAGAGGAGAGAATAGACGCGAGAACCGCCGCCAAGAAGGCGAAAAACTACGCCGAGGCCGACCGCATCCGCGCAGAGCTTCTCTCCGAGGGAATCGTTCTCACCGACACACCGCAGGGAACGGTATGGTCGAAAGCGTGATGAAAAAACTGTTTGAAAAATACCGCGAGATAATCGTTTATATTCTCGTCGGTTTGATGGCGACCGTCATATCCTACGGCATCCGCCTCGCGCTGATATACGGCGGAGCGGCGATCTTCGCGATAGACCTGTCTTCCGAAGAGGTTGCCGAAGCCGCGAGAGCCTCGGCGCTGCGCACCGTCGCAACGATTACAGGTTCTGCCTGCGCGATAGTCGCGACCTTCTGGCCGAACAAAATCTGGGTTTTCCGCAACTTCGAGAAGGGCCGCAGAGAGGTCTGGGCGCAGTTCGGAAAGTTTCTCGGCTCCCGCGTCTTCTCCTTCATCCTGGAACTCGGGATCGCCGTCGGACTGCCGCTGCTCTTGACGTCGCTCGGGTACAAGACCTTTCACTTCCTGATCGACGTCGACGCCGACAGGATGACGACCGCTATTTCGATCGTCTTTATCACCGTGCTGAACTACGTTCTCAGCAAGCTGCTCGTTTTCAGAAAAAAATCCGCCGCGGCCGGACAGCCGGGCGGGGAAGAACATAATACCGGTTCAACCGGGGAGGAATAACAGAATGAAAAAGTTTCCGATAGGTATTCAGGTCTATTCGGTCAGAGAAGACGCCGCCGCCGATTTCGACGCGACTCTCGCAAAGATCAGGGAGTTCGGCTACGACGGAGTCGAGTTCGCCGGACTCTACGGAAAGACGCCCGAAGAGGTTCGCACCCTCTGCGAAAAGCACGGACTCTGCCCGATCTCGGCGCACGTCCCTTACGTCGATATGCTCAAGGATCCGGCCGGAGTGCTCGCGCAGTACGCCGCCATCGGCTGCAAATATGTGGCCGTGCCATATCTTTCTCCCGAGCACCGTCCCGGGACGCCGAACTTCGAATTCGTCGTCGAGTTCATCGGCATCATCGCGAAGGCCGCGAAGAAGCTCGGCATCCAGCTGCTCTACCACAACCACGATTTCGAGTTTATGAAGATCGGCGGCAAATACGCCCTCGATATTCTTTACGATACCCTTCCCGAGGATCTGCTCAAGACCGAGCTTGACACCTGCTGGGTCAACGTCGGCGGAGAGGATCCGGCGAAATATCTGCTCAAATATTCGGGCCGCGCTCCGGTCGTCCATCTGAAAGACTTCTTCGGACAGAAGACCGAGAATATGTACGAGCTGATCGGCATCGAAAACAAGGCCCCGAAGCGGCCCGACGGATTCGAGTTCAGGCCGGTCGGGCACGGACTGCAGAACTTCCCGGCGATTGTCGAAGCTTCCGAAAAAGCCGGAGCCGAGTGGCTCATCGTCGAGCAGGACAAGCCCTCCATGGGACTTACCGCGCTTGAATCGGCGAAGAAGAGCATCGACTATCTGCGCTCGATCGGACTTTGATTTATGAAAAGAGCCGCGGCGCTGCTGACAGCCGCCCTGCTTCTGCTTCTTTGCGCCTGCAGGGAAACCAACCTTCCTGATGAAGGAACTGTGACCGTCCCCTCTACCCAAACCGGACCTTCATGCGAGCCGCCTATGACCGTCGTATCCGGCGATCTCGGACAGGCGACGGTCGTCAGAGGCGACAGGGCGTCGGATTTTGTCTCGACGCTGACAGGAAAGGTCGGCAAGGCGATGAAGGCAATCGCGTCCGACACAGGCGTCGAAACCGACTGGATCAAGAACGCGTCAGAGGTCGAAGAGAAATACGGATCGCGCCCCGAGATACTGATCGGAAGCACGAACCGGCCCGAATCGGACGCGGCAGCAAAAGGGTTGGCGGCGGGAGAGTGGAGGATCTATTCGGCGTTGCCGAAAATCGCGATTGCCGGTAACGGAGAACTCGCTCTCGAGGCTGCGTGCGAGGCCTTTGCGTCACATATTTATGAACTTGACGGAATGATCGTCTACAACGGCCCGACTGAGGGCGCAATCGACGGATACCGCTTTATCGGAACCAACCAGAAACAGTCGAGAGTCGACGTTTACCGGCTGACGCTCGGAGAGCCCGGAACCGTCATTGAAAAATCGTTTTCCTTTTCCTACTACAACGTGGCCGACGCCCGGCTGCGCGTTATCGACGGAAAGACGGTGCTGCTCGCGGCATTCGGCCCGAACAACGCCTCGGTCACCGATTACGACACCGGAAAGACGCTCTGGGCTGCGACGAACACCGCGAACAATCCTCACGCCTGCGAGTATATCCGCGTCGGAGACGTCGACGTGATAGCCGTGGCGGCGACTGCCGGAAACGAGGTCCGCTTCTACGATATGAGCGATACGTCGAAGAAGTACGAAAAGCTTGAATTCGAGGACGCTCACGGCGCGCTCTGGGACCCGGAGCTTGAACTGCTCTGGATACACGGCAGAAAGACGCTCGCCGGATACCGGCTGTCGGTCGACGGAGGGAAGATTTCTATAACCCCGGCCGAAAGCAGAACCTATACGATCCCGACCGACTGGGCGCACGATCTGCAGCCCTTTTACGGGGATACCGATAAACTCTGGATTACGACCGGCTCCGCCGTATATCTCTTCTCGAAAAGCACGGGCGAGTTTTCTACATCTTTTACCGGATCGGATTATATCTCGAAGCAGGACGTGAAGGGAATAGGCAACTTCGCGGACGGAAGCGCAATATTCCTCATCCCCGACGGGGATTTCAAGGAATGGACCGGAGCGACCGTCGACGCCGTGCTGATGCGCGGAGACAAAGCGTTTCATTTCCGGACGACAATCAAGGGCGCCGGGTTTTACAAGGTCAGGCCCTTTAATACAGATTATCAATAAAAAACATACGCTAAGGAGAAAAACCATGGCAGACAAATCTATGGAAGGTCTTAACGACTTTACCGCAAAGACGGAATCGAAAGTAGATTCCTCCCGCAAACTCCGCGTCGCCATCATCGGATGCGGATGGATCGCAGGATCGCACATCAAGTCCTATCTCGCTCAGCCCGACGTCGAAATCGTCGCCGGAGCCGACCTGATTCCCGGCAAGGCGGCCGCCTTCTTCGCGAAGTACGGCGTCGAGGGAGTCAAGACCGATTACGCGAACGACGAGGAACTGATCGCCGACAAGTCGCTGAAACTCGATGCGGTCTCGATCTGCACCTACAACCGCCAGCACGCGCCCTGCGCCATTCACGCGCTCGACGCCGGCATCAACGTACTGCTTGAAAAGCCCTTCACCGTAACTCTCGACGAGGCGATCGAGGTAATGAAGGCCGAGAAGAGAAGCGGAAAGGTCATCTCGATCGGTTTCCAGCCGCGTCTCGACGCCAACATGAAGAAGATCAAGGAGATTGTCGAATCGGGAATACTCGGCGATATCTACTACATCCAGACGGGCGGCGGACGCCGCCGCGGCATCCCGACTCCCTTCGGAACCACCTTCATCGAGGATGAGACCGCCGGACTCGGAGCTCTCGGAGACATCGGCTGCTACTCGCTCGATATGGTCCTCAACGCCGTCGGTTATCCGAAGCCCCTCACCGTAACCGGATACAAGTCCGCTTTCTTCGGCAAGGATCCGAACTACTGCGGCTACCGCGCCGACAAGAGAGCCGAATATGCGAAGAAGTTCGGCGTCGACGATTTTGCCGCCGCTTTCATCCGTCTCGAAGGCGGAATCATACTCGACTTCCGTATCGCCTGGGCGATGAATATGGACACCCCCGGCGACACGATCATCCTCGGCACCAAGGGCGGTCTCCGCATCCCGTCGACCGAGTGCTGGAACGGCACCGTCGGCGGCCCGATGAAGATCTACCACGAGGTCTGCGGTCAGCAGGTTGAGACCGAGATTCCGGTTATCAAGATGAATCAGGGACTCTTCGATCTCAAGATCCGCTCCTTCCTCGACGCCGTCAAGAACGGCACGAAGGCGCCGGTACCGACCAGCCAGATTCTCTACAACCAGGCGATCATCGACGGCATCGCGAAGTCCGCGGAATGCGGCCGCGAGGTCGAGATAGTAATTCCCGAGATATAAGTCAATAACGCGTCCGGGAATTCGCACCTGCTGTGCATCCGGCAGCGCGTAACCCTCATCCGACAGACGCGGCAAATAATAAAACCATTTCACCGAAAGGCAATTATCATTATGGCACTCGTAACCACAAAAGAAATGTTCGCGAAGGCGTACGCGGGAAAATACGCGATCGGCGCCTTCAATATCAACAATATGGAGATCATCCAGGCGATCTGCGAAGCCGCCGCGGACAAGCAGTCTCCGGTAATTCTCCAGGTCTCGGCCGGAGCCCGCAGATACGCCAAACATGAATATCTGCTCGCGCTCGCCAACGCCGCCATTAAAGACAGCGGCATCGATCTCGCGCTTCATCTCGACCACGGAGCCGATTTCGAGATCTGCAAGGCCTGTATCGACGGCGGATTCTCGTCGGTCATGATCGACGGCTCCAAATGGAGCTTTGAGGACAATATCGCACTGACCAAGAAGGTCGTCGATTACGCGCACGCGCACGGCGTCGTGGTCGAGGGCGAGCTCGGCAAGCTTGCCGGCATCGAGGACGACGTCAAGGTTTCTGCCGAGGATTCCTCCTACACCAGACCCGAGGAGGTCGAGGAATTCGTCACCCGCACGGGAGTTGATTCGCTCGCGATCGCCATCGGCACCTCGCACGGCGCCTACAAGTTCACCGCCGCGCAGTGCACGAGAAACGCCGAAGGCATGCTCGTTCCGCCTCCCCTCCGCTTCGACATACTCGAAGAGGTCGAAAAGCGGCTTCCCGGATTCCCGATCGTTCTGCACGGCGCTTCGAGCGTCCCGCAGAAGTTCGTCAAGGAGATCAACTCTCTCGGCGGAAAGATGCCAGACGCCGTCGGCATTCCCGAGGATCAGCTGCGTAAAGCCGCTTCGATGGCGGTCTGCAAGATCAACATCGACTCGGATATCCGCGTCGCGATGACCGCCGCTATCCGCCGCTACTTCGCCGAGTATCCGTCGGCCTTCGACCCGAGAGATTATCTCGGAGCCGCCAGAGACGCCGTCCGCGAGATGGTCAAGCACAAGATCGTCAACGTGCTCGGCTCGAACGGAAAGCTTTGAGGCAATACCGCACAATTCGACGAGCACGTCTTGCCGGCCCTTTTGACGCTGGTTCTGACGTCAAAATCTTGAAAAACCGCCTGTTTTCCTGCGATTTTTCAGTCAAAACCAGCGCCAAAATTACTCGACAATCCGCACACGCGATTTGTGCGGTATTGCCTTGATATATTTTTTCGGGGGGGACACTTGTTTCTCCCCCGAAAGGAGATAAAAATGAAAAAATCACTTTGGGTCATTCTGCTCGCCGCGGTCATGATCCTTTCCTCCTGCGCGAACGCTATGCCTGAAGGGCCTTCCGGGACGGGATCCGGCGCGTCCGCCGATACGCTGGCGCAGCCTGACGATACTGCGGATGATGACACCGGCGAGGCGACCTTTCCGCAGTCAGAGACCGGAACGGAAGATCCGGAGACAGACGTTGCCGTTACGGATGCCGAGACGTCGGGCGAGCCCGAAGACACGTATTACGATCCTGCGGAACTCTGGGACGCCGCGGCGAGATCCGCCGCAATTGAGAAGATAAAGGCCGCGTTGCCTGTCCATAACTGGGAGACCGACAGGTACAGTATTACGCTTCATTTTCCGAGACTTTACAGTGAGATCGCCAGTTCAAGATATATAACGTCGACCTCCGAAATTACGCTGATCGATAATTACGAAGGACCGAAGGAGGTCCCGGCGGAGTTTACCGTCACCGTCGCGCAAAACGCGAAAGACAAGGAGCTCTTCATCATATTTTCCTGCTCCAAGAAGTTTCTCGGCGGCAGTCCGGCGGCGATCAGAGTTTACGAGGGCGGGGCAAATATCTCATTTAGTGCGGGCGTCAACTCCTACAGAGAGTCTACTTGCGAAAACGAGCCTCTCCAGTTCATCGACGTGTTCCGGTCCGGAACCGAGTCGCTGTCCCGTGAGAACGCGAACGCTTTTGCGGAAAAGATCGATCAGCTTCTGAAATCGCTCGATCCTTCGCTTTCGCTCTCCGACCTCGGTATATACGGGTCTTTCCCCGAGACCTCCCCGCGGCCGGGCAGCGGTTTGATATTCGACGACGAAAGATACCGGGCGACCGTCGAGACGCTGACCGACGGAACAGGCGGCACAAGGCTGAAAATAGAAGACGCGACCGGTCATTTCCAGTACGTGCTTCTGTCGGGAAACGGCAGGGCGCGGGTGTTCGCGGTCGCATACAAGCTGAAAAAAGGCAATATCCGGGTGACCGTCCTTCAGGAGTATCTGAAAACCGATTCCGAAGGCGTTGAAAGATACTATATAACGGTCAGAAACATCGATCTTTCCGACGGGACCCTCTTTCAGACGGTTCCCGCAAGCGCTCAGGCGGGAAAAAGACCGGAAGGTGTTTTTCTCGACGTCCAGAAGGCGGCTCTCAGGGCGTCGAAGACGGCGACCGACATACTTGATATCGCAAGGACAGAAGGAACCGAATTTCTGATCCTGGCTGACTATTATTCCGACCGTCCGGAGTCGGACAACCTGTATATGACGCCGGGCGAGCTTCCCGAAAAAGCCGACTGGAAGATCGGTACGGAGCTCGGTCTTGTCACTGAATGGTAATATGGGAAAGAAATTCGATTACCGCCTGTATTGCTGCGATTTCTAAACGAAAAAATGATTTCTTCCGAACTGAAAAGCGCGATAGCGCAATATATCGAACAAAACTTCATACCCGAAGAGCCTCTGCTTTTTGAATCGAAATACTGCATGGCGGAAGCCCCTGCCGAAACGCCGCCGAAGAGGCGTTCGCGCAACGCGTCGGCGCGGATGAAAAAGTGCGCGCCGGTCTGCGAAGAAAGGATCGAGGAGGCCGAACTGCAGCTTGACACAGCGGCGTCTCTCGATGACGTGACGTCGCTTGAAGAGGCTCTGAAGGCGATTGACGAGAGCTTTTCGGATATGGTCCTGCGCAAGATAGACGAGAAGGGTATAACCGACGCCGAATGCTACCGCAGGGCGCATATCGACCGCAGGCACTTCTCGAAGATCAGAAGCAGGCGCGACTACCGGCCGGGCAAGCAGACGGCGCTGGCTCTTGCCGTGGCACTCGAACTGCCGCTTGAAGAATGCCGCGAGCTGCTTATGAAGGCGGGCTACGCGCTGTCGCGCAGCTCGAAAGGAGACATAATCGTCGAGTATTTCATTTCGAACGGGATATACGACGTCGATGCGATCAACGATGCGCTGTTCGATTTTGACCAGGCGCTGCTCGGGGCATGATGTTAATGCGGAATTCAGGACGTGAAGCTGAGTACCGCGCTTCGCGCGGTTAATGAATACTGAAGACTGAAAACTTAAGAATTAATAATAAAC
>LXOW01144365.1_pt1 | contig 103150 bp, 171 predicted proteins | sample 1368591 | NCBI WGS metagenome assembly LXOW01 (sample SAMN04884650, study PRJNA319009) | bovine gut metagenome | isolation source: Cow rumen | host: Bos taurus | place: Italy: Legnaro (PD) | collected 2014-07-09
TATAATAAGCGTAACTGTTTTCAAGATTTCTAGGATCAAGCCCACCTATATTACTATTATACATAGTAAACGCAGTCTCTTCATCTATCAACTCATTAGCTTCACTGTCGGAAATACCATACACATCTTTAGCAGTTTGTCTTGCTTTTTTAACCATCTCATCGCTGAGAGGTTTATTCTTTTTTATTTCCTCTAGAGTTTTCTTAGTAGCTGTTTCATCAGATTCTGCATGGTTTTCGTTCAAAGACGCTTGCCATCCGTTACGTAATGCTTCTGCAAAAGCAAGTGTTCTAATAGCCCATTTTCCTTTTGGAGCAACTTTTGCAAGTTTATGTAATCCGTATGAACCAACCATTTGTTGACCCATGTCTTTTGTATCAGAAAAAGAAGATCCTATAATACCTGGTAAATTATAATACATATAATTACCCATACCAGACTATTCCATCTATCTGTAATAATCACTTACAGGATATTCAGTCTACCAATACAGTAAATCGGCTTGCTCATCCTCTATTTGCTTTCCTCTAAACTATTTGTAACTTTCTCTAGTTTTTATAGAGTTAGCATAATTTGTATTTCTATCATCGCTTAAAGGTTCTTCATACGCGCTACGATCTATATTATTTCTACCACTTGCAAAATAATCATATCCTCCGTACAAAGCTCCTCCTATACCGCCTATTATACCTCCTGCAAAAGAACCAACAGGACCACCAATTCCAGTAGAAGCAGTGGCTGCAGCTCCACCGATAGCCGCACCTGCTGCAGCACCAGTGGAGATGTAGTCAGTTATTTCACCTATTGCTTCTAATATAGGATTATGCCCGTCCAATAAAGTAAACGATTGTTTATCTCTTTTTACAAGATTGTCAGCCTATTGAACAGTATCTAGCATTTGAGCTTTTTGTTTCTTTGCCTCTTCTGCCTACTGTCTCCAGTACTTCATTAATTGTGCATCTCCTTTGCGGAAAGCTTCCAATTCTTGTTCTACAGCAAATTGAGCCCAATCCTCAGTTCTTTGAAAATCTTCCTCTGTTATATTAGATGCATCTTGTAATATTTCGATTTCTTTTTCATCTTGGCGATTGTCGTCATTTAAACTACTTATAGAAGTTTTATGACTGCTCTACATTAAGCTTGACCAAGCGTCCCACCAATTTTCATTATAGTAAGTTCTTTCTCTAGTTGGGGCGTACGAATACTAGGATAGTCTATATTCACGAAAATGCTGATTTCTAGGATCTCCATTATCATACGCTATAACCCTTGATCTAAAATCATCGTTCATATTAATCATTGTATTTTAAAACACTACCTTGTTGGTTTCCTATAACGTTTGAATTTGAGAATTCATGCATATACGAATTATCTATTCTTTGTGTTATGGAAGATAAAGTTGGATGAAATCCGCCACCTTTTGCAGTATCTCTTTCTACTTTAAACCAACAGCATTCATCACGATCTTCTTTATCATCTGCAACTTCTATGTAATAATACTTATCTCCAGACAACACTCTACCAGTTGGCCAAAATTCACTTGGCTGCATCCAATCGTCAGTACTATTTCTCAAATCCCAATTGCTTGCAGTATAAGATTTTCCATATTCTTTAAGAGATCCCGTCGTTAATGCTTCTATTGCTGCATCAACATCTTTATGTTTTTTACCATCGTAATTGCCTCTTCTAAGAACATCTGCCATTACTTCACCTACACCACATAATCTTGATCTATCGACTATAGTACCACCATCTTCTGCAGGGGATCCTCCTCCAACTTCTCTTAATATTGCATTTAAAGTAGAAGTAGAAGCGGCACTGTTGGACAAATCTCTAAGTATATTATTTATACTATTTACATACGGCCTTGCGTTGTTACCGAATACCAAAGATCCAATCGGTCCTCTCTTATTCTTATCTCTCTTAGAAGCAAGGTTTACGATCTCTTTCGCGACACCTTCAAATCCTAAAGATTCTTTTTCAAGATCCAAATTACTATATTCTTTAGCTATCTTTTCTGCCTGGTCTTTAGTATATTTTTCAGGATGCATCGCAAGATCCATTGCTCGTTCTTGTACCTCTGCTGCGTGGTAATTATATTTTTGCATAGAAGTATGGCTTGTATAATTAGTAAGCAGATTTCTCATTGCACCTTCTGAATCTACTACCATGTTCATAGTAGAACTATAACCGCCGTCTGGTCCATTATTCTTACCACCAGCTTTAATTTCAGCAATTTCTTTATCGTGCTCATATTTCTTATTCTCTAAATCTACAGAATATGCATGTTGTTGAGCCATCTTAGCAAATTCGTTTGCAGATTTAGTTGGTGATATAAGCCATTCTTGCTGTGCATCTGCTATATCTCTTTGTAGTTGTTGTTCTACATCAGCTTGTGTGTATTCTCCGCCCCTTGCAGCAACTTTCTATTCTGCCAAATCTCTATAATATTGAGAATATACACTATTATTCCAACCAGGAGTGTTATTCCTAGCTATATTCAATAAATCAGAATCTAAAAATCCTTGATAATCATAACGTCTATCATATCCAGGACCAACTTCTTCTGGACTAAGATCTCTAGCAGTTCTGTTATTATACCAATCGTTTGTAAGTTCTTTAAGAGTCTTCATCTCTGTTGGAGAAGTTCTACTCCAAATGCCATTTCCCAAGGTATCCCAGTTATTTACATCAAACCCTAAGAATCTACGTTCAAGATCATCGTTGTATTTTCCTGAAGCTTCTAATAATCCTCTATTCTTTAAATATTCTTTAGCATTTTCAGCGCTACTTCTAAGTTTAGCTACTTTACCTACATCAACGCTATTTATCAACTAAGCAATAGCAGCTCTACCTTCAGCAGATCTAGTAAGATCTATACCTTTAGCGTAAGCATCGTTAATAAAATTTCTAACTTTGCCTGTAACATTTCTATTATACCAATCCTAATCAGCAAGAATAGGAGTATCAAAATCATAATACTCCTTCTTAAATTCCTTCATGTCTTCTAAGCCTTGCTGATAATCTGCATACACAGCATTAAAATATTTATCCTAAGCATCTAGGATCATTTTAGCCATGGTCGGATCGAATATCTGATATCCAGTATATTCTACCGGTTTTTCATATCCTAAAAAACTCATAATCAATAGAAATAAGGATTAAACTATATTGGTATTCTAGGAGCCCCATAATAGTATGGCATAGTTGGCTACGTTAGTGGTTTGGTGCCAAACGGGTTTTCGGTTTTTTGTGTATTATATAACTTTGAATTATTTAATCCTTTGTATATCTACATTAAATCGACCGGTTTTAACTTATAACTGCTGTTTGTATTTGTAGAAGACTTTTTGTCTTCTATTTCTGCTAAACGCTTATTAACCTCGTTATCAATCCACTCTTGTGATTCTCGATCTGCTTGTTTCTCGTATATATTTATCATACGATTCTTAAGAGCATTAGATACATTAAACTGCCTCATATCAAGTATGCCCTTTGTCATCTGAGCCAACGGATTAACAAGATTAAGCTTATCTTGGGCGAGAGCTTTATATTTAGCTGCCTGCGCTGCTTGACGCAACGACGTACTCTTCCAAAAGTTATCATTTTCCCACTCCTATTGCTGCTGATCTAACGCGGCTAATGCCTGATTTACCGTATTGCGTTGTTGTAAATTTGCTTGATCTATAGCATATCTTTGTCTAGCTTTTTCAGCAATTGCGTTACTTGTGATAGCATTTTCCAATACCATTCTACCACCATATCCTGCGCCAGGATTTCTCTAAGCTCTATATATAGCTCTAGATGTATCCTAATCTATTGCATTCATATACGGTCTAGCATCAATCTAGTCTCCGTACATTCTATATAATGCGTTTCTTGCTCCAGATAAATCTATTTGCCTATTAGGAGCTTCTACAGGCATATGCTTATCGGTTTGATATTGATCCCATGCTGAATACAAAGCTGCCATGTTAGGCATCGCTGTCAATATGTAATCTCCCCAACCTCCGTATGTAGGATTGTATTTTGAAGGATCTGTTGGAGTACCTAAACCATATTTAGGGAGTTTACCGCATTTGGCCTAAAACAGAAGATCTGTATTACGGCCATTCATCATATATTTATCACTCATTAGTATATCTTGTGCTTTTAATGCGCCTACATAATCTCCTGTTGCAGCAGCATAATCAGATAGGCCGTATTTATTTGTTATTACAAAATCACTTGGCTTTAAAGCAGCCAGTTTTGTATCTTTGTTATTAGGTATACCAGGAACTCTACTTACAAATCCATCTTCAAAGTTTCCTATTAATTCTCCATTGGATACTCTCGCAGTAGCTTTTTTGTTAACCGGACCTTTTGCGCTTTGTACAGGACGTTTACCGTCTTTGGCTCCTAAGCTACCAGATTTAGTTCTACCATAGAAACCTTGTTGAGCATCCTTATTCATAGCAAGAGAATAAGACATCTTGTCTTCCATAGAAGTAACATCAGTGAGTCTTCTTGCAGCTGCTTTAGTTTCTTCTTCAGTATCACCAAAACCTAAACCATACGCTAAAAGACCTCCTAATGCACCTACACCAGCACCTATAGCTGTACCCAATCCTGGACTTATACTACTACCTGCTAAACTACCAACAAGAGCTCCTGCAGACATACCAGTACCAATAGAACTAGCAGTAAATTCAAGATTTCTTTTTCTACGTTGTGCTCTAGCATAATCCAATTCGTTACCTATATCTACACCGCCATGTGTAGTATACTTATTACCTAAATCTGTTGTATAAGTGTTAGTAGTAAGAGTATTACGCATATCTCCTGCAGTACGATGGTCTTTATTTGCAGCTATTTGCATACCCATATCAATACCACCATATAATGTACCTATACCGGCTGTTACTGTTCCAAGAGTACCTAATGTCGATTTAGTTGCTGCTTTTCCAGCAGTACTTTCTGCCGCTGTTTTTAACATTTCTTCTCCGGCATTAGTATTAAGACTATTTATAGTACTTCTAATGCCAGTATCTCCTATTCTTCCAGCAAGACCGTATGATGCAGCACCTGATCTAATTGTATTAGTAACAGCAGGTTGAGATATAGTACTAATTCCTGCAGTTACAGTAGGAACTTTAACAATATCCTTAAGAGCATTTATAGCAAAAGAAGAATTTGTCTACAACTTGTTTAATGCACTAGGTATAGTATTACTTCTAGTAGTATTTATCTCTGGAGATATACTCTCACCAGGCGTAGATGTATACTAATAACCTCCAATCCCATAGTTGGGTTGGTATCCTAATGAAGTCGGCATTCTTGTACCTAACCAAAACTTAGGTAATTTCTTTTTATTCTTTTTCATTTCAACTATAAGATTGTCTAAATTTAGTTAATATATGTGATATAGTAAATAGTTCAGTAGGTTCTTCATTGTTTATATTTACTCTCAACCATTTACCTCGTATTCTATTGCCATACCCGTCTCCGTCTACAAATCTAGGGATATTATATATAATATTACCCTCTCTGTCTGTATATGGCTCCATAGAATTACCGAACGTCTTGCTTGTTATATCAGTTTCAAATGACATTGTGGTATTATCTAACATTGGTGCATGATCTACTGATGTAAATGATGTTCTTTTTATAGGAACTAATTGCTAAGAATCAAATACTTTTGTAATAGACGCCATTGGATTTACAACAAATTGTAATTGTATCGGAGATAAATATGAATTTATATTATTTATATAATTATGTTTAGTAATATTTAATCGCCATATATTCTCATTATCTTCATCTTCATCTATAGTAAGACCATAGATATGGTTCTTTATATATAATATATCATTATATCTTCTAGTATATATAGATGTAGCGATATTATATTTTGTATTAAATACAAGTTGGTCTCCGTCTGTTAAACATTTACACAGCAGCTCATCATTCTATAGATCATAATCAACATAAGGAACATCTGATGTTATTCTATTGTTTATAATATTCTATACATTAGCCTATTCTCCATAGTTTAGAACACCGTTTCCAGATATAGCAGGTATTGCTTTGTTGTTTATATCTACCCAGAATACAGCTCCGTTATCTACAGCTCTTGCACAGAAGTCGTGCAATCTCATACCGTATTTAGTACTAAGGTAATCATAACGAGATAGAATACCGGCTTGACCAAGCATGATTGTATTGTTATTCTGATCGTTAACAAGAGAGCGTTCGTTTACACTGAATTTACCACACGCATGTTGCTGCCAATAGTAAAGCATGTTCTTATCTGTTAATAGATTGGTTATCTCTCCATATCTACTATCCACATCTATAAATGCAGCAGTCTTGAAGATTAAGAAATTGTCTATAAATTCTCCATTTGTCTTTAAGTCAGAATAATATGCACGTTGTCTAAATTCATTAGTTTCATTCTTATCTGTACTTATAAGAGTAAATACGTCATTTGAAGCATCATTATCAGAATAAATCATATTGTACTGATGAGCAGGTCTGTCTTGTGTAATAATACCGTCTATATATCCAGGTTCATACATAAGATTTTCACTATTGGTATTAACCATATTCATACCATAATCAAAACATGTATTTACTTTTGATTCTAAAGGTACATAATTTACTACTTGTGTAGACTGTAATGTATCTGCGCTATTAAAATCATATGCTTTATACATAGTAGTAAATTCGTGTGGAGTTATATAAATATCACCATCAAATACTGTCAAATATGTTTGGCTACCTTGTGTTGGCGGAAGAGCAAACGTACGTATGCCATCCGGTCTTCTAATTTCTTCTAGATTAAAGAAATTTCCAAATCCGTAGTACTGTATATAATCTTTTGATTCTACATCAGATAATTCAGGAATATGTTGTATATTGCAAATAGATGTTCTGATATGACTATCAAACGAGTCCAATGGAAATCCTCCGGTTTCTTCTTTTGTTGTTAATATGTAACAAGATGAACCAGCGCCTATAAATCCGTTTCGTACATAAAATTCGGAACCTGTATTTAACCAATCATTATATTGTTCAGAATCCGATAACATTTCTACATCCAACCAATTACTACTCCAATCCATATTGGCCTAATCTTCTGTACCAGCCTTCAATCCATACTTTGCAAAAGATATCCAATTATTATATGTAAACGAATCTATGTTTGTAGAATAACTTTTATATTTCTTTATAGCAGTAAGTAATTCTTGTCCATTTCCAATTCTTTGAATCTCAGAAAAACCAGAAGACCATTCTGGAATTTTGACATCTTTTATTTGATTTATCTCACATCCGTCCGTGTTACTATTAAAGTACGACATATTCGGAGATCTATCGTAATAAAAATTATATATCCAGTGGTTAGACTATTTTGCATCTATTGTAAGTTTTTCTACACTTCTTCTATCTATCTCTAATGTTGGGTATTGTGAATACACAATACTCATTGATTCCGGAAGAGCTGCAAAATATGTTGTATCTTTTATACTATTTTTATATTTTGCTAATACAGAATTTGGGTAAAAAACCTCTTTTATTTTTGTATCAGACACGTTTATTCTAGACAACACATCATTTCTCCTAAAATCTATTTCTGATGAAAATACTTGATAAAGCTTTCTATTTCTTGTTTTTGCACCGAACTCTTTATCGTATGGAGAACGCGACCAAGAATTTACTTGATGACCCGGATATTCGTTTGAATCACCATAATATGACGGATATATTAATGTATCTAATACAGAAAGCAACCCAGTTGGATAAAACGGAGATTTTTGACTTTCATCGTCGTTTACATCACTTGGGTTTGTATTAACATCAAATATAGATTGTGACACAGGTCTTGATAATGCCACCTATAATAAATTTTTCTAATATACATCAGAAGAAGATCTTCTTACTATCTGGCACCCTATTATTTTTGTTTCGTCATCTAAACCTCTTAGTCCAGGTATTGCAAGACGTACTCCAATTGGACGTGCTATTAATTTACTATTTTCTATAATAAAAGGTCTATATTCAAGATATTCTGGAGTTTTTATATCACACAAATCCATTACATCTGTCCTTCTACCTTTGTTGTCATAGAATATAATAGCATATCTATATGTCTCATCTCTTCTTAAAGATCTAAGAAGACTTGATGTCATTATATCGTTGTATGAAGCTTTTACAAGATGTCCTTCAGATGTTATATTTATTCCGCGCTATTCAAAATAATCACCTATGTTCATATAAGGAGCAACATAAGTTTCTCCTGTATACTATCCTTGATTATCTACTTTTAATATATGAATGTCATAATTTTCTGTAGAATACGGATGATTGCCTGGATCTGGAATATCGCCTTGTATGTTATCGGATAATACTACGTCTGCACTTATTACTTCATATTCTTTACCTTCAAATAATGGATTTATATCTCCAGGAGCTACATATTCTGCATCTTTAATTATAGTATCGTCTTTTACATTGGCACAAAACATATATTCTTGATTCTATTCTATTGTCTGAGGAATGAGAATCAAGCCGGACATAGCAGAGAATTCTTCTATAGAGAGTGTCTGTAACGGATTTACTCCTACGTCGTTAAATGTAAATTGTGCATCATCACCATCTTCGTCACCAGCTATCAATCCGTCGTATATTAAATCGATTTCCGAATCTTGTCCTTCTTTGATATACGATAATCTAAATATCTACAGTCGATCATAATATTTATCAAAGTTGTTTAGTTTTATTTTTAATCTAAATCCAACCGATGTCTATGTATTTTCTGCATTACCACCCTCTTTAGATCTAGAAGGATCAATAACTTGTATTTTATTTGTAAGAGGGGCTAACTGTGTAGTATTTCCGTACTTATTATAATATCTATAAGTATACTATACTTGAGATGTAACAAGTTTACCAGATATTATACTATCTATATATACTCTATTTGTAGGAACTTCTCTATTATTTATAAGTTTATCTATTGGAGTATATGAAGTTACACCGTTATTTTCTTCTTTATATTTATTTTCAGAGTCTTTATCTACTCTAAGACTTACTACAGGATGTCTGCCAGTAGCTATATATAGTTTTATTACGTTTTCAAGCTCTTTATACAGTACACTAGATACTTTATCTGGAGCGCCGTCTGGCCATACATTATCGCTATGCCATAATAATTTGATAATATAATGTATAGAATCATTTGAATACATATAGACCTTATATATATCCAAATCGGTACCTGTTGTAGTTAATATAATACCAAAATTGTTTTCTGTTCCGTTTAGTTCTTCTGAAGAAGAATGTACTGCCAATATACGAGAATTCTACGGTATATCTTTTTTGATCGCTGTTTCCATTCTATCTTCACCTATCCACACAGGAGTAACAATTCCCTCATGCACAGAAGAATAGTCACCAGAAGTACCAAGAGGTTGATTCTTAGCGATTCTGATGTTCTAACCAAAGATGTATTGCGTATTTTCTATTTGGTCAAAAGAAGTATCTGAATTCATTCCCTTAGTAAATGAATTAATCTGGGAATTGTTCTCATTAATAACCATGATAGTAATCGTTATATGTTAGCTATTCTTTGTTTATATTCTTAAAGAATGTATCATCTCCATCCCAATCAGGGATCAACTTATTCCAATCATTCTTTATATTCTACATATCATCTGCAGTAGGCATCATAGCTTCTGCATATGCTTGATTTCTATAGAAGTTCCACTGCGATTGTGTGTAGTAATAAGTCTATTGCGCGTATTTCTATGCATATTTAGAACTTCCTGAAGTAAGTTTACCACTCATAAACTTAGGGAATGTAAGCTTCATTACTACATACCAGTAGATAGCTTCTTGATATGATGTAAGGTCTGGAATAAGAGGATAACCTCTTTCATCTACAGCTATAGCCTTATAAGCCAATTTAATAAATCCGTGTCTCCTATTCGTTACAATCCAGCCAGGTTTAATGAAATACTCTGGTTTATGATTAGGATCCATCATCCACATCTTATGATACTTCATAAAGTTTACAGTATATAATTGACTCTACGAAGTAGGCATCTTATACATCATTGGTTGATGATGCGGAGGAGGTGGAAGTGGAGCAGGATGCTCTATAGCAGCAGGCTCTGGTATAGCTAAGTTTGCAGGATCGTGTTTAAGTTCTACCCAAGGCTCTGGGGGAGCCGGATGAGGCTTGCGTTTGTCTTTAAATATACCTGTCATAGTACTCATAGGTACCCACGGTCCGTGAGGAGTTGTACTATATGCCACTCCGTCTAATACCTATAAATCTGAAGGAATAGGTACTTGATAATCGTGTATCTACAATACAGGGGGATCATCTGCAGAACCTAATTCTCTACTGATATACTACATAGGGGCACCAATCTTGTCCACGGCTTCAAAAATCCACTCTCGTATATCTGAAGTTCTCTATTTTACTTCTGTGGAATCTAAATCAGCCATGATTTTAGCAATGACTGATTCACACTTTGTATAATTGTATATCATTTATATCTATATAATCGTGTTTGTTGAATATTAGTTGAGCTAATTTACGTTTATTCTATCTTACTAAGCTCAATTGATACTTATATCTATCTGGGAACGTTCTAGGTAACTTAGACCAGTATAATCTATATTTATATCCTTCAGAATGTTCGTTCAGGTGATATATCTTTTTACCGTATTCTTTACTTGCTTGATAGTCAACCGACAACGATTGTTGTGTTAAACTCTTGGGTCTGTATTTACCCACCTATATAAAACCTAGCCCATAAGGCATTTTAAAGCCTTCTGAGCGTTCGAATACGTATTCTAGTATAATATTACACATCTCGTCTAAAATGCGCTTGTAGAGGCTGTAATCAACCTCTACGGGCATTGTACGATACATGTCTCTAAATGTTACGGACTTTTTACTTTTCATCTTCCTTAGGTCCGTCTGGTTTTATTCCATCTAACGTAGAGTTATTGGTATCATCACTAGGTCTATTCAACATTAATGCTAATTCATTATTGAATATAAGTTTCTTAATGTCTGGTACCATCCACGTTGGAATTTGTATATCGTCTTCGTCTGGATCTTCGACTTCTTCATCATTAGCATCGTCTTCTGGTACTTCGTATGCAGCATATACATATATATAATTAAGCAAACCTTGATCTTGTAAACCTTGTACATATATATGCTTATCATCCATATAATATGCTGTCATCTCACCAAAAGTATACTTACGATAATACTGGTAGTGTCTGCGAATATGATTAATATACTAAATATTCTCGCCTGCTTCGTCATGCACAGCGAGAATACTTGTCCATTTATTATCGTAAATATTTTCGAACGTATCTTTCGTTCTTTTAGTGAAAGTAGCTCTGTGTGGATCTCCAGATTCTACATCCTCAAGTTCGTGAGGACCTGTCTCTTTAAGTACAATAAATTCGCCATCTGCAAGATCTTCTATATCTAGACCACGCTTTTCTTGTTCTTTAAGCTCATCTAAATGTTTCTTCCACAACATTCTACGGTAATGATCTACCCAAGCTGCTATATGAGCTCTAGAGAGATCTTCACTTTCACTAATATTGTTGTTTCTAACTAAAAGAAGAATGTCATCAATAATCTCCTTCAACGAAGTTTTTCTTGTTGAAGTATTCATATTAATTTGTTTTTGTTTCGACTACTCTAACATCCGTAGACTTAATCAAGTTATTTGTATTGTACAATGTATATTTTGTCTTAATAACTTTCTTAAAATCCCATGTAAATAATCGTTGAATAAAGTTCTTCTTATTCTTGTATTCTTTAACAGAATTAATAAAAAGATACTGGTCGTTTTCTATATCTAATATAACTTTTACAGTATCTTTTCCTATAGTATAGTATACAGAAGTCTGATCGTTAAACCTTATACTATCTGAATAAACAGAATCGTTTAGTATGGTAATAACACTATCTTTTACTTCCTTACTACCAATAACGTTCAATGACTGCGTTTGCGTTGCAGCAGTTTTAACAGAATTTTTCTTTATATTTAATTCATTCCGTATACTGTCTATTCTCTACAATGCAGCGTCATGCTAATCTTTCAAATTTTGGAAGTCTAGTACTAAAACATTATTAGCCTACCAGGAGCTGTCTAACAACCCCTAATAGGCTTCAATGTTATTCTGAGCTATTTCCAGCTCCTTTGATAGCTTTTTATTCTATGTGTGGGCAGATATACCCCAAAGTAATAAAAACGCAACAGAAGCCGCGCAAATGCCTTTAACGACTACCTTCCAGTGACTCTTTAGCCACGCTAGGATCGTCAGTATGTTCATCTTCTAAATCAATTTCTATACCTGTGTACTCTTCACCCTTCTTCCTTAAGAACTTACCAAGAGCTCTCCAAGGACCTTTGGGATCAAGAGTATTTAAATTTTCTATGATGGACCAAATTTCCGTCAACGTAATAATTACGGTCGCACCTCCAGTAAGAAGGAATACACTGGATTGGTCGAATACAGCCCATTCCAATCCATGTAATAAGGATAATATAATACCCTCATCTCTGAGTTTCCTAATAGTACCATTCCAATTCTTACTACTTTCTATTTTATTTTTTAATTTCCTAGCCACCTTAAAACCATAGAACATATCTATGGTAGTAGCGGCGAAACATATCACCAACAGATACCATATAGGTGCATAATATGCAGCAACTGCCGAACCTATTCCTAGTATGTACTTTCCAATAACACTACCATTGACCATTGTATTTATGGTATTTGCTATATTAGAAAGTGTTTGTGATAAGTGATGTATCATGATCCGAGATTTGTACCTAATTGATAAAAATATACAGTACCTTTAGTCATATAGGAACGATCAGACCACGGTGTCTGCGTATATTGACTTGACACATATATACAATCTGTTTTATTATATTGTTCTCCATAAACCTAAACAGAAACTGTTCCTTTACGACTTGCAGTATTACTTGTTTGGTTATTGTCAGCAATATAATATACAATTTCTACAGATATTGGTACATCTTGTACTATTATAGAAGGTTCAGTTTCTTGTGGATCTATAAATCCAATCGGTTGTAATAAAGGAGGCTGTCCTGTATTTGTATCCGTTTTTGCTATAATAGCAAATTTTATCCAACTGTTATTAGATTTTATATTTATTATAGCATTTCCATCGTTATCATAACCAGTCCACTCACTTATCAAATCAGATGCTTCAATATCACTTATAGTTTTATATGAATTATTTGCGAATCTTGCAACATTTCCATTTTCATAAGTATTATTTGAAGATATGGTTAAGAATTCGTATACTATGGAATCACCATCGTATGCAGTGTAAACAATATTATTTAAAGTAAGCTGGCTTCTACCAGTAGCACTTCCAATAGGACTTATTCCTGCATCTTTTCCTTTAATATCATCCGAATGTCCATCCATAGGACCACTATACCATCCTTTAGATGTATCAGCAGGATTGTATCTTCCTATATAACCATCAGGAGTAACTGTATTTCTTGGTGAGGTTGTAGGATCATTTGATGGATATTGTCCGATATTATCAAGAATTTTTACGTGGTTATCTGGTAAATCTTTACCGTTATATTCTGCTATAAATACATAAGTTCCAACAGGGCCTAAATCAGAAGCTTTCTTTATTTGATTACCCAGATACTTATTTCTATTTGCATCATCCAAAACCCATCCTGAAAATTCATAAACCATGCCTGGATCTTGTTTAGTTGATGTAGGATCTGGTGTCGGCTTTGTTATAATTTGACTAGCAGTTGGAGTTTTTGTTGCTACAACAGTCTGTTCATCATCGTTCTTAAATACAATAGTATACGAAGACTGTGTCCATTGTGCTGTATATGTAGTATCAGCAGATGCTGGTGCTAATGTTGGAGACCATCCGGCAAAATTATATCCAGAATATGTAGGATCAGTAGGATTTGGAGTAACGCCTGCAGCAACTCTTATTGTGTAAGGAGCATCTTGTCCACCATTATTTGGATCGAACGTAATCTTATACATTTGCTTCATTGCTACGTCAACTGGAAGTAATCTATTCTAAGCCCATGAACTTTCACTATACGGATAATTTAATACAGCACCGTAAGTAATAGCTTGACTCTTCCATATATCTCTATTATTGTCGTATGGGGAAATTGAATCTAATGCTAATATGGATTTTGCTTCACTGTAAGTTATCATTCTTTTCATAAGCAATCCTCCTATTAGTTTACAGTTGTATCATAGAAACCTGCTGCTTTTGCGGCTTTTCCATCGTTCGCTACAAGTTTACCATCTGTATCAACATGCCAGTGACTTTGCATATTAGCAAGATTTATTTCCATCCAACCACCACTGCCGTTAGGTATATATATCTTACCTGTAGGCAAGTACAAATCATCGCTTATAACAGTTTTCTGAGGATTAGAACTTGACGGAGTAGGAGTAGAATTCTGGCGCTTAATACCCTTTATCCTCTTATTGATTATATCCTAATAATTATCTACTTTATTTGGTTCACCAAACTGATCATCAAATGATTGTTTTGCATATGACAAAGTATCATTATGAACGCCATCTTCAGCAAGTTCAGGATCAACAGTATGATTTATAAGAGTTCCATATATTCTTATATATTTTTCTTGTTCGTTCATTCGAATATAATTTTAATATGTGTATTATCAATTTGAATAGGAGCTACACTACGATATACAAAATAATTATCTTTTTTGCCGTATTTATTCATAGGAACTCTAAAACCAGAAGAAAGTTCTGCAACTTTATCCATACCATCTTCTATAGACTTGATATAATGAATACGTTTCTGAGAGAATACCCACATATAATCTCCGCGAGTATAATTAACAACTTCGTATGTATTATTTCTAGTACTATATTCTTTAAGATCTTTATTATCAGAACTCATTTCATCTACATTAGATATATCGCTATATCCGATGAGTATACTTTCAGTAGGAACAACCGTAACTTTAAACCTAAAACTGACAGTTTTGTCATCTGCGCTTTTTACGGTGACATTTACAACTTTTGGTTCATCTACAACATTAGCGTGTATATGTCCATATTCATCGACTGTTAATACTTCTGAATGATCTTCAGGATCATTATTTTCCCACTCAAAAGTAAGTTTATTATATCTCCAATCAAGAGGATTATACAACACTGTAGTACCGTCCTTAAGCTTTACATATATATTATATTGCTTATAGTCTAAATCAAAGTCTCCAACATGAAGTATGCTATCGTCGGCCATTCTATACTCACTATATTCTGTATAGATATTACTTATCACATTTTCACGTTGTCCTGTGCTGTCTACGTCTATAGTAATTGCACCAGACTCACCAGTCTCAGTATCTACAAGATCAAATACATCTCCTTTATCTATGGTATATGTTCTAAGATTGTGACGACCCCAACCCTGTTCAAATACTGTAAGTACTACAACAAGTTTATATGTACCACACATCTTTTGCTGTACAGCAGGGAACATACATGTCAACGTATTCTTTTCATTCAATACTTGAGAATCGCAAAGATAATACGGAGCGTAAGGGTGAGGATGATTTAAAACAACATTCTCTTTACCAAATACATCTGCTGGGACATATTCGGGATGTAACCACTGATCAAATGGTTCTGGTTTACAATGCTATATACCGTGGTGATCATACCCATGATAGAATGGTTCATACCACGGTTCTGGCCAAACACATCCTGGTTCTGGACCGCGATGGTTGTGACAATGTGGATAGAAGTGTGAAGGTTTTGGTCCGTGCCAATGCATATGCCCACAATACTCATGAAAGTGTTCGGGATATATGCCAAATCCACGATATCCGGGCCACCAATGAAAATCATGAAAATCCGGAGAGAATCTGTCATAATTACAAATGTTTGCCGGTACGGCATGGAATGAAGGAAATCCCGTATTGTTTATATTGTAAGGAGTAGGATGATAGAAATCAGGAAATCCAACCTTCTGTTTCTTTGGACAATTGTGGTCACAGCAAGGCTTACAAAACGATGTATTGATCAGATAACATCTTAATTGCTTTACATTAGACTAATCAAACTCATCTATACGATCAAACCCGGCCATTGTATTTGGTTCAATCCTAAGTTTAAGTCTAATGTCTGTGCCTATTCTAATTTTTCTCATATTGCAATATGTTAATAAAAAAGGCCAAGAATGGGCGTTGCCCACCCTCAGCCAGTTTTATATTTTATTAATCTTGAATTTGTAAGTCGACAAACGCATCAAGGATATTCTTGACAGCGCTAAGCTGACCAGTAAGACCATAAATCTCAACAGTCTGCTTTGTCTTGCGGAAGATATCATCAGCAGCACGATACATATTCTCGAATTCGAGAGTAATACCATCGTAGTGTGCATTGATATTAGCCTCAATTTCAGGCTTGATGATCGGCCAAGTACCTTCGCCACGGTTCAGGATACCCAGATAACCCTGAGCCTTAGACTCCTGATCACGTACCAACTTGGCAGAAGCTTCATACTGCTTGCCAGGAACCTTTGCAATTGCTACACCAACGGGGAAGTGCTTGTTTGTAGACTCCCATCCGTCGCCTGCAGGATCGGTGTAATATACATTAGCATTGAAACGAACCTTAGCAGCCCAATTCAGCGTATCGTTTGCGTCATCGTCATCATAAGGAAGAGCTGTAAGCTTAATAACAGTACCGGTTGTAGGTGTAGAAGTGCCCCAGTTTGCATCTGGAGTAAATGTGCTACCAGAAAGACTTCCTACGATTGCTTCTACACGAGCACGCTTCCATTCCTTATTAATCATCGTGGCAATATTATAAGCGATAGTTGCTTTTGTATCACCAATAGCAGTGACATACTCATAAGACTCAGTCCACTTACGATAACGGTTGGGCAGATCTTTATAAGTAAGGCGTACAATAATACGCTTACCACCCTCTGCGAACTTATTCAGAATAGTAGCATCAAGATTTGTGAAATCGATTGTTACAGTATCTTCTGTATCGGGGACATAAGTGAGATTACTATAACTCTTAATATCAGTAGCCTTAATCTCATTAGACCACTTGATAATTGGCTGATACTGAATAGTACCATTAGGAAGATGAATAGCATTGTTCTTCTTCGTTACAATACCAATCTTTAGCGTATTAATAGTCTTTGCACTAGTAGCATCAACATCATACAGCTTGTTTGCAGCGATACCAGGATCGCAGTTCATGAAAATAAACTTGCCTGCATCTGTAGAAACAGCACTCATAGAAGAAGCTGCAGCGGGAGCTGCATCAAGTACAGCACCGGTGGCCAGATTGCTAACAAGTACAGTGTTTACGTATGTAATCATATTATTATTAAATTAATTTATTCTACTTCCCCTATATTTCAATGTCTAGACCTAACTAGCTGGGGTTTCCACGTTTAAATTATTCTTGAGTTAAAACCTCGTTTGTAATAGTTTTATATCGTTCGTCAGCTTGATTTTCAATGTACATCTAAGCTGCCATCTTTATAATTTCATACATAACGTGGTCGTTAAAATCTGAATAATCTTTTTGCGGAGTATTCAGTGTTAATTCAGTAGGTTTCCTAAGATAACCTAAAGTATAGGATGAAATTTTGTAATTCTTATCTGTCAAAAGCTCACAACCATTATCGAATCTTATCCTCAATGGTCTAGCTCTGTGATACTTATAATGAAAATCTGTAAGGCTATTGTTTATTCTATACATAAACGAATCTCTTGTGCATTCAAATACACAAGTATCCATTTTATGTCCACCTTCACTATCAGATATTATAACATCTTCATTAAGAGCATAAAGGAAATCGGTAGGGTATATTATAATATATTTATCATAATTAGAATATTCGTCTCCTTTTTCTAGATTTTTATATTTTTCAGTTTTGAATAATGATATCAAATCTTCCCTACGTTTTTCTGTCTCTTCAAAACCAGTCCTATGTACAAAATCACCATTAAACCTAAGTTTAATAAATTTTGAAATAGCTTGGTTAAGCCAAAACAAAGAATCTTCGGTTGCTGGTTTATTGACAGCATCGTCGAGCTTATTAATCTCACGCTCAAAGTTTGCAATTATTTCAATATTCTTCATCGTTCAGCCTCCTATTTTTGTTGTTTTGGTTGTGTAGAAGTAAGATGTCTGATATACAAATCTACAGTACCACTTACAAGAGCTTCAAAGCAAGTATACGGAAGTTCACACGGAGTGTTTGTAAGTATACTAAAATCTCCAGGAAGTTTGATATATGTTAAATCTACTTCATCTATTTGAGTATACTCATCATGTATAATCTTTATAGTTCCTGCTGATGTATCCCCACTTTCAAGTATAACTGCAGGATTTCTAAGAATTCTATGTTTATCGTATGCTTGATTTATTACTTTATTTGCGTCAGATTCTTTTATAAGTACATTAGACACATATGCAATAATATCAGGATTTTTATACGTACCTGTTACTTTAGATACAGATCTTATATACCTATAATAATCATCAGGAAGTTTATATGACTTATATGCTTCATCAAAGTGAGAAGATGATTCTTCGTCAGTACTAGTAAGAATAGTATGTGCGTTTAAAGTACGTATTACATCTTCTAATATAACAGCAGCTCTTGTACCAGATTCTACGCTATCAGCACTGCTATATATCATATCTATGTATTGTTTCTAAAATTGATTTAAGAAAGCATATATATCTTCTGTATCAAGTTTATCCTAAAGTTTGAGTGTTGGCAGAATAGTTTGAAGCCTGCGTTCAACCTCTATTCCCAATTGTCTAGTTTCAGTTAATGTCATGCTTCAAGTCCTCTTATTTGTGTTTGCGTTTGTATTCTCGTAGATTCTACGTTCTCTAATGCAAACGTTATAGCTAATGTTATTAATTCTTCTGCCATACTATCATTAAGCTCAAAAGTACCATTAAAAGCTTGTGTAAATGCAGCAGGCTTTTGTATGTATTCTAGGTTAAGTGTACCAGGGATCCTTGGATCAGTACCTGGGTCATTATTGTCGTAATTATCGTAGAATAATATAAGCCTGTTTGATGCTATCTCGCATACTGCATTCTTTATCCATGGCCTGTTTACAATAGTCTATTTAAACCTCTCTGCTGTATTATGATCTACAAGAGTTACTATGGACTTTCCGCTTGTAGAACCAATAGTAAACTATACTGTAGCTGCTACATAATATAAGAAATCATCCGGTAAATTATATGTCACAGAATTTAATGTACCGCCAGTCCCATTATTGGGAGATGGAGTTGAGGTTTGTATGAGAGCTTGTATATCTGATATTGCTTTTGTATCAGCTTCAAATGGTGCTCTACGTACATTATTCCCAGTTACTTTTTGAGCAATTAAAGCTAAGTAAGCTTTATTTAGAATTACAGCAATTTCTTGTTTAGTAAGCGACGGATATGACGAAGTAACGTTAGCTTTGTCATATTCTATCATGAATTTAATATATATTTCGTTGTGCGTCATATCTCGTTGTTATAAAGAATTATTTATTCTCTACTTCGTTTATAATCGAAAGCTTAAGATCTTGATTCTTCTTACTATCCAGATAAGCAACTGCGTCCTCAAGAGAGTCTGCAAACATATCACTTCCATAGAAGTAGTGTGTTTTATCCTTACGGATAACACCTTTTGCGATAGCATTCTCAAGCAAGAACTCTGTTTCTTTGGTCTTATTGTTAACCCACTTGTCAAAGAACTTCTTAGGATTCTTATCTACCATAGAGAACAATGTAGACTCTACAAGCTCATTAGACATACGATCAGGACTCATACCAAACAAACGTAGACACTTGCGCATCTGTTCGAGTGAAAGTGAATCGAATTCTTTAATGGCATCTCTACGAAGCTTGTTCTGTTTGTTCTGTTCTATAGCTTCTGCCTCGCGGTTAATCAACAGATAATCCTTACCTGCATCAAGCTTGTCAAGAGAAGTAGCAACACGCTTATGACCACTGAGGAACTTGATAATCATTGCCTGACGAGGAATAGAATCATCTAAAAGTAACGTACGAGAACTTACTTTTACACAGAAAGTAGTCCAGAAATCTGAAGTCTTTGAAAGGTGACCTTCTTCATAACCTAAAGCTTTCTCAAAATATTTCTCATCTTCAGGGGTGAGACCCGTATAAATCGACCCAGAGCGAGTAAAGTAAGGAGCAATATAATCAAAACAATTCTTATACTTTACAAGACCAATCCAGGGATTCTTCTTTTTAATCTTTAATTCAACTACCATAATTTACATTAGTATGTTGAGCATCTAACAGGGGCCCTAAGGCCCCGTAGAATGCTTATTTGTTTTTAATCAACGATTAGATACCGCTATTAGAAATTTCAGTATCTTCTGCATCGCAGTACAAAATACCACAAGACAGCGGGTTACGAACCATGATACCAACCTCACCGAGGAAGTGTACCTGATAACCATCACGGCTGTTAGAACGCAGGGTATTGATGCTGTTAGCGTAACCATTAGGAGCTACAGAACCACCAGTATACCACTGAACGAACTCACGACCCTTACGACAAACCTTAACGATGTTAGACTGACCATCAGCGTTGCTAATATCAACGAAGAGGAAAGTATAAGACATCAGAGGCTTACCGGTCAGAGGATGCAGCTGACGGAACATCTCCATGTTATCAAACATAGGACAACGCTTAACTGACATCTCAATACCGTTAGTCATCTTATAAGTAGTAAACTGACCACCCAGAGTCAGGTTCTGACCAGAACCGGTGATAAATACATTATCAACCATGTTGAAGCTAGAAGCCTTCTCCTTCAGGATACGGTCAAACTCACGGATACCCATCTCACCAGTCAGTGCAACGAACTTACGCTCGTTGGTACCCAGAATGTTGTAGCACAGATCAAACAGATAATCCTCAAACAGCTCAGCCGTCAACTTAGTATAGTAACGGATGTTAGCCGGAGAGATCTGCTCGAACAGACCAGACATCGTAGGAACAGGGCGACCATTAGTACCCTTATTGATATAAGTACCATCACTCAGACGGTTGCTCTTAGAGAACAGCAGAGCAGTCTCTTCACGCTTCTTCCACTCACGGAGGGCCTTCCAGTACTGATAGTCAGACCACAGATAAGAGCTCTTACCAGTCTCGGGATCCTTCAATGCGATAGCAAGAACGGTGCTGTAAGCATCACCCGTGATATCGTAAGTCAAACGAAGGTTCTGAAGATGGTTGCGCATCTTAAACGGAGTCTGATAGTTGATGATATCAGCCTCATCGCTGTACTCCTCGTAAGCAGAACCGATACGGCTTACCTGACGACCAGGAAGCAGGAACTCACCAGGAATGTAAGCAGCCTGAGCACCATCTACAACGTAGCACTCATATACCCAAGCACTACCATCCTGATAGGGAACACCCGTTACACGAACCTGGAACTTGTAATCATCAAAGCTGAGGATTGCACCAGGACCAAACCAACGCTCCTCAAGAGCGAGATAGATAGGAGTATTACCAAGGCCAGGAGTCAAAGTGTTGTAGTTACCAGTAGTAACTTCTGTGCCATTCCACTTAGCCCAGCGAATATTAATAGCGTGATCAGAGTCGATCATTACAGACCACTCGAACTCGCGGTTTTCAATAATCATTGTCTTGCCAAGACCACCGGTCAGCAGATCGATAGTGGTTGAAACACCATCGTCCTTGGTACCGAATACCAGTGAAAGCAGACCAGATACCTCATGAGGCCTGGTCAGCAGCGCATTAGAAATCATATTCTCATCTACCAGGTCACTGAAACGACGTCCGCGATACAACTGGAGATTATTAAGCAGAGTATTATTCATATATAAATTTTATAATTTAGTACATCAGAACATACCACCTATAAGGTCTGTTACTGACTTTTGTTTATCGTCGGCGTTATAAGTGCTATGATTCTTTGCACTATGCCTTAACATTTTCCTAAGTTTTTCAGCAGCGGATGTTTCTCCGGTGGCTTTTGCATTAGAAATTAAAGTATCAGCTTTCATTGTAAAGTATGCTGACTCAATCAAGTTCTTTGAAAGATTCTTATTGAAATCTTTTGTATACTGAGACTGACCATTTTGATCTACTTTGAAAATATAATCAAACAAAGCTTTACGATCTTCTTTAGGAATTGCAATACCGCGAATATTAGTTAAAGAATTTATATCCTTAGTAACTGTATCAAAGAACTGTTTTGATTGTTCTTCTTGCTGTCTTGCTAACTCCTATTGCTGTCTTTCAGCTTCTTCTACGTCAGACTGTCTAAGTTGCTTTAATCTATCCAAAGCATCCTCTGATTCCTCAAACAACATGTCGCTATCTTCATAACGAGATATCTTCTTATTTATTTGCTCGTCAGTATAGCCGGTGCGTCGCATGAGTTCACGTACAACTGCCTTTTGATTATTCTCATCTTCAAGGTCGATATTATCGAGAGTAAGAGCTTCTTGCTGTTTCTGATAGAAATCTTCAAACTTACCTCCATTCTTCACATACTCATCAAGAGCTTGTATACGCTCATCTGCATATTCAGGTTTGGAGTTTTCAACCACCACGTCCTTCATATATTGGACAAGCTGATCAGTGTTCAAAGGTCTATCTTTCTCATCAATATCGTCCATATTCCACCCAAGTGAAGCACCGAGTGCATCAAAGAAGAGGCCTACTTGTTGTGCCTCTATCACATCAGCATCGGTTGGTTCATCATTATTACTATCATCAGGTTGATTATTATCATCTACTTGAGTAGTATCAACAGGTGGTACTGTGTTATTATCCACAGGAGGTTCCGGAGTATCATCCTCATGTGCGTTTGGATCATCAGTTGTCTGATCCTTTGTATCGCCGTCCTCAGGTTTCACTGGCGGCTCATCGTCGTTATTTTCTTCTACAAGTGGTATATTAGGCTCCATCAAGGCATTCATATCTGTTATACCTTCGCCTTCTTCGGCGTTGGAATAGATATTGCCGAGGATGTCTTCGAATCCACTCGGAATAGTATTCTTTTTCTTTGCCATATTATAATATGTAAGTTTATTTTATTTCAGAGTTAATTCTCTGTATTTTTCTTTATGTACTCATCCGATGTCCATAAATGATATCCATACTTAGAAAGTTCTGCAGCAAGAGCATTTATAAGGCCCTGTACTGTTTCCATTTCTGTGGGATACTGAGCTATTCTTTGAAGATTAAGAAGTTCTACCGGAGTAGTACGTTTGTCTATATCTGTAAGCTGTAAATCTGCAGCAAACAATATTAAATCGTTTTCTTCCATAATTTATATATTTAATGTTTCCATTTTCTAGCATTCCTAGCAAATACAACCATCTTCTTATGTGCTGGATTACCATCGTTGTATAGTTCAGACTCTGATTTACCGGTTCTTGCTTTTAGTCTAGTAAGCTTACCACGATTAGCAGGTTTTATAGATATTTTACCATTAGAATACTCTGGTAATTTTTCATAAGCGTAATTAAATATAGGCTCCCAATCATCATCAAGCATCTATAGAAGATTAGGTAAATTTACTCTTGGCTATAAATGAATCATAGGCTTACCAGATATATAAGGGCTTACTTTAGTATCGTAAGCAGGAATTGTCTATTCTTGTGGTATAGTTTGAGCAACTCTAACAGCATCTGGCTAGGCTATTATCTATTGCTATTGTACAGGAGTTATTGTAGTATCGTCCCAAAGAGCCTGTCTTGCAGCATTTCTTGTTCTAAGACCCTTTAAAGGTCTACCGTATATATCTCTTTGTTTATTGCCCCAATTCATTTCAGATTTTGCTCTATTAGAATCTCCTGCTAATACAGCTGCAACAAACTTAGGAGACTTATCCAAAGAACCTATATTATATACAATATCATCAAGAGCTCTTTTCTGACTATCTGTAAGTTGATCATAATTAGCTATTTTGCTTCTGATATGAGCTCTGTTTCCTGCTACAATTTCTCTTACAGCTTTCCTGTTATCTTCTTGTGTCCATCTACCAGTATTCCTAAACTGGTTGATGTATTTTTGTACATTTATACCGGAACCTATAGATAGCGCACCATTTCCAGGATCTTTTATTAATTTATTAGTAAATCCTTCATTTCCAATTATAAAATCCAAAGTAGTGTCGTCTACAACTTCTGGAATATTGCCATCGCCGTATCTTGGCAATCCTGCATCATATATCTCAGATACGGACTTGCCGTTCTTATAAGCGTTAAATCGCTCTCTAAATGCTGCTACATTTCTGTCCATATCCATCTATTTTATTACTAAGCAGGTTAGCAACGACGTTGGTAAGAAAATCATTACCTTCGTCGTGCTAAACTAATCTTAGTATAAGTTTCAACAAATAGTTATTCTCTCTAGTAAGCTATAGAAGCTCTTGTTCTTCTGCATACGTCATTTCTCTCCGGCTACTTTATTACGAATAGCCGCGCGAGCTTTAACCCTCTCACGTTCAAGAGCAGCATCATCTTTCTGCTTCTGCAGATCCATTTCGTGCTTCATACGCTGCTTTTCGAGATCAATCTTCTTATCTTCTATCTCTTTCTTCTGGCGAGCTTCGTAACGCTTCGTATACTCATCAGATGCAATCTTACGCTGTGCTGTAGCATCCTTAGCAATTTCCATAGGATCGGGTATACCGTTATTATTAGCATCCTTCTCTTCTGTACCACGATATGCACTAATCTCAGCTACTGCAATCTTAGTCTGATTATCAGCATCAATCTTGTAACGCTCAAGCTCCATCTTAGCTTCTTCAAGCATAAGCTCTTGTTCACGCTGTTCATTCTGCATTTGCTGCAATTGTACAGCCTGTTGTTGTTGAGCTTCTTGTTGTTGTTGCATAAGTTGATCTTGACGATCTTGCATATCCTTAAGCTTCTGTTTAATGATATTAAAATTATCATTTGTAAGTACCTCAGCGGCCTCTAAGAGGCTGGCTCCATTCTGCATAGCCGGCTGAATAAGCTGCTGCAACTTCTAAATGTTCTCCATATCTTTAGAAGTGTCGCTTACAAACACATCCATGTCTTCGTTATAGAACTTGTCTTGAATGTCTATATAGGCGCGCTCACCATTATCGAAGACATAACTTAACTTCTTCTTACCAGTTTGCTGCCAAGCACCTTTAGCTGTATTGAGAAGCATATTAAGTGCATGACGTTTACATTGATTATGTGCCCAGAATAACGGTTCTGTAATATGTGAAGATTGCACAACAGATCTCTCCACATTACCTACAAGTTCACTAGAACTAATAGCACCTTCACGTTGTTCTGTAATACCAGATATTGTACCTGCTAATTGTTCGATCTTGTCCATCAGCTGGATGTATTCCGCGATGACGTTCGACATAGTAAGATCGAGAGCAGTGATCTGATTAAATGTAGCAGGCTTTCCGCCTTCTCTACCTGGTACATTCCAACCTTCTTCATAAGGATTAATAAAGTTTACACCAACAGACGATAAGTAGTGCATCCATCTATCTGGAGTGATATTCATAGATTTAGGAATCTATGTAATATCCATGTTTACTACTTTTCCTTTGTCTCTAGCAATGGCCAATTCTAATCTATACCACAATACGATATACATATATTGAAGAGGCTTAAGTATGCTGACAAGAGACCTAGGCCTACTATTAGTGTTAGAATAGATGCATCCACAATAGGGAAGTTTCTAAGAATTAGGGTTATCAATTGATGTGTGCTGGTATTCAATAGGCTGAATCCCAAAATACAAATCACTTCCAGCACGATAACCTTCCCAAACTTCGATAATCCAGTCTTGTTCCACGCTGATTTCCATTCCTGTCTTTTTATAAGACTCGTCCATGATTTCAACTTGTGCTTGACCTGCTTCATCAAAGTATTTAACATAATAAATCTTTTTAAACGATTTCCAACAACAGTGCCATACGTTGATTTGATTTCTAGACTTCTAATCAAATCTTGGGTTATCGTATATAGACAACTGTAGTGGTTGAAAATTATCCACTATATCTTTATCCCCACGATCACTAGAAGATCTACTTGTAAGCATTTCGTTTAACTTATCAAGATCTTTTTCTGTAAGCTTATCGAAGTATCTATCATATATCTATTCTACAGATAACTTCATTCTACGACAGCACCAAGCGCCATCTTCTACAAATTCTAAATCGGGACTATGATCGTGATCAAACTCTTGTGGATTTACTCTTTCAAGATATGGTTCGTCGTTAAGTACACCTACGTAATAATATTCCTATCCAGCTATAAGTGCATCTTTCCAACCTTTTATGAACTCATTATCTAATGTAAGTTTTTCTCTTAAGTATGCGAGAGCATGATATGCTGTATTTTCTACGATATCTTTATAATCTTTAGACATATACTTAGCAATAGCTTCTGGAGGCATTATTTCCCCACTCTATAACTGTTGCTAGAATTGCTATGCCTCTTCTGGACTCATACGAGAAGTAATAGCAGCCATAATATATTGCATTACCATATCCTTCTCTTTATCCATTAACTCTGATGCAGCTTCTTGCGATGTTCTCACTACCCTGAAGTTCATCGGCCTCTTTGTCTCTTCACCTATAAGGAGGTCTACCTTAGGCCTAATTATATTGAAATCTTGAGGAGTAGCGGGAAACCCATCTTCTACCTTAAATGGATTTGTAATTCGCTTAAAGTCTTTTTCATCGAATATAGAATTATAAAGGTTGTAGTAGGTCTATATCTCTCCAAATTGTGCCCTATTAAATCCTCCAGATGTCACGTTTCCTTCTCCAATTATGAAGTTAACACAATCGTGCTACCACTATTCTGTTTTCTTTTTCAATGGTAATTTTTGTTGTGGAAACGTTGCATTGTATAAATTATCTTGTACTCTAACCATGTGTTAAAAGCTAAATAAAGGTATATCGTCTTGTACGCCACTATTATCTTCATCCCAATATCTTTGGCTGAACAGTGGCAATTCGAAGAGTTCAACCTATTTGTTCTATTCTTTTGCAGCTGCCACTTTAACCTAGAAGAGTTCTTCTCTGTATATCATTACCATACACATAGCTATCAAACGGTCTACGTTTCTTACACCGTCATTCTCTATCAACTCTTCTATTAAAGCTTCACTGTATACTCTTTCTAGATTAGGGTGTCCTTCTTCGTATTCTTCCATTAACCATTCTAGAATAAGTCCTTCTCCATATGCCCTAATCTATTTAGTCATATGACAGCCTTTTCGGCGCTGTACTTTACTGTCTTTAAAGACTTCCGTAATTATTTTGTCTGGTTGATCAGCTAGCAGGTAGTCACAGTGCTTGTTCGTGAAGTAAGGATATATACCTTTACGTTCATTCTCGAACAATAACCTAGCATTATAGAATATAAGTAATTTACGAACATTTTCGTAATACTCTTCTGCTGTATTAGGTCTGCCTGTGTACTCTGCCACTATTACATCGTTCCAAGCTTCTCCTGCTTTAACGCGTTTAAATATGAACGTTGATCCTAAGGAGTTAGTGAACGACTCGTCGTGATCATACGGGTCGCAACCGCCAATGTATAATCCGAAAGGGGGATCTGGTATTGGGTATTCCCATATGACTACTGATCCTTCTGGTTTGTCATCTTTCTTTAAATGATAAGTAGTTATATCTCCAGACTTTTTTTCTCGTGCTTCTACCCCACCTTTACCATCCCAAGTAAGATCTACAATATGTTTCATATTCCTTATTTTAGTATTAGTTCTTATTCTAGTCAACTAATCCATTAATAGTTTTCTAGGGAATATATTCTTACCTAATTCAAGGACAGCTTCTTGTGGTTTAATAGGACGTTCTGATATAAATCTATCAATAGATGTCTATGAAGCACCACCGGATTTAACTTCGTTACGTTTTGCTATTGTATCTTCAATAGCTTTCTCTACTAGACTATTTCCATCTTCATCCATAAAGATACGATTACCATTCTCATCAAATCCTTCCATATTTAAATAGAATGGAGAGAAGTAACCGCATTTTGTCTCTTCTGCTTTATCATCCCATATATTAGGGAATGCTAAAACATTATACGCTTCTGGACTATAGAATAGAGTTTTTAGTCCATCAAATTGACCACCTTCAGTACCACCGGTACCAAAAGCAATCATAAGACCGAATGCTGTACCATCATCGTCTTCCATAGATGGTTGGCTAACGCGCCATGCTGTTTCTAGGTTTGGGAATTTACCACTTTCCTCAAACAGTACCAACTTACCACGAATACCACGAACACGTTCTGGATCATTCTTAAGCGTCATACCAGTTATAGCAGATTTATAACCTTGTTCAGTTTCTCTACCAAACTCATCTTTTACTTTAAAACCAGAAACACGTTCCATACGTGTAGCTGTCAATCTACGTTTAGCCCATTCAGTATTCTTGTCTATAAAGTCCATAATCTCCCAAGCTTTAGTTAACAGACCGTCTCCAATAAGGAACTTCTGTTCTGAAGCTATAGCAAAACTCTTGGACTCTTTTATAAGGGCATAGTTTCTAACAAGCATCGATGATCCTTTAAAACTAAATCCCTTTTTACGGGCTTTAAGAACAGCAAGGTGTTTACCCTGCTGTTCAGCCTCTTCTACAGCCTAAAAGAAATAGTAATCACCATCCCAGAAATCCGGGAAGTCTAATATACGTTCACGTCTAGTTCTTGTATTACCATAACGATCTGTATATTTAGTATCTGTACGTTTTATAATAGGACTGTAGTTTAAATAGAAATAATGGTAGCCAGTAATAGAATCTCCGTCATCAGCAACATATCCGTTAATGCAGCGCTCTGCCTCCTGGTTCCAATATTGTACGTAATCAGTAGTGCCTCGCGGTGCCAGTGTATAACATCCATGTTTTTTAAAGAAAATTGCTGGACCACGGAACTTATCTGTGTTTTTTATTTTCTTATTAAAGTCTACCATATGCGTTTAATTAACTAACTGTAGTATCAAAGAATCCGGCTGCTTCTGCACCCTTTCCGTTCTTAGCGATAATCTTGGTATTATCGTTACTGTCAATTTCCCAAAGAATTGCTGCTTTAAGGTTATTGATTTCCGTAATCAGATTATTTATTGCTGTTTCTATGGTTACTTGTGTACCGCCTATATTAATAGTCTGAGATCCAGCATCGGCAGGTAACGTAAAGCTAAATGGAGATCCTCCATTCTTTTTAAACGTTATCGTGTTTCCGGATTGTGTTGCGCTGTCGAATGCGTCTCCTGGCTATAATGCCGTAGCGCCTGCAGCAGCACCATTTCTGATATCAGTAAGATCTTGTATAACATCCTATTTTCCAGAAATGTCCTGATGCTGTGTTATTGGTGTAATGGAATTATTACCAAGAGTGATTGTACCATTTTCAATCTTAGCGTCAGTAATGCCATATCCAGCAAGCGTAGTTGGGTTTGTACCAGCTGTAACAATACCTTGACTATTTACTGTTACACTTCTATATGTACCAGCAGTCATGTTGGCTTTGTCTGCTTTACCACTTATGTCCTAATGTTGCTGTAAAGCAGTGTCTGCTTTACTAAGAGATTCTCGAACATCTGGCGCAAGGTCTGATTTAGGAATACCATTTAAAGGCTTTGTATATTTATTATTCCAAGTACCTCGATCTATTTGACTAACATGTGAAGATGTATCATTAGTATGATTATATACTGCATCAGAAAGAGCCTTTCCTTTATTACCCTCATATGCAGTACCTGCTACTTCACCAAACTTTGTCGGACTCACTTCAATGTATGTACTACCAGTATAACGATATGTATTATTTCCACCGTCTGTTATATCTACATAAATCTTACCATCTTCTCCAGTTATAGGATTTGTATGATTCTGATCATAATAGAAGTTGTTGTCGTTATTGTAATAATAACCTTCAATTACATCGTCTACATACGATGGTAAATATTCTGATGGAATTTTATTTGCGTTATCAAGAGGAGCTACTTTTACTACATTTACAGGACTTCCATTCTTTGTCTTATAAGTTATGTATTTTGTAGTATTGTTATATGATATGTTAGTTATAGCATCTTCTATAATCTATTGAATAACATTACTAATATCTTCTATTGTATGATTAATATTAGAAATATCACTATCGTGTTTCTATTCATCTCTTATAATAGTACTTTCAATAGAATTTATAGTAGATTCGATAGCTTCTATCTTTTCTTTATTTTTCTTACAACATTTTAATGCTTTACAGCAACAACACTCTGGAGTAAAAGGACAACCGTCGTTGCAGCCACATCCGCCACAACATGAATTACAGCATCTATTGTGTGGGCAACAGTTGTTGTGTTCACTATACCCACCACAGCAATGCATCATAGGCATGCAGCAGATTAAATCTTCTTCATGACAACAATTGTCACATGGTTTATTTTCACACATTTTTTATATATTTAATAGTTTAATTATTATACTTGATATACCGACATATAAGTAGTTGCACCCGGATTACTTGTACCAAAAGCAAATAAAAACGCATTTGTTATTGTTGTAGACCCAATCGTTACAGAGTCTACAAATGTATGGCTAAGTGATGTTTTTATATATCCGGAAAGATTGCCATCTATTGTAATAGATATTCTATTTGTGGTATATACCGATATAGATATTACCTTTTTGGCATCGGCATAAGTACCCATTGACACATATCCATAATATCTGATATTTGCACTAATTTCACTACCGCTACTTATTATTGTAACACTACCGGTTCCTACTGCCACTGGGATATCTGACCAAGTTCCATCTCCCTTTAAAAATGAACCTTGCTTACCTTTAGCAGGAGCTGGAACAAGACCTGCAGTACCTGCAGCACTAGACGATGCAGCTCCCATTGTACTTACAGTAGCTTTAGCTGGTGTTATAACACCTTGCGCATTCTGTGATATCGTTTTGATAAACGTTAAACTAGTACCACTAGCGCTAGGATCAGACACAGCTGTTTGTACATTCTTTTTACCACTTATATCTTGATGTGAAGTAAGATAAGTATTAGAATCTACACTACCATCTGCTTTCAAAAACTACGACGAAGTACCTCCGTTTTTGATAAAACCTCCGCTTGTCCAAACATTATTTCCAAGGGCAACTGTTGGATTACCATTTTGCGCCCACACGAAAGAATGACCACCAGATTTTCCAGCACCATAGGTATATCCTGAACCATAATAAGCATAACAAGCTCCGTATAAAGAACCCATTGTTGTGCCATCAGCTTTTATTTGATACGACGTTCCCATTGCCCATATTGCAGCAGCCCTATTTGGGTCATACGTGCCGATTATACCAACATTTCTTGCGGAAGAAGGTTGACTCATTGTTATCGAGCCTGTCATTGTTCCTCCGGCCAACGGAAGTTTGGTATTATCTCTAGCACTACCATTGGCAAGCAAGTAACCTTGTTTTGCACTAAGAGATTCTGTAGTATTTGTCGAAGATGTCAAGTTATCCTATATACCTCTCCATGTATTAGTATCTGCCGGTGTTGTAAACACGTAACTTGTTCCACCAGCTGTAATAGCATATTTTGTATTTGCAGCCAAAGATAATTTATTTGTGCCAGTACTGGCTGCAATAGATGTAGCGTGTGTATGATTACCAGCAGCAGCTGTTGTAGCTGTAGTTCCTATTGTTAAATTGGATTTATTGTTCCATGTATATTTTTCTCCAGTTGTTACAAGAGATACAGCCGTTCCTCCACTTGCAGCCGCTTTACTTTCATATGTTGTATCTGTAGCAGCAAATGTAAATGTTCCTCCACTTTCTGTTATAGATACATTAGTACCAGCTTTTAAATTTAACGGATTTGTATTTGTGCCAGTGCCAAGTTTATCAACACCGTTTAGTTGTACTTTTCTCCACGTGTTAGTTAATTTGCGCGTTGTACCATCAGAAACTTCATCCAATGTATAACTTGGTTTTGTAGATGCTTTAGCCCACGCATAAACATCTGATGCTGGAAGAGAAGTAGGTATATCGCTTTTTCTAGCGTTTGGAGATATAGTAACTTCTGATTGTTTGGTTGACAAATCAGCTTCTGCTATTCTAGTTAAAGTAAACAGCCCATCAAAACTACTCACTTGATTATAGCCGTTAACGACATCAATGATATCGCATCCTGTATAATTTCTGTCTGGAATTGCTACCCAAAGATTATTTACTGAAGTATAACCAAATATAACTTTTCTTGTACCACCATCTGTATTTTGAAGAATAACTGTTGGTGAATACCAATGATTACTACCATACTGATAGCCACTAATTATATATTCATCGCATATATAACTACCGTATAATCTTACTTTAAACGATAGCATCCAGGTTGTAGTAGAATTTATTGCTATTTTAATATAAGCACTACCACTACTAGTTCTTGAATAATGTGATATAGTACCACTGCCAAGTTTAAACGTTGTGCTATTTAATACCAACCCCTAACCTGCAGAATATGTAGTATCAGTAGTAGGAGGCGTATATCCCAGAGCATCTGTAACTAGTTTCTTAGTAAGAGCTAATGCGAATGTTGTATTAGTTAAACTAAGACCCGTACCAGCACTATACGTGGTATTGTTATCTTGTTGAGTAAACGTACCAGTTGTACCATCCAAACACGTGTATGTGAATGTAGTACCGCTTCTTGTTATAGTCTTTATAGCTTTAGACTAATCCAAATTAACAACATTAGATAAACCTATATTAGTAGGAGTTATATTTATATTACCTATACGATAGTTAGTTTCTGCATCACCTTTTACTCCTGTAACTATAGATTTACTTATTTCTACATATGTACTTCCAGACCATCTATATGCTATATCTGTAGATAAATCTACATATATCTTGCCAACCAGTGGAGTTATTTCTGTTGTATGTGTTGATTCTTTATAGAACTTATTATTATAATAATAACCTTCTAATACGTCATCTACATAACTAGGTAAATATGCCGCAGGTATCTGACCAGATTCATCTAATATGGGGACATTTGGTTTATTTTTGATAAATGCCATATTAGTAGCATCTTCAATATTCCAATCAGACTATACTATATCAGGTAGATCATCTATTTGTTGTTGTATATTTTCTGTATCATCTTTTAATTTATACAACAACTTTTTATCAGAGTTATATACTCTTGGTAATGTATGTGTATTTTTTATTTCGTATCCTACCATAATATGTATAAGTTAATTAACTACTTGCTGTTTGTACAGTCCAACCAGTTGGTACGTAATTAAATCCAGTTCCCGTCCACGTTGCAGCACTGTTCTTTACAAATGTACCGCTACTTGCGACACCGTTCACCCAATTCTGCGTATATAATTGAGCTGGAGTCGTTGTAAACATTGCCTTTATATAATTTAGACTTGTACAGCCATAGAACATATAAGTATAACAGTAACTTGCTAATGTTATAGCATGTAACTCTGGTGCGGTAGTTAAACTTGTACAATAAGCAAACATATAACTACAACAGTTCTGCGCCAATGTTGTAGCACTTAATGCAGATGCTGTTGTCAGACTTGTACAACCATAGAACATATAACCATAACAACGTTGTTGTAATGTTGTAGCAGGTAACTCTGGCGTTGTCGTTAAACTCGTGCAATTGTTAAACATATATTGATAACAGAATCCTGCCAATGTTGTAGCAGGTAACTCTGGTGCAACAGTTAGGCTTGTACATCCATCAAACATATGCCAATAACAGTAATCTGCTAATGTTGTAGCAGGCAACTCTGGAGCTGTCGTTAAACTTGTACAACCGTTGAACATTGATTGATAACAATATTTTGTCAATGTTGTAGCAGGTAACTCAGACGGCCCTATTGTTAAACTTGTGCAACCTTCAAACATAAAAGCATACGGCCATGCTCGTGTAAATGTTTTTGCTGGTAATAATAAATTTTCTGCACTAATAAGGTGTGTACATCCACTAAACAAGTTTCTAAACGCATATTCAGCATTAAGTGTATCTTTGTTTTTAAATTCATCACTAAACTCCAATGACATTATATTACCTTCAACGTTGAAATTACCTGTTGAACTGAATTTACCCATACCATTATTAGCTGTACGTGTTAAACCGCTTGCCTTCCATAAAATCTTATCACCTGCTGATATTGTAGGAGAATCTGTATTGCTTGCAAGACTTACCCATGTCCTACCATTATCAATGGAATAGTTTATTGGATTTCCGTTGAATTTAAATGTACCACTTTCAAGTGCAATAAACGTAAGATACTTTTTAATGGTAGGCTGTGAATATTCCCATACAATATTTGTTCCTAAATATACTCTCTCTACCTAAGTATCTCCAACTAAAATATTATCTATAGAATTATCACCTACATTAATCATACTTAAGAACTTTCTTTTATTATATAAATAGTATCTTGATCTTTAGTAACTATAGCATTATACTAAGCCTAAGTGCCAATCCAAATAGAAGGTATTGTGGGTTTATTGCTTAAATCATTATATGATCCAGATGTAGCTACAGTTGATAATGTAGGTTTATTTAATATTTCAGATAAACCAGAACTTGAATTCCAGTCTGAATTTACTTGAGCCGCAGGTATAGAAGGTTTATTTATCAAATCATTATAGCTGCCGCTAGTTGCTACAGTAGCAAGATCCGAAATATTAGCTTTTCCACTTATATCCTAATGTTGTGTAAGATATCCTGCATCATTTGTAAATGCTGATACATTAGTAGGAATCACTGGGATATTTGGTTTATCTGTTAGATCATTATAACTACCGCTAAAATCAGATTTGGAATTCCATGTAGATTTTTCTGTATCGGTTACAAGTCTATGAGTAGAATCGTCTTGTAAATCTGCAAGATCATCTGGTATAGTTGGTTTGTTCGTTAGATCGTTATATGATCCTGAGAAGTTTGATTTAGCATCCCAAGCAGATTGTTTAGCAGCAGTTACGTGTATATCTGTATCTGCAGCATGAGTATTGAAATTATCTGTAACAGCTTTACCTTTATCACCGGCATAAGCTGTGCTAGATGTTTCTCCCAAACCAAGAGATTTGCTTATCTCAACATATGTAGAACCACCCCATCTATAAGTTGTATTAAACGTAGTATCTACATAAATTTTACCAGTCTCGCCTGGCTGTGGAAAGTGAAATGGGCTGGGGTATTCAAGCACGTCATCCACATAACTTGGAAGCTGTGCGGAAGGTACTTTACCATTAGCATCAAGTTGAGCAACACCATTTGCTACACCTACGCTAGAAGTATCTACTTTACCGCTAATATCCTAATGCTGTTGTAAAGCAGTATCTGCTTTTCCAAGAGATGTCTATACGGCAGAACTCATGTCCGTAGAAGGAATACCATCTTGAGGCTTCTAATAAGCTGTATCAGCTTTGCCTAAAGAAGTTTGTACTCCAGATGTCATGTCAGTAGAAGGAATACCATTAACGGGTTTTTGATATGCTGTAGCACCAGCCTACGCCCCAGATCTAATAGTATTTAAATCTGATATGACATCCTATTTATCTGATAATTTATTGTCTACAGAAGTTTTATTATAATAATCGTTTAATGCAGATGGCTGTAACGCAGTAGATCCTGCAACGGCACCTGAACGAATAGTATCAAGATCATTGATTGCATCTTGTTTATTATTCCAAGCAGTCTTTTCTGTATCTGTTACTAATCTGTGTGTAGAATCATCCTACAAGTCTGCAAGCTCATTAGGAACTTCAGGTGTGTTTGTAAGGTCACTATAATTTCCACTATATGCTACAGCTGCAAACGATGGTTTATTTTTTATATAAGAAATAGATTCCGTATCCGTTTCATTCCAATCAGACTAAGCAGCTTCGTGCTTGGCGTTCCACCTATCTTTATCTTCTTGTGTTACATGGATCACATCATTAGCAACATGTTCGTCTATCTTTTCAACAGACTACCACTCTTTCCATCTTGTACACTTGATCAGATTAAAAATGGCATTTGCATCAAGTATATCCCCGTCTTTAAACAATGGAAGTGCACAATAATCTCCTATGAGCACATTTGGGCGCATATTTCTGCGAGCCCTTGATCCGTACTAAGCAAAATCAATAAGTGGATACCTATCTTTTATGCCAATTTTAAAATTATTCATTGTACTTAACTATTATTTTGTTCTGGGAATACAACTGCTTCTAATGCTTCGATTCTAGAAATCAAACTTGATAAATCCTGATGTTCTGTAAGATACCCGGAATCGTTTGTGAATGTACTTACATTAGTAGGCGTATCTGTAAGATCATTATAACTAATATCAACGTTACCAGATCCAACCAGCGATTTATTTGTAACAGTCTTAATGTTCTGACCAGATACAAGTTTCTCTTGAGGCTGGAATGAATCTGTTACTACATGAGCCCAATTACCATTGTGCTTTTCATAGTATACTTCTTCTGTAGTTTCATGGTCTACATATACAAGTGACATCTCATCGTCGCTCTTGTAAGCAACAGTATAAGAATGAGTACCTTTAATTACAGTATCACCAACCTTAAGTTTATCTATCTAAGCATTGGTAAGTGCTGTAATATCAGAAATCTCTTCACCTGTTTTATTTCCGATTCTTCCTACCTTTACTGTGTCAAGACGCCTTACTTCACCTTCCGTGAATTCATCAAGCTCACGCACAGTATCGTGCACAGCATGTGCGCCGTTTACAATTACATCTACTGTCTTATTAGCATCCCAGAATTCGCCGATTGGACGCGTTCCATAGTCAGACACAATTGCAGTTGGGGTAAATTCACTTCTAACATGAGTACCCGCATCGACAAGCTTTTTAAGTAATACTTTTTTCTCCATATTATTATTACATTTCGTAGAGGCCTATTATACCTCCACCTTTTATTCGACCTGTCTCCAACTACTCAGCTTTAGCTTGTTTCATAGCTACATCTAGAGACTTAACTATGTTACCTACATCCTTTAATATGCGAGTAACTTTTATTGCTGTGTCTATATCCATATTGCCCTATGAGTAGTCGTTTAGGGCAGCTATAAGCCCCTCTGCTGCAGTCTATGATGCCGAAAGCAGTCTTGTGCCTGGAGTTTCTTGAAACTCCGTAAAGCGCTTTGCAAGCTCTTTTACCTATGCAGTAGGTACATATTTTTCATCTTTAAAGACATCTTTGGCTACAACAGAAGCCCTTTTATCTAAAGGATATGCTTCATACGGAGAATTCCATTTGTATAGCCATACTATATATTCTATCTCCTTCAGCGCTAAAGATTTATCCTACGCCTCATTATAATGATCTTTAAAAGGAGGAATAGCTAAATCTTCAGGGCTGAGAGATATTTTGTCGCCTTTTATATCAAACATAAAATGTTATGTTAAATACAATTTGACTACTTTACCGATCATTTTATACATCTATTGTACTAAATGACCTATAAGATATGCGGCTGTTTCTGATGTTTCTTCTATGCCATAATATTGGCATATATGAGATTGTACATGTTTTGCTTCATGAACTACAGTATTAACAAACTGGCCTATATTACTAGAATGTCCTATACATACAAATGTCATTTTATAATCTGTATTAGTATAAGTAAATCCTGTATTCTTTTTCTTTAATGTTTTTGAAGCAGCTTGTATATCTTCTTCAGTACAATCTAAAGCTTCTAATGAGTCTATTATAGAAGGTAAGTCCTCTTCCCCCACATTATAATACACCAGTACACCCCAATCTTGTTCACCTAATTGTATGTATTGTGTTATCATATTAGTTATGAGGATTATTTTCTAGTAATTGCTCTAATTTACTTAAACTTGTTTGTATACTATCCATGCGCTATGATAATTCACTTATAGCTGTATCACGTTCTTGCTCTTTAGCATAAACAGGGTTGAGCTATTTAAGTATATTTACATAAGCTGCTAAGTCTTTCTTATTCTTATCTACATTACTTATAATATCTTCTGTAGTCTACCTTAAAGAATCTACTTCAGATATCATCGCTTCTTTATTCTCACTGAGAGTATAATCACCATAAGTATGTATAGAAAGATTACTAGGTACACAAAACTCTTTAGTTTCATTATCTATGCGTACAGTAAGATCTACTACAGTCTACATGTTAGTACCTAAACTAACAGCAGGATTGTAAGTAGGATACATCGGACGTGGTATAGATACATTTTCTATATAACCCAACTTTACGTCAGGCTCGTTCGTTCTATCTAATATATAAATAGAAGAACCTTTTCTCAACGCTGAAAACATAATATATAGAATTATGTACTTTGGGGACCGAAGTCCCCTTGTACATTATTTATTACACCAGTCTACGACGCATGCGCATTCTAGAACGTCTATACCCAACGTGTTTGATGGGTTCATCCTCACGCTCGTCATCGCTGTGACGTTCATCATGATATCCAGTGACTCCACGGAACTCCATGTTCTCGTGCTCTTCTTCACCTTCATGTCCCTCTTTCGATGCTTCATAACAATCGTACATAGCATTCTCAAGTTCACAAAGAGATAACTTTACCTTCTTTGCATTTAGCATTACTTCATCAAGTAAATCGAACGCTGTATCATATACAGCATCCCTTGTTTCTATCATTACCATAATTTAATACTGTTAAAATGTTAATATTAAGCTGCAGGAATCTCGGATGTAAGTAATTGCATCAGGTTAGCTCCTTTATCGTAGTATATAAAGTACACGCCTGCACCAGTTATCTGACCTGCTGTTATAGCAGTACCTCCGATATTCGTCAGCGGTTGTGTAAATTCGTTGGAAGAGAACAACACAGGAATTGTTGCTGTAGTACCATCTGGGATAGGCTGATTCAAACGAAGGAGTATAACACCTTTATCATTTAAGAATCTAAATGCTCTATTCGGAAGATTAAGTACTACGTTATCTGCAGTTACACTAACAGATGTTGTTTCCAACATTGGAATTCCTCTACGGTTTGAGAAATTGAATGGATAGTTAGTAGTACCAAACATAAGTACCTCCTTTCTCAATCAATTCCAGAAGCTATTGGAACCCATGCCATAAAACGAACCCCAGTACGGAGTAGTATTTACAGCTTGAACGTTAGGCCACTGAACAGGTATTGTGTTAGGCTGAGAAGCCTTAATAGCAGCGAGTTCAGTTGCTACAGTATTAAATTTCTCGTTAATGAAAGCAGTCTGAGCAGCGTTATCGGCATTAGAACGTAACAGAGCGTTATCAGCTGTAAGAGCGTTGATCTTATCCTGCAGTTCTCTCTTCTCGAGATCACAGAACTTATCATTGATCATTACACTCTGAGCACTAATAGCGTCTACGATGTCACGAGTATTACGCTCGGCTTGTGTAGACAGAGTATTAGTTTGCTGACATACGGCAAGCTGATCAGCAGCCTGATTTGCAGCCATTTGTGCCTGCAGAGTATTCGTCTGGTTAGCAATAGCCAAACGATTCTCGCAGCAGCACTGACAAATCTGACTAGCGATTGCAGCATTACCACTCTGGATAGCATTCTAAATCTGAAGTCCGCTCATACCAACTTGAGTACCTACGGAGGTAATAGCGTTGTTCAAAGTAAAGATACCGTTCTGTACAGTATTTACTTCAGTATTCAACATATTAGCAAGATTCTGTATAGCGGAGTTGTTACCCTGAATGGCATTCATCAGAAGCTCACGACCAGCGTTGCCATCTATCTGACTAGCGAGAGAACCGTTTCCACCGAAACCGTTACCCCAACCATTGCCACCCCAGCCCCAAATCAGCCAGAGGAACAGAATCCATATCCAATTGTTACCACCAAAACCACCGTTGTTGTTTAAAGCCATCAGCAGATTTGGATCAATACTACTACCTTTTCCCATCTCAGGGAACATCATAATTTTAGAACTTTCCATAATTTTTGTTAATGTTGATATTGTTTTCACAATATGTTAATGTTGTTGTTGATAATCCGCATTATTGTACAGCGCGGAAACTGTGTATATACGGCAATAGGGGGCCTTGACAGGTCCCCTATACCAATAACTTAAATTTTTACAGATATGATAACTATAGTTATTAATAACTGATAGTCTTAGTGAGGCATTGCCATCTGATGTACGCCGCCCCTTGAAGCTTTTATTACGTAATTATTATGCTTCCTCAGAGCCCTCTATTGGCTCAGCCGCTTCCTCATTTGTGCTTACAGTAGCCTCAGCTGATGTATCACTGACTTTAGCATCGTCAGCAGAATCTTGCTCCTGCATAGGCATAGGCGCGCTCTCCTCTATGTTGTTCGTGCTACCAAAACCGCCTTCACCGCGATCGGTCTCACTAAGTGTTTCTGCCTCCTCAAACTGTACATTAGGTACAGGAAGGATCAGAAGTTGTGCAAATCGTTCACCCTCTTTATATACAGAAGGTACTACATCAGAAGTATTACGGAATTTAGCCACAATTTCTCCACGATATCCAGCATCAATTACACCTATACAGTTTGTAAGAGTAATTGATTTATTACTAATAGAAGAACGTGGTACTAAAGCACCAAAATATCCTTCTGGAATCTCTACAGAAAGACCAGTATGATATACTATAATCACCTGTCCACTTTCATTAATCTCTGTAGAAGCACCTACGCATGTTATATCAAATCCAGCATCTGTAGCGTGAGCTTTGACAGGTGCGATTGCTTTATCTGTTAGTCTTTTAAAATTAATTACCATCTTATATATAAATTATGTGTATTGGTTACTCCGTCCGGTTCATCTCCAGATCCTCCAGGGTTAGAGCCTAGTGTGCTAGGAATCATACACCACGGGGCAGCTCCTATACAGGGAATCGAACCCTGCCATTTGATTTTTGTGTTCCAAACTATAGGAGTCAATCAACATTTTTAACATTTTATTATGAAACACGTGGAGTTACAGGACCACGTAACCTGTATTATCTGCCGGAACTTTTGACTAGTGTCCTTCGACGACCCTTCTAGTAAATATCAGTTTTTCTTACCAAAAGGCCACTTGAAGATTCTCTTATACCAAGGAGTCTTCTTCTTAAGACTCTTCTTAATAAGCTTAACCATCTTCTGTGCAAGCTTATCGTCGTTGATAACATGAACCTTTTCTCTTTCCATCTCAGCTGCAATCTCGATTCCCATTATAGCATAGGAAAGAAGTTCTTGCATGTTGATAGGAACGCCAGCCTTAACCTTTGCTTCAATAAAAGCAATCTTTACATCTTCTGCAGTCTCTGCATTAGTAAGATCTACAACAAATGCAGGCTTAGTTTTCTTTGTATTCTTTTTCATATTCGTTTTCATTTACAGTTTTCGCAGGTATCTCCGCATTCACAACATGTTGGATCACCACAATTAGCTTGGCGCTTCGCCCACTCTTCTTTAGCTTTCTGGTCGATCTTACGTGCATTCTTAATATTAGCAACCCATTGCTTCGTACGGATTGTATCAAGGAGATATTTATTCTTACTGTTCTGATAGAACACCAGCAACATCTCACCCTTCTTAGCATCAATCTCTTCTTTATGCTCACCATATTGGTAAACCACATGCATCGGCTCTTCAATATAGTATACATTGCGAAGTTCATAACGATCCTCTGGACTAAGTGTATAAACTTCATCAGTTTCTGGATCTACTACGATATTTGCGTTACTGTTTGTTAAGTACAAAGTTTTCATTTTGAATATACTCTAGTTTTATTTTCTTTATATCGTTTCTTTAACTTAAATTTAAATAACTGATTGAATAATATATCTCTTGTGTCTATATCATCTTTCATAATTGTAACTACACATTCGTATGGGTGTTTACATACAGTAGCTACTAATTCTCTATCTAAGTTTAGGCGTTTTGAAATTTCTGTTATTATCTTATCTAACCCGATCATTTTTCAACTCCAAGAATATCGAATTGTCTAAGCAAACGACTATTTTTAAGTAAGTCAAATCTGAGGCCAGCAGCTTCTCTAAATATTACAGTATCTCCGATTTTAACAAATTTTACAATTGTCGAATCCTTGTTCTCTTCGCTATTGTAATACATGGGAACTTTCAAAACTATACCTCTGCGATAATCAGAATCAACTTCTTTAACCTCTGTTTCAACGTCCTCGAAGTCTTGTGCTTCGATTCCATTTTCATCTTTTACAGGCGTACCAGTTGAAACAGGTTTACTAAATTCTTTCTTTACCTTGATCGGATCCAGGGGCTTTATCAAGAAGAAATCTAAAAAGTTATATTTAATCTTCTCAGATACATCTTGTGCAAGCACCGATTGATCAATTACTTGTTCTTTATCTTCCATATGATTATTTCTTAAGTCCTTTAAGGTGTTCAAGTACTGAAAGTATATTATTCAGAACAGTAACTCTCTCAACCTTAAGGCACTGAGGAAAACTAGCCATATCTTCGTCTATATTCTTAAGCTCGTCTGTATATTTATCATGCAGACGTTGAATCTCATCAAATACATTTGTAAACGTTTTCTTATCGTTTACATCTTCAAGATATCCATCTGCGATCAGCTCTTTTGCATAATCTGCAGAGATAGCAAAATTAGAATTAAACGTCGAACGTAATTCACTGTTAGAGTCGTCTGTCTTATGAAACTCCTCTGTACGCTGAGATACATACATGTTCGTATTATTATCAAACTCGAATGTATCTCCAGGTTCTACAGTGAAGAACGGTTGAACTACATGTAATACTTTTGTCATTTTAGTTTTATTTTAAAATACGACCCCATAACGTAGATTTTTATTGCGTTGGTTGCAAAATGTACAAAATTTTTGTACAAATGCAACTTTTTGAGTCATTTTAACGTTAAGGAAGAGTATATATTCCCCCTAAGAACCCCCTATATAGTATATAATAATATATTATATATAATATAAATATAACATGAAGAATAAGAAAAGTATAATAGATAAGTACTATAATGACGTATATTATATAACTTTAGTAGTAGCAAATAAGTATACAACATTAGAGCAACTTAAGAAGAAATATACTTACTACGACGGAGAAGTATTAGATGAAGATATAATAAAAACTTCAGCTTGTACAGCTAAATGTAAGGATATAAAGACTGGCAGATATTGTATAATAGTAAAGTTTAATGAGACAGTAAAAGATGCTAAATTATGGTTTACTAATACTGCTGCTCATGAAGCTACTCATGTAGCTCTAGATATATATGAACTTATACAACAGGAAGTATGTTTTTGTTCTTCTGAACCCTTCTGTTATTTAGTGGGTTGGGCAACTGAGTGTATATATAAAACATTAACAAAATGACCGATATAGAACTTAATGCAATCCTATATTATGCAGATTTCTTAAGTCTCAAACATAGAAGTCATCCAGTTACAGACAACTGTAAATATTTCTTTATACACGGTTGTCCAATAAATAGTGCCTATATAGTAGATCTAGAACCTGAATACGATCAAGAAGACCCATATATAGCATAGGCTTATTAGGAATATCATGCTATACAAGATAAGTATGACGATGAAGCAGTTATGAGTTTTATTGATGATATATGCAGTATAAAGTCATGCGGTACAGTAGATGCCGAACAAATGCTTAGATTTATACACAGGTATAGTACAAAATATGAAAGAAAATAGGCATTGAATGAATATCACAATTGGAAAAAACAACAATTTTATTCTCACATAACATTCAATGAAAACGGAGACCCCCAACAAACAGAGTGCACAAGATACGTCAAGCATGCTGAAACAGGCCTTGCGAGACGAGGCTTACTTAAAAGCACTTAGATTATTTGAAAATCATCAAAGGATTAGATTAATAAAAGGACTTTATCCAACTGATTATGAATAATATGCATGATATAGAACCTTGTGATTGGGATGATATAAATATTCCAAACGAAGATAACGAATAAACAGCATGAGTAAATTTAGCAATATATACGATATAGACGGTAAACTGATCAGGGGTGCTGATCAAGGACCGTTTACTTTAGAAGAAACTGAAAAACTAGTTGATGAACTGACTCAAAAGGTCAAGGATAATCCAGACAATGAAGTATATAAAGTTTATCTAAACAATGCTCAAAAATGGTTATTTAAGCTCTACAATGAAATGAGTAGAGAAGACCTTATGAAACGTATGTCTTTCGTTACCAACCAGTTAGATGAAGCTAAGGCTGAAGCAACAGAAGCTGAACAGAAACAACTTGACGATATAACGAAGGCAATGAATGATCTGAAAGAAGCCTATGAAAAAGAAGGACAAGAAGGAGACAGAAGAGAATTGGCTGAAGAGGTGGAACGTCCTGTGGACAACTCTAATACACCCGAACCAGTGGTAATGGATGAATACGTTGAACCTATAGAAGAAATAAAAGATGGGACTATCTGAAGTATTTATACACAGAACAAGCAATAGAAAAGTAATTTATAAAGATATCTGTACGTTTGAAAGTATAGTAAAAGAAGAGTCTACAGAAGGTGGTATTTTATATGAATCATCTATAGAAGATATTCAAAGTTGTATATTGTGCGAAGATTGTGATACTCATGGTATGTATTGTATACCTATAAAACAATTTTTAAATTACTATCAACCATCTTCCGGATTGGTGACAGATGTATTAAATACATTCGACAAACTGAAGAATATAGACTATGAGAAAAATAGAGAGGATATTCATACATTGCACAGCGAGCAATCAGAACCTGACCCTCCAGTAGCTGAAAGATGAATTTAAAGCCAGAGGATGGAAAAACCCAGGATACCATTATGTAGTGTTCCCAGACGGAAAAATTGAAAACTTGTTAGCTGAGGATAAAATATCCAACGGGGTACAAGGATATAACAGTACTTCAATCAACGTAGCCTATGTGGGAGGCATAGACAGCAAAGGAAAAGCCTGTGATAACAGAACAGGAGCTCAAAAAGATTCTCTTAAAAGTCTTTTGTCAAGACTAAAAACACAATATCCTAACGCTCATATAATGGGACATAGAGATATATGGGGAAAGAATCCAGCCTGTTGGAAAAAATACTGTCCTTGTTTTGACGCAGAAGAAGAGTATAAAAATATAGGGAAACAAGTAGAACATTTGTACGAACCGATAGATTTGAATAGACCAGAGAGTTTATTAACCAAAATAAGAAAATTACTGCCATGGGGAAAGAATCGATGAAATATTTAGTATATACTTCTATAATATCTGCTGATAATGACAAATATACAGAAGATCAAAAACAAGAAGTAATCGCTAGATATAAAGCTGACGAAGAAGATTTTGATCATAAGAATTGGAATTTCATACTCGCTCCAGTAGACGATACTGGCAGATTTGCTAAATTATTAAGTGAATGATAACCGAACCTATAATAGGGAAATATAAAGTAATAGAGTCTAGACAGCTTAAAACTAGCAGTAAAGTAGTACATATACCTGTACTTACCACAGACAATGCTAGGGAGGCTGTTTGGACTGCTAACAAAGACCCAGAGCATTTAACTCCAACTCATATCTGTGGAGAAAGGGATTTCTACCAAGATGATGAAGGAAAATGGAGAAGTTTCGAATTATAAATAAAATAATATGTCGACAATATTAATAGCTTCATCAGTTGCCGCACTTATAGTTGTGCCTATAGTGTGGTATCTGGTGAATAGAAACAAAGAAGTAAAAGAACCAACAGATGCACCCACATACACAGAACCAATTGGAGGCAATGTACAAGAATCTCAAGAACCTGCAGAAGAGCCTACGTAGACTACAGAACAGCAACAGGAACCTATAGAAAAGTGTACTGAACAGCCTATAGATGAACCAGAATATTCTGAAGAAGAACCTGCTGAACCAACTGCCGACGATAAATTAAAGGAATTCTTTTATAAACTTATAGACTATTTCTGTATTCCAAGAGATAGTAAGACATCTAGTTATTTGTGGAATATATTCTTGCGTGCAGAAACAAATAGAGATCTGTTTGATAAGAATAATTTCCCTATAATAATAGATTATTGGGGAGATAAAGAACATGAAAATAGTGCTGAAGTATTCTGCGCATGGCTTTTCGCTATGGTATTAACAGAAATACTCCCAGAACAGCGTCAACAACTGTATAAAGCAGCATATAATTACTGTTCTAAGGGTAAAGATGAGCCTATGTATGGATGGGATTTCTTATCTGATCCTAATGTTTTACGTCAGACAGCATCTATTTTGTATGCTATAACACGTACCCCTGAGGCAATCCCAGCATTACGAGCAGAATTACAGTCTAAAGAGATCAAATATAAGGATAAAATAGACGAATTGTTCCTTGATTTAAAGGATTTTATGCCTGCAGCACCTGGACCTTATATTCCTTCATATTCTGCACGTTACGATAAGCCTGTAGATGCTAAAAATACCGAGAAAATCGATAAAAAGATACATGAATACATCTCTCAATACTATAATTTAGACACTAAAGACGCTGAGAAGCGCCAGGCTACTATCCAGGCTATTGCAGACAAGGAAGCACACCTCCAACACCTATTCGGAAAACCAAGAACAGTATATACACCTACACGCGGATACATGACATTTAACCCTGTATTCGGAAAACACAATATAGGCATAGAAATCCCTGATAATGGGGCTATTGCTAAGCTTTGTGAAGCTGTAGGAAAGCCTTGTAGTAACAATAGAAAATCCCTTTTAGAGGCTAATTATGGTCGTCGTAGACCAGGTCAAGGGGAATATGATGCTACCCCAAACGCTATACCTGAACAAAGAGCTCTCGTAAACTATGCAATTGAGGAAGGAGATGGTCATACCACAGGATATTATGATCAAAATGGTGATTATGTTGACTCAAATGGCACACATATAGGTGATTATGGTACCTATTTCCAAAGTCAATTATACGCTAATTCATACCCATCAGGACATAGTGCATATATATGGGGTATAGCAGTAATATTAGCTGAAGTTATGCCTGATAAAGCTGTAGAAATCATGAAAGCAGCTAATCAGTTTGCTATAAATCGTACTGTAGCACGTTATCACTGGACATCTGACACTATTATGGGTCGTGTAATAGGTTCTACAATGGTTCCTATACTTCATGCCACCTCTAATATCAACCTTGAAAAGTTGTTAGATAAAGCTAAAGAGGAGTATGAAAAACTATGTAAAGGAATTCCTGTAGATCCAGAACCCGAATAGAAGGTAAATACATCCTTATCATATGTAGTTGGGGGATATGGAAGCTGTCACGTAGATGCAGGGGAGAAACAACTCTGTCATTGTTGTAACAAAGAGTGTTATAAAGACCGTACTCCAGCTATAACAGTAAATCAGAGGGTTAACTTCACTATAGAAGGAGATGGAGTAACAACCTATGAAGGTGCTACATCAGGTGTTTGGGAAGCAAATACTCTATATTATCTAATATGTCCTGCAGTAGCTGAAGGAGAAGAGAAAATAGCTACTATTACAATGCGTAATGAGAACGGTGTAAGAGTACTAAAATATAAACTAAGTAGACAAGGTACACATGATGATGGACCTGAACAATAATTATGAATAAAACAGACGAAGAACTCCTTAAAGAAGGATGGAAGAAAGAGATGTTATGTCTTCACATACAAGAATATGATCCTCATCCGTTTAACGATAAAGATATACCGTTTAGACGTTTGAGTTATGATCTGAGGAATGATTTTACATCGGAGTAGATAGGGACGATAAAAACGTTAATAAACGAAATAAATAATCGTTTTCCTAATATAAAAATGTCTGCAACAGGAACGGGTTTTTATAAACCTCAAGCGAAGCTAACCGATCTTTTACAAGAAGAGTAATACAAGTCCGGGGGAGCGATCCTCCGGATTTTTTTGTACAGTTACTTCGTAACCACAAACATTCAGCAAGCTGAACGGTGAAATAAAATTTTTATAAAATTTTTTTGTTGTGCGAGTGTAGAGGGATGAAACTGTGACAAGCACAGCCCCGGCCACCGAAAGCATCGGAAACCACCCCCGCCTTGATTCGCTTCGCTCATCTATTTTTGCAATCTGATTTGCTTCGCGTTATCAACTTAATTCAATTAATCATGGTAACAATGTATGAAGTTGCGATGAATTCAGCGGTGCTGAAGACTCGCGAAGGCCTTCAATGGCTTATCAATTACAATCGTGAAGCTCTCCACGATGGTTGTACATCACTTGCTAACAAGAATGATGTAATGGATGTAATGAGTTGTCTCATCAGCGATATCAGCAGATGCAATTTATGCAGATGCGAAATCGACCACGAGTGGGGTATACTTGATTATCTGTTTGGCTTTTTACCATTCTAATTTGAGTAGTTATGTATGAGTATGATGATTACATCTGGGATTATGTTGAATCCTGGTGGGTAGGTTGTAAAGACTGATCATGTGTGCCTTCGCTTCGCTAAGTCGTTGCGTTGGCACACGTTTTATTTCGCATTATCAACTAACATCGTTTAATTTAATAAATATGCAATTATGATTAAGAAAATGGAAATCGCCTTCATTTCGTTGGCAGGTATTTGTGCTCTTGCACTCTCAGTAGGCTGTGCTTATCGTTACTTCTCTTATGCAGACCGTAGTTACATCGAACTCGTATGCTCAGTAGGCTTCCTCGTGTGCTCCGCCATCTGTTTCAACACCATTCGTTACTGCAAATAATTACTCTATGCCTGCGTGTCCCTCGCTTCGCTCGGGATGCGCGGGCTTTTGTTTTGCTTCGCTTTGATAACTTAAATACAGACAGATATGACAGGATACATTCCAACCGACGAAGAGTTAGACAGACTCAATCCAGAATCATTGATAGATGATAGAGATTCTGTTGTTGACTGTGGATCATGGGAAGACGACGACTGTGTTATAATAATAAAACTACAAGGTAGAATTATATGCAAACATTAGCATCGTGTGCGCTCGCTTCGCTCGCTTTTTGCTTTTTATTGTTTTGCTTCGCATTATTAAGCAAGTTTATTCTTGTACGAGTCTTTTCCTCCACTTTGAGCGAGGAATGCGGAGTGTGGTGTGGCAACCGCACTCTTAAGATATAGCCGTTCACTAACTTTCACACAAAATTAATCACTATGTCACAGGTACAAATGTTAGACAACAACGCATCATACGCAGAAAGATGCGGAAACTATCGCGCAGTAGAAGCACGTCTTGTCGTAGCCAAGGCTGGGACAAACAAAAACGACTACGTCCAGTTTGACCTCAAAAAGGTCAAGAAGAACGGAAGAGTAGACGTACTTGGCTTCAGCCACTTCTTCAATGTCGGAATCAAAGAACTCGTCGAGGAGTACAAACGACTCGGCGTCACTGAGAAAGGCATAAGCAAGGAAAACCTTGCCAAAGCCAAGGAAATGTACGCAAAAGAAGAAACAGATGCCCAGTTCGAGTTCTATGGCTTCTTCTGGAGCCAGCCACTCGGAGGTGTGTACAAGCACAAGGAGACAGGCAAAGTGTCGTCAGAGACATTAGTCTTTATCCCGTGTGACGAAGACACCAGCATTCCAAAGCCTGAATGGGCCATGACTCAGGCACGCCTCAACGACATCCTCAGTAACTATGAGCGTGTTAAGGACAGCGCAGCAGAGGAAGAAGCACCGAGTGAGACTGACGATGAGCGAAAGGCATTTGAGGAATTCCTCGCAGCCAAGAAAGCCCAAGGCTAATCTCTCAAAAGCCAAAGGCTAATCTCTCAGCACAATATCGTAATTAAACTGATGTGAAGTTCTCCTTATGTAACACATTGGAAAAGCCCGAAGAACATGGAGGCTTTCGGAGAAAACCAGCATCAGTTAATTACGATATTTAAAAATGTTCTATTTGTAAATTAAATGTATCAAACAAAATGAAAATTCAAATCATTGAGAAGGAGTGTACCATCGCAAGAGTTGGACTCTCCGTCGAGTTCAGTAACTCAGAGTGTGCAACAATTGAGAAGACAGCAACAAAACTGGGAGAAAAAATATCTGACATTGTAGACCAATGGACAGAAAAACAGAAAAATGCGTCTTCGAACAAACAGACACTTAAGCCACAGGACATCCAAGTCCATATCGACCTCGAACACGCAATGAGAATCCACTGGTTACTAACACAACTCACCCGCGACAACGAAAGCGGATTATTCAACACCGCAGACAACGAATGTTTATCGGTGATGGCTAACATCAACGGTGAAAACAACGAACTAACAAACAAGTCAGCGATTCAGTAACCTAGCAAGCCCTCCAACTTCCGCCTATCGGTGCGCCAGCATCCACAGGAGCGCACCGAGGCGGCAAAGAGGGTGAGGGCTCCTACTTCACAATTGCAAATAGAATCAAACCAATAGCATATGAGGACAAGAAAATCACATCACATTGTTGATGAGCAGGAGATAATGCGCTTCAACTTGAGAAGAGAGAACGAGAATGGAAAGACTTATAGTCTTGAAGAGTTTAAAGAACTATTGCGCAAAATGGGATATGCTACATCAGGTAATCTCATTAAGTGCATGGTATCTGGTGAAAACCCTCCATTTATTCGTATGGAAAGAGGCAAATATTGTTTCAATCCAAAGCCTATACACATTCAACGCTTGCAAAAAGTGTGGGATGATTATGGGTATATTGGTAGAAACCGTATGGCATCAAACCCAGATCAAAAGCAATTAGATCTCGATGTAAATCGTGCTATCAAAATGCTTAAAGATTTGGGTTACAAAGTGCTCAAGCCAGTCGTCCAATATGAGGAAGTCTGACTTGGGCACAGCCCCTCTACTTGAAATCAATTCTAAAACAAAATATAAGATGAAAAAAGTATCAAACTCTCTGTTTGCCAACTACTTTCCTATCGCCACAGGAATGTTAGCTGGTTTTATGTTGTGTTATTTGTGTAACTTAATCTTTTAGGCTATGACTTATAAGAAAACAGCTACACGAGTAGCAGGTAAAGACTATGTTAGCGAAGTAACTCGTTGGCCTGGTCATACAAAAGTAATAAACATTCCTGTGTATTATGGTAGGTAATGGTTTATTTGCGTTATTCCTGATATGCGTAGTAGCATATGCATGTTGGGAAGAGTATAAAATCCAAAATCGTAAATAATTACGATAATCTCTCCTACACCTAAGCATGTGTATAAACTGCTACTCTGTCGAGCCCACCAAAGCTCCTGATGAGTCTCTGCAAATTGAGACGAAACAGTTCAAAAAATGTAAGTTGTGTAATCAACCCTACTCACAGCCATAGTGCTATTAAAGGTGTGAGATGTTAGTCACGTGGGTAGCTCAGCAGCATGACGTTAAACGAACACTGAGGAAACGGTTGGTTGGTAGCCATTCTTGAATGACATTAGTGCAATAACGCATTATTTGTCTATGACCGTTGTTGAGAGAAAAATACCCTTCACAGCCAATGTGGCCGCGACTGTGTTAGTATCCCGTTTGCCACATAGTGTGGGGCAGTAATCCAATACTGCCCCTTTTATATGCTAAAAATTAAACATTATATAGCCTATGAAAGAATTAGTTGCGATAGTTGCAATATTATTATATGTTGCGCTATGTGTAGTGTTTACCATACAAGATTGGAAACATTACAAAAGAAACAGAGAGAAGAGTAACTAACTATTTTGCTATCGAAAAGGAACTCTTGAATATTCAACATTATCCACAGCGGTGGAACTCTTCTCTCTTTTACTCGAATACTTCATTTTTTAATCAATAAATATTATGAAACGAGTAAAAATAACAGAATGCACTAACACGTTACCTTTTATACAGGCAATACGTGACATTTGTGCTCAAAAGATTGAGTCAGCTGCGAATATTGTTCGTAGTCTGACTAGTGAATCAGGTGAAGGAGTCATGCTCATTGGTGAGAGTGAATTCATCACTGAAGAACAGTGGGAGATGGTAGCAGCTAGATGTGCTACTGTCCTAGAATGGGAATACATCTAGAACATTAAACAATTTAAAATCAATTTAAACAATGGCAAAAAGAATCATTTTCAGTACACCTGAAGAAGTCATGAGGGGATCTAACACTCTCAAAGACTGCCACGTTGAACATGTATTAGTTGAGTATCCTGCAAAGGATGATAAACCAACTAAAAAATTCATCGTTGTAATGAACAAGGACTTAGAAGAAGCAAAGGCCTCGTTAGAACTGGCTCACATTTCTATTCGTAAAGTGCATGGAGCACGTCATTTTGAGATGATAGCAAAAAACCATAAACACTACAAATATGAAAAGAAATAGTAGGCCCATCAAGACTCTACAAGAGATTGAGAAAGAACAAGAAAAAGAATGGAAAATGCTTAAGTACACTGTTGCTGTATTTATAGCAATTGTGACTATTATACTTATCTTAAGTATTCCATTTATGTTCTCAAGTTGTACACAACCTGTAAAAGCAGACAATGCTGGACGTGTATCAGTATTTGAGGAAAATAGTGAACTGCGCGCTATCATCTGTGCATACAACCATGTGTTGCACAGAGTGTGGATTGATCGTCCTAACTATGTTGAGGATGCTCTAATGGAGACAAATGAGTTCCAAGAACTCAATGATCTTATGCTTTCTCAATGGGAAGATACTTTCAGCTTCTATAATGAAGAAGATAGTATTGAGTACCATAGAAATTGGATAACAGGAGATGGGAGGTGGCCATATGAAGGAGAATAGTGTTACGCTTGTACAATTCAAGAAATTGAACATGCTACGTTATCGTGGAGCAGCAAATGGATATATACATCATGAACATAAGGGTGAATGGTTCTTTGTTCCGACGTGTGACGAAGTCATAGAATGGCTTCGTGTAAAACACGACATTATGATATTTCATGCTGTACCACCGTTTGTTGATCCGTCCTTAGATGGGAAAAACGAAATTTTATACAGGCTATGTGTAAAATTCTGTAATCGTCGAGATGGATGGAATGGACGTGAGATAGTGGGAAAGACAGATTTAAATAAGAATCTGAATACTCTCAAACGTCAAGCTATTAGCATTGCTATTAAATGGTTACTTAAAAAGAAGAATAATGTACATGTACAGAGCAGGTCAAATTGTAACCATATGTAATATGGTATGTCAGGTTAAGAAAGTAGAACTACTTAAACCTGTATGTCGGCAATGTGCGTTCTTTCACGGTCCTATGTCTGTATGTATGAAAATGTGTGGACATTGGGATAATAGAATGAATAAGTTACCATCAAGACATTATTTTAAAATATTGAAATATGTCAACAAGAAAGCAAAACCAACAAAATCCTCCACTTCCTAAAAAGAAGCGGACGGACGCCAAAGGTAATGACTACAGGAGGCTGTTTTGTAAAAGTGGTAATGCTACTCTCATGATTGCAAGTCATCTAACTAGCAATAGTGTAGATATAGCAATTCAAGAAATTATCAACACAGTTGAAATTCTTGGAGGAAAAATAGAATGCTCATTTATAGTATGCAAATAGTATGAGCACAATCTCTCGTAAAGACCGACTGGAACCAGGTTTCTGGTTAGGTCTACTAATAATAGTAATGTTATTAATCATTAGAAACTGTCATCAATGAAAGCAATCAAACCAGGCCAGTTTTACTGGCATAACGGCAACCTATTTAGGGCCGCAAAACGGTTTAATGGTTGCCAAGGATGTGATCTAGATGGGTTTTTCACTTGTCCAAACTTAAAAGTGAAAAACTGCCACAAAGAACGTCCAAATTGTGAAGAGAATAGGATAATATTCAAAAAAGTTTAGTTTTGTTAGTTGAAGCCATATTAATATTAACAAAACAGAGGGAACCATTCGTGAGAACCGTTCCCTCATTTTACAAAGACATAGAAATCAGCTAAAGCGGAAACCTCAAGCCCGCAAGATAATAGTAGAACCTGAACCACATTAGGTTGTGATAGTAGGATTTAAATGAGAATTTCTTCTGTAACTGAAATTCAAATCTACGTTACAGTATTATCGAATGATGAGAGGGTGTTTGTTTTGACAAGGTGCAATCCAGAAAACATAGAGTATACTGGACTCTATGGCACCAAAACTGTCATGGTCAGCAAGACATTAAAAGAAGCTGACAGGACATATGTATACCTGTCCAACTTAGTACGCATACCGCAAAGGGCGGATGCTATCTAAGGCTCAGTGGGTCAAACTGAGTATATATTATGGGAGGGAAGTAGCTCAATGTAGAGCACCAGACTCTGGGTCTGTGGTTGGTGGTTCGAGTCCACTCTTCCCAACAATAGAGGTAATAAACAACTTTAGGTCGTTTTTGTTATTAGTAGTAATGAATGGTTCGTATGGATCTGGTTTATTACCTCGGGGTGAGTCGTCGTGAGACGCCTTGCCCTTTACTATACGTCCGAGGAGTGGGTGGACTGGTTATTCGCTTGGTGCTATTGGGAGCGAATAGGTAGGACGTTTTTCTATAGGCTTAGTGCTGTGCCCGATGATTGAGAGTGTTGCCAACAATTGTAAAGACTGCCTCATTTTGTCACACGTCCTCATGAGAACAGCACATCTGGTCCCTTCGTCTATCGGTTAGGACGTCAGGTTTTCATCCTGGAAAGAGCAGTTCGATTCTGCTAGGGACTACTATTAATTCGAATCTTTTGGGTTAATTAAAATATTTTGTTTAACAATTAAAAAAAATCATTTATCAAAGATGAAAAATTTAGTTAACGTGCTGCTTTCGGCACTAGTTGCAGTGTTTCTTATCGGAATAATAGGTTTCGGTGTGAACAGCTGTCATGAGGGAGGTATCAAAGGATACTTTCTTCAGGAAGAATCGTCGTCTGAAACTGCTTATCAGGCTGTTGAAGACCTTGTAAATCCAACGATGGATTGTGTAAAAGACGTAGTGGATTTCCACTCTACGTTAACCTCTAACATGGAGATAGACTCCATATTTATGGCTTTACCTGAAACGGTGGTCATCGATGTATCATCAGTTCTACTTAAGAAGATGTCACCTATAACTAAGAAAGACATTGTTGATGAATACAATAGGAATCGAGCGATATATGATAATTTACCACATCAAAACGCTACGACTCCAAATAATGATTCACCCACAGAAAAACCAATTGCAGAAGTCTCTATAGTTAAAGAGAGCACAACGACGGTGACGGAGGCGCCGCCAACCAGGGTAAGTGAGTCATCCTATAAGGACACTGTGATCGATGGTAAACAAGCAATCATAAAACAGTAACATTATGGCTGCTATTATATTTACCTACGAAGGAAGTGATCCTGGACAGGAGACTATCCGTAGAATGGCAGAATCTTTGATTAACACCGTAGGTGAAATCAAAGTTGAAACCATGCAGAATTTCAACCTCACAGACGAAGAGATTGGACATGCTCTTGTGAATCATGCTAGAAAGAACTCTAAGAATACTATTTCAGTAGAAGTAAAGAGGAATGAGATTCCTCAGTCAGTAAGACTATTCTTAAAGAGTTTGATCGATGGCTAGAACACATAGAGCAGTATATGTTCATCCGCGTCACAATAACGCTATTCCCTATAAACGTACACCACGTCAGGTATTGTTTAAAGGAGAAATAGGTGATGTGGAAATAACAATCGAAAGAGATAATAGCCGAAAGGCACAGTATTAACCCATTTAAAAATTTATCAAAAATTATGGCAAAGAATGACAAGAATCAGGGCACCATTTCTTTGATGGATGTAACTGAGGAAAATTTCAACGAGAGTTTGAAGAGTGTTAACACGTTCGGCGATGATATCGTCAAGGCTGCTGCCGAGAAAGAAAAGGAGCAGGAAAAAGAACGTAAGATTCGCGAATTCAACGGAATCAAGGACAAGGCCGTTTACCTGAACATGTCCCTGGTTGCTCGTGCTAAGTATTCCAAGGAGACCAACAAGATCATGGCCGAAGCCCGCAACGCTTCGAAGTCCCTGCTGGAGCGTGTCAGCAAGGGTGAGCTCACAGCTAACGACTATGACGAAGAGTTGCGTAAGGTTATTGATGACCAGGTGAAGGAGGTAGAGAAGGCCGGGAAGCAGCTTCGTAAGGATCTCGAGGAACTGCGCAACGCATTCCCGAACCACTGGTCCTACAATTGGGATAATCCTTTCCAGCGCCTGAACCGCGCTATTGAGAACAATAAGTAAAAATCCTGCAATAGGCGAGAGCCTTGAGCCAGTACCTATATTAAGTAAGTAGATATGTGAAGATCGTGGGCAAAGGCCATAAATGATCACTACTGAATATAGGCCTGAATTGACAGGTCCATCGAGAGCCGGAATATGCTGAGAGAAACTGTTAGTGGAAGTGTTGATTAAGTATATGCTATAGTACAATAGCCTTGAGCACGTACACCACATATATTTATGAGACTATATGGAAACTAATAAGCCTCTCAGATGTTATGGGAGCCAGTATGGCAGGTGAGCAGCGAACCAACGCTGTTAAAATATATTGGTCCATCGATCAAATACGTTATGTACGAGCCTTGAGCCGGTGCTCCGTTAGGAATCTGGAGAGCAGTAAACGACACTGCATGACATATCAAGAATGTGAACCATAAACTATGTGTGAGCCTTGAGCCAGAGCATGGTCAATGTGGGAAAATTTAAGGTCGAAAATAAGGCGATCTAACGGGTTTTAATACCTTAGATGGAGTAGCTACCAGACAAGGGGCTAAAAACGCGTCAGAGAGCCTGAAAATAGCCTTAAATCGAATGTTTTAGCTGATCCCTAAGACGTTCAACAAAGAAAATACAGAATGAGAGAAGATCCGTAGTAGGTCAGATCAGAGAGTGCTGTGGCGAGGCTGCAGTTGATGGTTAATGTCACTCTATTGCCATCTATAAGTCTGCAGGGAATACCTACCTCTCATTCTTTCATAAATCTTAGCGTGTGTGAGGTACGTTGTTCGGACGAGGGTTCGAATCCCTCCAGGTCCACAAATGAGGGCGCCTATCCCAAGTCATATCTGAACTTGCATATAGGTTTGTAAAAGTCCCTCTTTATTATATGGGCCTGACCGGTTTTAGACGGGCAACTGAAGTAAACACATTAAGCGCTTTGATATAACAATTAAACGGCGATTATAACATCGTTGACTATACGGGCCTCCAGGAGGCAGCGTAAAGTCGGTGCGTACTACCTAAATGCGAACGTTTGAGGGTGTTCCGATAACCCCAAAGAGTGGTGTAGTTGAATGGTAAAACATCTGCTATGCAGAAGGGTGTGGGTTCGACCCCTACCACCACTCCTAAACTCTTTAAATTGTTAAATATGGAAAGGAAAGGTGTATATAAACAAGGAGTATTAATAACAATACATGGTATTGTTTATAGAGTAACAAAAATAACAAAGGTAACTCGAACATGTGATGCTTTTCGTGATAATTATGGACAATGCAAACAATGTAGTAAACTCAAAAAATACATGAAAGGTTCCATATTAAAACGAATAAAATAAGTAGACACATAGTGCTAAGGCTTACAGGGGCTTGCCTGACCGCACGTTAAAAACAAATGCCCCATTTGGACTTGTAGCTCAGTTGGTTAGAGCAACAGTTTATGCAACCTTATTGAACAATTTACTCGTTAATTATGAAGATAAACATACGGGCCTATACTTAAAGTGGTTATAAGACACGACTCATAATCCTGCATTCTGGGTTCGAGTCCCGGTGGGCCCACTAATTATTGAAAATTATGATAGTACCAAAAAACAGAAGACTACAACTTGATAGTGAGATTTCTAATTATTTACATGGAAAGTTTTTCAAGTGTATCAGCCCATTTCTTTCATGGTTAAAGAAAGGAGAATCCTATTGGTTTGAATACAAAGGTAATAACACATACGAAATTAGAAGTGATAATAATCTTGGTAAAAACTTTAAAATGGAGATTCATCAACTGTTGACTTGTTTTTTACCTTGTGAATGTGAACTCGATAAGTTTGAAGCGATTAGATATTTTCATTGGCTTGGAGAACTTGGTATTCATCATGGATATATTGACGATTATATAAAATATAATGAATCCAAATAATTACGAGAATTAGAAGAAAAGAGCATTATTACGCAAATATGAAGAAATTATGCGTAGAGGCGGAGCTTGCGAAGTGTGCGGTTATTGTAAAAATTTAGCAGCATTAGAGTTTCATCACAAAAATCCTGAAGAAAAAGAATTTCAGATTGATGCGAGACACTTTTCTAATATGAATCTAGATAAACTAGAATCAGAACTAGAGAAGTGTATTTTATTATGCTCAAATTGTCATAGAGAACTTCATAATGAAGAATTATCTATGGAAAATATACCAAACTTGTTAGAGAAAGTAAATAAAACTACATTTTCTAATAAATTTGGAAGAATTTGTCCAATATGCGGAAATCGATTCAAAAAATGTAAAGGAAAAATATATTGCTCAAAAGAATGTAGAATGAAAGCTAAAAATTATCCAACGAAACAAGAAGTTTTAGATAAATATCAAGAACTTCACAGTTGGCAAAAAGTAGCTGATTTCTATAACATCACAAGAAGAATTGTTCAACGAATAAGAGTTGCATAATCTGGAGGTCGTAGGTTCAAGCCCTACATGGTCCACAATATGATAACAAATACAGGATACCGACAGATGCTTCGCGATAGAACTCCGAGGACTGTCATTCTTGCACTTAAATGGTGCAAGACTCTAGAAGCATGGCTAGACCATGTCTACAAAAGCCGCATTTGGTTATATTCTAGTAATAAAGAACGTCATGAACAAACAAAAATCGTTCTTAATCGCAAGGGTAAAACCACTACGGAATGGTTTGAGGGTACTATCGATTGGATCAATCTCAGTGAAAAAGAAAAAGAGCACTGGAATGATGTAAAAGACTGGGTATCCTGGTTCTCACAGATGTATCAATATGTACAAAATTCATATGATATATCTAAAAAAGTAGGAAAATCAATAGAAGATATTAAACTTGAAATAATCAAGGGGTATCTTAAATCTATGTGTCCTACAACTCAGGATAATGCAAAAGAGAAGAAACGTAAAAACGATTATCTAAACTCATTTGTAGACTTCCTACTTAAAAGCTTCGAAAATAGAATTTAAACTATATGACAAGCGTATTTACCAATTATTTGAGTCCCTATTATGATGAGGGGCTGTTGCCACAAGTGGATCAATCAGATGTAGCACAGATATTTGAACAGATGCGTATCGCATACAATCAAGGCGCACCTGGTATCTTAGATACTACAAGAATGGTTGCTTCATTTACCAACGACGAAGATGATTATGATATAGTATATGCAATATGGAATTCACCACAGTTAAAACAGTGGTTAGAATGGGTTAATACAAAGATAACACTACAGATAGGTTTACAAAACTATCAAACATTGGGTGTTCGTCTACGTATAGCAACATCTTTACTAAATAATTTAGTTAAAAACGATGTTGTATCTATTCCTATTGCAGCACGTATTCACAACCATCTTTGTGACAATGTATGGAATGAGAATAATCTGATAATAAACGCAGATCTTCCATTCTAGGGCCGAAAACCTAATGAGATTGGTATTCTCACGGCCCACTAAGCGTTTTCAGTTTACGCCAACAGGAGTGACACCTTAATAAAACTGATTAAATTTGTTTGATATGAAAGCTAAGAATCCGAAGATTACTGAAGAAGAAATAGCTCTTATCAAAAGTGCTCAAGCAGGATATATGCCTGCTTTTGATAAACTTTATCATAAGTATAGCGGATTTACAACAAATCTCTTATACAAATATATCAAAGATTTTGATGAAGCACGAGATATAAATAATCTTGTGTGGGATAAGGTATATCGAAACCTCTCAAAATTTGTTAACTATAACTCCTTTGGGGGTTGGTTACGAATATTAACTAATCATGTTGCAGTTGATTATCTGCGTAAATTTAAACCTTCTTTGTATGTGCCTAGAGATTCGGAAGACGTAAGTATTTCGAGTATTAAGGAAGTAGACTATGGGGAATCTACAGTCGACAACATTACCTATAATCAAATACTTGAAGTGTTTAAACAATTCCCAGAAGATGTTCGTAGAATCTTCGAATTGCATTACATAGAGCATTTAACTGTATCAGAAATTAGTGAAGCCCTTGACATTCCAACTGGAACTATTAAGTCCCATTTGTCAAGGAAAAGAAAACTTTTACAAAAACTTTTAAAATTATGATGACTTTATTCTGGTTCTTAGCAGGACTGGCAACATGTATCGGAGTAGCTCGCTACAACGAAGATGATAGCCTGTTCTGGAAACTGTTTATCTCCTTCGTTGGAGCATTTACAGTTGCAACCTATGTCTCATCTCAGATGGACAAGGAAGAACAAGGCAAGGTCGTTATGATTGATAACATGCCCACACAGGTGCTGGAGAGTACATCGTGCTGTCCGTTATACAGCACTTTGGCAGGTGTATCTCTCTCAGCAACCAAGCGGGAGAAATCCACAAAGCCTGTGAGTAAGGATTATGTTATCAATTCAGAAGACAGTGTCTTGAGTAAGGTTGTTCATACCTCTGCGCGTGGACAACCTCAATTCTACATGTACTTTAGTGACAGCTGACTAACAAGTCTAAGCTGATGTAGAACCCAAAAGATTATGGCTATAATCCGTGCACCTAGCCAGTGCAAAGTATTAACGATTAAATTGACATTATCAAAATGGCAAAGAACAACAACAAACCTCCCAGAGTAGAAGCTCCAGTAGTGGAGAAGCCTGCAAAGGGGGAGAAGAATCCTGCACGAGTAGATGTCGTACAGGTAGGTGATCTGGATAAACTTAAGCAGAGCTACGTGAAGAACGGTGGGCTCGATCCTAATCACCGTGTTGATGTCTTGAATGGTCTCAAGACATATTTTAAGGACGATCCTAATGCCGCTGCCAACACTGGTATATCTCAAGAAACTGTTGATCTTATCAACTCTATTACAGCCGTTGGCTATGTCGCCGCTCTTGGTGACGAAGTCATGATGGGTAGTAGCAGTTGGGCTGCAAAGATGCGCATGACTCAGATCGAGTCTATCAACAAGCTTGAGGATATTACTGGTATTAGCATCAACATTAAGGCTCTGCCAGCTCCTGCTGCAGATGGGACTGTCCAGGTAGAGAAGAAGGATATTAAGATTTCCGCCGAGGCCAAGAAGAAACTTGAGCAAGAGCGTAAGCTCAACGAGGAAGCAGAAAAGAAGGACTATCTTGCAGATCATACCAAGATCGTAAACGACGAGCAGTTGAAGGAGGCCCTTGGGTTTCAGCTCGTTAACTCCAAGATTAGTAGCCCTGCTGATCGCCTTGTCACAACGGCTCAGTTCTACCGTGCCTATCTTGAAGCTCGCGCCGAGAAATCGGACAATGCGGAAGCTGAACTTGCTAAGATTCACGAGTATTCTCTCGCTGAACTTCTGCAGGATATCAGCACTATGGTACCCCCTTCCTTCACCGCTGAAGGTTTCGGCAAGTTACTCTGCAACAGAGTCGCTACCACTAAGAGCGTTGTACCTGCATTCGAGCTATTCAAGCGTTGTTTCAAGAACCGTAAGACCGGTAAATACTCATTCTCGGATGAGGACATTGCTGCTATGGTTCGCGTCCTCGTGGTTTGGAAAGCTTCTGCTAAGATAGCTTCTCTTGGTAAGGACATCAAGGCTCTCTCTAAGGATGCTAAAGCTAATGCTAAAGCCATTGAGAAAGCCAATGCAGACATTGCTGAAGAGCAGAGTCTTATCAGCATGGTTACCAATCCTCCTTATGATGTAGCTGATCAGTTCATCGCTGCTTACAACAACGATGACCATGAGCTCCATAAGACTGCTATAGAGATCTATAAGAGTATTGTGGAAACATATTATAAGGGTATTGAGGTTCCTGAGCTCGAATTCGAGACTATGCTTCTGAATGTTCAGCAGCGGGCAGGTATTGATCTCAATCTCTTCAATGAGGATGTGTTGAAGCGTGATGAATTCAGTGAGAAGAATCTCGTTGAGTTCAAAACTGAAGAGAAACCCGTAGGTGAAGAAGAATCAAAAAACGCGTAATGCCTATTAAGGATAAAGTTACTACCTTTTTAGGCAAAGTTCGAGATTATATCTTCGCTTAGTAACACTATCAAAGTATGAAACGGATTACAACTATCCTCTGCTGTGTTGCTATGATGATCTTAGGAGTTGCAACTGCATTCCAAGATTTTTCTCCAAGTAGCACTAACACAATACAGGCAGCAACAACGGAACAATCTCCACTTGCTTGGGTCAATAATGGCTCAAATGTGTTACCTCTTGATCTTCGATTAGATTCGGAAAAGAGACTATCTAAAGCGTGTCTCCCAAAAGATTCTGTTACTATACGTGACAGCGTCGTCTATATCTATAAGACGAAGTGGAAGACGCGTTATAAGAGCGTTGCTGATCGTACTGCAGCGCGCGAAGTGGGTGAGCATCTGGTATCTGTCACTCCAGACAGTTTGCCAGAGAATCCTGCAATAACCAGTACGGTGGGACGTGAGGAGCAACCCATAGAAGTTGTTGACGTTTCTAAAACGCCATCTATACAATTGTCTGTCGACGGGCAAATTGTATATTCGTCAAACGACAATCACTCCGCGGAGGGAGGCCAGTGAGGATTCACTGGCTTCCCAGCCTTAGAGGCATCCGGTCAGCACTATTAAACAGGTCTCATTAGCCTGGGTGCGGAGTAGTACTACTTGATCCGAGAATATGTTAGCCCGCTCAACGAGTGAGAAACCCAAAAGGTAGGATGAAATGCTATGATGTATGACGTACTACATACTGAAAAGTTCATAGTAAGTGGGGAGAGCGTTGTATCAACCCCAACACTAATGTATACCAGCACGGTCCTTTATGCCGTTGCCAGACTGGGAGAAGAGTGGGGCATTGGTAAGGAAGACGTATAAGCCGCAAGAAGCGCAAAATGAACCGTATCGAAAGATCTACGACGATGATACATAGTTGTAGAATAACGTTACACGAGTTGCCACACACAGTAAGAAGCCAACCCCTGTGTGATGTATCAATTCACTAAGCTGTAGTCTAGTGTTCCTAGGGGTCCATCCCTAGTATGAAAGGACGAGTGTTAGTAAACAATATCGTGAGAGTAATACTCACGGGCTGTATGGTTAATATGGCGCCTGTAGTAAAACCAACTGTTCGACTCAGTAAAGTTCTGTTCTGGGTAACAGGACATATCCGAAGAGGTGAAACCTGCGAAGATAGGCAGAGCTGAAGGAAGGTAAAACGGCTGATTATGTTTGAAGCACAACCGATGAGCTTTTGGTCGTTTATTCGGTATATAAAAGAGAAAATGACCTCAAGGTGGATGGCGCCACCTTTGGCGAAGTAGGGCATAGATGCTTGAAGGCCACGCGAGTGAAGTCCGCGAGTAAGACTATTCTAAAGGTATGAAAGACTATGGTAAGCGATAGTCGAGTAATATAGATTGGAGATGTACCAGAGGAAATGCTGGAGTCGAAGGATGACAACCTGACAGTCAAACCCAAAGGTTTTTTGAGAGAAATAGGGTCGATTCGAGAACTATACAACCAGTATAGAAGGAGATCGCTCGTCTATAATGAAGATAATAATACAATGGTAACTTATTATACTTAAATTTGTAGTCCCTACAGAGTAGTAAGCTGGTATATTGCAATGTCAGTATAATTCGATTACACAAGATACATTGTATGAAAATAATCAGAGTAGATTTAACATGTTTAACCAAATTGGTGTCCCTCTATGAAATCTATTACGTTATGTTCAACGCCTTAGAAAAGTGTCCTTCTGTTGTATTGAAGAAACATAACCATTTTAGACGTAAGATAGAGAAACCGAGTGCCAACCGTTCCTGAGAAGCAAATCGACAAGATGAATCCTGTTAGAACATAGACAGCAAATCTATGTGTTCGGCTGAGACCATGAAGTCATATACGTAAACGATGCAAGGCAGCTTATACTAAACAGCAATAGCAGTTTGGTGTATGTCTTATGACTATACTGTCTATATAGTTGTAAGTCACAGTGTAAGTGGGTGATAAATCTTATAGCGTATGAGGTGAAATTCCTCCAGTATTCGTGCACTATAAACAGAAGTGGAGACAGCAAAGTCCCTTGATGCATATATGGAAAAAGCCGTAGATCGCAGACATAAGTAGGAGAAATCCGAAGTCAAAAAAGAGCTCTGGAACTCTTAGATCTTTCGATAACGCGCTACTACAAATGTCTATCTATGTAGTAGAGAGCAGCCTCTAATAATATTAGGTGTTTAAGGATATTATCGTGGGTATTGATTGTTCTGCACGTTAAAAAAGAACAGGGGTAGCTGTGCCTAACTTGGTATCGCAAGACCGAGTCACAACAGCAAGGCAGTAAGTTTTAGAAATATTTGGTAAATACTCTGAACAACTGCACTTTATTGGTTTTTACGTTACACGGCTCTAAGAGCATTAGCTAGTCAAAATTCTGCCTTGAGCACTAGTTGACTAGAATTTTGTCAACGATTCGTGTGATATTATACAAAACTTAATATCGTGTTTCATATTTGATGCTTGAATGCATAACTGGCATTTAGCGCTTTTAATCCTTTAATATTGATGGGTATATATGTCCTACCGTTGGACTCCCGTTACATTGATTGAGCTTCATGTTTGCCGACATTAAATTGTACGGGCCAAGGAATATAAAGATGTAACTACGTATATAAAGTAAACGCGCTTCCCATGAGCATAGCACAACCAGAAAACGAAACAAATTTAGAAACACAATACAATTTTATATGGCAACTCCGCCTTGAAGGAGAATTATTCACCTTATGTCGTTAGTCAATCACTGACGATATCAAAAAGGACATAAGAAATGGCATCAATTGAAATTGAAAACAATCTGAACCCGATTCGTGGTTTGGTAATGAACATCAGTCGTTCTCTTCCGACTGGCGCACAGTATTTTACTGTAGAAGCAAACGACGTCGATAAGACGTTTGAAGAGCGTAAGAATACCGTTATGACCAACCCCAAGAGTCCTGAGCTCATTATGAACCGTGGGCCGCGCGTGATCACGATGAAAGGCCACAGCGTTATTAGTCAAGACTTTACAACGGATATCGATGGCAGTAATGTCGTCGTGTTCAATAAGGGTCTTGGCGATGAGACAAAGGCTGCAATCGTAGCAGGTGGCTCTAACTTCGGTCAGACCACCGATGACGCCATGAAGGACGCTATTCGTGGCGAGCTGCGTATCTTCGCTGACGGTATCAAGACTGCTACCAAGGCCAATCAGCTCAACCAGAAAGAGCTTGACCGTTGGATGGCAGAGAAGGCTCGTATTGAGCGCTATTGCGACTCGATTCGTTCGACCATCGCTTCTAACTCGAAGAAGGCTGAGGATTATAAGGCATCTATTGCCAAGTTCAAGGCTGATCTCGACCTGAGTGGCGAGGCTCCGATCCAGGTAACTATTGAAGAAGATTAATCATGGCTAGCCAGGCAGAGAAAAATATGCTTGGTGCTGAGGACATGATTAAGTATCTACTGAAAGAACCAAAAATTCTACAGAAGATTCTTTTGAGTCTGAAGCCTCAGGCTCGTAGTTATACCGAAGTTAAGGTTATACCAGAAGAAGAACGCATTTATATCGGCAAATATGGCTGGAGTGGGTTCTCTGGATTCTGGCAGAATCTAATTAAATGCTTCGATCACATCTCGTATGATGATTTTTATATCAAAGTGTGGGATGCTCTGCTGGAAATGTCTACTAATCCTGTAGTTAACGAAGCCATTCGAGAAGGACTTTCTCGTGAAGTACTTCTTAAAGGTATTCATGACAAGGATCAGACAATTCTTCAACGATTCTTCGACGTATGTCGACATCTTACAGACGATGGGTATTGGCGTGACCGAGGGACGAAGGGCAATACTGCTCCTTCCCACCATGTTAATGGTTGCCCATACGCAGGCGGCGTAGAAATAGAGGTGGCAACACCTCAAAAGAAACACGGCTATGTCACTGTACGTGATGCAGTCGGTGATGTTTTTGAGATATTGAATGTACACTGGATAGGTGGACATCACTAAGGGAGTCTATAACCTCTGCGGGGGTTAGTGAGGAGGTCTGCGGGCTGAAGCACAACAGTACAAACTAAGTGACTAAATTTATCTTGTGATTAGATATTTTAGAAACTCACAAAAATAAAGATTTATAGCATACCGATTATGGAACTCTGCGGGGGGCCAATAGTAATCGGTATGCTATTACAGTCTTTAATGATTCGCACCATTTTAGACTGCAGGGTAGATGATCTCGAATTCAACTTATTAATTAACATGTCTAACTTAAATCAAAACGCTTATGACGAAATCAATAAAGTTGAATGCAAGTAATATTCTTAACATTAAGAAGAAGATTGATCAGGAGATCACGAAGTATAGCCACATTATCCGCGAGGAGAATGTAATGTCGAACAAGGCTATAGCAGCAGGTAAGGGCTCCGGCTTTGACCTGAAGAGTCTGTATAACACTATACAGCAGATGCGCAACAAGCGAATCATGCTTAAGGGTATGATTCAGTATTTGAACATTGGTCTTACCACGTTCAATTACGAAGACTTTAAGAAGACTAATTATTATGCCATCTTCTCGGCTTGTGAGGCCAAGGAGGATATCACCTTGTTGAAGATGATTAAGACTCTGGATCCTAAGACTAAGGCTCAGAAGGGTAAGAAGACTCTTTCCTGTAAGGAGACTTTCTCTAAGGAGAAGATTGCTCAGCTGATTCACGATCAGCAGCTTGAAGCCAATAAGTTTGATTCAATGCTCGAGAAGTTCAATACGAACAGTAGTATCGAAATTGATGAGACGCAGAAGGAGAACTTCAAGGAGTATTTGGCAGCGTAATATAGTTGGTTAGAGTGACACTAACCACACTGGAGCATGGTGTAACGGTAACACAACAGTTTTTGGAGCTGTTGTTCCTGGTTCGAATCCAGGTGCCCCAACAATGGCAATAGTGCCAGAAACTAAAAACATTATCAAAATGAGTAAGAATAACAAGAATGTGGAAACTGCTCAAGAGAGTCAGACCACACAGAAAGTATATAAGACACCTACAGGTAAAACTATAACTCTTGAAGAGAAGAAGAAGCGTCGAGAGGCACGTGAACAAGAGTATCAGAACTTCCGTATTAACGCATTGCGCCGCAGAGCAAAGCGAATGAAGATGTCTGAAGAAGACATTAACAAGGCTGTAGAAGCTTTGAAGAAGCAGCTTGATACCCCGAATAATTACAATATACTATTGTTCTTCAACCCCAACAATGCTAACCTGGTTAAGGAAGCATTGTCCAATGAAGGTATCGTATGGAAGATCATGGGCTACAATCCCCGCAAAGAATCTGACGGTTATATGTATATCGTCGATGCCGATCAAGAGGTATTAGCTACAATTCGAGAGATAGTTCCTCCTGGTACTAAGATCCATCCGTACGTGAAGAAGAAACCTTCTATACTCCCTACTACTGCTTCTGATAAGCAGAAGAAGCCTAGCAAGAACAGTAAAAATACTGCTGCTAAGGCAAAGAAAGATCGTAAAGAAAAGAAGAAATCTTACTTCCTTGATCGTAAAAATCATAAACGACTAGGAAAAACTGCTGCAAAAGCAAGTAAGAAGAAATCTCTTCTAGAGCTCAAAAAGAAGCGCAAGGCTACTACTGTACAGCTGAAGTCTAATAAGCGATCTACGGGCTCGAAAAAGGCCTCTACGACCCTCAAACAGGCTGCTTAACATATGTTTAACTTAATAAGTAAAATGATATGGGACATAGCAGTATTCGTCCTAAGGTGCGTCGAAGAAAAGTAGCCGCCCTTGCAGCCTATAGTCGTCAGTTCTCCGTTAAGAATACTAAGAAAGGTATATCGGAGAAGATCAATCATAAGTTGTACTATGGTGATCTTAAGAACGCTATAACTAATCCATTCACTGGACATAAGTTTGTACCTACTAATCCTCATCCTATACCGATAGATCGTGGTAATGCCACTATTACAGGCTATGAATGGGTTGAGCCTGTAGGTATGTTGTGGGAACACAAACGCTACAAGCAACCAAAACGTATAATTAAGTACAAGATGCGTAAGTATAGCAATTGGAAGTCATATTCTTCTGTACAGCCAACAAAGATAGGTGAACCGAAGAAGATTAAGCGTGAGAAACGTAATGACTTTGTTAAATTCTTTCGCAACTACCCATATACAATTAAGCCACTTACCAAAGAGGCTTATTGGGAAAAACTTGTTGAGCATAAGCTCAAGAAGTGGGAAAAGAAGAATCCTAAACCAAACCAAGACCTCTTTGAGAGCGTTGAGGAATGGGAGCAGAAACGTTTTGTAGCAGAACAACGATTCAGAGACTTCGTCGTCTCTGCATACGACAAATTATTACTCACTGGCCGATTTAAGACCAATGAGTCTAAATTTAACGAAGAGAAAGTAGCTGAAATTAAAGACATTAATGGTGAAGGCCACAATGTTAATCAGTTAGACCCGAAAAAGTCAAAGCTTATAAAGAAAGCTCAGAAAATAACTGATGAGACTAAGGCAAAGAAGCCTAATCTTGTAGCTACTAATCTTCGTGACCATAAGCAGCAAAAGGGACGAATAATCCTACCTAAGGCTGCTTAATATAAGGGTACACTACCAGAGTTTAATTAACGTTAGGATGGTTCTTCGTCAGCGAAACGGAGAGAGGTTCGATCCCTCGGTGTATACAAACTAACAAGTAGAAGCATGATAATTAAGAACTTAATTGTACATACGTACGATATAGAAGTCTTTGAGAATTGCTTCCACTGCGTCTGTAAGAATACTGAAACGAACCAGATATATAAGTTCGAAATATCAGAGAGAGTCAACCAGTTAGAAATGCTGGTTGACTTCTTTCATTATAACAACGAAGATAAGATGTTCTGTGGGTATAATAATCATCATTACGATGATGTTGTTATAAATTACATAATAGATTATCATTATAAAATGGCAGAAATGCCATATTGGAAGGTTTGTAAATCATTATTCAATTTATCACAGACAATAATTGAATCCGAACAGGGTGGGGATATCCCATTCAAGAGGTGGAAGTATGCAAAGTACTTCTATTCAATGGATTTACTTACTATGCAATTTAGCCAGAAACTTCGTGTAGGTTTGAAAACAATGCAAACAACAATGCATTATAAAAACGTACAAGAATACGATGGCGATTTTAATCTTCCCATTCCTCTGAATGAGATAGATGATATGATTGCATACAACATTAACGATGTTGAATCTACAACAGAACTCCTAAATAGATTATCAGATCAAATAGAACTTCGTCTCTTTATAGAGAAGGAACATGGTATTGATTGTCTGTCTATGGATTCTGTAAAGATGGCAGAGACCTTTCTACTTGAGAAATACTCAGAAAAGTCAGGTATTCCTAAAAATGTTATAAAGGAAATGAGATCTCCAATGGATTATATACCATTGAAAGATGTAATATTGCCATTTATAAAATATAAAAATCCAAAGTTACAGAGCATCTTAGAGGATATGAAGAAACAGGTAGTATACTCTAAGGAGCGAAAAGGCTACGAGAAGAAGTTCGTTCTCTCGAATGTGGTATATTCTATAGGAGTTGGAGGAATTCATTCTATTCATACTCCTAAGATATTCCTCCCAAAAGATGACGAGGTGATAGGACACGCAGATGTGGCGTCTATGTATCCATCCTTGCTCATTGAGTATCAATGGGGTCCTCGTCATTTGGGAAAATTATTTTGCGATCTATTTGCCGGATTGAAAGCCGAAAGGCTAGAAGCAAAACATACAGGTCAGAAAACTAAAAACTTGTTTCTAAAGATTGTGCTCAACTCTCCTACTGGTAAAATGCAACAGGAAGTAAGTTGGATGTACGATCCCTTTAATGTTTTTAAGATAAGAATAAATGGTCAATTAATCCTTCTTTTGCTCGTAGACAGGCTTTTAGAGCTTGGATGTGAAATTATTCAGGTTAACACCGATGGTGTTGTCTACAGGGCTAAAAAAGGGCTTAAACAGGCTATTTCAGACGCTATTAAGGAAGTGGAGAGCCTTACACGTCTAGAATTCGAATCTGATGAGTATGAAGCATTCTATCAGTACGCCATCAACGACTACTTTGGTGTCTTGAAGGATGGAGAAATAGAAGAGAAAGGTATGTTTATCACTAAAACTAAGCTTGGCAAAGGCTTGTCCCCGGTAGTAATACCGAAGGCAGTGATAAACTACTTTGTGAAAGGAGAACCAATTGAAGAAACTATTAAATCTGATAGAGATATCAGGGACTTTCTTATGAGCCAACAGGTCGATAAGAAGTTTGAAGTGTGGCACGGGGAACATCGAGTGCAACGCATTAATAGATTCTATGCAAGTACAGATGGTCCGTATATATTTAAACGTAAGTTCAACCCAGAGGATGTTGGAAAATACATTGGAGAGTGGGACGATATACGAATAGATGACGGATGGACTGAACAAAATATGCTAACGAAATCCGGGGTAACTATCCTGAATAAGTTTGACGATCGACCGATAGAAGATCGTAAGATCAACTATCGTTACTATATCAGTGAAGCAAAAAAGATAGTTGCCGACTTCACTGAACAGCAACTAGAATTGTTTAGTTTATGATAATAGAATTAAACACAAAAATCCTGGATGAATTTCCAGGATTATCTATGAATCAGCTAGTATTCCTAAGTATGGTATTGGGTAAGAATCAACCAAAATATCAAGACGTCCGCAATGTTATCAGCCTTATAAGCGACGACGAAATATCATACTTAGTCTCTCAAGAACTAGTAACCGCGATAGAGAGCGGTGAGTCAATTACATATCAACCAACAGATAAGCTTAAAGAAGCAGTTCAACCAAAGAAGGACTACTTTGATCTGTTCTATGATATGTACCCAGTGTATGTAGTACGTAAAGATGGAGTTAAATCCTATTTACGAGCCAATGTAAACAAATGTCGACATTTCTTCAACACTAAATGTGGAAGAAGCCAGGCTATGGCCGAACATCTAATTAAATGTCTCGATTATGAGATATCTAAGAGGATGAGAGAAGGTAGTTTGGGTTATATGATGACTATGTGGAATTGGCTAACACGAAGTCAATGGGAAGCGATTGAAGAAGAGATGCAGAATACAGAACAAACTGTAAATACCTATGGAACAGACATTATCTAATGTTGTCAGACCAATCAGTGTAGTTGCACAAGAAACTATCAACTATATTGAAGGTCGTAGAGAGCACAAAGTTGTTTCTCTCAAGACTAGATGGAAGAAGTTTAATAGGCAGTGTATGGGAGGCATTGAACCCAATGTTGTTATTACCATACCAGGCATATCTGGATCGGGTAAGAGTAGTTTTGCTAATCTTATTCAAACTGATATCATAGATCTTAATCCCTCTGAAAATGTAATTGTATTGAACTTTACCTTAGAAATGGTTGGATTTAGGCAAGTTGGAAGGACGCTTTCTAATAAGCTCAGGAAAACGACTTCGACTTTGTATAGTTCGGAAACGGACCTTGACGACTCCACATTTAAGGATGTAATAAAAGTATGCAACCAGCTAAAGGAGTATCCTATCTATTTCGTAGATACACCAACAACTCCCATGCAAGTTCAAGAGATTATATATAACTTCTATAATACACACGTTAAAGGTACAGGGAAACATTTCGTGATCTTATACGATCATGCTCTGTTAACTAAGCCAATCGGTACCGTGTTAGAGACGATAGCTGAATTGCAACGTGTTTTTATTCAGGTAAAGAAATTGCCGCTGACGTCTGTTATACAGATTGCCCAAATGAATAGAAATATAGAGGCTCCAGAGAGGATTAATAACCCACTATCGCATTATCCTATGCGTAGTGATATATCCTCGTCCGATGCGATATTCCAGGCGTCAGATTACGTCCTGGTCATTCATAGACCTGAGATGTTAGGCATATCAGAATATGGTCCAAATCATCTACCTACACAAGACAAGGTTTATATTCACGTTTTGAAGAACAGAGATGCTGGTAAGCCTTGCATACTCGAATTCGAGAACGACCTTATGTATAACAATCTCCTTGAATGTTAATCTGTCGGACATAGTATTAACATTTAAAAGAAAGGCTGAATTATGACAAAGTATACTTTTTCTCTTAAGAATAATAACAATAATATCTTTTCCACTCCCAGTTATAAGTCTACAGACTATTCTAAGGTTCTTGATGACCTCATTGCTGCTGATATAGCAGAGAAGAATCCGTGGCTGTATAGCAGTAGTTATACTACTATCAATAGTAACCCCAAGATTAAGATTACTCTGAAGGATAACGATTCGTTCGATAGTCTTGAAGAGGCTTTCATCTTTGGTGGTAAGAAGAAGTACAATATTACGTTCAACAATGCTTGCAAGTTCCTTGCTGGTCTGAAACTGAACAGTCCGTTTAAGAAGAATACTACTTATAAGTTGTCTAGTGGCGACTACATTGAGGTGACCGATGATTATATCCATATCAACGATCAGATGTATTTCTTTAACCTGATGGACGATGATTTCTTCATTAACCTTGGTGAGAAGATGAAGAAGACTATCGCTACTATTTATATCGACGGTCTGAAGATTACGATTAAGAAATAATTTAGTAATACAAAAAATTATGAGCTTAGTACTACCTACACAACCAGTTCCTGCGACTTCGGTAAATCCGCAGTATTTAATACTGTATGGTCTACCGAAATCAGGTAAAACTTCATGTGTAGCTCAGATACCTAACAATTTGATTATAGACCTCGAAGGAGGTTCAACCTTCATTGATGCAATGGCTGTACAAGCCCGTACCATTGAAGATTTGGGTCAGATTGCTCAGGCAATCCGAGCGAAAAATGAAGAATCTGGACATAAATTTTATAAACATATAACAATTGATAATGCAACTCGTCTAGAGGACATTTGCATGGGCTATGCTTGCACATTGTATCGTCAAACCGAACTAGGTAAAAACTGGAAAGGAACTGATGTTACAACACTTGCACGTGGTGCTGGATACGGTTATCTTCGAACAGCAGTGAAGAAGGTAATTGATATGTTCAAAGATCTCTGTGATGAGTTTATACTTATTGGACATGTCAAAGATAGTATCACCGATAAAGATGGCCAAGAGGTCAACGCAAAAGAAATTGATCTCGTCGGAAAACTCGGTAAGATCGTATGTGGTATGGCTGATGCAGTCGGATACGTCTACCGCAAAGATAATGAAACTCACATTTCCTTCAAATCTGGAGGAGATGGGACAATCATGGAAGCGAGAGCTAGGCATATTGCAGGCAAAGATATCGTAATTGCAACAGGCAATGAAGATGGCAGCATAACAACATATTGGAATAAAGTTTATAAACCTGAATAAAATCTAAGGAACTATGTATAGTACAAAAACCGCAACTACAAACAATACTGAGTTTAGTAGTTCATATATGCCCGTAGGCATCAATGAGAATGTAACCTTGAAAGAGGTTAATGTAAACAAGACACAGAATGGTCGTGACTTCTTGGAGATTATCTTTGAGAATGCACAGGGCCAGACAGCAACTATGACTGAGTGGAAGAATGAGAAGAACATGTGGATTAAGACCGACGAGGATTTACAGCGTCGAGATGATGCACAGTTTGGTCGTATTCTACAGGTTATAGATGCAGCAAACGGTTCACATACAGACTTTGAAGGAAGCTCGTTTGCAGAGATGATTAACTGGGTAAAAGCTCAGCTTGAACCAGCAACAAATCCTGCAAATATGCGTCAGGGTATGCGTTTGAAAGTTGTTTATGACAAGAATGGTTATACGAAAGTATCCAATCTTGGTATTTTTGTTGAACCTATGAGTATAACAGAGTCGCAGATTAAGCTTTGGAAGAATGATCTTCTGGAGCGTCCCGTCCAGCCTGATAAGGAGGACGATCCGCTCGGTACAACAACCGCTCCGGTGACTGCAGACTCTACAGGTGCTGACGACCTCCCTTTTTAAAGGAGCAGACAAGAGATTTGTTACACGATGTACATGATGTTCTGTATATGCTTCATAGTAAGCATCCAGAACTTTATGACAAGTTAACAAAGAAATTGGCTGCATAATGGTCAGTGGTGGAGGACTGATTGGAAAGATGCATTGATTTAAATAGAGTGGGAGTCTCGGCGGTTGCTATAAATGCAGCGGCCAATTAGGAAACATAACGTCCCATCAATCCAGTCAGCCCCTTTCAACTTCTCTTTTTGTTTTTATAAACTACGGGAATCAGTAGTCTAGAGGTTATGACGGTCACCCTAAAAGGTAGTTGACGGACTGTGGGGTTCGATTCCCCACCTGATTACACAGAGTTTTGTCCATGTCCACGTAAACATGGACTTTTTATATAGAGAGTATGGTGTAATGGTTGCACTAACATTAGGAGGTAAGGAATAACGTGTATTGAGATGTTACCATTGTACGGATCCGAGAGGTATGTACACATCAAGAAAAAAGCGCCAAACTATAGCGAAGTTCAGTATGGGTTCGAATCCCATTACTCTCACACAAAGCTTAAGCTTATGTATAGTACAAAAACAGCTATCACAATGAGTCTTAGAGACTTGTTGGAGAAAGTGAGTGACTATGACATCTATGCTTATTATCTAGGTAAATTTAAGCCTGGAAAACTAATGAATAGCCCCTTGCGCCCAGACGATAAGATCCCCAGCTTTGCCATATTTCCTGGCAAGACTGGTGGATTATTATTTAAGGATCATGGGACTGGAGAAGCAGGTAATGCTCTCAAATTCATCAAACTATACCGAGGTATTGATACACGTGAAGAACTTGAGCGTGAGCTCTTAAAAATAGTTCGGCAAGTGAATCCTGCTCAGACAGTACAAAAGGCCGTTAGAATGGCTGAAAATGCGTCTGAGACACTTATAGGGATAGTAAGACAGCCTTTGACATGGATTGATAAAGCGTACTGGAAACAATTTTCAATACGTGAATCCACTTTAAAGAAATTTAACGTTTTTAGTATAAAGTATTTTCTATGTAACAACGTAGTAAAAGGTATATATAAGAATGAAAATCCTATGTATGCCTATAAAGTAGATGATAAATTTAAGATTTATCGTCCACTTGCAAGTAAGTATACTAAATGGAGAACAAATCTCACTAATGAGAACATACAAGGTTATGAACAATTACCAGAATTTGGTAATCTACTATTTATAACTAAATCTTTAAAAGATGTTATGTGCTTATATGAGATGGGTTTTAATGCAGTATCTCCTTCAAGTGAAACTACTTTTATACCTATTAAAAAGTTGGATGAATTAAAGAAAAGGTTCAAACATGTTATTATTCTATTTGATAGGGATGAAGCAGGTGTAAAAAATGCTCGAAAGTGTAGTAAAGAATATAAGTTAGATGCTATATTCGTTCACAAGAAGTTTAAGGCAAAGGACGTATCCGATGCTGTTAAAGCTAACGGGTTCTTTGTCATAAAAGATTGGTTAACTAAAACAGTAGAAAGATATGTGTGAATTTATAAGTTGTTTATTCTCATTTACACTTGGCGTAATAGCAGGTGGAGTAGGTCTTTATTATAAGTTATATAACGATATTAAAGCCTTTGAGAAAGAATATGAGCCTGTTCTGCTAATATTAAAACAGCAGAATGAAAAGTAAAGGAAGGGTTAAAAATGCGACTAAAGTCGATGCGTATGGGCTACATTTTCGTAGCAAACTCGAACTCTATACGTATGAAGCTTTTATGAAAGCAGGGATACCTGTTAAATATGAGCCAAAGCATTTTACTCTTCTACCAAAGTTCGAATTTATGGGCGAAAAAATAAGACCTATCACATATCTACCAGACTTCGTAGGACGAGGTTTTATAGTAGAATGTAAAGGCCTTATGGGAGATTCGTTCCCCCTTCGCTGGAAACTCTTTAAGTATTATTTACACAAACATCACGCAAAGACTAAGCTATACCTGGTAAGAAACCAAAAGCAAGTCAACGAGATGATTGAAGAACTTAAGAAAAAATGAGTTTAGAAGAAGCAAATGAAATAGTAAGAATGCAGCTTTCTTATACACATTCTGGATGGTATTGGCTTATGCACACTATGACTCCTTATGGATATATTAGTGGATATAAGAAATATCCAACACCAGATGAAGCATTAGAGGAACTTAAACAGTTCCTTAGATACTTTACTAAGAATGTATTAAAGAACGGTGATACTATTCGCGCTTACGTGAGTAAGCATGACCCAAACAAGAAAGAAAAATGATTCACGTTAATGCAACCAAAATACTTATGATTCACGTTAATACTACATGGAAGAAAAATGGAAGTATATAAAAGGGTATGAAGGATTTTACCAAGTAAGCAATATTGGTAGAGTTCGTTCTGTAGATAGGATGGTAAATGGAAATCATATTACATGTGATTTTCAATATATGAAAGGAAAAATACTAAAGTTAAGAAAAAATAGGTATGGATATTGGATTGTTATATTGCGAAAAAATAGCTCACATAAAACAGTACTTGTCCATAGACTTGTGGCTGAAGCGTTTATTCCAAATCCAGACAATTTACCTTATGTGAATCATAAAGATGAAAACCCTGCAAATTCTATTGTTAGTAATTTAGAGTGGTGTACTGCAAAATATAACTTAAAATACAGTAACGTTGCAGAAAAAATAGCAAAATTTAAATTTAAAAGAGTAATTCAATTTGATAAAAATATGAATGAAATTAAACGATGGGATAGCTTGAAAGAAGCTGCTGCATCTATAAACAGAGCGCAGCAGAATATTTCAAGATGTTGCATGGGAAGATGTAAAAGTTGTGGTGGTTATATATGGAAATACGAAGATGAAAATTAAAACTCCATACTACGAGGACCACGAACGCGTGAGTAACTCGTCAATAGGATGGTTCTTGAAAGGCGGACCATCCTATTTTTATAAGATGCTAAAAGGTGAAATAGAAGGTGAAAAAACACCTCAGTTAGAGAGAGGTACAATGATTCATTCTTATATTTTAACTCCTGAAGAGTTCCAGAAAACATATGTAGTGTGGGACAAAAGTAGACCTACTTCTGCACAGCAGGAGAAGTTCTGTCAGGCATTAGCATCATCATTAGAAATAGAGCCAAATAGAGCCATTCTAGACGCTTATAAACAAGCGTATAGTACAGCAGGAAAGTCGGAAGACAAAATGCTGTCAGAAGGCCTTAAAATAGCCTCTACGTTGAAGGATTATATCGATTATCTTAAGTCGGGAGACCAGAGGATAATGATATATCCTTCAGATGTTATTATGCTTAAGAAAATTAAGGATAATATACAATCTCACAAACTTGCATCTAAAATTATTTGGCCGCGTGGAATAGCTGGAAATTATCATTATGATTGTGATTTAAAGACGCTTATTCACGGAGGTGAAATAATAGAAGAAACATTTCATGAGTTTCATATTAACTGGGAACATTATGGTGAAATGCCCATTGCTTGCAAATCATTGTTAGATGGTCTTACTTTAGACTTCGAGAATAAGAAGGCTATAATCTATGACTTAAAGACTACACAAAAGTTGTGGCACTTTGAGGACAGTATAGATCAGTATGACTATTGTAGACAGCTTGCTTATTATAGTATGGCCGTAGATTGGTATTTAGAAGAAGAGTGCGAAGAAGATCCTTTAAACTGGACTTATGAATACTATATCATTGGCATAGATACTACAGGTAGTAATGAGATTCGTGTATTCAAGATTGAACCACATAAGATTCAACCTAGAATGGATGTAATTTATAATGCTTTGACTGATATAGCATGGCATCAGGCTAATGATAAGTGGGATCATAGTAGAGAATACTATGAAGGAGATGGCTCTGAAACCTTAAATTTATGAGTCAAATTGAAAAATTATTATTACCTTTGATTGACGATAATATAACATTAGACGAGATAAACAATAACAAGTTTATAGGTGTTTTTACAGATGACGTAAACAGCCCAGGACTTGATTATGTTTATCTCGTCTTTGTTTATGATATTAAGAATCTACATCCTAAATTAGCAATAAATGGAATAGACAGTGTAAAGCGTATAGGTGATAATTTATTTCACGTATATAAATTTCCGCGAGTCTCTGTAGATTTAAAGAAGTTGTTAAAGGGAGAATATCGAACTATATCTAACGAAGGTATTAGTAAGATATATAACTTTTGGAAGTCATGTGATGAAGTAACAGCAAATTACCCATTTGCACGCACGGTATATAAGGAACAATATTACCGCATAATTCCAGAAGAAAAGTTTGTTCCATTGTGTGAAAGAAAAGAGCCTAAGGGGTTTACTGTTGAAAAACAGTAACCTCTTAGGCTTCTTTGTGTCTTATCGTTTACAATTACTTATAGAATCAACTACCAGTACCCCATAATTGATCGTAGAAACCACCTATACTACCCCAAGTAAGTGGATCTTGTTGTAGATACCAGTTTGCTCTACTTTTTAGAGCTGGCGAACTTAGATCTTCATAGGCATTTCCAAATGGAGTAATTCGCATTAGATTTCTAAACAATCTGGTTCTTCCTTTATATGATCCACTTTTTATTTCATCAAATGGGCTATGTCCGCTAAGGCCTACCATATCAGAAAGGGTTGTTATTAAATTAAGTAAATCATTTAAGGGAGAAATAAGAGTTGAAATATTCTTTATTATTTCTAAAAATGCGGTAGGATCCAATATTGATATAAAAGAGTTGACCAAACGCACAGAACTTAAATATCCAAACCGTATCCACCAGTCGTCATCGTCGGAACCTTTCTGCAAAGCTTTAAATAATGTACTTATACCAACAAGAATAGCTATTGATAATACTTCTAAACCAACTTTAGCAGCTGCATAATTATATAACTCTTTTGTTTCGTCAGTAAAATCAGATGAATTTTCTTTTTTAGCTATTATATTTAGCTGTTGACTAATCATTTTAAACCATCCTATTAAACCTTGGTGTAGACCTATATTCATATTACCAGCATCTATATCTAGATAGCCATCAATCATATCATCTTCTTTGACTATATTACCTTGTGGATCTAAATATCTATTCTATAAATCATGTGCCCAGTTCCAGTTTCTAGCTATTACTGTAAATAAATAATTACGTAATATTCCAAGAGGTCTTAAATATATATGTAAACTATAACCAGGATTATCACTAGTTGGAGTAACACCAAGAGCTTCTGCTAGACGTTGATAACATTTGCCAGTTACTCTATTTTCAAGTATATCACTAATATATGGAGCGTATTCTTCTTTTACTGAAATAACACCATCTTTAAACTCATATGCATCTTCTAAGCAAGTTCCGCTTTCTTTATAAAGACGAAACATTTCATTTCTAGCTTCCTTATACGTTATATTTGGGTTTGCTTTCTATATAGCCCTTACAAGTGTAACTTTTGTATAAAATCCAGCAGGTATTCCGTTGCCTTCTTTTATAAATCGCACATTAGATAATGCCATAGAAAGCTAGAACGAACTATTAGCATAGTCGCCTAATGTAAAACCAAACATTCCGTTTAGATTTTCAGATACGACTTTTACAAATCTGTTACGTTCTGTACTATGATAGGACTCTTTGAGATGTTTTGATATACCAAACCACTACATAAGAGCTACTTGTTTATTTCTAACATTAACAGCTCCTATTTGTGTAAGCATTGGTAAAGAATATTTAATCATATTGGCATAAGCATGCATAAGATCTCTTAATGTATAATCTTTGCCAAGAACAGCTTCAAGGTTACCTCTTATAGCAGATTCCCAAAAACCTACATTCATAGACGTGAAATTCCATCCAAGCATTAATATACGGCCAAGTCTCTAAAATTTAGTAAAGAATTTTATAAATCGTTCTTCTTTCTTACTAAACTCAGAATCTTTACCATTAAACTTAGTATTATTGGCATATAACTAATCGTCCATCATATTACTAAGTTGTTTAATAATATTTGTTGTGGCTTGTCTTCCAGTAACTTTCGCAAAACCAGCATTCTGTCTATCTGTCAACTATTGTTTAATTAACTCAAGTTCAGAAGATAGTTGTGTCTTTACAACAAAATTATTAGCCATTTCTGTAAACGCTATGACAGAACCTATTACATCACTTGTTATAAATTCCGGATGCGTAAGAGGTTTCATATATCTTACAGGAACTGTATTTATACGAGTGCCATTTGCTCTTATTTTTAGATCTTTGTCTTCATAGTTGATATCATCATCGTCGCGTTCATTTAACGTAGTCCAATCCATTTTAAAGTTGTATGCAAGAGCATCACATACTTCTTTAAGATTGCCAGACCTACGTAAAATTACAAGTCTACGTGCAGTAATCTATGGTAATTTATAGTTGAAATCAGAATTACTAGGTAATTTGGCATTATTACGACTCATTAACTCTATAAGAGCATCGTATAATTTCTTTATCTTTTCATTCTGTTCTATAAGATCCCACTGTTTATTATTTTGATATTCGTCGTGTTTTGGCTACACTAAATGAGAATCGTTGTGATCAAAATTAGGATTAAATAGTTCAGATGTTTGGTCTATATCAGAAAATTGTTGGCTATATCTGGTTATAAGAACGTTTTTTCCCCATTTTCCATCCATTTTTCTTTCGTTTATACTAGCACCTTTTGGTACTTGTCTAGTAAAAACACTTGTCAATCCTACTCCAACATGTGGATTTCCATCATTGTCGTACCAAGTATAAGTATATTGATACTTTTTAATAAGATCTTCTCTTAAATCAGTATCACTACGTGTATCTGCAGGGTGAGTTCTTCTATATTCTCTTATGTCCTATTTCAACATGTGATCGAGCAACGTCTCATTTTGATCGTACATTACAAATTCAGTATCAAAATAAGTAGACCATTTCTCTTCTTCTGACACAGGACCAGAATTAATAGAATTCATAAGTTCACGTATGGCGGCATCTACTTCTTTTAAAGATTCCCAATATTTTTCCTATCTACGTTTTTGTTCTATATCAACAGCATGCTTATCAAATTCTTCTATTAATTTCTTTAGATCATTTCTACGTTTGCGTAATTTATCTAACTCTGGTATATTAGCTAATTTTACTTTCGTTAAAACCCATTCGTAATAATTAGGATCTACAATAATAGAAGTATTCAGCTTTCTAAATCTTGATTCTTCTATAGAATCATGACCGTATTTTTCTCTAATTTTCTTTATAGCTTCTTCAAATCTAGCTTCGTTTTGTATATAATCTACTTTTTTATTTTTCCATTCGTTGAATCTAGAAATTTCTTCAGCAATCTATAACTCTTCATTAGTCTTCTTAGTACCATCGGAATAATAATGATTGCCAAGCTAATTATATTCCATCTAAAGCTATACAAGATTCTATTGATCTTCTGGAGATAGTTCCCACGTAGCTTGTACATTATTTTCTACGCCATTGACAACTACTTTGACTATAGGAGCTTTAGATCTAAGAGCATTTATACGATTTTGTATCTACTACATTACTTCTCTTGTATGAGGAGATAACATTTCTCTCCTTTTCCTGTAGTAATCTGTTATAAACATACGTTCTGCATGTTGGCACATCCATTCGTCTAAATCATTAGAATATTTAGCTAATATAGATTTTACGGTAGGATCATCGTCAGGTGGGAGTATAGGATTATTATACACGTCATATATAATCTAAGGAGCATTTTCACCAAAAGCAGCTTTTAAAGATTCATTTGCTTCGTCTATAAGTCTAATTTTTTCTTCATCAAGATCTTTATAGAATTTACCATAGTTCAATTTTCTAACAAAATAACCAGTAGGTATTCCTTTTTCATCCATTTCCTAGAATACAGACTAAAGTTCTTTTAGCCCTAATTTCTTCATTTCTGGAAGTGCAGCAAAATACAACTTCATTATATGAGCTGCATCTTTTATAGAAGCTTTTCTTATTTCTGCATTTGCAGCAAGAATCATATTTCTAGCCACTCTTATAATAGTACTTCTACTTCTTGAAGCAAGACCTATATAAGGCTAAAGCATATTAATATCTTCAAATAATTTACCTTCTATGAGTTGATCATCAAAATTATATAAGAATCGTTCTTTTTGTTGATCTGTCAGTAAATCGCCAACAACTCCTTGACTTTCTGACTATTCGTCTCCAACAAGATATTTGTGTGTTTCCCTTTGAGATACAACTTTATTTGCTTTTTCTAACTAACCTCTTATAGAATTACTAAGTTTCTACAATTCAGCAAGTTTATCACCAAACTCATGCATAATACCTCCCCACATAATACCGTTTTTATCTCCACCTAACGTATTATATATCATATCTAATACAGGAGTATAGAAACCATCTATGGTATTCCACATTGATTGTAATTGTTGTGAGTCTAAGGAATTAAAATTATCTACTTGTAAAGACTCTAGTTGTGAACGCAACTTGGCCAGTTCTTCAAATCCTTCGGAGATAAACAATTTTAACTATTCCCAATTATCTTTAAGTATATTCAACTTATTTAATAATTCAGCTATAGAGTTTGCAGATTGTGCAGCTTTTGGAACTGTGTGTAAGTATTCATATACCCTAGTTTTAAGACCACGCATTATATTATCCATCAACTCTTTAAGATTTACAGAAGGAGTTGTTTCTTCATAGCGCTGCATACCAGTAGTAGAATTCTTAATAAAATCCCTAGTGGCTCTTATTTCATTCATTATATCCATAAGGTTCACACCGCATATATTTCCATAATGCGAAGGATTCTAATAAGTTCTTATATACTCATCTTTTGCATCCTACATCTATATATAAAGATCGTTGAATACAGCATCAGATATATCTGTACTAGCTAAAAGATTTTTAACGTGATTTACATATTCATTAAATTCGTCTGTTAGAATACTGTTAGGTTCCTCAGAATTCTTCTTATAAAATTCGAAAGCGTCGTTTTCAAATACATGCATAGCATGCTTTAGCCCATGCTAAGATTTAGCATCTTCAAATCTAGATATACCTTCATTAGGAATACTATCAAATACGCGTTTTGCAGTAGGATCTATAAAATAAAGAATATTCTAATTTTTACGTATTGTATTAGCTCTGTCGTTTAATCTAAATGCAAGTGCAGCTTTGTGTAGAAGCATCTATTTTACTGGAGAACTTATCCACAAAAATGCTGTTTTAATCATATCTGAAAATTTATTCCAGATACCAACACTTTCTATAGATCTAGATGTAAGTTCGCGTACAAGTTTTTCCTCCAGTCTTACCTGCCAACCTTCAGATCTATCTCCAGTATCTAATTTTTGAGCAGCTGCTTGTATTACCTCAGAATTCCAAAACATTCTAACATAATGGTGAGCTAATTCATGGTTTATTGTACTTGGATCACCGTCCGTTAGACTTATTTGTATAATATTTGCAGCAGCCTCTATTCTACGTGTTTGATCATATACACCTTTTTTGCCGTTTTCTATATATTCGCAAAACTATATAATTACCTACGGCCTTCCTAGTTCATCTTTATCTTTAGAAATGAATGTAACGTTTCCATTACTGTCAACATGCTTTTCTAAATTAAAAGCTTTTATAAGATCTTTATTTATAGAATTAACAAGTTTCTTCTACTTTTCAGCTAACCATTTTACAGTAATATTGTGATACTATTCAGAACCAACGGGTTTGTTTTTTATTATATAATCGTGTAAATCTTCTTCGATGATATTATTCTATATTTCACACAGATCCATAGTATCCATTTCTGTAATATCAAATGGTTGTGAAAATATATCAGAAAAATCTATCTTAGACGGAGTATAATCTATTTTAGGTTCTCCTTTTTCGTCTACTACACCACCGTCTAATGCGCACATAGTCCAATCACCGCCAATCTAATCATAGTATGACGAATAATACATCTATGCCTTTTCCTCGATAGCTGCTTCGTAGTCGTAGTTATTCTTAGCCAATAACTGTTGAAACAAATCGGATTTTTCACCATTTGGTGTAAATTCAAGTGGGAAGCCATTGTTCTTACACAGAACATAGTAGGCAGCATTTTCGCTGCCTAACATGTTCGTGTATTGATCTAGTAACGGCTTGTTTTTACTTTTAATTAAACATGTCATACTATTAACTACAATTATTTTCTATTTGACGTTGTTCTCTTATATCAGATCTAACTTTAGATAAAAGTCTTCCAAAACGTTCGGGATCATTAGGTTCTATAGGAGTACCGTTGTTATAATTATGGGTAAATTTAGCATCTCCTGTTTCAAGTAAAGCGTCTGCTGCAGTTTTATTCTATTCAAAAGATTTACGCATTTGCATATATAAAACTTTGTCACTTAAACCACTATCCCATTCAGTTTTAACTTTTTGAGACATAGTATACGCTTTTCCTAGATTTCTAAGATCTTTCCCGTTTGTAGTAGACAATATTTTTCTACTTATTTCGAAGAATTGAGATTCTGTGATATCACCTCTGTCATACATAAATGCTACTTTACAAAGATGAAATGCTTGTTCTACACTTTGTACAGTTATTTCACCATATTTATTACTAAATTTAGTATTAAATGAACGTATGGCAAAATTGGATAAGTATTTATATTCACTATAAGAAGAAACATTTATTACTTTTGGAGTATCTTTTGTTTCTGTAGTACTATCTGAAAGTTTATGTAAAGCTTTGGTAATACGCACCTGGACTCTTCTAGAATCTGGTTTACTTTCTTTAGTATCTCTGAATGTAATTATATCACCTTCTTTAAGAGCTTTAAGTTTATCGAAAGATCCGGGATATTTTGCATAATCACTTTCATATCTAGTAGTAGCCGTACGTTCTCCAGAAAGTATAGCATCAAACGTAGTATCAGACATTACTTCAGAACGTTTCTAACCTTCGTACACAAAATACATAGACATCTCCATAAGAGATACATTAGAATTCTTACCGACAGGATTTGATATAGGATTGCCTTCAACTTTAGTTTGTCTCGTGTATACAGTAGCTGTTGTAGTAGCTCTTGATATAGCGGTATAATACATACGCTGTGCTGTAGCACGATCACTACCAAACGCACCATCCATATCATTCTTATCTATTATAACATTCTTGTATGTACTGCCTTGAGATTTATGAGAAGTAATAGCATAACCAAAATCAAGTCCCTTCTTAAGAATTACGTTACCTCCAACATCTGCTATATCTCTGTCGCACATAATTTCTCTACTCAGATAGTTTATAGCTTCTAAGATATCTCTTTTTGCTTTACCTTTAGCATTTCTAGCAGCAATTTTTAATTGTTGCGTAGCATTAGCTATTCTAAACAGAGATTTTACATTTTCTGAATATAACACAAACGGTACAGTAACTTCTTTTCCAGAAGAATCTTTTAGTGTTATTGGAGTATACGTAACATCTACTGTTTCACCTGAAAGATCAAATTCATTTCCTGAAAGATTAATTTTCTTAGTACTAGTTTTTCCAACATTTATTACAATGTAATCTTCCGAATTTACTATTTTATAGCTACTCTTTCTTGTAATAGGATCGTATAATCTACCCCAATTATCATATCCCATGACATTCTCGCCTACTTGTGGAATAGGAGTATCATAACCAAGTATTTTACGAACTGCAGTATTGTAGTCTTCTACTGCTTTATTGGTACCTGCGACAATCTTTACAAAGTTTGGATCTTCCTTAAGATGTTGTGCATACTCATATATAACTTCCCATACATCCTTTTTATTAGATGTAAAAGCAACACCTTCTCCTTTAGCATTAAATGATGATACATAAGAGAAATCTCCATTTGGCTATCTAAGATTGGTAGCTTCCTTAAGAATAGCATTATCTCCAGTACGCTTTACCTCAGTAAGTTGTATAAGATTTTCGTTATTCTCAAATACAGGGCTGATAGTTTCTCCAACAGGTGGTAATTGAGCAATATCTCCGAGGAATATAATTTTAAGTCCTTCTCGTTTTGCAATATTGGATATAATATTATATTTCTCTCTATTTATCATAGAGGCCTCGTCTATAATTACAATATCACCGTAAGAACCCTTAAATTCACCTTGGTTTGTTTCAGTCTATCTAGCATCATAATATACATTAGTACTCTTCTAACCTTGACCTAAAGCAAAATACTTATCTAACGTACTAGAACTAAATCCCTTTTTCTTAACTTTTGATCCAAGAACAGAAGAAGCTTTATTAGTAGATGCGGTAAAGATAACTCTATGCTTATAATCACCTTTATGGCGCTGAGCAACAATCTCCATTACAGAAGTTTTACCAGTACCAGCATAACCACTTACAGTAAGTACATTATCATCACTATTAATAAATTCTTCTATCTTTTCAAGAGCGTTAGCTTGTTCTACAGTAAGTTGGAATGGAGTATCTACTTTTGTACCATCTTTATAAGTATAAGAGCTTGGCCCTGCAGTAGGAGCTTCTCTACCCATTGCATGAGAAACTACTTCATATTCCATTTGCCATGCTTCATGAATTCTAGGAAGAACTTTCTTATTGAAATAATCAACAGACCATCCTTCTTTCTTTGACCAAGACTCCGGATCTACGGATAATTGAACTTCCGGCTCTTTTTTGTTTTTACTAGGTAATTCCTCTCCTGTTATTAACTCTTCTACTGCTGCAAACGCATCCTCCAATAACGTATCATCTGAAGTTATACCCAAAAGTTGTTTTATGGAATCTAAGAATTTTTGGAACATGGTAGTCTTCTTAGTACCAGTCCCTTTTATATTCTTCATAATTTGTTGAAGTCCTGGATTACTAATGACTTCAGAACAAAATTCGTGTACATAATTAAGGCCGGTACCATCATCAGTAAACCCACTAAAGTATGAAGCACTACCAAAAACACTATTCCAAGGGTGAAAGTCTATAGTATCTTTATTATCCTATATATATTGAATAGTTTCCTTCGCTATCTGTTCTAGATTCTTTATAGCCGCAATTTGAACATCATTGAGAGTAACTCCTGCAACCAATTCGGGCTTAAAGTCATAATACTTAGACATATCTGCTCCTGATTGTACCTCATAGGCGGTAAGCAATTTAGTAGTAAGTACATGAATAAGTTCATGTAATACTACTTTACGTTTTGCTTGATAGTCATAAGCATTGTCATCTTCATAAAATTTAGGTATTGTTAACCGTTTATTAGGTAAATAGTAACTACCATCACTAGTGGGTCTAAAATCAAATTCTTGAATATTTTCCTGTAAAAAGTCTTTATGATTATCAAGTATCTGCCTAATAAGTTTGGCATGAGCACCATCTGAAGAGTTGGCCCACTTTTCAATTTCTTCAAAAGATATATTTGTCTAGTCAGACTATTCTTCATAACCAGTTCTAGTCCAAGCATTGTCTTTAAGAGTTCCATCAGGATTATAATAGTTAAGAATCTTATCTCCTTGATGGTGCGCATAACAATACCAACACACAGAAGCACAATTTTGATCGTATGACATTAGGTCTGTCTTGCCACCATAACACGTACAAAGAGCTCTCTGTTTATTATTATCTACTCCTTTATCTACAATGTGAGTACCTAACATATTATTGATAGCTGGAACAGAAAGACATCCTACTTTTTCAATACCTTCCTAAATAAGAGGTTCCGCACAAGATTGAAGAGTAACTCCATATTTATCTTTCAAAGATAACATAAAGTCAGAAATCTTCTTTTGCTCTTCAACTTTTGCATTAGGCTTATACACAATGTGTTTTTCCCACTGAGGCTTACCGTCTGATCCAGGTATAGGTTTGCCATCTTTATCTTTAGGACACCAGAAATATGTCTAAGGCTAGCCATTACCATCCAACTCAGGTTCATAATATTTACTATAATCGTAACCAGTATTTTTAATAACTTCTGGAGAAGTAGATCTATACCAGTCCATTACAGAAAATTTAATGGTCTTAATACCCATTGCAGCAGATTTCTTAACAATATCCTCAATTACTTCAAAAGGAGTAACTCCTGGTATTATAGGATCGATGCGCATTGTAACCATTTCTGGGTCAAGACCCATCTTTATGAAATCTTTAATACGCTTAAGCATATCTTGGTATTTCATAACACCAGGTTCCCAGCTAGTTCCACCCATTCCAGTAACACTGAAATGTATAAGCTTTGGAATCTTTGTTTGAAGTATTTTCTTTAAAGGAAGACCGTCGTGTTTTGTAATGATATACAAAGCATCAAAATCATCAGCCGTATATGTGGTTTCTATTACCTTTTTCTCGTATATATCCTTTCCTTCTTTAGTTTTTCGTCCAGAGGGTACCCATTTTTCAGATTTTACAGTAAGAGGTTTGCCATTATCAAAAAGATCTACTATCTGATTAGCAAAAAATACAGGATCTGAATGTTCGCTAGCTACAGCTATTCTTGGATTTGTATCGCTGCCTGTGTAAGGCTTCAGTTTAAGAATTTCTTTATTAGAAAGAATAGTATTAGAAGATTCTAATACTTCTTGCGATTCTTTAGGTCCATTAAAATTTTCAGCAGGATTATTCTTACCATTAAACTCTGCAGGATTCTTTGGTTGAGGTTTTGGATCGCCGAATGTATTCCTAAATACAGCATCCATCGCATCTAGAGCAGCTTGTCTCTTTTCGTCTCCTACATACTTTACTTTACCATTAGTCTTTTCTTCTATATTAGGATCTATAGATCTAGTACCAATTCCAGCAAAATTCTTTGTAAGTTTTGGAGTTTCTTCAGATTCAAACGTCCTGCTTTGGAAATTATACGTATACCATTTTTGAGTATTTAGATCAAATATATGTACGGGTTTTCTATTATCAATCGCCATTTGTACAGCCCATCCGGTACCGCCGTCTACACGTCCTCTTTGCAAAGTTCCTATAGCAAATATAGCATCGGAGTTCTTTACCTGTACCCAATTTCTGCCAAGAAGATTATAATATTTATCGGCTCCTTTTCTCTGTAATTCATTATTGGCTATCTTTACCTATTCTACACCTTCTTCATAATCGGCTTTAGATATCAATACATTACCGTTAGGCGTTTTGTTTACATAATAGTAATGATTAAATGTCTACATACCGTACAGCATACCGACACTAGTCCAATCTGTATCTGCGCCATACGCACCACCAGAATGCATTGTATATGTTTTTGGATCATTATCGGTATTAGGTTGTTTATTTGCAGGTTTAGATTGTTCCTTATATGAATTCCATTGCTTGATAGTCGATATCATGTCTGCTATAAGATTCTTTTCTTCTTGAGAAAATTCCTTATTATCTAAAGCAAATTGTAAATCTGATAACATTTTCTGTTTACCTGATTCATTTTTACTATTATATTCTCGCAGATATTCATAATCATCATATTTAGTAAGAATATTGTTCTTTATATTAAAGATACGGAATTCATACTCCTGTTGCATATGCATCTTTAATATGTATTGATCAATTTCTTCTAACGGTTGAAGTACAGTTCTTACATCAACATCGGAATCTTTTGCAGGTCTTACATTCTTTACTGCGTCGGCAATAAGATCATCCAATTCTTTTATAGACATTGCGGAAGAATATATATATTTGCCCATATTTGTAATCGCCTATGAGCTTGATATATTCATCACATTTCCATAATTATATACTTTATATTGACCTAAAGTATATAATGGACTATTTACAAGTTTGTATATCGGATATATCTTCCCTTGTAGTGATATCTACCCTATACGCTTATAATTGAGATATTTCTACTGGTTTTCAAAATTTGCAATTGGATTAAGAACTCTTATATATGATCTATTTATAATATTTCCATATCTATCAACAAGAGATCTACTATTATAAACAACACCTTTACTATTTATTCTAATTGGTATAAATACATAAGGTATTCTAGTAGATTTTTCATTGTTGTTTATATTCTTACCAAACACATTACCAAATCCAGTATACTCCTATATATTTACCTTGCTAATGGTACCAGTAGTCTAATCTTGATATTCTTGTTTAGATTCTAATTTAGAAGGTGGAGAGAAATAGAAATCTTCAGATAATATACTTTCTACATGTTCTATAATATCCTCGAGCATGTTTTCTGTCTATTTGTAGTATCCTTCGTGTATCTTTCCTAATAACAGTGAAGGATCACCAAGAGTGTCTATAACACTTCTTTCAGCTTCAAACAAACCGTAATCTTTCAACATCTAGAATGGAACATACTTAAATAAGTTATTTCCTCCAGTGTCATTGGATGTAAGAAGAGAATAGAACATTAACTTTACAGCAAAATCTTTAGTCGCTTCATCTTCGTATAATTCTTTCCATGCTCTTATATAAACGTTAGATTTTTTTGTATCGTCTGTAAATGGTATATGAACCATTATGAAATCCAATATCTCTATAAGCTTATCAGACTCAAGATAGTCATCTTTTGCATGAGCATCATATAATATATTCAGCAAAGCATTGTTCTTAAACTTTTCTCTTACTGATATTATTCTCTTTCTTCCTTTCTCATTAGTATCTACAATTCTCTTTGTCTTTAAAGCTACGAGTTCATGCGCCAATGATTTAGTATTATCTGTGTCTTTAAACAGAGTAACAGGATCTATATTATTAGCACGCATCGCATTATGAACCCACATATTCTTTATAGCTCCGAGTATAGCGGATCTTAATTTAGATTGAGCTTCGTCTGTAAGAGCGCCTTTTCCAAAATCAGATTTAATTCTTTCCCATATAACTGAGAATCCGTATGTACCTTCTACAGAATCATTCTTTATTATAGCTAATAATGAATTAATAGCTTTTTTGGTCTTTCTTTCTATAAAAGAATAATAAGGATTTATAAGATTTTCAGATACGTACCCAGAATTTAGAATATCCGAAGAATCAGCTGTAACTTGACCTGGTAGTGATAATAAAGAAGATGTCTACTGCCCATCATATTGATTATTCAATCTAAGAGATGTATCAAATCCCATAACATCCTGTTCATCTGTGATTCCAAAGAAACCTTCTATATCACCTTTTATGTCAGCATGTTCTCCAAACTATCTAGACACAAACTTATTATACTAATGTAAAAAGTCTATCTAAGCAGCTGCTGTAGAACCTTGTTTTTTAGTATCTATCTTTGCATATTTAGTTAAATCAGAAGTAGTTTTGGCTTCCTTTTGATTTATCTAATCGAATACTGTAACAGCTATATAATTGTATATTTCTGGATAAGATAATATATCTGAAACTTTATTTTTACTAATCTCAGTCTAAGTAGATTTTTGCTTTTTAACCATACGATACAATATAGACTTAGTTTTGTCTTTTTGTACCATATCGTCTAAAAATCCTTTAATGGTCAAATTATCACATACTTTATCAAATGCAGCTTTTGTAACCAATTTAGGATCTACAAATTCCTTAGCGAGAGGTGGCCAATCTTTAATCCATTCTTTAAGCATTTCAGGATCTGCACTATTTATAGCTTTGTAGACAGAAATTCTATCTAATAGTATATCATTTACAGTAAGATCTCTATTTAAAAGTTGCTTAAATTTAGAATCAAATTTATCATTGACAGATATAGTTTGTTTCTTTATATCTTCTGGTATAGAACTTAATAATTCTTGTTTGTATTTAGATAATATCTCATCTCTAGCTTCAAACAAATCTTTATTAGTTATTTTAAGATACTGTCCATTGACGGCATTCATTCTTTTAGCAAGTTCTTTAATAACAGGAAGATTTAAGAACCATAACCCATTTCTACCAAAACCAGCTCTTAACAAGAAGTTAGATATATTATAAGTATACTCATTAATATTAAGCTTTGTAACAAAAGGATCTTTCGCAATATCTACGTGAGCATTAATACCGCCGGACAACCATGAAAGAATACTATTACCGTATATATCTGTATCTCTGCACAACGTGCCCATGTCATATCCATCTTCTCCAAGGTTATGAAGTTTACTACTAGGATTTAAAGAGATACCATATAACATCGTATATATATGGTTGTTGTTATTTAATGCATATGGACCAATACCTATTTTACCAGTAACAAAATTGTTTTTCTATATCGTTTGATATGCTATGGTATCTTGTGACATAGATTGTATAGGAGATTCTTCATTTTCATATAAGTCTTCATATACATCCTTCCACAACTTTGTATCAGCATCAATAGGTCTCCACTTTGTTTTGTGAGAATGTTGATCCATTAATAATGTTAGATACTGCCTTAGTAACTTATTTGTATATCCTTTACGTAAATTTTCAAGTTTATCCTACGCATTACCGGTTTTCTTATCTGGGAAAGTAAACATCTAATCTTCAACAACAAACTTATTATTTTTAAGCCATTGTTGTGTGTTATTAGATTTAGTATTACTAGTAAGAGCATCTTGATTGATAAATAACCTAGATAAGAACAATTTATCAATATCGAAGTCAGAACCAGTAAGCTTTGTGAATTCTTTAGGTAGAATTATACTATCTCTTATTATAGGAACTACATCTACAAATTTAAGAGGATTTATTGAAGATTGAGCCTGAGTAGGAATACGATAACTTATAGTATACGTTTTTGCATTTTCTCCAACTAGGTTGTGATCTATAAGCCATTGACGAGCCTACTCAAACGTCATCTTATCATAATTAGGAATTACATCCTTAAAGAAGTCGATGCTTATGACGGCATCCATACTTCCATCAGCGTTGATAAGCTTTAATTCTTTTCCTCCGTTTATAGATTTAAGAGCTTCACCCTCCATTGCAAATACAGAACGCTGTATATAAGCGGAACCTGGAGATTTTGTGTCTATTATAGTATTATTTATAAATGAAGCTATAATACTATCTATCCAACCAGACCCGCTAATTGCAGATAAAGGAGCGGCCAACCTATCAGTTTCACTATCATATGTAATGGCATCTAACATATTATCATTACAATCTCTAGACATCAACTCTTCGCGTAGGAATATACTGAGTTTTTCTTCATCTATATTTGGTAATGATACATGACCTTCTCCCGGAAGTAGACGTATAACTTCACCTTTATCATTCACTATAGCTGGTACAGAATTAATATAGTCTGGATTTCCATCAGGACGAGTTTTACAGAAACGGTGCATTACTTCTTCAAAACCGATATCTGTTAAGATATTATACGATTTCATTATGATGTTATATAATTCCTTTCCTTTTACTTTATTGCCAGTAAATGGATCTATATAATCATCATTCATTCTAAGATTTGATAATGCAATTTTAATCGTCTGAGTACCGAGATTCATTTCATCTCTTTCGTTAGGATCAGTATTTAACTGTTTCCTTAAGAAACGCATCTCTTGTACATAAGAGTGGTCCGAATTGTTTCTTCCGCTTATAAATTCATCAAAACTTATAGCCCCTTGTCCGCCTACTTTTACAGCAGATGTCATCATAACCATATCTACATTATTCGCACGCATCATACCAAGCATATCTTGCATTTTTCCATATGCAATTTGGTCGAATATCGGGAATAATGCTGTTTTGTTATAATAAGGAGTCATAAGAGTTCCACCCTATCCATCATCTGATTTACGGAAGCCTGTCGCAGTATACTTCTATGTACCTATTATAGTATCAAGAATGGACTTATATAATTTCTACCCCTTTTCAGACATTACAGAAGCCCCGTGTTGTCCACGAAGAACTTCAAATGCATATTTCATATCATCGTCCCACTTACCTTCTTCACGCAATAGCTTTTCGCACATGCGATCTGTTATATAAGTAGCACCGTCGGCAACATTTACAGGATATTTGTCGCTGTCTTTGGATTTTCTGAAATATTGCATTGCATCAGATTTTGCTTTTTGTTTTATAACATTAACAAAATCTTTTCCATAACGTTCAAGAACTATACGTTCAGCCTCTTCTTTATTTTGATATAAATTTTCTGGAATGTTTGTATTAGTAAGATCCATCGGAGACGAATCTTTTCCAGACAATATAACACTTGCTATAGAAGCAAATTCACTAGCTTCAAATTGCTATGCAAGAGCATCAGAATTAAGAGTTGTACTTTCTACATTATAGTCTTCTACTTCTATAACTCTATATGTACCAAGCTCTTCCATTCCTTCAAGAGGGTCTATATCTGTAACATTAACTCCACCGGTAGATATATCACCTCCTCTACGTTTTGTATAATCTACTGAAATATCTGTTACATGCGTACCATTATCAGTCCATTTGTAGAACGATTTGCTACCAGAAAATAATCTCTAGTATTCTTGCATAGACATCAAATGCTTAATAGAACAATCTAATACATATTGCTGTATAGCAAGAGATAAACACATCTTAGAATTTGGACCATACTGCAAAGAACGTGTACTTTGGTCTTCGTATTTCTTTAGTTTGAAGTTATCACCGAGAACACTCTTTCCTATGTTATTAGCCATCTCAAGGATAGTAGCTCCATCCAATCCAACATTCTCGTATGTGCCATCTTCATTTCTCTTTATAAGTCCTAATTCAACAGCGTTATCAAGATCTTCTTTTGCCCTTTGGAACAAAATACGAGCCATTATTTCACGTTGATCAGATTTTTTCTTATTAAAGAAATATGTATAAGCATTTGAAAGATTCTATCTAGGCGTATTACCTACAGCGTTCAAATATAAAGGTTCTCCTGTAGCAAAAGGAATACTATTAAATGAGCTAAATCTCATTCCGTTAGCATCAGAATAATTTGCTATTTTCTTTCCAGGATTTTTCTTATAGAAACCTTCTTCATATGCAATTATCGCTTTTTCTACAGCATTTTTTTCAGATTCAAAATAAGATATAAATCTATCAAGTATTTTGTTATCTTTGATGGTTATTTCTCCAAGCTTGATATTTGCACCATAACAATCCGTATTGCTTCTCTTTCCAAACAACATACCAACAAGAGGTATTCCTCTTAATACGTGATATGTTTTCTTATCCGATTGTGTCGGAGATATCATATATCCCTCGTGAAGAAGTTCAAATTTAGATATAACGTCTTCATCACGTTCTATCTCAAAGTAATCTCTACCCTGATCACCTACATTCTTTGTTTTCATTCCAACAAATGTAGACACGTGTATATCTAATTTTTCTCCATTTTGTAAAGCTTCTGATACAACTGAACCCTAAGCAAATGAATCTTCTTGTAACATTTGTATGTATGAATCATTTTGATCCATTTTGTTAAGGGTTTTTGCTATATCATTTACATAATTACTTTCAGATACTATATAATATTGATTATTGTGAGATGCAACTGTCATTAGACTTTGAGTACGTAAATCATACTCATTCTACATATTAGCAAGTTCCTTAATAAATCCGGAATTAAATGCATCAATGAGTACATCAGATGTTATATTTCCTTCTGTAGCAAGTCTACTAAAGAAATTAGAAGGTCTGTGTTGTGAGAATTGATCTGATAAAATTGTGTATAAAGCATCCATTTCAGTAGTAACTGTAGGATTATCCATAACTTTACCTATCCAATCTTCCAATACTTCCTATCTTACATCTACTCCAAGCTCTAACAATGCGTTATGTAGGTAAGTCTTTACATCATCTGCTGTAAGTTCACTAAACGGAACACCTTCTTTCTCAAAATAATTCCAATGTAATATTACATCTTCTCCGCCTTGTTCTCGGGCTTTATCATACGCATATATAAAACTTTCTTTTCCTACAAAAAGATCTCTATATATTTTATCAAATAATCCTTCTTTTCCTTTCTGATATTTATAAGTCTTACTGTTAGTATCATACTTAAGTACACCAGACATACCTGTAGCAAGTTGGTCTCTCCAACTAGATATTGCCATTACAACACCCTTTTGGTAAAGCGTAGTACGAATTTCAATACTTTTCGACTTTTCTCCATCTTTATCTACATTATCCCAAGCTGTAGCCCATACGAAATCATTTTGTTGCTACCTCAAAACTCTCATTATCTTTATAATAGAACTTTCGACGTTAGCATCAAAAACATTTCCGTTTTCGTCAGTTGTATTATTACTCTTAAGTTTTACTTTCTTATCCTGTACATCCTTTGAAGATCTCCATCTACTGTTGTACATATCTACAAATTTTTGATGTAAATATGCAAACATTTCTTTATCTGGACCAGTAATAGCGCGTTTAGCAAACTCTGTTATTACATCTTCTGTGGTATGGCATCTAGATGTATAATATAATACTTTACCAAATACATCTCTGAATGGCATAAATACTTCCATTCCAAGTTCATTTGTAGTCTTCGCTGGTACAGTACTAAACATCCACTTAACTTCTCTAGATGCTCTGTCCAATGGATTTATATTTTCAGAATAAGTAAGAAGTTCATCAAATTCATTGCGGCCTTCTTCGCGTAAAGAAATCTCTTCATCTTCTTTACGGTATTCTACCTTTTTTCTAGTCTCTATTCGCATGTCTGCCATAAACTCCTCTATCAAAGGAGCAACAGCATCCCAATTAGGTAATTCAACCTTATAGAATGTTTTTTCTTTCTTTACAGTAACAATTTTACCGCCGACCTTCTTCTTTTCTCTTACTTCTCTTTTATATGTTACATAACCTTTAGGATTATCTTCAGATATCAACTCCTATTTTGTAGGATTTGATATTTTGGTAAGTTCTTGCACAAGAGGTTTATCTGAGTTTTCAAATGTTTCATGCCACCATTGTGCAAAATCACCATCTTCGGATAATCTACGCTACAAATCTTCAGTTGAGAACTTAAGTTTGTCTATATTCTTACCAAGTGGAGTTATATCTTCATGTTTTATCCACAAGGTCATTATACCATCCACAGCAGCTCTTAACTAAGATGCAGAAGTACAGTTTTTAAGTTTTATAGTCTTTCGCGTTGTGTGATTAAAAAAAGAATATTCTTTTTTATTATTGGTAGAAAGTTTTTCTTTAATACCACCAATAACTTCCCGCATTATATCTTGTATAGATATACGTTCTTCCATGTTGAAAGATCCAGTTTTGCCATATACTACAGGGTCTTTCAACAATTCACTCATTATATTATATATCTAATCATATGAATTTAAAGACTTTCTTGATATGTACTTATTCCACAGCCCGCTGATGAAAGAAACGGCAGACTAGAACATATTTCTCGGCTTTAAATCAGCAGTCGTCTCTATATTCTTTATTATATCACTTGAAATTGGATCTTTTGATTTAAGAAGATCTATCATTTCTGGGTTTGTAAAGAATTCTGCAATAAACTCTTTGAAGTTTTTGAATCCATATAATTCAAGTTCTTCTTTAGAGAATGTATCTTTACACAGAGAATAGAATGTTTTTGCAGCTCTTGCAGCGTTTGTGTTCTTATCTATAGCTCCTAGCGTAAACACGTGAACCATTTCATGCGCTAACGTCTTTATTGGATGTGGATTTCCTCTCCAGAACGTTATTGTCCATGTTCCATCTGCATTTGCTTTAGCTTCACCTTTCTTCTATCTAAGAACACCATTTATTTTCTTTCGTTCTCCTTGTTCATCAAGTACAACAAATTTAATACTTGGCATTCCTATTTTCTTTGTAGCAGATCTTAATAGTTTCGCAAGAGTTTTATGTCTAGTAGCTATTAAATCTATAGCATCATTTCCATTTTCTATAGATCTTAATTGATTGTACTCTACGACATTTGTTTCATCTATAGGAGACGCATACTCAGCGTCCTCATCATCTTCTTCGTCGTCTACTATTGTATATCCTTGCTCTTTAAGTTCTTCTTCTGTAAGTTCTTCTATTTCCTCACTCTCTTTTGGAGTTTTTGGCATAGGTTTTGGGTCTTCATTCAGTTCTTCTTTTACCTATTGTTCCACTTTACCTCCAACACTAAGATTGTGTAATGAGAACTACGCTTCGTTTTGTACAAACCAAGTAGTAGCAAAGAAACCATTTTTAGTAAGCCATTGGGATAACGTGTCATTATCAAAAGAAGATTTACTTATTTTTAAACCAGAATCTATACCGTCTAATTGTATAACAAAATCACCATCTTTTTCTGAGAAATGGTCGTATAACGCAGAGAATGATCCGTCAGCCAAGTTTCTAAATTTAGCATTAAATGTGTCCCATCTCGGCATTATTTCACATTTACGAAGTTCTTTCGCAAAATCAGAAAGTTGTTTCTTATCTAAAAGATAATACTCATTTCCGTTTAATCTTACAGAATCGCCGTTTGTATATACTATATTGGGAAGTTCTTCTTGATCTTTCTTATATACTAAACGCTGACCTATAAACAGATGAAGCATTTGATTTGCTATAATGCGTCTTTTTTGACTGTCTTCTTCAGCTGTATGATTTGTTTCTGCAATTACTTTAAAACACTGGGCAATAAAATTAGCAAGATTTTTATTAAACTTGGATTTTATGAGTGGTATTGCTATTTTTCTTTCTGGAGTTTTATCTTCTGCGTGACGCTGCTTTATAACTAAGAATAATTGATTTTGCCACCAATTTCCTTCAGGAGCTCTGCCCAATACAGCAGCTTCATCTTTCTGTCCACTTTGTACAACTCCGGTCTTTTCATCATAGAAGCCAATGTTTACTATCTTTCCATCATCTTGTTGTACTCCAAGATTATCTATATCTTTTTGAGATATAATACTTTCTTTTTCGTTTAAAGCTATCGGAGTACTACCTTTTGGTTTTTCTCCATAAGATATATAAGAACGTTTTAAATCTACTGTAATGACTACATCTGGATTTTCAGATAAGAGTTGAGCTATAGCCTGCATCTTAGCAGAATAATTTGGGAAAAGGCTACGCCCGTATCCACCGTTCTTTTCTCCATATATTTTTGGTTTGCGAAGATGTATTTTATATGTTTTTTCTTTATATTCTAATTCACAAGCAATATATTTACTTTCTGGAGTAGTAACAAGATACATCTTTACTTTTCCATTCTATATAATATCCTTGTTATTTAAAATATCGTCTGCGTCTTTTATATCGACCAGTACACCACCATCTTTTGATTCGTCAGGTAAAGAATTAATGTGTTCTATTTCCTTAGATAAATCTGCTTTTTTATTGTTAGCTAACTCTTCTTGCTGTACTTTTTGCATGGCAGCAAGTTCTTTATCTATATGATCCGATTTAAATTTTAAGGTGTTGTCTATAAATTCTTTAGCCCTGTTTATTTGAGCATATGCTTCAGCAACCGTAGTTGGTTCGCTTTCTGCCTTAAACTCAAATATTTTCTTAAATCTATATCCAGATGTCTTATGAGTCTTTCTGAAATTCTTTATTTGGGCAATGGCGTCGTTTACAGTTTTTGCAACTTCTTCTGCTTTCTTATTTGCAGAATCTAACAAGAGTTTTAATTCTTCTAATTGATCTTCCTGATTCTTATATTTTATTACAGCTTCTTCACTAGGATTAACAGGTATTAGTTTGCCTAAATACAATCTGTGTATGTTTTCATATCCATTTACTACTACAGGAATAAGCATTGTAGAAGATATGATTACTCCAGGTTTTTCTTGAAAAGCTTTTACTTGTATATCTGCATATGCACTTCTTTCTGCTAGTATAGAAAACATATCTTTCGTATTTTCCATACTAATAGGACGATCACCCCATCTCATGTAATCGTCATTGCGCATTGTGTGAACATTTGCCAAATGTATATTTCCAGATCTATCAACAGCTACTACATCAGGATCGGCTACTACTTCTTGTCCGTCTATCGTGATTATAGCAGATTGTGCATTTGTTACAAATTTCCATCCAAATCTATTCTCCATTACTCTCTTATATTGAATAGCTTTAGAACAGAATTCTTTAAATTTGTCAGGATCTATATATTCTGGTCTATTTACAGGACGGCCTTCAAGTATACGATTAAATGCAAATCTAAAATACTCATTAACATAATAACTTTGCCACGTTCTAGGATTTGCGCGCATTATCAGCAGTTTTACTGCATTTTGATCTCCGTTTAATACAGCTTTTGATATAGGATCTACTAACGATACATCCGTAGATTGTAATATACGAGATACATATTGTCTAATACTATTAAGCTTTTGCTCTTGTGTCTTACCTTTTAAATTTATATATTTATATAAGTTAAAACGTATTTCAGCAGCAACTCTCTTATATTTCTCGGCAAGAGATGAATATTTCTTAGTTTCTATAGGATTCGCCATGTACATACGTTCAGATGGTATTATTCTACCATCGTCTGTTAAGTACCATCCAGGCATAATCTTTCTAGGATTTCCTTTTACAGGAGCTTGCAAATTATCTATAGCGTCTTGCTATGCTGTATCTACTGTATTTGTAAGATCTTGAGTATTCGGTTGACCTTCATCCGTTGCAATATCAGTTTCAAAATTACTTTCTATAGGAGCTGTATCAGCAGCGTTCTAATCATTATAAGCAGTCTCAACAGTATCTATCAGGGATTCGCTTTCTGCAGGAGCTGTATCTACTCCTGGTTGAACAGCTTCTTCGGATTTATCAACGTTGTCTTCCAATTCAAGCTTGACAGGTTGTGGTTCTGGTTGCTCTATTTCTTTCTGTTCAACTTGTTGCTATTCCTACTATTCAATAATAGGTTCTTCAGTTACTTCTGTTTTTTCATTTTCTCCGAATAAAGAATTATATACGTCTTCCCATTTTTGATATTGTTCGTCCCAATATCTTTCTTTCCTTCTGCCAAATAATTTTCTAGATGCTGAATCTCTGTTTTCTTCAGCATCCTGCATTTTATTATTTATTATATCTTTTATATCTCTTTCAGACATATTACTATTATTAAAATTAGTAATTATGTCGTCAGAAGACATATTTTCATAATCAGGTTCTTGTTCCTATTCTTCTCCCTCATTACTATTGGAAGCTTTATTTTGTTCACCGGGAGCAATGTTGTCATTATCAGATTTTATAACATAGTCTAATATTTCTTGAAGTTCTTCGTTCTTTTTTACATTGTCCATGAACATTTTTGTCATTTTTCTAGAAGCTTTTCCGTATTCTTCTTTATTTTCGACAGTAATGTCAGCAGATCTAGATAATCCTAAAGTATTTAATATATTTTTATATACTTTATTGTTAAGAACTCTAAGTGTTTGATCTCTGTAAGCATCTACTAATTTTACTCCAGAATTTCCATAATCCAACATTAACGATTTTAAATATTCTATCTACTAATCGTATGTTGCAGTTGTATCGTATTTTAATTCGGAATAATATTCTACTTGCTATTTTAACTTATCGCGGGATTCTTTTAACTCTGCTATAGATCTTTCTGCCTAGTTAGAATTAAAAGCTAGACCGTGATCTTTAGCCCATTGTTTAAAATCTGTAATTCCTTGTAGATCTTTTAATAGTTGAGTTATAGCCAAAAGTTCTGCTGTTTTTTGCTATAATCTACGCTATTTTTCTCTATTAGAAATATAATATTCTTTTAACGATCCGTCTTCTTGTAATTCTTTAACCTTAAACTAGCCCTCTTCTATAACACCCTCGTCATTTAATATTTCTGGCCCAGCTACATTATCAAGAGCTTGTAAGAAATTAGGATCATTCAGAGCTTTCTGTATTTCTGGATTTGTTACAGTAAGTTGTTCTCTAGCTGAATTTTCTAATTGATCCAATGCATATGTATACAGAGATAGAGCATAATCTGCCTCTTCTGAAGTAGGGTCATATCCGAGTTTCTTCAGTCTATTCTGCATTGGTCTAGAATCAGCTAATGATATTACATTTGAAGCACGTCTTTTAAGATTTTCAAAATCTTTATCTGAGAATGGAGTATTCTCTCTATATTTATTCTTTTCTTTAGCTTTGTCTAATGCTTCAAGTATATCTTCCATATGGCCGCCCCTGCCATGTTTTGCAAAGGCAACTCCTTTAAGAATAGCGTCTTGAGATTCTAAGCGATTAGCTACAGCAGAGCTTAGTATTTCATCTTGCACATATTTAGCAGCTTGATAGGCTTTCTTTGCTCCAGCAGCTTCTCTCAAAGATGTCATCGCTCCAGTCATAAGACCACCAAGGAATAATCCTCCTTTCCAATTAGACCAAAATTCTTGGTCGTTTTGATAAGGAGACTCTCCGAGACCTATTTGACTAAGTACAGCCTTAAACACTTGGCCTCTCTTCTTTAAATCATTGGCAAAGAGATTTGGTATTTCTGAAAGACCGAGATCGTAATCTGCTTGTTGACGCATCTTTTCTGCGTCTAAGGAGTTTAGATACTGAGTACCTTCTTCAGCTGCTTCTGCAAGCGATGTAGCTCCAAACGCTCCTATAGAACGGCCAACTTTATCTAACATTACTTGTTGTTGTAATGTAGGAAGTAACTTGTCTTCTATAGCCTAAACGCGTTTCATTGTATTACGCCACATCTTTCTGGCAATTGGAACTTGAGCTGCAGCACCACCTGCTATTCCGCCTATAATAGCTCCTGGAACACCCATTCCAGAGAATTCAGCAACTGCACTGCCTAAAGCAGCACCTGCTACAGCGCGACCAAATATTTTACTCTTTCCTGCAAAAGCACTATAAGGAGTAACCATCAATGCTGCTTCTAATACATCACCTCCGGCAGTAGCCATCATATCTCTCCAGAACTATTGATCTGCTCCACTATCTCCAAGACGTCTTGCATTCT